>OHAP01001633.1_pt1 | contig 13840 bp, 5 predicted proteins | sample 1577171 | NCBI WGS metagenome assembly OHAP01 (sample SAMEA3541489, study PRJEB24748) | human gut metagenome | biome: human gut; feature: human-associated habitat; material: faeces | place: China | collected 2012 | reverse complement strand
ATTAGGTCGCATTCACTGGTGAAATTAAGCAAGGTTTTAGTGATTTTTTGGTCAATTAGGTCTTGGTAGGAGACGTTAATGGTCAGGAGTCTACGACGTTGGTTGTCGGTACGACTTTGACGATTTTCTAAAAGAAGCCAAACAGCCAATAGAAAGGCGGTGAAGAGGACGGCCAGTAAGAGATATCCTGTCCCAGATGCCAGACCAATAATCATGGCCATAAAGACGGCGATTAGCTCTCTGGAACCACTAGTCGCTGAACGAAAACGAATGAGACTAAAGGTTCCTGCCACGGCGATAGAGGTCCCCAAACTGCCATTGACAAGGAAGATAACTAGGGTCATCAAACATGGAAGTAGGGTCAAACTAACGACAAATTCTCGGGTGTATAGGGTTCGGTATTTGTAAGTCCAGGTTAGAGCCAAGCCTAAAATAAGACTGACCAGTAAGGCCAGCATGAGTTGAAGGGGACTAGCGGTTGCGGTCGCATCATTAAAGATAGAATTGAAGAGATTAGACATAGGCGGCAGCTCCTTTTTCTTGTGCTGGACGTGGTCCGTAGTCTAGACCTTGAGATTTATGGTAGGCACAGCTGTATTTTGAGAATTTTTGCTCTTCCAAACCATGTTTGTCTAAGATAGCTTGAAGCCAGTCAGGCTTTTTGCCAGGTGCCTTGATTTCCATGATAATCGTATCTTCATCAAGAAGGGGAAAACCATGATTTCCCTTAAAGAGACTGACGTCTTCATCACGGTAAGTCAAATTTTGGTCAAGGGTAACACGAACTTTATTGTAGGCATAGCCTTCGATAGTCTCTTTTTCTTTCATTGAAAAACGGTCGTAGTAGATATACATACGAGGTTTGAGTCCCTCATTATAGCGCTGGCGTAACTGATGAATATCTTGCAAGAGCTGGCGGTCAGTGATTTGACCATGATTCTTACCGTCTGTCATCAAGTTAGTGATGGCAAGTGGAGTTGAAACGAGACGAAACTTATGTCCAATTCCCTCATCATCTTTGGCTTTAACCTCTAAAAAGACCTTACTATCAATTTTGGGATTGGCTAGGTAGGTACGCATGCGGATTTTCTCTTGACGGTGATTACCATCTAGGGCATCTTGGATGACGTCAAAATTATCCGTATCAAAGTAAATATTTGAAATGGTAGATGTCGGATAATCATCCTCTACCAAATACTCCTTAAGATCAGTGAGCAGGTCTTCAAGATTTTCCTTTGAGACCACATATTTTGTTTCAATACGTTTAAAACGTGTTTCCAATTGTTTAACCATGAAAAAACTCCTTTTATAGATAAGATACAAAGCCGTAAAGCAACTCCCAGGAAAATAGGGGGACCAGCCGCAGGAGTTTATCTCCAAGCAGGGCCCATCTTTTTCCCCCGAGTTGTAGGCGTGTTCAATTAGATAAGATACAAAGCCGTCAATTCAAGATTTGGCTTTTATTTTTTAGTAGAAAATTAAGTTGAGAGCAAAAGTACTACTATATAAAGTATTCATTTGCTCGCCTATTAGTCTATGGGACTTTTCTGAAAGAAGTCCTAAGCCAAACTTTCACCAAACTTAACTTAAGATAAGTTTTAGTTAACCTTTAGAAATGTTTTAGGTAAGTCCCGTAAACTGTAATCATCCAAACGAACTCGAGAGGAAAAAATATGAAATCAAAAAAACTAAAAAAATGGACGACTTTATTGACCTGTGCGACTGCTCTAACAGTCATGACAGCTTGTAGCCAATCAAGTAATCAGTCAACTGGGACGACGTCAAGCACTACATCAAAAACAAGTGCTGTAACAGCAACGACCAGTAAGAAAACAAATAAGAACAGCAACAGCAACTATTTTACTTCTAAAGATTCTGATACCTCTTATAACGAAAGCTCAGCTACTAAGATTAAGTTATCAGGCTCATCTGCGGATGTTTCAGGTGATGGTGCAGCCCTATCAGGTTCAACTGTAACCATCTCCAAAGCTGGGACCTACGTCATTTCAGGAAAATCCGACGGTGTGCAAATCAAGGTAGACGCTGGTGATTCAGACGATGTCCATATTGTTTTGGATGGTGCTACCATGACAAATACAAATGCAGCAATCAATGCCACAAAAGCTGGTCATGTCTATCTGACACTTAAAGATGGCACTACAAACACACTTTCTGATTCAAGTTCTAATAGTGATGAAGATGCGGATGCTGTGATTTTCTCTAAAGGAGATTTGACCATTAACGGTTCAGGTACTCTAAACATTGATGCCAAGAAAAACAACGGTATTAAAGCCAATGACAGCCTTCATATGACTGGCGGTACCTATAAGATTTCCTCAGTCGGTGATGCCTTCAATGTCAATGATGAACTCAATATCACAGGAACAACTATGACCATTGAAGCGGAAGAAGATGGTGTCAAGGTCGACAATGATGACGACACCTCAGTAGGTACCATGTATCTGTCTGACAATACCATGACCATCAAGGCTGGTGACGACGGTATTCATGCGTCCGGCGACCTGATTATTGATAGTGGTACTTACAAGGTTGAAAAATCAACTGAAGGTATCGAAGGTAAATCTGTGACCATCAATGGCGGAGACATCGATGTCTATGCAACGGACGATGGTGTTAATGCTGCCAATGCTAATGCCAGTCAAAGTGAGATTTTCTTCAAGATGACCGGTGGAACCCTAAATGTTGAGGTTGGCGAGGGCGATACCGACCCAATCGATTCTAACGGCGATATTATTGTATCGGGTGGAACGATTAATTTGACTGGTCAGTCTGGCTTTGACTTTGATGGTTCAGCGACCTATACCGGTGGTGACATTACTATCAATGGTGAGAAACAAACTAAGATTGAAAACTCAATGCCTGGCGGCGGTGGCCCTCAAGGTGGCGGTGGGCCCCAAGGTGGTGGGCAATCAGGTGGCTTTGGAGGAGGTCACTAAAGAGTCATAGGATGAAACAGAAAGGAAGTGCCTATGTATATTATTATTCCAGCTTATGAACCAGACAAACGCCTGATTCAGGTGGTTCAAGATATTACCATAAAACTCCCTAAAGCCCGTATTATTGTTGTTAATGATGGGAGTGGCCCAGGCTATAACGACTATTACGACGAAACGGCTTTTATTGGAGCGACTGTCCTTACCCATCCTATCAATAAAGGAAAAGGAGCTGCTCTCAAAACTGCCTTTGCTCACATTCAAGAAGAAGTAGTCAGTCAGCACCTTTCGGCGCAACCTATTGTCACAGTTGACAGTGATGGTCAGCATCTGATTAAAGATATTGTCCGTGTGGCCAAGGCAACCGAGGAAAATCCAAGTCATCTTGTTTTGGGTGCGCGTGCCTTTGTTGGTAAGGTGCCAGCACGTAGCCGCTTTGGAAATAAGGTAACTGCTGGACTTTTCCGTCTAGTAACTGGCCAAAAGGTAACAGATACTCAGACAGGGCTTCGAGGCATGTCAACCGACCTGATTCCATGGCTTCTTAATCTGGATGGCAATCGTTTCGAGTACGAGTTTAATATGTTGCTTGAAGCCAAAAAGTCAGGCCACCAAATCTCTGAAGTCCCTATCGAAACCGTTTATCTGGAGGAAAATAAAAGTTCGCACTTTCGGCCCATTCGTGATTCCATCCGTATTTACAGCCCTTTTTTAAAGTTCTCTGGCACGGCTGTTTTGGCCTCAGTCATTGATGCAACAGCCTTATTTGTGCTCTTTGCCTTGACGAAGAATCTGCTCCTTTCGGTCGTGCTAGCTCGTGTGATTTCGGCTTCCAGCCAGTGTCTACTGAACGCTAATGTGGTCTTTAATCCGACAAGCTCTCTCTTTAGATCGAGTGTTCGCTACTTTATGTTGGTCTTGGTTCTCCTGGCCTGTAACTATTTCTTACTTAGTAGTCTAGTTGCTATTGGTTTAGGACTGGTTCTGGCAAAATTAGTCACAGAAACCTTGCTCTTTTTAGTCAGCTACAGGGTCCAACATAATGTGGTTTTTGCTTAATAGCTGACTTGAAAATCGCTAACTGATTGAATAGAGATAGTTTATTTACCTCTCAATTACCTCTAAAAATTTTCCTAAAAATATAGAAAAAACTACCGTTTTCGACATTCGGTAGTTTTTAATGATTGTCAAAATGTTTTTCAATTTACATTATGATTAAAAATTGAAATGACTTGATAAAGACTCGAAAAGGCTGAAAAAAATATGCTATAATGAAATTGTTTGAATTATGTAGATTTCATTCAAACTAGGAAAATGAAAAGAGGACCTAAAATGGGAAAAAAGGTACATTATAAGCTTCACAAAGTTAAGAAGCAGTGGGTGACGATTGCCGTCACTTCGGCAGCACTTGCCTCTATCGTAGGTGGTGCTACAGTTGTCAATCAAAAGGTTTCAGCTGATGAAACAACTCAACCAGTTGCCTCTACGACAGCTGAAAGCGATGTTGTCGTCGAAACGCATGAAGTAGCCGCTCCTGCAGCAACTGCTACGACAGATGCGACAGCAACAACAAATGATAAGGCTGCTGATGCTGCAACAGTCGAAACTCCTGCGGCAGCAACCACTGCAGCAGATACAACTACTAATACTGCAACACCAGCAACAACTGATCGTGCAGCAGTAGCAAATGGTGCGACAACAGAAACACCAGCTGCAGCAGCGACAGATACAACGCTTACAGTAGCTGAAAAACCAAAATCTGGTGTTACTGAAAAAGAAGAAACAGCAGCGCTCTCTTTGAACAACATCAAACAAGTTGATGGTAAATACTATTATGTCAAAGAAGATGGTTCATACAAAACAAACTTTGCTGTTTCAGTTAATGGCCAGTTGCTTTACTTCGGTAAAGATGGTGCTTTGACAAGCACATCAACACACTCGTTCACACCAGGTACAACTAATCTAGTTGATGCTTTCTCTTCACATAATCGTGCTTACGATTCTAAGAAAGAAAGCTTCGAGTTGGTAGATGGATACTTGACACCAAACAGCTGGTATCGTCCAGTCACTATTTTGGAAAATGGTGAAAAATGGCGTGTATCAACTGAGAAAGACTTTCGTCCACTTTTGATGGCATGGTGGCCTGATGTAGATACACAAGTTGCCTACCTCAATACTTTCTCTAAACACTTTAACCTTAACGCAACTTATTCAACCAGCCAAAGTCAATCTGAATTGAATGCAGCTGCTAAGACAATTCAAATTAAGATTGAACAAGAAATTTCAGCTAAAAAATCAACTGAATGGCTTCGTCAAGCAATTGAGTCTTTTGTAAAAGAACAAGACCAGTGGAATACTACAACTGAAAACTATACCCTTGCTGACCACCTTCAAGGGGGAGCTCTTCTTTATGTCAATAATGACAAGACACCTTGGGCAAATTCTGATTACCGTTTGCTTAACCGTACACCAAGTAACCAAGATGGTTCTCTAAATGGTACAGGAAGATACTTGGGTGGTTATGAATTCCTACTTGCCAATGACGTTGATAACTCAAACCCAGTTGTGCAAGCTGAGCAGTTGAACCAAATTCACTATCTTGTGAACTGGGGATCAATTGTTATGGGTGATAAGGATGCTAACTTTGATGGTATCCGTGTTGATGCAGTTGACAATGTCGATGCTGACCTTCTCCAAGTTTATACAAACTACTTCCGAGCAGCCTTTGGTGTGGATAAATCTGAAGCAAATGCACTTGCTCACATTTCTATCCTTGAAGCTTGGGATTTAAATGATAATGCTTATAATCAAAAACATGATGGTGCAGCCCTTGCCATGGATAATAACCTTCGTTATGCAATTATGGGTGCACTTTATGGATCGGGCTCTTCATTGAAAGATTTGATTACTAGCAGTTTGACAGACCGTACAAATAATAGTAAGTACGGAGATACACAAGCTAACTATATCTTTGCGCGTGCTCATGATAACCTTGTTCAAGATATCATTCGTGATATTGTTCAAAAAGAGATCAATCCAAAATCAGATGGTTATACCATGACTGATGCTGAATTGAAACGTGCCTTTGAAATCTATAATGAAGATATGAAGAAGGCAGAAAAACGTTATACTATTAACAATATTCCAGCTGCCTATGCTTTGATTCTTCAAAATATGGAGCAGGTAACTCGTGTTTATTATGGAGATCTCTATACGGATAACGGCCAATATATGGCTACCAAGTCTCCTTACTACGATGCTATCACAACGCTCTTGAAGAACCGTATGAAATATGTTTCAGGTGGACAATCGATGAAAGTCGACACGTTCAATGGAAAAGAAATCTTGTCATCTGTTCGTTACGGTAAAGATATTATGACTGCTGACCAAACTACGGGTGTAGCAGAAACAAGTAAACATTCTGGTATGTTGACACTTATTGCCAATAATCAGGATTTCTCACTGGGTGATGGTACTTTGAAAGTTAACATGGGTAAACTTCATGCTAACCAAGCCTACCGTCCATTACTTCTTGGTACTGATAAGGGAATTGTCACTTACGAAAATGATGCGGCAGCAGCTGGAAAAATTAAATACACTGATGCTGAAGGGAACTTGACTTTCAGTGGAGATGAAATCAAGGGGTATCGAACTGTTGATATGAGAGGTTATCTTGGTGTTTGGGTACCAGTAGGTGCGCCTGATAACCAAGATATCCGTGTTAAAGGTTCAGATAAGAAACTTGACAAGACATTTTCTGCTACTGAAGCATTGGACTCACAAGTTATCTATGAAGGTTTCTCAAACTTCCAAGATTTTGTTGAAAAAGATAGCCAATATACTAATAAATTGATTGCAGAAAACGCAGAACTCTTCAAGTCATGGGGAATCACATCATTCGAGATGGCTCCTCAATTTGTATCGGCTGATGACCGTACCTTCCTTGATTCTGTTATCCAAAATGGCTATGCCTTTACTGACCGATATGACCTTGCCATGAGTAAGAATAACAAATATGGTTCTAAAGAAGATCTTCGTGATGCACTTAAGGCGCTTCACAAGCAAGGTATTCAAGCAATTGCTGACTGGGTTCCAGATCAACTTTACCAATTGCCAGGACAAGAAGTTGTAACAGCAACACGTGCAAATAGTTATGGTACTCCAAAGGCCAATGCTTATATCAATAACACTTTATATGTTGCAAATTCTAAATCATCAGGTAAGGACTTCCAAGCTCAATATGGTGGTGAGTTCCTTGATGAGCTCCAAAAGAAATATCCACAGTTGTTTGAAGATGTGATGATATCAACTGGTAAGAAGATTGATCCATCTGTTAAAATCAAGCAATGGTCTGCTAAGTACATGAATGGTACTAATATCCTTGGTCGTGGTAGTCGTTATGTTCTCAGTAACGATGCTACTGGTCGCTACTATCAAGTTACTGATAATGGTATCTTCTTGCCAAAACCTTTGACAGATCAAGGTGGTAAGACAGGTTTCTACTATGATGGTAAGGGTATGGCCTACTTTGATAATAGTGGTTTCCAAGCTAAGAATGCTTTCATTAAATATGCTGGAAATTACTATTACTTCGATAAAGAAGGTTATATGTTAACTGGTCGTCAAGATATCGATGGTAAGACTTATTTCTTCTTGCCAAACGGTATCCAGCTTCGTGATTCTATTTATCAACAGGATGGTAAATATTATTACTTTGGTAGCTTTGGTGAGCAGTACAAAGATGGTTACTTTGTATTCGATGTACCGAAAGAAGGTACTTCAGAAACAGAAGCTAAATTCCGTTATTTCTCACCAACTGGAGAAATGGCTGTTGGCTTGACTCATGCTGGTGGAGGATTGCAATACTTTGATGAAAATGGCTTCCAAGCTAAAGGTACTAAGTATGTGACTCCAGACGGAAAACTCTACTTCTTTGATAAAAATTCAGGTAATGCCTACACAAATCGTTGGGCTGAAATCGATGGTATCTGGTATGAATTCAATGATCAAGGCTATGCACAAGCTAAGAAGGGTGAATTCTACACAACAGATGGCTCAACATGGTTCTACCGTGATGCAGCTGGTAAAAATGTGACAGGTGCCCTTACTTTGGACGGTCACGACTATTACTTCCGTGCAAATGGTGCCCAAGTTAAAGGTGAATTTGTTACTGAAAATGGCAAGATTAGCTACTACACTGTAGATAATGGTTACAAGGTTAAAGACAAGTTCTTCGAAGTAAACGGCAAGTGGTACCATGCTGATAAGGATGGTAACCTCGCTACAGGTCGTCAAACGATTGACCACCTTAACTATTACTTCAATGCTGATGGAAGCCAAGTCAAATCTGATTTCTTCACTCTTGATGGTGGTAAGACATGGTACTATGCCAAAGATAATGGTGAAATCGTGACAGGTGCCTATAGCATTGGCGGTAAAAACTATTACTTCAAAGAAGATGGTAGCCAAGTTAAAGGTGACTTTGTTAAGAATGCTGATGGTTCACTTTCTTACTATGATAAAGATTCAGGGGAGCGTCTCAATAACCGTTTCTTGACAACTGGTAACAATGTTTGGTACTACTTCAAAGATGGTAAGGCTGTAACAGGACGCCAAAATATCGATGGTAAAGAGTATTACTTTGATCATTTGGGACGTCAAGTTAAAGGTAGCCCAATCAGCACACCAAAAGGAGTAGAATACTACGAATCAGTTCTTGGAGAACGTGTGACAAACACATGGATTACTTTCCAAGACGGTACGACTGTCTTCTTCGATGAAAATGGTTATGCTGATTTTGATAAATAATCAATCAATCTAATCTTAATCTGAGAGATTAAGTGAAAAACGATATGATTTGACATGAATTTATAGGTGAAATTTCTTGAAAACGAGAATCGTTTAAAGAAATTTTGCCTTTTTTTGCTCCTTAAAGAAAAAAATCTGACAAATATCAATTTTGAATCAGAATCGTTGTAAAAGCCATTGTATCAAGGGTTTTAGTGGTTTTTATAGAAAATAGTTTTACTTATCAAATGATATGAAAATGAGAATTGAAAACCTATGAAATAGGTGTGTTACAAAGTTTTTCTAATATTAATGTTATGTAATATATATTTTATAAAAAAACAATTAATTCGAGAAATAGTTAGAAAATAATGATATAATATAACTGTTTGAAATCGGATAGATTTCAGTCTGATTTTGACAAATAAAATCACGGGGAAAATTATAATGGAAAATAAGGTACACTATAAGCTTCATAAAGTTAAGAAGCAATGGGTTACAATTGCAGTTGCTTCTGTAGCACTTGCTACTGTCTTGGGAGGATTGTCTGTAACAACATCTTCAGTTTCAGCGGATGAAACTCAAGATAAGACAGTAACTCAATCAAATTCAGGTACAACAGCTTCTTTAGTTACTTCTCCTGAAGCAACCAAAGAAGCCGATAAACGTACAAATACAAAAGAAGCAGATGTTTTAACACCTGCTAAAGAAACAAATGCTGTCGAAACAGCAACTACAACGAACACACAAGCAACAGCTGAAGCAGCTACAACAGCAACAACAGCTGATGTAGCAGTGGCAGCTGTTCCAAATAAAGAAGCAGTTGTGACAACAGATGCACCAGCTGTTACAACTGAAAAAGCAGAAGAACAACCAGCTACAGTTAAGGCTGAAGTTGTAAACACTGAAGTTAAAGCGCCAGAAGCTGCTTTAAAAGATTCAGAGGTTGAGGCAGCTCTCTCTTTGAATAACATCAAAAACATTGATGGTAAATATTACTACGTTAATGAAGATGGTTCACACAAAGAAAACTTTGCCATTACTGTAAATGGTCAATTGCTTTACTTCGGTAAAGATGGTGCTCTTACAAGTTCATCAACATACTCTTTCACACCAGGAACAACAAATATTGTTGATGGTTTCTCAATAAATAACCGTGCCTACGATTCATCTGAAGCTAGCTTTGAATTGATTGATGGTTATTTGACTGCAGATAGCTGGTACCGTCCAGCTTCTATCATCAAAGATGGTGTAACTTGGCAAGCATCAACTGCAGAAGATTTCCGTCCACTTTTGATGGCTTGGTGGCCAAATGTAGATACACAAGTTAACTACTTGAACTACATGTCTAAAGTATTTAACTTGGATGCTAAATATTCAAGTACAGATAAGCAAGAAACTTTGAAAGTTGCTGCTAAGGACATTCAAATCAAGATTGAGCAAAAGATTCAGGCTGAAAAATCAACACAATGGTTGCGTGAAACTATCTCTGCCTTTGTTAAGACACAACCACAATGGAACAAAGAAACTGAAAACTACTCTAAAGGTGGCGGCGAAGATCACCTTCAAGGTGGTGCCCTTCTTTATGTAAATGATTCACGTACACCATGGGCGAACTCTAATTATCGTCTTTTGAACCGTACAGCAACTAACCAGACTGGTACAATTGACAAATCGGTTCTTGATGAGCAATCAGATCCAAACCACATGGGTGGTTTCGACTTCTTGCTTGCTAATGACGTAGATTTATCAAACCCAGTTGTTCAAGCGGAACAATTGAACCAAATTCACTACCTTATGAACTGGGGTTCAATCGTTATGGGTGACAAGGATGCTAACTTCGATGGTATCCGTGTCGACGCGGTAGATAATGTCAATGCAGACATGCTTCAACTCTACACAAACTACTTCCGTGAGTACTATGGTGTTAACAAATCTGAAGCAAACGCTCTTGCTCACATCTCAGTCCTTGAAGCATGGAGCCTTAATGACAACCACTACAATGACAAGACAGATGGTGATGCGCTTGCCATGGAAAACAAACAACGTTTGGCTCTCCTCTTCTCATTGGCTAAACCAATCAAAGAACGTACACCAGCTGTAAGTCCTTTGTATAACAATACTTTCAACACGACACAACGTGATGAAAAGACTGATTGGATTAACAAAGATGGAAGCAAGGCCTATAACGAAGACGGAACAGTTAAACAGTCTACAATCGGTAAATACAACGAGAAATACGGAGATGCGTCAGGAAACTACGTCTTTATCCGAGCCCATGATAACAACGTTCAAGATATTATTGCTGAAATCATCAAGAAAGAAATCAATCCAAAATCAGATGGTTTCACAATCACTGATGCTGAAATGAAGAAAGCCTTTGAGATTTATAACAAAGACATGCTCAGCAGCGACAAAAAATATACCTTGAACAACATCCCAGCAGCATACGCTGTTATGTTGCAAAACATGGAAACAATCACTCGTGTCTACTATGGAGACCTTTATACAGATGATGGTCACTACATGGAAACTAAGTCTCCATATTACGATACCATTGTTAACTTGATGAAGAATCGTATCAAGTATGTATCTGGTGGACAAGCTCAACGTTCATACTGGTTGCCAACTGATGGTAAGATGGACAATTCAGATGTTGAACTCTACCGTACAAATGAAGTCTATGCTTCAGTACGTTATGGTAAAGACATCATGACAGCTGATGATACAGAAGGTTCTAAATACAGCCGTACATCTGGTCAGGTAACACTTGTAGCTAACAATCCAAAATTGAATTTGGATCAATCAGCTAAACTTAATGTTGAAATGGGTAAAATCCATGCCAACCAAAAATACCGTGCTTTGATTGTTGGTACAGCTGATGGTATCAAGAACTTTACATCTGATGCAGATGCAATCGCAGCAGGTTACGTGAAAGAAACAGACAGCAACGGTGTCTTGACTTTCGGTGCTAATGACATCAAGGGTTATGAAACATTTGATATGTCTGGTTTCGTAGCAGTTTGGGTTCCAGTTGGAGCTTCAGATAATCAAGATATCCGAGTAGCGCCTTCAACAGAAGCTAAAAAAGAGGGTGAATTGACTCTTAAAGCGACTGAAGCTTATGATTCACAATTAATCTACGAAGGCTTCTCTAACTTTCAAACTATTCCAGATGGTTCAGATCCTTCAGTCTATACTAACCGTAAGATTGCTGAAAATGTTGATTTGTTCAAATCATGGGGTGTAACATCATTTGAAATGGCACCTCAATTTGTATCTGCTGACGATGGTACCTTCCTTGACTCAGTTATCCAAAATGGTTATGCCTTTGCAGACCGTTACGATCTTGCCATGAGTAAGAACAATAAATACGGTTCTAAAGAAGATCTACGTGATGCTCTTAAAGCACTTCATAAGGCTGGTATTCAAGCAATCGCTGACTGGGTTCCAGACCAAATTTACCAATTGCCAGGTAAAGAAGTCGTAACTGCAACTCGTACTGATGGTGCAGGACGTACGATTGCGGATGCTATCATTGATCACTCGCTTTATGTAGCTAATACTAAGTCATCAGGTAAAGATTACCAAGCTAAATACGGTGGTGAATTCTTGGCTGAACTTAAAGCTAAGTACCCTGAAATGTTCAAGGTAAACATGATTTCAACTGGTAAACCAATTGATGATTCTGTTAAATTGAAACAATGGAAGGCTGAATACTTCAACGGAACAAACGTTCTTGAACGTGGTGTTGGCTATGTACTTAGCGATGAAGCAACTGGTAAGTATTTCACTGTCACTAAAGAAGGTAACTTCATTCCTCTTCAATTGACAGGTAAAGAAAAGGTTATTACTGGATTCTCAAGTGATGGTAAAGGAATCACTTACTTCGGTACAAGTGGTACACAAGCTAAATCTGCCTTTGTAACCTTCAATGGTAACACTTACTACTTTGATGCTCGTGGTCACATGGTTACTAACAGTGAATACTCACCAAATGGTAAAGACGTTTATCGTTTCTTGCCAAATGGTATCATGTTGAGCAATGCCTTCTACGTTGATGCTAATGGTAATACATACCTTTATAACTCTAAAGGTCAAATGTACAAGGGTGGTTACACTAAATTTGACGTTACTGAAACTGATAAAGACGGTAAAGAGTCTAAGGTTGTGAAATTCCGTTACTTCACTAATGAAGGTGTCATGGCCAAAGGTGTTACGGTTATTGATGGCTTCACACAATACTTTGGAGAAGACGGTTTCCAAGCTAAAGATAAGTTAGTAACCTTTAAAGGTAAAACTTATTACTTTGACGCACACACTGGTAATGGTATCAAGGATACTTGGAGAAATATCAATGGTAAGTGGTACTACTTTGATGCAAACGGTGTTGCTGCTACAGGTGCACAAGTCATCAATGGTCAAAAACTTTACTTCAATGAAGATGGAAGCCAAGTTAAAGGTGGCGTTGTTAAGAATGCAGATGGTACTTACAGCAAGTACAAAGAAGGTTCTGGAGAGCTAGTGACTAACGAATTCTTCACAACTGATGGCAATGTTTGGTACTATGCAGGCGCTAATGGTAAGACTGTTACAGGTGCACAAGTCATCAATGGCCAACACCTATACTTTAATGCAGACGGAAGCCAAGTTAAGGGTGGTGTTGTTAAGAATGCAGATGGTACTTATAGTAAGTATAATGCTTCAACAGGTGAACGCTTGACTAATGAGTTTTTCACAACAGGCGACAACAACTGGTACTACATTGGTGCTAATGGTAAGTCAGTGACTGGTGAAGTTAAAATTGGTGACGATACTTATTTCTTCGCTAAGGATGGTAAACAAGTAAAAGGTCAAACAGTAAGTGCTGGCAATGGTCGAATTAGCTATTACTATGGTGATAGTGGTAAGAGAGCTGTTAGCACATGGATAGAAATTCAACCAGGAGTTTACGTTTACTTTGATAAGAATGGTCTTGCTTATCCACCTAGAGTGCTAAACTAATTGATATAAAAAGGAGGACTTTGGTTCTCCTTTTTATATTGGCTCTTTGTCAACTGTAGTGGGTGACGAAAAGCTAACATCTAGAGAGGACCTGA
>OHAP01001629.1_pt1 | contig 13868 bp, 7 predicted proteins | sample 1577171 | NCBI WGS metagenome assembly OHAP01 (sample SAMEA3541489, study PRJEB24748) | human gut metagenome | biome: human gut; feature: human-associated habitat; material: faeces | place: China | collected 2012 | reverse complement strand
TGGCGGTGCGCGAGAATATCTCGGCGGCGGCCTCCCAGAGCTCGGGCCTGGTGGGCGCCTTGGGGTGCGACAGCGCGTAATAGTAGCTCGACCTCGCCAAGCCGGCGCATTCCAGCAGGTCAACGAGTGGGTACTGCCCTGAAAGCCCGCTCACGACAACCGCTTTCTCTCGGTTCGGGAGCGCTTCTCTGCCTTCAGGGCTATCGATTTTTTTAAGTAGGCGTTCTCGGCCTCGAGCTTCCGGACCCTCCGCTCGAGCTCCTGCTCGCGCGTCATCTCCTTGGCCGGGGAGCCGGAGCCTTTCGGCCTCCCCTTGGGCTTCGGCCTGAGCGCCTCCGGACCTTCCTCCCTGTATGCCTTCAGCCATTTCTTGAGAGAGCTCGGCGAGGCTATCCCGAACTTCGCCATGGCCTCGGGCTTCGTCATGCCCTCGTCAACGACCGCCCTGACGGCGGCCAGCTTCGTCTCAAACGAGTAGGCGGCGTGCTTCTTTCCCATCATAGCTAGAACCTCGATGCCTGCTGATCTGTAGATGTCTAGCCATTTTCTCACGGTTTCCTCTGGTATCCCGAGCAGAGCCGCAATCGATGCGCGGCCTCGCCCCATGTCGTACAGCTCGGCCGCGCGCAGCCTCAGACCGACGTCGTACAAAGCGTTTCCAGCCATAAAAGGGCCTCCCATTTCTCGTATCCAAGAAATGGGAGGCAGTTCACTAATGGAAACGGGGCGCTTCTTTGTGCGATGGGGCTGTGGCGCTCGGCGTTACTCGTCGACGTCGGTGAACTCGGTGGGCGGTACGGAGTCCGTGGAGTCATCGTAGCTATCGTCGTGGTCGCTGGAATCGTCGTAGCTGTCGTCATAGTCGGAGTCGTAGTCGGAATCATCGGAGTCATCATAGCTGTACGACTTGCTGGAACTGCTCGACTTGCTCGACTTTTTGCTGGAGCTCGACTTGCTGCTGGACGAGTCGGTCGACTTGCTATCGCTCGCATCGGCATCGGTTTCGGTGCCGCTGATCTTGGTGGTGAGAGACATGAGCGTTTGCTCGACGGTATCGACCGTGTTGTTGAGGTTGAGCTTGGAGGTGTCGATGGCGCCCTCCGGAGCGGCGGCGTCCTGGTCCTCCAGGTTGTCGCTGTAGCCCTTGATGAGGAAGGCGCTCTGGTCGTCGAAGTTGTCGCCGTGAAGCTCGCCCTCGGCAGCCTTAAACTCAGTACCGTCGTACGTGAAGTACTTAAACTCGGCATCGTCATCAACGAGGACTGCGGTGTCGTCTGCCACGAGCTGGGGCAGATAGACGTGATTGCCCGTGTCGCCGATCATGGTCTTAAAGGTCACAAAAACGTAGCCGCCGTTGGACGCCTCCGGGGAACCGCTGTAGAGGTTGACGACCTTCTTGCCGTTGTAGCCCCACACGTCGAGGACGTAATCGCCGTTCGAAAGGCGCGCCTTCTTGTTGAAAGACTTTGCCTTGGTCTTGGAGTGAACGGTTACGAGCTCCTCGAGTCCGTCGCCGTTAAAGTCGACGAGCTGGGCAAATTGGACGCCGCTGATCTGGTAGTCGCTCGTGCCGGTCGAGACAAGCTCGGGCTCGCCGTACTTTGTGATAAGGCTGTTGAGCTTGCTCTTGTAAGCCGTGCAGGCCGCCTTGTACGTCGCGTCGTCGATCGTGGCGGGCGCGGAGGTGTCGGCGGTGTCCTTAGACGTGTCAGTCTTTTTGTTCGTCTTCTTGTCGGACTTGCTTGGCTTGGAGCTACTTGTGCTGTCGCTCGACGTGCTCGAACCGTCCTTGGTCGTGGAGTCGTCCTTGCTGGAATCGTCGCTGCTGGCGTCGTCCTTGGAGGTCGTGTCCGAGGAATTGCCGTTGTCCGTGCTGGTAGAGGCGTTGTCGTCTTTCTTGGGAGTGTTGACGGTCACGCTCTCGGCAGGCTTCTGAGTGCTGGTGTCGTCCTTCTTAACCACGGTGGTGTTGAAGTTCTGGACCGTTTTGCCCTTGGTGTCCTCGATCTTGCAGCTGTAGTCGCCGGGCTTGACCTTGCCAAAGTCGCCGATGGTAAAGCCGTCGTCGCCCTTGACCTTAATCTTGTAGCTCTTGCCGCCGTTCTTGGGCGTGAGGGTCGCGGTGTAGCTGTGGATCACGCGGTCCTTCTTTTTGGGCAGGACCTTGGTGTCGACCGTGCATACGACGGCGTCCTGGCTGCCCGAGGTGATCTCGACGGCGTTGGCGTTGGGCGTGAGCAGCAGGATGGCTGCCACGGCGGCGCCGGCGGCGACCAGGCCGAGGCCCGCGAAGACCGGCCAGCGGCGCTTCTTTTGCTGCGGCTGCTGGGGCATGGGCATCTGCGGCTGGGGCTGCGGCTGCGGAATAGGCGCCGCCTGCATGGTGGTGTCGGTCATCTGCTGCTGCGGCAGGTCGACGACGGTGGCACCAGCCGTGGGGTGTGCCACGCCGAGCGACTCCATGGCCTCGGCGGTTGCCTGGGCATCCTCGTTGAACTCGGCGATGGTGGTGGGGTCGTCATTGACGTTGACGAGCGTGGTGGGGTCGTCTGCGGCGGCGGGCACGGCTGCATCGTCGCCGGGGAAGTCGACGGCGACGGCCGCGTTGTCCTCGTCTTCGAAGATCTTGTTGACCTCGGCGACGTCAACGGGTGCCGCGTCGTCGATGTTGGGCTCGGCGGTCGGCTCGGGGTCGGCTGCGGGCTGCGGCTCGGTGGTTTGCTCGTCCGAGGGCTCAACGGCATCCAAGGTCACGACGGTTTCGCCAGGGTCGACTTGATCGGCCTGCGGCTCAGTGGTTTCTGCCGTGGCTTCTGGATGCACGGCGTCGAGCGTGACGACGGTCTCGCCCGGATCGGCGACAGCTGCTGCCTCTGCCTCGGCACTGGCCGAAGGCTCAACGGCATCCAGCGTAACGACCGTCTCGCCGGGGTCCGCATCGACGGCGTCGAGCGTGACGACGGTCTCACCCGGATCGGTGACGGTTTCGGCTGCCGCCTCGACTGCGGATGCGTTTTCGGACGTCGGGTCAACGGCGTCGAGCGTAACGACGGTCTCACCCGGATTGGCGGCGGGCGTCTGTGCGGGCACGGGTTCGGCGGCCTGGGTTTCGGCAGGTGCCGGAGCCTTGGATGCTACGGGCGCTCCGCAATTGGTGCAAAAGCGCACGTCGTCTGGCAGCTTCGTTCCGCATTGCGTGCAAAACATAAGGTGAGCTCCTTTCTTTTAGGTGTTTCTTAGGTTCGAATCTATGGTACCTGCGGTATAGGGCAAAGTTGTTGCGCAACAGTGCGAAAAACCTTCGGACGATGCCAATAGTGGTGTTTATGTGTACGGACTTCGTCTTGATCTGTAACAACTAGACGGGATTTCAACCTCTACCTGTTACAGATCAAGATAGTTTTCCGCCCAACACATCAAACATCTCAATCTGTAACAGTAAGGACCCGTTTTGCTCAGCAGATGTTACAGATCGAGATCTTGTTCGGCGGGGGATTCTTCGGTCTCGATCTGTAACATCTAGGCCGGGAATCGACCTCTACTTGTTACAGATTTAGATGTTTTGGATGGGAGCGACAGTATGTCTCAATCTGTAACATCTGGACGAAGATTCAGCCTGCAGATGTTACAGATCGAGATGTTGTCCAAGGGGCTGATCGTATGTCTTGATCTGTAACATCTACAGCTCAATTTGCTCGATAACTGTTACAGATTGAGATGTTGTCTGACGGGGGAGTCTTCTGTCTCGGTCTGTAACATCTGAGACCCGATTTGCCCCGTAACTGTTACAGATTGAAATGTTCCTGAACGGCTCAGATTGTTTATCTCGATTTGTAACAGTAGCGACCGGTTTCGCCCCGTAGATGTTACAGATCGAGACGTTGCTCGGCGGGGGAGTCTCTGCTCGGCCCCGCCCGCCCCGTCATCTGTGGTTTACGTGGGGGCATACGGAGTACGGGTATACTAACCGGCGGCGAATCTGCTCCATCGCTTAGAGCTGCTGCGTCTGGACGGCGCGCGATAGGGCTGCCAAAGCGATCGCCAGCGTGCTGAGCAACGTCCTCTCTGTGCGCACCTGTTTTTGTATGTATTAGCGCACTACCAAGCACGCTCGCGCGGCCGCATGCCGTGCCCATAACGCGTGCAGATAAGGAACAACAACATATGCGTAATTCTGTATCCGACGTCACCGACGCCGAGATCCTGGACGAGACCCGCGAGGCCATGACCCAGGCTGCCTTCGATGCCGCCGATGAGGCCAATGCTGCCCAGGCCGTCGAGTCCGCTACCAAGAGCCTGCCCGCCTTTGACGAGCTGGGCCTTTCCGACGAGATGCTTCGTGCTATCGAGAACCTGGGCTACACGGCGCCCACGCCCGTGCAGGCCGGCTCGATCCCCGTGGTGCTCGAAGGCCGCGACCTGCTTGCCGCCGCTCAGACCGGCACCGGCAAGACGGCCGCCTTTTTGCTGCCGACCATGAACAACCTGGAGCACATCGCTCCTCCCAAACCCGTGCGCGAGCGCGGCGGCCGCAACCGCCGTCGCGGTGTTAAAAAGCCCGAGGGCAACGGCCGTGGTCCCGTGATGCTCGTCATCACCCCTACGCGCGAGCTTGCCCAGCAGATCGACGAGGTCGCGAGCAAAATCGCCGACGTCACCGGCCATGTTGCCGTGACCGTCGTGGGCGGCGTGAGCTACAAGCCCCAGACCGCTGCCCTCAAGTACGGTTGCGACATCCTGGTCGCAACGCCGGGCCGTCTGGTCGATCTGATCGAGCAGGGTGCCTGCCACCTGGGCGAGGTCAAAGTGCTGGTACTCGACGAGGCCGACCGCATGCTCGATATGGGCTTTTTGCCCGCCGTCCGCCGCATTGTGCGCGAGACGCCGGCCGAGCGTCAGACGCTGCTGTTCTCGGCCACGCTCGACGAGGAGGCCGTGGGCGAGATCACCGACCTGGTGAGCGACCCGGCTCGCGTGGAGATCGCGCCCGCCACGTCGACCGCCGACACCGTCGACCAGTTTGTGTTCCCGGTGTCCATAGAGGCCAAGAACAACCTGCTGCCCGAGTTCCTCAAGAAGGAGGGTCCGGAGCGCACTATCGTCTTTATGCGCACCAAGCACCGCGCCGACAGCTGCTGCCGTCGTCTGGAGCGTAAGGGCATCAAGGCCGCCGCGATTCACGGCAACCGCAGCCAGGCCCAGCGCGAGCGCGCGCTTTCGGCCTTCCGCGACGGCACCGTCGACGTACTGGTGGCGACCGACGTGCTCGCCCGCGGTATCGACATTAGCGATGTGCGCTACGTCGTGAACTTTGACGTGCCGGCCGAGCCGACCGACTACATCCACCGTATTGGCCGTACGGGCCGTGCCGGCGAGCTAGGTTGGGCCATCACGTTTGTGACCGAGCAGGATGTCGATGAGTTCTACGAGATCGAGAAGCTCATGGACAAGACGGCCGACATCTACGAGGCCGGCGATCTGCATGTGGGTCCCAATCCGCCCGCGGTTGACCCCGAGCGCGATCCTGCGGCCTTTAAGGTGAAGAAGAAGACCAAGCGCGGCAAGTCCAAGAGCAAGAAGAAGCTCGAGCAGGCACGTCGCGACGGCAAGCGCAACGGCGATGATTACGGCGATGTGGCCGGTCGTTCCAACCGCGGTCGCGGCGAGCGTCGCGGCGACGGCGAGCGTCCGAGCCGTCCCAAGCGCGGCGGCAAGACCCGCGTGCGCGAGGGCGTTCAGGCTCGCGTGGACGAGGCTGTGGAGAGCGTGGCCCGCGAGGTGGCTGCCGAGGAGCGCGGCGGTGCTGCTGCCGTCGAGCAGGCCTCGCGCGGCAACCGTGCCGAGCGCCGTGCCAAGCAGTTCCAGGGCGAGGCGCATCGCCGTCGCCGCGAGGACGAGGACCGTGGCGGTCGTCGTCGTGTTGAGCGCGAGGACGAGGGCCGTGGTTCACGCGGCGGCAAGCGCGGCTCGGGTGACCGTCGTCGCTCCGGTCGCAATGACGAGCGCGGTGGCCGTGATGAGCGCCGTGGCGGCGATGGCCGTGGTTCGCGTGACGAGCGTGGTACCCGCGGCGGCGAGTCCCGCGGCGGCAAGCACTTTGACGAGCGCGGAGGCCGCGAGGGCGGCCGCGGTGGTGAGCGTCGCCAGGGCGCTCGTGGCAACGGTGGCCGCAGCGGCTCCGGTCGTTCGAATGAGTCGCGCGATCGTCGCGACCCGCGTGCCAGTCGCGATCGTCGCGATGACTGGCGTAACTACGACGATACCCGCGAAGAGCGTCGCGGCGGCTACCGTGGCGGTCGCGGCGGCAGCCAGGCCGGCTCCCGTGGCGGCCGCGCGGGCGGTCGCGATAACCGTGGCAGCTATGGCAACAGCCGTGGCGGCAAGCGCGGCGGCAGCTCCCGCCGCCCCGGTGACGGCGGCGGCAAGCGCAAGTAACATACGCGTCGCGCGGTAAGGCGAGACGAGTTTGGGCCCCGAGCAGACTATGCTCGGGGCCCTTTTTGTTTGCCGTATCCGATCGCTAGTTCAAATGTGATTTTCTCGGGAATGCATCTGGGGGATGCTGAGGACCTATTTTCCGCCATGCAGCAATGGGTCCTATGGGGTGCGCCGTGCATTTTTTGGAGTATTCTGCAGTTCGAGTTGTCTGCATATGATTCGACGTCGCCAACGGTGGCCTTCGGATATCCCTAGCGAGCGTTCCGAGTCAGATTTCGCCGTTTTCCGGAGCAGGGGCGCGTCATTCTCGCCATGTCGGGACTTAGAATGATACGGCGCCCTACAGTTTTGCCCACCCGCGGCGGTGCTGGCGCGGTCACGTTGCAGAATACTCCGTTTTTTGCACGGGCCAGGATGGGGTACCTCAGGAGAACACGGCGGTATCCCGTAAATATATACAATCTGTACCGTAATTAATACAAAACGAAGAGGCAGACAGCGTAGGGTGGGTGCATTGGGGTGTTTGGTGCACCAAAACGTATACTCTGGCTGGATGTGAAAACGGCTTGACGCGTTGCCAGGCGTAGGGGGAGGGTGCCTCGATGGACGTATTCGAAATTGTGTTTAGTCCGACGGGTGGAACGCGGAAGGTGTCTGGCCTTGTGGCCGGGGCGCTGGACAAAAATACCGTTACCGTCGATCTGACCGATAGCGGGCTAGATTTCAGCGCTGTCTCGATGACTGAGGACGATGTGGCCGTAATCTCTGTGCCGGCGTATGCCGGTAGAATCCCGGCTGTGGTGGCTGACCGGTTGGGCATGGTGCGCGGCAACGGGGCTCGGGCTGTTTTGGTTTGTGTATACGGAAACCGCGCGTTTGAGGACACGCTCGTAGAGCTGGAGGACGTTGCGAAGCGCGCCGGATTTTGGGTGGTTGCAGCGGTTTCTGCTATTGCTGAGCATTCCGTTGCTCGTCAGTTTGCTGCTGGGCGACCGGATGCGCAGGATGCGGCGCAGCTCGCAGAGTTTGCGCAGCAAATTCAGCAAAAGCTGTTGACTGAGGATGCATCCGAGCCCTCTATTCCTGGCAATCGTCCTTATAAACAAGCCGGAGGTCACCGCATGGCACCCGAGGCAACAGAGGATTGCGTCTCCTGCGGTGCATGCGCCGCGGCGTGCCCCGTTTGTGCTATCGACAAGGGCGACCCCAAGCGAGCAGCTGGCGAGGCGTGCATCTCCTGCATGCGCTGCATTGCCGTATGTCCGCGAGGCGCTCGCAAGCTTGATCCCAACAAGCTATCCGCTGTTTCCCAGATGCTGAGCAAGGCTTGCGTCGTGCGGAAGGAATGCGAGCTCTTCATCTAGTGCATACGAAATTGGTGCATTGGGGACAGGCTAATCTGCACCAACCTGGTGCAAACAAACCTGTCCCCAACGCACCAGAGTGAGGAGTGCCCCTGGGTGCCGGCAGAAAAGGAACGTCCCTAAGTGCCGCCTAAATACCGTTTATCGAAGAAAAAATACCGCTCACCGGTCATAATGATTGTTCTGGCTTTGGGCTTGTCTACAATAACTCCCGTAAAAAGAAATGCGGAAGGTTACCGAGTCCCTCGGACGTGGGCCTAACCAAAGTCTTTGAACGGGTGTGTCTTTCTGGATACATTCGATTGATTTTGGTTGGGCTATATTTATGAAGGGACATGCCACCATGGGTTTCTTTTCTCGCCTGATGGGCGGTTCGGATGAGCAGAAGACTGCAGCTTCCGAGTTCGAAATCCTCGCTCCCGTTTCCGGCGAGCTTGTTCATCTAGAAAAAACCAATGACCCCGCTTTTAGCAGCCGTGCCGTGGGCGATGGTGTTGCCGTGGTTCCTCAAGAGGGGACGGTGTGCGCTCCTGTTTCCGGCACCGTCGCGGCGCTGTTCCCGACCGAGCATGCACTGGGCATCATGTCCGACGACAGCTCTGCTCAGGTGATGCTGCATATCGGAATCGACACTGTTAAACTCGAGGGCAAGGGCTTCCATGCACTTGTTGCCCAGGGCGACCATGTCGACGCGGGCCAGCCCCTCGTCGAGGTCGATTTCGACGCGGTCCGCGCCGCCGGCTTCGATCCCACGGTCTTCGTTATCGTGTGCGAGCGTTCGGAGAACTCGACTCTTCGTGAGCATGCTTCCGGCCCTGTTGCTGTTAAAGAGCCTGTCATCTGGCTTTCCGAGTAAATTCTTGTGGTGGGTACCGTGGTTATCAAGCGAGTTTTTAACAACAACGTCGCAATGGTCACTTCGGACGATGGCTCCGAGCTCATCGTCATCGGTCGAGGCCTCTGCTTTGGCCGTCATGCCGGCGATGCCATCGATGAGGCGTCGGTCGAAAAGACCTACACGTTGCAGGAGGGAACTTCTCGGGATTCGCGTACGATTGACCGCTTGGCACATCTTTTGGAGTCCATCCCCACCGTCAACCTCGTGATTTCCGAGGACATTGTTCAGATGCTCCGTCGAGAGCTCAATGTTGATATCAACGACAAGATTCTCATTGCTCTCGCAGACCATATCAGCCTTGCTTTGGAGCGCGAGCGCAAGGGCGTCTCCTGTGAGAACCCGCTGCTGCTCGAGATCCAGCAGTTCTATCGCAAGGAGTATGCACTTGCGGGCCGTGCGCTGCAGATTATCAAGGAGTATATGGGCATCCAGATGAGCGAAGAAGAGCAGGGCTTCATTACGCTGCATATCGTCAACGCCACCATGCCGCAACGCTCCGACCGTCTCATCGTCTCGGTCCAGCTTGTTCGCGACGTGCTCGCGATTGTTTCCAAGCGCTATGCTACGACCCTCGATGACACCTCGTTGCCCTATGAGCGTTTCGTCCGCCACCTGCAGTTTTTCGCACAGCGGGCGCTTGACCCCACGGCCGGGCAAATCAATGGCGACGCGCTGTTCCGAATCGATGAAACGGCGTATCCGTGCGCATTCTCGTGCGCGGACGCCATAGCCGCCCACTTGTCGTCTACCTTTAACGTTGTCGTTACCGATGCCGAGAAGAGTTATCTCGCGTATCACATTGTTAACCTGCTTGGAGAACCTGGTCTCTAGGCATAACGTGCCCACACATCGATTGATATAAGGCAGGGCTTACGGTCTTGTCCAGGGCACATCTGTCTCAATTTGCGGAAAAGGAAGGGGAGTACCGCTATGGCCGCAAAAAAGAAAGTTAACCTCAAAGCGCCGTTGGAGGTGTTCGCGAAGTCAATCGTTCAGCCGATGATGTATCTCTCGGTTGCCGGCATCCTGCTCATCGTGGGCATCATTCTGACCAACAAGACCATTTGCGCCTTGATCCCCGTACTGGGCTCCGGTCCGTTCCAGCTTGTGGGCGCCGTTGTCTATCAGTCGCTGATGTTTATCATCAACAACCTCTCGATTCTGTTCTGCGTGGGCATCGCCGGCGCCATGGCAAAGAAGAACAAGGGCCATGCTTCGCTGATTGCCCTGATGTCGTTCTTCCTGTTCCTGCAGGCTAACAACATCGTGCTCAACGCCACCGGCTCTCTTGCCGAAGCGAGCGGCATGCTCGGTCTTACCGGAACCGGCCAGAGCACCGTTATGGGCATTCAGGTGCTCGATACCGGCGTGTTTGGCGGCATCATTCTTGGTTGCATCACCGGTGCCGTGTTCAACAAGTACTCGAACAAGCAGTTCCCCATTGCCCTTTCGATGTTCTCGGGCGTTCGCTTTCCGTTCCTGATCATGATCATCATCTCCTGGATCATGGGCGCGGGCTTCTGCATCGTTTGGCCTCCGGTCCAGGGTGCCATCTCCTCCGTTGCCGGCATCATTAAGGAGTCGGGCAACATCGGTCTGTTTATCTACGGCATGCTCAATAAGCTGCTCGTTCCCACCGGTCTGCACCACCTCATCTACACCCCGTTCCAGTTCTCCGATGTGGGTGGCACCCTTACGCTGGGTGGTCAGGTTATCGCCGGCGCCTACCCCATCCGTGTTGCCGAGATGGCAATGACGGGCCAGCCCTTCTCCGATAGCACCTACTTCAACAGCTATACCTTCAACAACCTGTGGCCCTACATCGGCATCGGCCTCGCCTTTATCTTCACCGCTTACAAGGAGAACAAGGACAAGACCAAGGCTGTCATTATCCCGCTGATCATCACCGCCGTGCTCTCCTGCGTGACCGAGCCCATGGACTTCCTCTTTGTCTTTGCCGCTCCCGTGCTCTTCGTCGTTCACTCGGTTCTTTCCGGCATCTTCCTGGTTCTGCTCAAGGTCCTCTCCGTGCCCGCTTCGACTGCAGGCGGCATCATCAACATCGTGGTTTCCAACCTGGTTCTTGGTGTCGATAAGACCAACTGGCCGGTTATGCTGGTGCTTGGAGTCGTCAACGCCGCTCTGTACTTCTTCCTCTTTAGTTTCCTCATTAAGAAGCTCAAGCTCCACACGCCTGGTCGCGAGGAGGAGTCCGAGCTCGCCGAGTCTGTTGCCGAGGGCGAGGCCGCCGCGTCTGTCGCGGTGAAGCAGGGCGCTGTTGCCGCGGCTCCCGCAGAGGGCGTCGATGCAGGCATTGCCGACCTGGTCGCAGGTCTTGGCGGCAAGGACAACATCGAGGAGCTCGAGAACTGCTTTACGCGTCTCCGCGTGAACGTTAAGAACCCGGACCTCATCGATGAGGACCTCATCAACCACGTGCCCAACAGCGGCATCAACCGCAACGGTAACAATATCCAGATCATCTTTGGCATGAAGGTCGCCGAGATGCGCGACAAGGTCGAGAACGCAATTGAGAAGGAGCAGTAAACAATGATCATTACTCTGTGTGGTGGCGGATCCACCTTTACCCCCGGCATCGTCAAGTCCATCGCCCTGCGCAAGGACGAGCTCGACGTTGACGAGATTCGTCTGTACGACATCAACGAGGAGCGCCAGCGCAAGATCGGCGTGCTCGTGGACTGGATTTTGCACGAGGACCTCGGCCTGGACATCAAGCTCACGGTGACCACCGACAAAAAGACGGCTTTTACCGACGCGAGCTTCGTGTTTGCCCAGATGCGCGTGGGCGGCTACGCCATGCGCGAGCAGGACGAGAAGATTCCGCTGCGTCACGGCTGCGTGGGTCAGGAGACTTGCGGTTGCGGCGGCCTTGCCTACGGCATACGCACCATCTTCCCCATGGTCGAGCTGATCGATGACGTTGAGAAGTACGCCAAGAAGGACTACTGGATTCTCAACTACTCCAACCCTGCTGCCATCGTGTCCGAGGGCTGCCGCGTGCTGCGTCCCAACGCTCGCATCATCAACATCTGCGACATGCCGATCGCGATCATCGACGTGGTTTGCGCCGCACTCGATATCGACAAGAAGGATGTCGAGTACGATTACTTTGGCCTCAACCACTTTGGTTGGTTCACCTCGATCCGCCACAAGGGCGAGGAGGTGCTCCCGCAGCTGCGCGAGTACATCAAGGAGCACGAGATTCTGCTGCCCGACTCCTACCTCAAGGGCATGGGCTCGCTCATGGCAAAGAAGCCCGAGGAGACCACCGACGAGCACCCCGAGCAGAACCGCCACACCAAGGGCAGCTGGTACTACGTCTGGAAGGGCGAGTACGAGATCATGGAGTGCTTCCCGGAGTACCTGCCCAACACGTATCTGAACTACTACCTGCAGCAGAAGGAGTTCGTCGAGCATTCCAACCCCGAGCGCACCCGCGCAAACGAGGTTGAGGAGACGCGTGAGAAGAACCTCTTCGACGGCATCGACCACTATGAGAAGACGGGCGAGATCGACGAGAGCACGTTCTATGCGGGCAGCCACGGCGACTGGATTGCCGACCTGGCCATCGCTCTGAAGAACGACACCAAGCAGCGCTTCCTGGTCATCTGCGAGAACAAGGGCGCTATCCCCAACATGCCCTACGACGCTATGGTCGAGCTGCCTGCCTACATTGGCAAGAACGGCCCCGAGGTCATCAGCCGCGACAACATTCCGCTGTTCCAGCAGGGTCTCATGATGCAGCAGCTGAACTCCGAGAAGCTCGTGGTCGAGGCTACGATCGAGGGTTCGTACGAGAAGGCGCTCAAGGCCTTTACGCTCAACAAGACCGTGCCGTCGATGAAGGTCGCCAAGGAGGTTCTCGACGACATGATCGAGGCCAACAAGGGTTACTGGCCCGAGCTTAGCTAAAGACAGAAGGTCGCTGGCACAAAAGAGTCGCTGACCGTAAAACTTGATCAATGCCCTGTTCGTGTGTTTGCGCGGACGGGGCATTGTCGTTTGGTAACGCGTTTATCAAATATAGCATTTATCTGCGGTAATGTTCGTTTTCACCGCTGGGGACGACGTTTCATACCGCCTGCCGAACCGTGCCGCTGCCAAACAATTTTATAAGTCAGTGTTGTGCGTGTAGCAATTTCGCCCGGTCTCGCCTCCGGGCTGCCATGTGAGAGGGGATCTTATGGCTCGACTGCATGTAATGGAACGCAGCCACGCTCAGGCCGTCATGGACGACCTGCACGATGCGCTCGGACGTCGTCTGGCGGTGAGTTCGCTCGCCCCGTGTCCCGTTGAGTTTACGGCAGCGCTCGTCAACCTGTGCTCTACCCAGAGCTGCGGCAAGTGCACGCCCTGCCGCGTTGGCCTGAGCGCGCTGAGTGACCTGCTCGCCGATGTACTCGAAGGGCGTGCCGATGAGTCCACGCTCAACCTGATTGAGCGCACGGCCCGCACCATCTACCTTTCAAGCGACTGCGCCATCGGCTACGAGGCAGGCGCCATGGCGCTTACGGCTATCCGCGGTTTCCGCGACGATTTTGAGCACCACATTCGCGAGCACTCCTGTGGCTTTGACCGCGAGGCCCGCGTTCCGTGCGTCTCGGGCTGCCCGGCGCACGTCGACATTCCCGGGTACATTTCGCTCGTCGAGGCCGGCCGCTATGCCGATGCCGTTAAGGTCATCCGCAAGAACAATCCGCTGCCGCTCGTCTGCGGACTGGTGTGCGAGCATCCCTGCGAGATGCACTGCCGCCGTGGCATGGTCGATGACCCCATGAACATCCTCGCCCTCAAGCGTTTTGCCGTTGAGCACAGTGATCTCAACGACTATAAGCCGCATGTAGTGGACAACACCGGTAAGCGCGTCGCCGTGATCGGCGGCGGCCCGGCTGGTCTTTCCTGCGCCTACTACCTGGCCGTGATGGGCCACAAGGTAACGATCTTTGAGCAGCGCCACCACCTGGGCGGCATGCTGCGCTATGGCATTCCCAGCTATCGTCTGCCGCGCGAGCGCCTGCAGGCCGAGGTCGACTGGATCTTGAGCGCCGGCATCGATGTAGAACTCGACCACTCCGTGAACGGCGAGGAGCTCGCCCGTCTGCGCGACGAGTTCGATGCCGTCTACCTGGCCATCGGTGCCCACAGCG
>OHAP01001611.1_pt1 | contig 13987 bp, 9 predicted proteins | sample 1577171 | NCBI WGS metagenome assembly OHAP01 (sample SAMEA3541489, study PRJEB24748) | human gut metagenome | biome: human gut; feature: human-associated habitat; material: faeces | place: China | collected 2012 | reverse complement strand
CAGCCTTGTGGCGGGCACCCAGTTCCGCGGCCAGTTCGAGCAGCGGGTCAAGGGCCTGCTGAGCGAGGTCAAGGCGGCAGGCAACGTCATCCTGTTCATTGACGAGATCCACACCATTACCTCTGCCGGTGAGAGCGAGGGTGCCATGAATGCGGGCAACATCCTGAAGCCCGCCCTCTCCCGCGGCGAGATCCAGGTCATCGGTGCCACCACCTTCAACGAGTACCGCAAGTATATCGAGAAGGACCAGGCGCTGGAGCGCCGGTTCCAGCCCGTGCGGGTGGAGGAACCCAGCGTTGCTGATACGCTGGCCGTGATGGGCGGCATCAAGCACTACTACGAGGAGCACCACCATGTGCAGGTGCCCGCCGATGTGCTGAACGCCACCGTGACCCTGAGCGAGCGGTATATCACCGACCGCTACCTGCCCGACAAGGCCATCGACCTGCTGGACGAGGCCTGTGCCTGCTGTAATCTGGCCCACCCGGTCATCTCCGAGTACCTGACCATGCAGAAGGAACTGGAGGCCCTCAAGCAGGAAGAGGCCGATATGGAAAATGCCGATGTGAACGAGCCCATCGATTACGAGCGTGTGGCAGAGCGCAAGACCCGGATGGCACAGCTGGAGCGGGAATTGCCCGCCAAGCAGGCTGCAGCCGGGGAGATCCAGGTGACCATGGACGATGTGGCCAAGGTCATTGAGCTGTGGACGGGCATCCCGGCGGTGAAGATCCGGGAGACCGAGTATGCAAAGCTCGCCAGCCTTGAGACCGAGCTGAAAAAGAAGATCATCGGTCAGGACGATGCCGTGCATCTGGTGGCACAGGCGGTCAAGCGCAGCCGCGCCGACCTCTCGGGCCGCCGCCGTCCGGCCAGCTTTATCTTTGTGGGCCCCACCGGCGTGGGCAAGACGGAGCTGGTGAAGCAGCTGGCAAACCAGCTCTTTGACGGCCCAGATCCGCTGATCCGGCTGGATATGAGCGAGTATATGGAGAAGTACGCCGTGTCCCGCATGATCGGTTCCCCTCCGGGCTATGTGGGCTACGAGGAGGCGGGTCAGCTGACCGAAAAGGTCCGCCGCCGCCCGTACAGCGTGGTGCTGTTCGATGAGATCGAAAAGGCCCACCCCGATGTGATGAATATCCTGCTGCAGATCCTGGATGAGGGCAAGATCAACGATGCCCAGGGCCGCACCGTGGATTTCTCCAACACCGTCATCTGCATGACCTCCAATGCGGGCAGCAGCGACCAGACCACCGCAAGTCTGGGCTTCAACCGCAGCGAGGAGGAGCGGAACGAGGAGAAGAGCCGCAAGGCGCTGAGCCAGTTCCTCCGCCCGGAGTTCTTGGGCCGTGTGGATGAGGTCATCACCTTCAAGCCGCTGAGCGAGGAGACCCTGCAGGGTATTGCCGCCCTGATGCTGGACGAGTACAAGCCCAGCATGGAGGCCAAGGGCATTGCCTACAGCTATACCCCGGCGGCACTGGCAGCGCTGGTGCACAAGAGCCAGGGCGGCAAGTTTGGTGCCCGCGACCTGCGCCGGACCATCCGCAAGGCTGTGGAGGACCCCGCCGCTGAAAAGATCATCGACGGCACCCTTGTTTCCGGCTCCACCCTGACCGTGGATGCTGAGAACGATGAGATCGTGCTGAAATAAGTAAAGATCCCGGAGGGCAGAAACGCCCTCCGGGATCTTTGTTCTTTGAAGGAGGAGAGAAGAATGAACTTGTATCACTACCGATCAGTGGAAAGCGCACGAAAGGAGATCGAGTGCCGTACATTCCGCTATGCGGACCGGAACGAATTGAATGATCCCTTGGAGGGCTATGCTCAGATTTACTGGAAAGGCGATTGTCCGGCGTGGGAGGGACTGTTCCGGAACTATATCTGCAGTGTATACTATGCTGTAGTTGGCATTCAATTGAATGCAAGCGAGGAACTTTTGGCAGAGAGGGCAGTTATTCCGGATATTCACTGCTTTGATGATGTTCCGCTGGGGCAGGTCTGGAAAGAATTATCGGATCGTTTTGTACAGACAGCATTGGTGCAGAAGCTGATAGTAGATCTAGGAAATACGGAGACCGAAATGAATGCCCACCGCTTGAGGCAAATTTTGCGGCTCTGCCATGAGGATGCAATCAAAATTTGTCTGGACGACATGCACAAACGGAAAACGTTGCCAGGGGAGCAGGGCGGGCCGGTGGTGTCAATCAGCGAAAAGGTCGACTGGGAAAAGATGGGAGGCTTTGGAAATCTTGAAAGTCCGCTGATAAAAATGATGAAGGCAGCTTTTGAGGTTTATGAAGAAACACTGGAAAGCAGTTTTCTGAAACTGGAACAGGAGATCGAGGCAAACGAACCAAATGCCCGGAAGCGGAGGCTCTGGCTGAAGGTGAGGCTGGGATTTCCGGCCCTTTATATTGCTGGTCTGCAGGAACTGCCCTACCCCAGAATGTTTATGATGTGCTTTTCCACCGACGGAACAAACTCGGCCATGTGGGGAAATTATGCGCAAAATCACTGCGGTGTCTGTCTAGTCTACCGTGCCAACGAAGAAAATGGAAAGCAGACTCTTCGTGTAAAAACGGCCGAAAGCTGGAGTTCAAGTAGCGGATATTCCTGCGGTTTTCGGGATGACCCGGTCTACCCAGTTCGTTATACGGACGAGCAGGTAAAGCGCAACTTTTTTGAATCATTGGGACGGCTGACTTTTTCGCAGATTGAATCCTGGATGGTTTCGTCCAAAGGTGAACGAAGCCGGATTCTAGAACTTTACGACAAGGATGCGTGGCGGGTGCAGTATTGGAAAGACCAGCAGGAGAAATATTTGACGAAGCTTCCTGCCTGGAGCCATGAACAGGAATATCGACTGCTTATGAATGACAGTTTTCATCAGCACACGGAGGCAGAGCGCTATGTGGGATACGACCCAGCAATCCTGGAGGGCGTGATCTTTGGTATCAAGACATCGGAAGCTGATAAGATGCAGATTTTCCGAACCTTGCGAAAATCTATGGAGGAAGCAGGGCGGGACCCGAAGGAACTGGAGGTGTGGCAGGCGGAATATGATGACGAAACGCGGAAGATCAGCCTGAGGAAACGGCATTTTCCCATCTGGTAAAAGAAAACACATTTCCGGACAGAACAAAACCTCCCTGTGCAGAAGAATAGCGCTGCAGGGGAGGCTTTTGTCGTTAATTTCTTAGATAGAGAAGCCGATGACTACTTAACAGACACTGGTTCCTCCGGCTTGTTGGTGGTACGGGCGCTCGTGCGGCCCTCGGGAATGATCTCGCCTGCGGCGGTCAGGCTGATCTTGGCCAGGGTCGGGCCGACCAGCTCGTACACCAGCACCGAGAAGAGCACCACGTTGCGCACCATGTGGCCGTCGGAAAGCTCTGCAGCTTCGGCGGCCATGCCCAGCGCCACACCGGCCTGCGGCAGCAGGGTGATGCCCAGATACTTCTGGATCTTCTCACTGCAGCGGGTGGCCTTGCAGCTGACATAGGAGCCGGAGATCTTGCCCAGAGAGCGGGAAGCGATATAGACGGCACCAATGAGCAGGACCATGGGGTTTGCAAGGATGTTCAGGTCCAGCTCCGCGCCGGAGAGCACGAAGAACAGGATGTTCACCGGGCTTACCCAGCGGTCCAGGCGGTCCATCAGCTCATCGGAAGTGGGGCAGATGTTGCAGAACACGGTGCCGGTCATCATGCAGACCAGCAGCAGCGAGAAGCTGCAGTGGATGGGGCCGACCTTAAAGCTGACCATGGAAAGGCCCACCGTCAGCAGCACAAAGGCCACCGAAAGGCTCATGCGCTTGGAGCGGGAGTGGAAGTAGACCTCCAGCTGGTTGAGCAGCAGACCGGCCAGTGCGCCCAGACCCAGGCTGAGTACGATCTCCACCAGAGGCTCCAGAAGGATGCTGATGGGGTCGATGCGGCCCTGCTCCAGCGCGTTTGCGATGCCGAAAGAGGCTGAGAAGAGCACCAGACCCACGGCATCGTCAATGGCGACCACCATCAGCAGCAGGCGGGTCAGGGGGCCGCTGGCCTTGTACTGCTTGACCACCATCAGGGTGGCGGCAGGGGCTGTGGCAGAGGCGATGGCACCCAGCGTGATGGCCGATGCCATTGAGATGACATCCGGCCGGGCAAAGTGCAGGGCAACCAGAGCGATATCCACCAGCACGGTGGTGATAACGGCCTGCAGGATGCCCACAGTGACCGCCTGCCTGCCCATGCTCTCCAACGCGCTGAGCCGGAACTCGTTGCCGATGACAAAGGCGATGAAGCCAAGTGCCACCTGTGTGATGATGCCGTAGCTTTCGACCTGTGCGAGGCTTCCGAAACCGAAGCCCCAGCCGCTCAGGCCCAGCCGACCCAGAAAGAAGGGACCCAGCAGAAGTCCTGCCACCAGATAAGAGGTGACGGCCGGCAGGCGGATCGCTTTCGCTGCACGGGATGCCAACAGGCCTGCAATGAGCGAAAGAGACATGCAGATGAGCAATTGCTCCATAAAATAAGATCCTCCTCAGAAATTAAGATACGTTAAAAAGTATATCTTATCTGAGGAGGAAAAGCAACATTTGTTAATTGAATTTAAAAATCTTCTGTGCAATGCGGTAGCCGCCCAGCACGAGCTTGTCGCCCTTGGGGATCTTCAGGTTGGTCACGCCGCCAAAGCCATAGCGGATGGAGCGGTAGACCCCGGCGCTGGTGTGTGCCTTGAGGTAGGCCCACAGTTCGTTCTCCTTCTGCTTGGCGGCGGCGCTGCCGTCCAGCAGAAGGAAGATGTCGCTGATGGCCATCATCATGGAGAGGTAGTGCAGCATATAGCTGCGCAGCTTCTTCTGGCCCTTGAGGGCATCCAGGTCCTGGCAGTCGATCATGTGGCGGGTCACCCGCAGCTGCTGATCCACCCGCTTGACCATCACACTCTCGTTCACGCTCTGGTCGGCCCGGCCGATGAAGTAGCGGTACAGATCCAGATCCATATAGTACATGCTCTTGACAAAGGGCAGGGGCTGGTAGACAAAGATGTTGTCCACATAGAAGGTGTGCTTGGGCAGCACCATGCCGCAGTCCCGCAGCACCTGCGTGCGGTACATCACCGAGTGCATCAGCAGGTTCTGGTCGGGCCGGAAGTGGCCGACATGCGTCCAGCTGAACAGCCGGTTCTGGGGGAACACGTTGGTGTAGCGCACGGTGTGGCTGGTGTTGTCCTCCACATGCTCGTAGACATAGTTGCAGATCATCAGGTCAGGCGCGGTGCCCCGGGCAATCAGCGTGTTCAGCTTGGCCAGCACGGTCCTGAGGGCGGCTTCGTCCAGCCAGTCGTCGCTGTCTACCACCTTATAATACAGGCCGGTGGCGTTGCGGATGCCCTGATTCACGCCCTCGCCATGGCCGCCATTCTCCTGATGGATGGCCTTGACGATGGTGGGATATTTGGCAGCGTACTCGTCGCAGATGGCGGGGGTGTCATCCTTGGTGGAACCATCGTCCACCAGGATGATCTCGGCCTGCTCCCCGGCGGAGAGCAGGGTCTCGATACAGTGGTGCATATATGCCGCCGAGTTGTAGCACGGGACGGCGAATGTGATCAATTTCTGAGCCATACAAAATACTCCTTTGCTCTTTTCCGGCAGATGCACAAGGCAGGGGCCGGGATGGAGATATGTACCCATATTATAGCATTTTTGTGCAGGAAATGCTATCGAACGTGGGAAATGTCAGAGATGTTTTACAATTATCCGGGGAGTTGTGGTATACTGATTGGGTTATGAACCTCTCAGGCCGCTTTGCGTCCAGCTCCCCTAGCAGGGGAGCCAAGACTTGCCTCTCCTACTGGGAGAGGTGGCATTGCGAAGCAATGACGGAGAGGTTTTGTACGGATAGGAGGAACCATGGAAAGTCCGCATAGTATTCTGAAAAAAGTCTTTGGCTACGACAGCTTCCGCCCGGGGCAGGAGGAGATCGTCTCCCGCCTGCTGGCCGGGCAGGATGTGCTGGCCGTGATGCCCACAGGTGCGGGCAAGTCCATCTGCTATCAGGTGCCGGCTCTGCTGCTGCCGGGCATCACCATCGTGGTCTCGCCGCTGGTGAGCCTGATGAAGGATCAGGTGGGGGCGCTGGTACAGGCCGGTGTGGCGGCAGCTTTTCTGAACAACAGCCTGACGGACAACCAGAAGGCCCTGATGCTCCGCCGCGCCCGGGAGGGGTGGTATAAGATCATCTATGTGGCTCCGGAGCGGCTGGAGATGCCGGGCTTCCAGCGTTTTGCGCAGGAGCGGGAGATCAGCATGGTCACGGTGGACGAGGCCCACTGCATCAGTCAGTGGGGGCAGGACTTCCGCCCCAGCTACCTGCGCATCAAGGCATTTGTGGACAGCCTGCCCAAGCGCCCGGTGGTGGGAGCCTTTACGGCCACCGCCACGGCCCATGTGCGGGAGGACATCCGCACCCATCTGGAACTCCACACCCCCTACGAGGTGACCACCAGCTTCGACCGGCCCAACCTCTATTTTGCCACCCGCAGGGCCCTGCCTAGCGAGAAGCCCAAAGTTCTGCTCGACCTTGTGCTCAGGGAGCGGGACAATGCGGGCATCATCTATTGCAGCACCACCCGGCAGGTGGACGAGACCACCCGCCTGCTGCAGAGCCGGGGAATCCGGGCGGCAGCCTACCACGCCAAGCTGGATGCGGATACCCGGCGGCAGAATCAGGACGATTTCCTCTATGACCGGGTGCAGATCATGGTGGCGACCAATGCCTTCGGCATGGGCATCGATAAGCCAAACGTCCGGTTCGTCATCCATTATAATATGCCCAAGGATCTGGAGAGCTATTATCAGGAGGCGGGCCGCGCGGGCCGTGACGGGGAGCCAGCCCGCTGCACCCTGCTCTATTCCGGCACCGATGTGCGCACCATCCGGTTCTTCATCGACAAGGAGATGGAGGCTGACAACGGCCTGCCTGCTGATGTCAAGGCCGAAGCGGCACGCAAGGCAGAGGAACGGCTCAAGTACATGACCTTCTACTCCACCACACCGCGCTGCCTGCGGGGGTATCTGCTGAGCTACTTCGGCGAGGCCGCGCCCCAGAAGTGCGAGAACTGTTCCAACTGTCTGCTGGCAGCACAGGCTGCCGAACAGGTGGAGGAGCAGGCGGCACAAGCCCGCCAGCGCGCCGCGGCCAGTGCAAAGCGGCTGACCTCGGCCTCCCACCGCCGTGCCGACGAAGATGCCCTCAGCGAAGCGGACGAGAAGCTGCTGGCGGCCCTCTATGCCCTGCGCAAGCGGCTGGCCGCAAAGCAGAAGCTCCCTGCCTATATGGTGTTCAATGATTTCACCCTCCGCCAGATGGCGCTGAAAAAGCCCCTGAGCGTGGAGGAATTGCTCAATATCCCCGGTGTGGGCGAGAAAAAGGCCGCCCGCTACGGGCAGGAGTTCCTGAGTGTCATTGAGGATATGGTAAGTTCAAGGTAACATAAAACAGAAAGGAAAAACCGGAAATGCCGCTCTGGGCTGAAAAGCTCGGGCGGCATTTCTGGTTTCGTCACTCTTTGACGGCCTCACCCTCTCAGTCTCGCTATCGCTCGACAGCTCTCCCGAAGGGAGAGGTGGCATTGCGCAGCAATGACGGAGAGGGCCACCCCCCATCCCAGTCAAACTACACTAAAAAATAGACTATATTTGTAACATATTCCGAACATGACAAAAACACTTGATTTATATGTAGGGGGGGGGGTATAATAGGATGTGCAAGAGCACCCCCGCAAAACAGAAGAATTGGCAAACCAGCCGGAAGGCTGCGACGCAAAGCTAAAGGGCCCAGACCGGGCAACCAGCTGCACTTCCCAAGAAGTACATCCACAGCGCCACACCAGCCTTTCGGGGCAGGTGCGGCGCTTTTTTACGTTTGCGGTGGGTGCAATACACATTTGGGGTAGACTCTAAAGGAGGAATCACAATGAAACTCAAACGACTTGTCAGCGCCATTCTGGCCGTTGGCATGGCTTTGACAATGCTGCCCACGGCGGCGTTTGCGGCAGATACGTCCGAGTATGTCACAGATTTGAATTTTGAAGCCAATGGTCAACCCGTTTTGGAAGGCAAAACCACAGAGGTGTCAAATTCTTCTTCTCCTGAAAATCCGACCTATAAGGCAACAAATTCAACTTGGAGTTGGAGTTACAGTGGCGGAAGCTATAAACTTGATTTTGTGAACAACACTATATTTGATCCAATCAATGGTTCACCCGAGACTGTGCCTTGTGCGGTTCGCAATAGCGGCACCATCGAGGGCGGTAATTTTGAACAGACCGTGTTCAACCTTTCAACTGGCGAAATAAAAGGTGGACACTTCACTAAAGTTGAGGGACGTACTACATATAACGGTAACGGCCAACCCACTGGCAGCGGAATTGTTACCGGCGGATATATTCACACTTATTTTTCCAATGAAGGTCAGTGGGGCGGTGCTGGTGCAAAGCTTAATGGCGGCATTGTCTATGGTAAAGTAGATATGCAGGAGGGCATCCTGCAAAGCGGCATCGTATGCAATATTCCTGATTCCTCGAAGGTTCAAGTCAGCAACTATCAGACCTTTACCGCAGAGGGCGGCAAAATCATCCCTGTTGTTGCAGGTGATACTGTACCAACAGATGTTCAGTTCAACGGCAAGGTTTATATCGTCGGTAATGAGAATATTATGACCCGGAAGTTCACGGTCGAACCTGCATCTCCCACATTCGTCAAATGGGATTTGAGCGAAGCTGGCAACGCAACCATTAACGAAGATCCTACTACACACGTTCTGACCGTTACCCTGCCGGAAAACAGCACCAGTGCCGGTGATGTGACCATTAAGGCAGTCGTGGAACCCGTTGACCTTGAAGTTGGTATTGTAGATGGCGAGAAGGTTCCCGTTTATGCGGGCAAATTATACGAGGGCAGCGATCTGGACGGCTGGTTCTTTGACCGCAAAAACGAAACCCTGACTGTTTATAAAAACGGTTCTGTTGACCTTGGCAATGCAGAGGTTGACTGGGCAGTAGATAACTTCGGCAAAATCGAAGGCGGCATCTTTGATTATAAGGATGACCTGAAAGATGTACTGACCAACGAAGAAGGCGGCGTTATTGATGGCGGCACCTTCAACGTAAAAGTCCGCAACTACGGCACGATTGAAAACGGTACTTTTAACAATACTGTTTACAACAATAACATTACGAACGGCGGTGTCTTCGTGGGCCGCTTTGCCAACACTCCCACTCAGGTAACGCTGCCTGATACCAGCATTGCCATTACCGCACGAGGCACTACGAACGGTGGTATTTTCAGCCGTGGCGCAAACTTTGATACACAGGATGTAAAGGTCAGCTGGATCACCCTGAACAACTGCACTGCCAACGGCATCTCCGGCATGGTGGGCGTTGTGGGCAACCAGACCTTGAACGTGGAAGCAGATGCGACCTCCTGGACCGGCTGGGAAGTCACTGCCGACCCGAGCTATGAAGAAGCAATCACCAAGCAGGTGGGCAATACCACTGCATTTGACCTGACCTTGAACGGCGACGACGAGTGGCGCGTTACCCTGACCGCGCAGGTCAAGGAAGGCTACTACCGGATGAGCCTGACCGATGGCACCGCCACCAATGCCGACGGCACAGAGATCACCTCTGCCAAGGCAGGCGATACCGTCAAGCTGACCGCTGCCGATGCCCCGGAGGGCATGGTGTTCGACCGCTGGGAGATTTCCCCTGCGGATGTGGCTCTGACGCTGGAAGAGGGCGGTTTTGATTCCCATGCCGCCACTGCAAGCTTCAAGATGCCTGCACAGACTTTGAGCATCCGTGCGATGTACCGGATGGCCGACCAGCCCGAGGAACCCAACGTTCTGGGCACCGTTGCCATGGTGGCAACCGCCGGTGTGGGCGCTGCTGTGGTTGGTTATACCGGCTACATGATCGGCACCGAGCTGTATCTGAACACTGTCCTGCCCGATGGTGTGGCCATCCCGCAGAACACCGCCGAACTGGCAAAGCTGGTCTGGACTGAAGCCGGAAAGCCTGCCCCTGCCGCTGTGATGGCTCCCGATGCCACCGATGAACAGAAGGCTCTGACTTGGGCCATCGAGAACCAGCTCATCTCCGCCGACAAGGCCGCAGACGCTTCTGTGAGCCGCTGGGAAGTTATCCAGACTTGGAATAAGGCGCAGGAGATGAAGGGGTAAGATATCCTTCGTACAACCTCTCAGTCGCCTGCGGCGACAGCGTACGGGTTGCGGCTCCCAGCGTCCGCATCGTGCAAAGTTTTGCACTCGCGTCCTGCTGGCCGCTGCCCCAACAACTCCTCCCTGCTTCCGCCACTGGCGGCGGTCGTCGTCGTTGCCTTACTAGGGGAGGTGGCATTGCGCAAGCAATGACGGAGAGGGTGAGGATGCTAACCAATCAAGCCATTCTCTGATTATATTCCCAAAACCGGAAATGCCGCCCTGAGCCGTAAAAAGCTCAGGGCGGCATTTCTGGTTATTTGCGGTTTTCTTTACATGGTGTGTGTCGCAAAGACTTTTTCATCCTCCCACCAGACGGGGGACTTTGCGGCAAGGCTCTTGGGCACATCCAGAAGCCGCTGGTTGCTGCTGCCCCGGAAGCGCAGAGAGATATCGTGCTGGGCTTCCACAAAGCGGCCGTCTACCAGAACATCCAGCAGGCTCAGCAGCTCATCGGTGACCTCACAGCGGGCCGGGCAGGGAACACTGCCGGTCAGCTGTTCCCAGGTGTAACCAGAATAGCACCAGACGCTCTTATTCGGGTATAACGCCCTGAAGTTGCGGACGAAGGGCAGCAGTTCCCGCTGATTCTCCGGCTCAAAAGGCTCACCACCCAGCAGGGAGATGCCTGCAATATAGTCGGGCTGGCAGGATGCAAAGATCTCGTTGCGCACGGCTTTGCCGAAGGGCCGACCGTACCCGAAATCCCATGCCACCTCGTTGAAGCAGCCCGGGCAGTGGTGCCTGCAGCCCGAAACAAAGATGCTGGTGCGCACCCCCGGCCCGTTGGCAATGTCGTAATACTTAATTGTTGCGTAATTCATAGATAAAACTCCATATAAAAAGCTCCCCCTCTCGGGGGAGCTGTCAATGCGAAGCGTTGACTGAGAGGGTTACAGATGCAGCACCCGATCCTTGATCTCCTGTGTCCGGCCCTGGTTCCAGAACTGGGTGCCGATATAGCCGCAGGTGCGGCGGGCGACGTTCAGCTTGTTCTGGTCGCGGTTGTGGCACTTGGGGCATTCCCAGACCAGCTTGCCGTCCTCAGGCACGATCTGGATCTCGCCGTCGTAGCCGCAGACCTGGCAGTAGTCACTCTTGGTGTTCAGCTCGGCGTACATGATGTTCTCGTAGATGAACTGCATGACCTTGATAACGGCCTCGAGGTTGTCCTGCATGTTGGGCACCTCCACATAGCTGATGGCGCCGCCCGGGGAGAGCTTCTGGAAGTCGCTCTCGAACTTCAGCTTCGTGAAGGCGTCGATCTGCTCGGTCACGTGGACATGGTAGGAGTTCGTGATATAATTGCGGTCCGTGATGCCCGGCACAAGCCCAAAACGCTTCTGCAGGCACTTGGCAAACTTGTAGGTCGTGGACTCCAACGGCGTGCCGTACAGGCTGAAATCAATGTTGTGCTGGTTCTTCCACTTAGTACAGGCGTCGTTCATGTGCTGCATAACGTTAAGCGCAAACGGCTTGGCGGCAGGGTCGGTGTGGCTTTTGCCGGTCATATACTTGCAGCACTCATACAGGCCCGCGTAGCCCAGACTGATGGTGGAATAACCGCCGTAGAGCAGCTTGTCGATGGGCTCACCCTTCTTCAGGCGGGCCAGCGCGCCGTACTGCCACAGGATGGGCGCGGCGTCGCTCAGCGTGCCCTTCAGGCGGTTGTGGCGGCACATCAGGGCCTTGTGGCACAGCTCGAGGCGCTCGTCAAAAATCTGCCAGAACTTATCAAAATCGCCGCCGCTGGACAGGGCCACGTCCACCAGATTGATGGTGACAACGCCCTGGTTAAAGCGGCCATAGTACTTCGGCTTGCCGTTCTCGTCGACATAGGGGGTCAGGAAGCTGCGGCAGCCCATGCAGGTGAAGCAGTGGCCCTCGCCGTTCTTGTCGACCTTGTATTCCAGCATCTTCTTCTCGCTGATGTAGTCGGGCACCATCCGCTTGGCGGTGCACTTGGCGGCGAGCTTGGTCAGGTAGTAGTAGGGCTGACCCTCATAGATGTTGTCGTTTTCCAGCACGTAGATGAGCTTGGGGAAGGCGGGGGTGATCCAGACACCGGCCTCGTTCTTGACGCCCTGGTAACGCTGGCGCAGCATCTCCTCAATGACGATGGCCAGGTCGGACTTCAGGCGCTGGTTGTCACCGGCCTCGTTCAGGTACATAAAGACCGTGATGAACGGGGCCTGGCCGTTGGTGGTCATCAGGGTGACGACCTGATACTGGATGGTCTGCACACCGCGCTTGATTTCCTCGCGCAGGCGCTTCTCTACGATCTCGGAGATCTTCTCCTCGCCGGGGTCAATGCCCAGATCCTTCATCTCGGCCTCGACGTCGCGGCGGATCTTCTTGCGGCTGACATCGACAAAGGGGGCCAGGTGGGTCAGGCTGATGCTCTGGCCGCCGTACTGGCTGGACGCGACCTGCGCGATGATCTGTGTGGCAATGTTGCAGGCCGTGGAGAAGGAGTGCGGCTTTTCAATCAAAGTGCCGCTGATGACCGTGCCGTTCTGCAGCATATCGTCCAGATTGACGAGGTCGCAGTTGTGCATGTGCTGGGCGTAGTAGTCGGCATCGTGAAAGTGGATGATGCCCTCCTCATGCGCCTTGACGATCTCCGGGGGGAGCAGCATACGCATGGTCAGATCCTTGCTGACCTCGCCGGCCATATAGTCACGCTGTACGCTGTTGACGGTAGGGTTCTTGTTGGAGTTCTCCTGCTTGACTTCCTCGTTGTTGCACTCGATGAGGGAGAGGATCTTGTCGTCCGTCGTGTTGTGGGTGCGCTTGAGGCTCTGCACGTAGCGATAGGTGATGTACCTGCGGGCAACCTCATACGCACCGGTGGCCATGATGGCGTCCTCGACGATGTCCTGAATCTCCTCGACGTTCATCGCGTGGCCGCGGGCATAGCAGACCTCCTGCACATGATCGCTGATCTCGATGATCTGCTGCTTCGTCAGGCGCTGGGCATCGGGTACGACCTTGTTAGCCTTCGTGATGGCCGCAATAATTTTGGTAATGTCAAAGACAGCCTCGCTGCCGTTGCGCTTGATGATCTTCATGGTGACTCCTCTTTACAAAAAAATAAATACAGTGCGTTCAATACGAACTGTATAGAATACAGATAAAATGCCGATTCGTAAATTGCCCGTTTTGCGAGCAAGACTATAATACCGCACCGAGGGCAAAAAGTCAATCCATAAAACCACAAGATATAGTGTCCAGCAAGCAAGCGAAAACAAAATGTTCCGTTTTCGTCGCCTCAACGTGCAAAAAAGCCCTGCCAAAAATAAGACTGAAATTTTGGTGATTTTGAGTGGTTCTACACAGTTTGTCGATGCAGCGTGCAAATATCTTCTTCGAAAATCATGCTCCCCCTTGCAGTATGCCCCCAAAGCTGGTATACTATGTCAGGGTTTGGGGGCGGAACGCCCGCCCGACACAAGATATGGGGATGTCCCCGCAGGAGAACACCATGAATTACGCAACCATTAAATATTGTGATATTGCCAACGGGGAGGGCGTGCGCACGAGCCTGTTCGTTTCCGGCTGCCGCCGCCACTGCCCGAACTGCTTCAATGCCGTGGCATGGGATTTCGGCTACGGTGCGCCGTTTACCAAGGAAGTTCGCAATGAAATACTGGAGTGCTTGTCGTAACTGGACGAAGCACCACATGCTTCGTGCGGATGGCATTCATTTC
>OHAP01001603.1_pt1 | contig 14028 bp, 10 predicted proteins | sample 1577171 | NCBI WGS metagenome assembly OHAP01 (sample SAMEA3541489, study PRJEB24748) | human gut metagenome | biome: human gut; feature: human-associated habitat; material: faeces | place: China | collected 2012 | reverse complement strand
GATAGATGGCTTGTGGACAATAAGCCAAAGAGATAAATTAATTTATACCCAGAAGGGCGGAAGTTGATTTTAAAAGCTCCGGCTTTCTGTAGGCTTGTTTATAGTACCATATTCCTGGCCGTCAATGTAGCATAGACATTTTCTGCGTATTGTCTTCCTATGGGGATTACAATCCGGCATCCGGTCAGGTTTATTTCCCGTTTAGAAAATCGTTCCACCTTATTAACCGGAATGATATACGAGCGGTGTGTACGTAGAAAAGCCTTTTCGGGTAACATCTCCTGAATACTTTTCAGACTTGTGCGCGATAATATATAGTTGCCGTTTATACGGAATATTTTCGTATAATTCTCCATTGCTTCGATATAAAGAATATCGGAGATAGGAATAGATATATTATTGTATTCTTGTTTGATTATGATGTTTTCCGGTAGTTTGTTCTGGCGTGCTTCAATAAAAACAATCGCTTTCTCCACTGCTTTTTCAAATCGTTCATAAGCGAAGGGCTTGTGCAGAAAATCCACGGCATCGAGGTCGAAGCCGTCCAGTGCATACTGTGCATGGGCTGTCGTAAAGATGAGACAACTCTCGGGAGGAAGTGCATGGGCAATATCCAATCCGCTGATGCTGTTCATTTCAATATCCAGAAAGACCAGATCAGGTTTGCACCGGGCTATTTCCTTCAGCCCGGTCAGCGGTTCGCTGAAAGTAGTAAGTTCCAGTCCGCCTTTTCGTTCGCAAAACTGGCTGATGATGAGCAATGCAATCGGTTCGTCGTCAATAGCGATACAAGTCAGCTTTTTCATCGTAGTTGAATGTTAAGATAGGTTTTGAAGTATCCGTTTTCTTCTTTTGTAAGCAATACAAAGCGGTTGGGATAAAGAAGTTCCAGCCGTTTACGGCAATTGTCTATTCCGATGGCATGAGGATTTTGATGGTTCTCCTTCATAATCATATTCTCGGTTTCGAAGATAAGCTGCCCTTCCTTTACGATGATACGAATAAAAATAGTACAGTCCGTGTCGGACGAAACACCGTATTTGAAACTGTTCTCGACAAAAGTAATGAGAATCATCGGAGGAATCTGTATCTGTTCGTCATCCATCTCGGTTTCAAATACCACTTTCGTATGCTTGTTTAAACGCAAAGATTGTAAATCAACATATTGGCGTATATATTCTACTTCATTGCTGATGGAAATCAGATCAGAAGTAGTCTGGGCATACATATATTTCAGGATATTGGAAAACTTGATAAAGGCGGATTCTGTTTTGTCCGACTTCGTAAGTACCAGTCCGTAGAGGGCGTTCAATGTATTGAAAAGGAAGTGCGGATTGATTTGCGCCTTGTAGAGAGCCAGTTCCGCCTTGTTCTTTTCCACTTCAATCTCCTGTTTGGAAAGAATTTGCCGGAAAAGTTCAAAGATCAGTTCTATGGAAAGACTGAACCCTGTCACTACCAGGAAAAAGAACCACACAGTTTGCGCCCGCATGTGCTGCCGGGCTTTATGCATCATCGGGTCTATATGGTTGGGTTCCGGTGGATATGGAAAGTGGGTTAGCAACCATGTGATAAAGATAAGCGATAACATGAGCAATAAGATATGTCCGAACTTCCGTTGCATGAAAAGCATCGGTAGTTTCACTTTACGGTAGATGAAGTACAGACCGTAGAGATAGACAATCAGGGTCAGCATAAAGACTGTGTGGTGTACAATCCATTTGTCTACCGGCACTAACATGATGATGGGCGGCATGATTACCAGACAGAAAAGCAAGTCGATGTAAACAGGTATATTAGTACGTTTCATATTCTTCTCATTGCTCGTTTAACTCCCGGAAGTATATTTTCTCACTTCTTTGCAAAGATAAAAGATTGTTCTGAAACCCCAAGCATTCCCTTTTGCCGTTCGTCATCATATTCTTGCTGTTCGTCACTACATTCTTATTTTATTGTTTGATAATTCTTAGATTTGGTCAGTCGCGCTTTTTATAGAATAATGGGTTATAAATCATTAACAATCATTTAAATATAGCTACAATGAAACAACTAATCATTTTTGCCTTGGTTTGTTTGCCTCTGCTATGTGCTTGTGGAGGTTCGCAACAGAAAGAGGCAGATGCCACGTACAAAACACTTACCGTAACACAAAGTGACCAGATTTTGAAATCCGATTATACAGCTACGCTACGAGGGCGGCAGTATGTTGAAATTCGTCCGCAGGTGAGTGGTATAATTACCCGGATATGTATCAATGAAGGAGATCCCGTTCATAAAGGGCAGACACTTTTCATTATCGACCAGGTTCCTTATAAAGCAGCGTTGGAAACAGCAGTGGCTAATGTAAAAAGCGCGGAAGCCAAGCTTGCCACTGCTAAATTGACAGCGGATAGCAAAGCTGAACTTTACAAAGAACAGATTGTGTCCGAATTCGATCTGCAAACAGCCCGCAATGAACAAGCGGCGGCAGAAGCAGCATTGGCACAGGCTAAAGCACAGGAAGTGAATGCGCGCAATGACCTTTCTTATACTGAAGTAAAAAGCCCGGTGAACGGAGTAGCCAGCATGATTCCTTATCGTGTAGGGGCGTTGGTGAACAGCAGTATCACCGAGCCGTTAGTCACAGTTTCGGACGATAGCGAAGTATATGCCTATTTCTCCATGACGGAGAATCAAATACTCGACTTTGTGCAACAGTATGGTTCACTTAAAAAAGCGATAGAAAACATGGACGAAGTGGAACTGACTATGAGCAATGGAAAAACTTATTCCCATGTCGGAAAGGTAGATGCTATCAGCGGTACGGTGGATGAAGGAACCGGTGCTGTTGGGCTGCGGGCTGTTTTTGTCAACCCCGACCAGTTCCTGCGTAACGGTGGAAGTGGTAAAGTCGTTGTTCCTACCATAAAGAAAGGAGGTATCATCATTCCGCAGGCAGCTACTTACGAATTGCAGAATCGTATATTTGTATATAAAGTAGTCGACGGCAAAGCGAAATCAACCCCGGTAGAAGTGTTCCGGTTGAATAACGGTACTGAATACATCGTCGAAACAGGGCTTGCACCGGGTGATGTTATTATAGCCGAGGGTGCCGGACTGGTGCGTGAGGGAACAGTAATCAAGAGTGATCCGACTAAAGAATAAGATGCCGTTATGAAAATCAGAACATTTATAGACCGGCCTATTCTCGCAGGAGTAATTTCGGTCGTTTTTCTTATCATCGGATTGATAGGACTTTCGCAGCTTCCCGTTGAACAGTTTCCTGAAATTGCACCTCCTACCGTCAGCGTTTCCGCTACCTATACCGGTGCTAATGCGGAAACAGTACAGAAGAGTGTAGTCGTGCCATTGGAAGAAGCACTCAATGGAGTAGAGAATATGATGTACATGACCTCTTCCTCTACCAATAACGGTTCAGCGAGAATAACCATTTACTTCCGTCAGGGGACTGACCCCGATATGGCGACAGTTAACGTGCAGAACCGTATTGCTACGGCACAAGGATTATTACCGGCAGAAGTCACCCGCAGCGGTATCACTGTCCGTAAGCGCCAGACAAGTAATATCAAAGCATTGGCATTGTATAGTCCCGACAACACGTTCGATGAAAGTTTTCTGAATAACTATCTGAAGATCAATATCGAACCCCGTCTTTCACGTATTGCCGGGGTAGGTGAGGAGAATGTGATGGGAGCGGACTATTCGTTACGTATCTGGCTCGATCCGGCTAAGATGGCCAAATATGGACTGGTTCCATCCGACATCACGACGGTACTTGACGAACAGAATCTGGAAGCTCCTACGGGAACGCTTGGTGCTGAATCGAAGAATACTTTTCAGTATGTATTGAAATATCGTGGACGTTATGAAGAAGAAAAAGATTATGGAAATCTGGTAATCCGTTCGCAGGCAGGAGGTGAGGTGCTGCGGCTGAAAGATGTAGCACGTATCGAATTGGGTGCCAGCTCTTATACGTACATCGGTGAAGTGAACGGGCATCCCGGTTCCAACTGTATGATTGCGCAGACTTCCGGTTCGAACGCCAATGAGATTATTAAGGAAATAGATAAGGTGACAGCGGAAATTGCTCAAGGATTACCTAAAGGAATGGAGCTGGTAGACCTGATGAGTTCGAAAGAGTTTTTGGATGCATCCATTAAGAATGTGATAAAAACCTTGATTGAAGCCATTCTGTTAGTGGTACTTGTGGTTTACGTTTTCCTGCAAAGTTTGCGGTCTACGTTTATTCCGGCCATTTCTATCATCGTTTCCCTTGTGGGTACTTTTGCTTTTCTCTATGCCGCAGGTTTCAGTCTGAATATGTTGACGTTGTTTGCACTGGTATTAGTTATCGGAACGGTGGTGGATGATGCTATTGTTGTGGTGGAGGCGGTGCAGGCAAAGTTCGACGAGGGATATAAATCGGCTTACCGGGCCACCATTGATGCCATGGGTGGCATCACCTCGGCACTGGTAACTACCACCTTTGTCTTCATGGCAGTATTTATTCCCGTATGTTTTATGGGAGGAACTACCGGAACGTTCTATACCCAGTTCGGACTGACCATGGCTGTTGCCGTAGCAATATCTCTGATTAACGCGTTAACTTTAAGTCCCGCTCTCTGCGCACTGATAATGACACCGCACATGGAGGCTGCGAAAGGGGAGAAATTGAGTTTCTCATCCCGTTTCCACATGGCATTTGATAGTGCTTTTCATCGGTTAGTACTGAAATATAAGAGTGGCGTATTTTTCATGTTGAAACGTAAATGGCTGGCGGGAGCATTGCTGTTAGTCGCTTGTGCAGGATTGTTCCTTCTGATGAAAACCACCAAGACCGGGTTGGTTCCTCAAGAGGATATGGGAACTATCTTTGTAGACGTGCGTACTTCACCCGGAAACAGTCTGGAAGAAACCAAGATTGTAATGGATGAAATAGACAAGCGTATCCATGACATACCGCAAATCAGAATGTTCTCTAAAGTGACGGGTAACGGTATGATAAGTGGTCAGGGAGCATCAAACGGTATGTTTATCGTCCGTCTGAAACCATGGGATGAACGTACGGAAAATGAAGACGGTATCAATGCTGTTATTAACGAGATTTATCGGCGTACGGATGACATTTCTTCTGCACAGATTATGGCCTTTGCACAACCGATGATTCCCGGGTATGGAGTAAGTAGTGGTTTTGAGATTTATATTCAGGACCAGAAAGGCGGTTCGGTAGAAGATTTGCTGAAATACACCCGTCAGATGATTGACGCGTTGAATGCCCGGCCTGAAATCGGACGTGCCTCGACTTCGTTCGATACGAAATACCCTCAATACCTGGTAGAAGTGGATGCCGCCCTTTGCAAGCGGAATGGAGTGTCGCCTTCGGATGTATTGAGCACTTTGTCCGGCTATATCGGTGGTAACTATGCATCCAATATGAACCGTTTCTCTAAACTTTACCGTGTAATGGTACAGGCTTCACCGGAATTCCGTCTGGATACTGAAGCATTGAATAATATGTTTGTCCGCAATTCCGACGGAGAGATGTCCCCTGTCAGTCAGTATCTCACTTTGACACGAGTCTACGGTGCAGAGTCGCTGACGCGTTTCAATTTGTTCTCTGCCATCTCCGTCAATGGTGCTCCGGCAGACGGTTACAGTTCCGGACAAGCTATTCAGGTGGTACGTGAAGTTGCGGAACAGGTATTACCGGCAGGTTATGGCTTTGAGTTCGGAGGTATGTCACGTGAAGAATCCTCTACAGGGAATACCACAACACTGGTATTTATCATCTGTGTAGTCTTTATCTATCTTATTCTTTGTGCGCTCTACGAAAGTTTGTTCATTCCGATTGCAGTGATTCTTTCCGTACCATTCGGACTTGCCGGAAGTTTCCTTTTTGCCAAGATGTTCGGCCTGGAGAATAATATCTATTTACAGATAGGTTTGATTATGCTGATTGGCTTGTTGTCGAAGACAGCTATTCTGCTTACGGAATATGCTTCCGAACGTCGTCGTCAGGGAATGACAATCACACAGGCAGCTGTTTCGGCTGCGCAAGTCCGTCTGCGTCCAATCCTGATGACATCTCTTACGATGATATTCGGTATGTTACCGATGATGTTCGCATCGGGAGTAGGAGCGAACGGTAATATTTCCATCGGCGTAGGAACCGTAGGTGGAATGTTGATCGGTACGGTTGCCCTGTTGTTTATCGTACCTGTATTGTTTATCGTGTTCCAGTATCTTCAGGAAAAACTGATGCCGGCACGTAAACCGGCAGAGTTGGAGAATCTTTAATTGTTGAAGTGTATGAAAAAGATAATAATATGTTTATTCCTGTCGGCCGGATTGAGCGGTTGTCATGTGTACCGGACTTATGAACGTCCGGACACGACGGTTACCGACAGTCTTTACCGGCAGCCGGTTGTTGCGGGGGATACCGCTTCCATTGCTTCCCTTTCATGGAAGGAACTATTTAGCGATCCGCAACTGCAACAACTGATTGAAACGGGTATCGCGAATAATACCGATTTGAATATTGCCCGTTTGAAAGTGAAAGAAGTAGAAGCATTACTGCTTTCTTCCAAGTTGGCTTATCTGCCTTCTGTATCGCTCACTCCGCAAGGAACATTGAGCAGCGTGGATGGTTCGAAAACTTCCAAGACCTATGATCTGGCAGCATCGGCAGACTGGGAACTGGATATTTTCGGAAAGTTGACCAATGCCAAACGAGGAGTCAAAGCCGCCCTCGAACAGAGTGAAGCCTATAGGCAAGCGGTACAGACGCAACTGGTAGCAACGATTGCCAATAGTTACTACACCTTATTGATGCTTGATAAGCAACTGGATATCACCCGTCGCACGGCTGAAACATGGGATGAGAACCTGCGTGCAATGAAAGCATTGAAAAGAGCCGGGCAAACTACGGAAATGGCTGTTGCCCAAACAGAAGCGAGCAAACTATCGGTAGATGCTTCCGTGCTTTCTATTGAACAGCAAATCAGTGAAATGGAGAATTCTCTTTCCGCCCTGTTGGGTATGGCTCCGCAGCTGATAACACGTTCTACGCTTGACAACCAGCGTTTCCCGGAATCCCTTTCAACCGGAGTGCCGTTGCAACTGTTGCACCGTCGTCCGGATATTCGTCAAAAGGAAGCTGAACTGGCTGGGGCTTTTTATGCAACGAATCAGGCACGTTCTGCTTTTTATCCCTCTATCACCTTGGGTGGTTCCGCAGGATGGACAAACTCGGCAGGTGGCGCTATAACCAATCCCGGACAGTGGCTGCTTTCCGCTGTCGGCTCATTGGTTCAGCCACTTTTCAATCGCGGACAGAATATTGCTAATTTGAAAATAGCGAAAGCACAACAGGAAGAGGCGTTACTCACCTTCCGCCAAAGTTTGCTTGATGCAGGAACGGAAGTAAACGATGCGTTGGTGCAATGGCAGAAGGCTCAAGGCCGTTTGGCACTCTCCAAACAGCAGGTCACTTCGCTTCAGTCCGCAGTGCGTAGTTCCGAACTGTTGATGCGGCACAGTTCGCAAAACTACCTGGAAGTACTTACTGCCCGTCAGACTCTTTTGCAGGCAGAATTATCTGTCGCTTCCAATCGTTTTGATGAAATACAGGGAGTTATTAATCTTTATCATGCATTGGGAGGAGGATACTGATTGATAGTAGATGGATTAAAACAAAATTGTTAATAAGTTGATATCAAAGATGCTGAATATATAAACTCCCATCATAATCTTTGTATTTAGCATCTTTGTATATATCAACCAGTTGATTACTGTAATCAAGGATAATATCTTTGGACGCTTGTGATACGTTTGTCGCCAGAATACCACTTCCCAAAATGCCGGGATTACATAATACACTGTCTTTCCTTATTGAATTCATGGTAAGCTCTACACCTGTGTAATCTTTGATACCTGCCTTTTCCAGACTGGATGTAATATAGTTGTCCAAAGATGCTTTATCATCTCCGGTCATGAATCCATACCATAATAAACACTTCATTCCTAATAGGGTAGCCTGTATCAGGACATCGAGATAGGTTACTCCAGAATCTCCTTTCTTGTCTATTTCGTAAGGATCGATATGGATGAAAGAGGATGTGGGAAGTGAAGGCAGTAGCTCTATGGTACCTCTCGAAGAGTCGGCATGATGTATCTCTACAGAGGCACTTAATTCGATTTGTTTGGCATAGGTACCCACATTCTCCAGTGCACTCTTTTCTAAATCAAAGAATACAAACCTTTTTGCTTGCTTCCCTAATACATTCATAGCCAAGGCAGGTGAACCTAAATAATTTCCTTTTGCCATCTCTCCGCTTTCCAGTTGATAATATATAGAATCTTTTAGAGATGGTACCTCATCTGCTTTCTCCAGGAAATGATAGATGCCATATTGCTGCTCCGGGGTTTGTGTCATCGGATAGATGGCACATGCCGAATTGGTCTCTACATATATTTGCGGAGTTTCATTCTTGAGTACTTCACAGAGTATCAGATGTTTTAAGACATCGGGTTGTTTTGCAAAATGAGTGTAAGTTGCCATATCGGTGTATTTAGAAATTAACCAATTCATGAATCGAAGTCGCACCAATAGCTTCGGAATTTGGCATGGTGCTTCCTTTCTTTAAATGTTCTTTGTGAATTACATAATTCTACAAATATAAACAGATAGATAATACGGGAAAACAAAAGGGGGCTTTTTATCTGAAATCATTGTGGACGAATTGTATTTTTAATTAGCTTTGTAGAAATAAAACAAAGAATTATGAAAATGAAAGTTCTGTTGTCTGTCATTGTATTTACGCTCTATACTGTTTCTTATGCGCAGAATATGAAAATGATTGATACTAGTATGCCGAAAAAAGATAAAAAGGATGCTGTAGTAATTGAATATGATTCATTAACTAATATACGCCCTTATAAAGATGCTTCATATTATAAACAATTTATTGGGCAAAGTATTTTGTTCTATCCTCGGAATCCAAATTCTTCGGAATCACTACCTAAGTATTATGCTAATTTTCTAACTTCTAATGAGCAGGTTGTTGCCATTGACACTATTTGGCGAAAAAAAAGATCCAACCCTAAACCTAAAGATTATAAATTAAATCAAATAACCTCCAAGAGATATAAACCTCAGTTGGTGAAGGATAATTATGTTACTTTATGTGCTTCTTTTCACGATATACTTGAACAAGGATATAGGATTTTTCCATTTGAAATATATAGAGCAACGAAATGTCCTATGGGAAAACGTGATGGCATTTTCACACCTTATAATGAGATAGAAGGCAAGACTTTTAAAATTTTAGATATAGAGCTGTCTGATGCCGAAGTTGAAGAAAATACAATTTTTGCACTACAGTCTGAAGAAGGTGATACTCTTTATTGGTATGCTAAACGTGGTGAGTATGATGGATTCAGTTATACTAGGCAACACTATCCTGTCATTGTATTAGGATTTATGGATAAAATGAAACAGTTGTATTTGAATAAAGACATATACATTAAAAATATTCATCCGATTAATAAATATAAATGTATGGAAATAGCCTATTCAGGCAGTGAAGATACTTATATGGTTCCTTCATTTGTTCTGAAGAATGATAGTGCCGATTTGATAATGCCATTATGTGAGAGTCCATCTCTTTTTTCATACGAAGTAAGCATATTTGATAATCAGAAAAGAATGACTCAGATGTATTTCTATAATTTGGATGTTGTCGAAGCGGAAGTTTATGAGGAAACAATGGAAAGAGAAAGACTTGCTAAAGAAGAATTATTGATGAAGGAAAAGTTAGCACAAGAAGAGGCAAAGAAGTTAGCTAGTATAAAAAGACAACAGAGAACTAAAGAATTATATAAGAAATACGGAAAAGCTACGGCGGACTTGATATTAAAAGGCCAAGTGTGCATTGGGATGACTAAGGCTATGGTTTTGGAATCATGGGGGCATCCTTCGGGTGGTATTAATAAAACTACCGGTGCATGGGGGATACATGAACAATGGGTATATGGAATGGGACAATACTTGTATTTTGAGAATGGAAAATTGACAACTATACAAAATTAGTCTGTCTTGTTTTGTATGAGCAGCCTTAATTTTAACAAGGGAGGCACTATGAAATATCAGTCTTTCTTAAACCACCTGTAAAACCATTTACCCACCTTCTCATAATGTCGGGTTTCGGTATCAGTGTATAGTTTAGAGAAGAACGATGTGTCTAATGGTTCTCCCGATTGGTTAGGATATAATACGATTAAGCTATTGTTGGAGAAGTATTTACTAAGCTGTCTCGGTAGTTTCTCAAAAGAACTGTCGTAAGAGAGAGTTCCCGGTCGTGCGCTGATAATAACTAATAAATGGTCGTAGCTTACCTGTCCTGTTAATACCAGCAAGTCATTCCAGTCTTCCAAAAGGGAGAAATCGGTCAGCGTTTGTTTATGTCGCTTCTTTATCCACGCTTGTAGGCGTATGGTCGTTTTTTCATTGGCAAAGAAATGTACCCGGCATCCGAGGGTACTTCCCATTCTACAGAAATGCTCCATCCAAAGAGGAAAACCGGATTCGTATTCGGCTTTAGGAGGGACGGCAATGACAATTCGTTTGATTGTATGGACTGGTATTAGAAATTTAGAGATAATTATCTCACAGTTTAATCCATTCAATAAGTGTTCGGCAAGTATTCCAAAGTATGAGTCTGTGATATTTTTCTTACGATGCAGACCGGTGATAATACTTGTAATCTCATTTTCCTTGACTGAATGTATAATGCCGGAAGCTATATTCAAATCATACCGTGTGACTTTCTTCAGTGGTACATTTGCTTCTGTTGCTGTCGTTTCCGCTTTTTCCAGGTAATATTTGCTTCGAAGTCGTAGATTATCGGAATTATTATTGTCGTTGATTACATTGAGGGCCAGTAGATTATCTTTCAATTTAGAATCACGTATGATTAGAGACAGATTCACCATGTCTTCGATAGTGTCCGGGTTGGCTATGGATACTAAAATCTTTTCTGTTTCTTTTGAAGATTCATTTTCCGATAGTGAGTCATCCATTGCCACCTTTCTGGCTGCCCGTTCGGTAATCAGTGAGCTTACTACGCAAGTGACCAGGATAAGCAAGACTGTGCCGTTCAGTACATCGTCATTCAGCAAGCGCTCGCCGGTGGGCAGAATAATGTTATATCCGACCAATACGGCTGCCAATGTGGCTGCTGCCTGTGCGTTACTTAAACCATACATCAGATTTCGTTCAAGAACAGACATCTTGTATATCTTTTGTGTCAGCCAGCAAGCAATCCATTTGCCTGTCAGTGCCATGGTTATCATTACGGCAGCAACTTTTAAAGCATCCCCATGTCCGAAAATAACCCGTAAGTTGATTAACATTCCTACTCCGATAAGGAAATAAGGAATGAAGAGGGCATTACCGACGAACTCTAAATGATCCATCAATGGAGAAACGTGCGGAATGAGCCGGTTGAGTACCAATCCGGCGAGGAAAGCTCCCAAAATACCTTCCATACCTACGAGTTCCATCAGTCCTGCTCCTAAAAAGACCATTGCAAGCACAAAAATGAACTGCATCACGTTGTCATTGTATCGGTGGAAGAACCAGCGACCGATGCGTGGGAAGAAATAGATGATAAGTGCTCCTAGAAAGATTACTTTTACTACTAGCCAAATCCAGAATAAACCACCGGTTTCTCCTTTGAATAATCCGCCTACCCTTCTTTGGGTATATCAATGAGCGATTTGGAATCGTAAAAATGACGACCCTCAGTCTGAGTGTGATCATTGGTGGTGTCTTCGGTTTTCTTTGGGCCCCCAATCTCTTTTGGCTGACTGTTTTTTACGGAATTGTTCTAGTCTGTTTGAATGGGACAGCTCCCATGATGGAAGTTTTTGCAACGCAAAGTCCATACGCTTTTGGGAAGATTCGCGTTTGGGGAACCATTGGCTACTCGGTCGGTGTCCAAATAGCTGGCTGGGTCTATCATCAGTTTAGCCCCCAAGCAGTCTATTATACGGTTTTGATCACCATTGTACTCAGCATTTTCTGTCTAAGTGCCGTTCGAATGAAGAAAAAAGAGACAGTCGTAGAAAAGGAAAAACACCCTGTCTCTATTCGTCCTCTTCTTCACAATGGACCTTATCTCTTCTTTATTGTGTTGATTGGGTTGGCTTCAGGGGTTGGAAATATTGGTCATACCTATATTCCTGAGCTACTCATGGATAGTGGTCTACCAGTGCATATTGCCTCAACAGTTGTGGCTGTCTCCGTCGTAGTGGAAGCCCCCTTGATCTTTTTCTCTGATCGATTCATGGACCACTGGCCTTTACGGGTTTTGATCGCTCTTCCAATCGGGATTATTTTTGCTCAATATGTTGTCTACGCTCTTCCAAGTCCTGTCTTCTTAAAAGTGCTTTTGACTCTTTTAGCCAAGCATACAACAGGGATGGTTTTGATTATGGTCTCCTTACGGTTTATTGCCCAACAGGTGAATGGCAAAGACTTGGTTCTTGCCATGGCCATTGTCCAAGGAGCTCGTTATTTAGGAACCATTCTTTTACAACCCCTCGCAGCCCTCTGTATTGAAAGAGGTGGTTACCAAGTCATGAGTTTCTTTTTAGCAGGGGTTGTAGGGATCGTCTTTTTGCTGAGCTTTGCCTTAAAAATGCCCCAAGGGAAAGCTCACGGACTTTTTGGTGGCAAAGTAGACTAATGAAATTGTTACAATTGTATGACTAATCATCGAGGAGTTGGACAGAAACACTGATTTCACAGTGTTTTGTCCAACTTTTTTGCTATTATTAAGAACTAGTGATTAATTTGACAGTCAAAGTATTCGATGGTAGAATGAGGTAAAATAAATATAAAGGAGACCATTTTATGAAAAAAATGATCTTATCGACAGCTGCTCTTTTGACGATCTTTTCCCTAGCTGCTTGTTCAAACAAACAAGACACAAAGAAGGAAACTTCAAATAGTCAATCAACTACTAAAGTGACGAGCAAATCTGCCAACACTTCAAAAAGCAAGGATACTTCAACAGATTCAGAAGAGACTTCATCTTCTAGCCTCTTAACAGACGCTGAAATCAGCAAGGCTAAAACAGTTGGAGACTTCAAAAAGTTGTTTGCAAAATTAATGGATCAATCTGTTTCACTTACTGAAGAAGCAGGTACTTCTGTGACAGGTACTGCAAAAGAACAATACGATGCAATGATTAGTACCTTAAAGCAAGGATTAGAAAACCAAAAAGATATCTTTAATGAAAGCTTGGAAAGCATCGGTTCAGATAGCACAGTCGTTCCTAAAGAAGACCGTGAAGCTCTGATCGAAAGCTTGAAAGATGCTCGTGAAGAGTTGGAAAGTACTCGTAAAGAAATGAAAGATATGCAGAAAGAATTGAGTAAATCTCCTGTTGCAGATGACGACAGTGATGATTCAGATTCTGAAGAATAAAAAGAAGAAAAGGTTGGAATTTCCAGCCTTTTTCTTCTTTTTTTTCGAATGATATAGATGAGGAGGTGGGCCTATGTTTATTGCCATGGATAACAATCAAAAGCGGTGGAACTGTATGGAAGAGATCCCAGCTGTGACAGAAGGGCCCTTCTATTGTCTAGCATGTCATAGTCCAGTGCGTCTAAAAAATGGCACGGTAATGCGGGCTCATTTTGCTCATGTAAAATTACAGCATTGTCCCTATCATCACGAAGCTGAGAGTTTTGAACATCTGGAATTGAAAGCTTGTCTTTATAACTGGGCCTCTAAGGAGTCTAAAACAGAGGTAGAAAGTTATTTAGCAGATTTTCAACAAATTGCTGATCTTTTGGTAGTAGACAAGAATTTAGCTTTGGAAGTGCAGTGCAGCTCCCTATCTTTAGAACGCTTGAAGGAGAGAAGCGATGCTTATCGATCCCATGGTTACCAGGTCTATTGGTTACTTGGTAAAAAATTGTGGCTCAAGAAAAGACTAACAGAGCTGCAGGCTGGCTTTC
>OHAP01001574.1_pt1 | contig 14231 bp, 10 predicted proteins | sample 1577171 | NCBI WGS metagenome assembly OHAP01 (sample SAMEA3541489, study PRJEB24748) | human gut metagenome | biome: human gut; feature: human-associated habitat; material: faeces | place: China | collected 2012 | reverse complement strand
CCTCGGTGTACAGGCGGCGGACGATGTGGCCGGGGCCCTTGGGAGCGATCATGATCACGTCAACGTTCTTGGGCGCGGTGATGGTCTTGAAGTGGATGTTGAAGCCGTGTGCAAAGGCCAGAGCCTTGCCCTCGGTCATGTAGGGTGCGACCTGCGTGTTGTAGATGTCGGCGCACAGCTCATCGGGCACCAGCATCATCACAACATCGCCAGCCTTGGCAGCCTCTTCGACTTCCATGACCTTGAAGTTGTCGTGGGTGGCAGCGAACTCGGAGGCCTTTGCCCAGTGGGCAGAGCCCTTGCGCAGACCGACAACAACGTTCACGCCGCTCTCGGCCAGGTTCTCGGAATGGGCGTGGCCCTGGCTGCCGAAGCCGATGACAGCAACGGTCTTGCCGTCCAGCACGCCGAGGTTGCAGTCGGAATCGTAGTATTTCTTGATCGCCATGGTAGTAGTCTCCTTTTACTCTTTCCTGTTTTATTTTTATATTTTGATTTTTATGGAAAACTGAGTGAACCCCTCAGGCCCTTACTGCGGGCAATGGGTCCCGGGCAGGGGCAGCTGGGCTGCCCGCACCTCCTGCGGGGGCTTCTGCATGTGCTGGTGCATCCCGCCGCGCTCCAGGGCGGTCACACCGGTGCGGCACTGCTCCAGGATCTTGTAGTCCGCCAGGATCTTGAGGAACGCATCCACCTTTTCGGGGCGGCCGGTCAGCTCCAGCACCATGCTGTCGGGCGAAAAATCAATGATCTTTGCCTTGTAGATGCTGGCGATCTCCCGCAGCTCACTGCGGTTGTGGACATCGGCAGCCACCTTGAGCAGCAGCAGCTCCCGCTCCAGCGAATTCTCGTGATCCAGCACGAACACCTGCCGGGTCACTTCCAGCCGTTCGGTCTGGAGGATGAGCTGGCTCAGCGCCTTTTCATCGCTGGTGATGGTCACGGTGATGCGGCTGACCGCCGGGTCGTTGGTGGCGGACACCGTCAGGCTGTCGATGTTGAAGCCGCGGCGGCAGAACAGGTTGGACACCCGGGCCAGAACACCGCTCTGGTTGTCCACCAGCAGACTGATGACTCTGCGTTTGGATTCCATGGGTCAGTCCTCCTTATTCCATGATGATATCATTGATGTCGCCGCCGCCGGGGATCATGGGCAGGACCTTTTCGTCCTTGTCGATGATGCACTCGATCCAGGTGGGGCCCTTCTGCTTGAGGGCATCGGCAAATGCGGCCTGGAACTCGGGGAGGTTGGTGCAGCGGTAGCCCTTCAGGCCAAAGCCGTCCGCCAGCTTGACAAAGTCGGTGCGGCGGTGGGGGTCGGTCTGGGAGTAGCGCTTTTCGTAGAAAGTGGTCTGCCACTGGCGCACCATGCCCAGCACAGAGTTATTGAAGATGACCGTGATGATGGGCAGCTCATAGCTGACAGCGGTGCAGGCCTCGTTGAGGTTCATGTGGAAGGAACCGTCGCCCGTGAACATGACCACCCGCTGCTCCCGGCCCAGCGCCATCTGCGCGCCGATGGCCGCGCCATAGCCAAAGCCCATGGTGCCCAGGCCGCCGCTGGTGATAAAGCCGCGGCTCTTGGTGTGGCGGATGTACTGGGCCGCCCACATCTGGTGCTGGCCCACGTCGGTGACATACACGGCCTCGGGGCCGCACTGGCTGCACACCTCGCCGATGACCTGATGGGGCATCAGGCGGGTGGGGTCGGACACAGGGTGGTAATCCTGCGCCTGCCACTCGTGGATCATCTTCATCCAGTCGGGGTGCTTCTTCTCCTCAATGAGGGGGAGCATCCCGCTCAGGACATAGCAGACATCACCGGCAATGGCAAGATCCACATCCACATTCTTGCCCAGCTCACTGGGGTCGATATCGATCTGGATGATGGTGGCATTCCTGGCAAAGGTCTTGGGGTTCAGGGCCACGCGGTCAGAAAAGCGGGTGCCCAGTGCGATCAGCACGTCGCAATCCGCAACCGCCCGGTTGGAGGTGTAGCAGCCGTGCATTCCGACCATGCCGATGTTCATCGGGTCACCGTAGGGCACAACGCCTGCGGCCATCAGGGTATAGGTGGCGGGTATCTCCGCCTTGTGGATCAGGTCACGCAGGGGCTGGCAGGAAGCCGCGCTCCGCACGCCGCCGCCAAAATAGACCAGCGGACGCTTGGCCGCGTTGATGATATCGGCGGCCCACTTGACCTGCTGTTCGTCGTAGGTGGTCACGGTGCGGATCTGCTCCGGCTGCTTGGGAGTGAACTCACAGACAGCAGCGGTGACATCCTTGGGGATATCCACCAGCACCGGGCCCTTGCGGCCGCTCTGCGCAATGCGGAACGCCGCACGCATGGTGTCGGCCAGCTCTTCTACCTTGCGCACCGTGAAGTTGTGCTTGGTGATGGGCATCGTGATGCCCTCGATGTACGCCTCCTGAAAGCTGTCCTTGCCCAGACCGGGGGTCGGCACATTGCCGGTAAAGGCGACCATGGGCACGGAGTCCATGTAGGCAGTGGCAATGCCGGTGACCAGATTGGTGGCACCCGGGCCGCTGGTGGCCAGCACCACGCCGGTGCGGCCCGTTGCGCGGGCATAGCCATCGGCCGCATGAGAAGCGCCCTGCTCGTGGGCGGTCAGCACATGGTGGATGCGGTCAGAATTCTTATACAGCTCGTCGTACAGGTTCAGCACAGCACCGCCGGGGTAGCCGAAGATGGTGTCCACGCCCTGTTCGCAGAGAACTTCAACAAAAATTTGCGAACCATTCAACTGCATGGTAAGTTGCTCCTGTTCCTTTTCCTCTTACACTCTCAACAAAATTTCCCTCAGACACGTTACTTTTCGCATCTTGCATTCCGATTTGAACGTTGGGTCAATTATACTATAAATCGGGCCTTTGTCAATCGACGATTTGTAAAGTGAATCAGCCGAAAGATGAAGATAATTGAACACACCCTTGCGGACAGCTTTCTCTGCGTGTATAATCTGGTAAAAACCTCTCCGTCAGCCTGTCCGGCTCCTCTGACCGGGGAAGCAGGTGAAATGTGCCGGAGAGGTCCTGTCAAGAGGAGAGTCTGATGATGCAACTTCGTGAATGGAACGCCCGGCTCCACGGGCTTGTTGTTTTCCGTGCCCTGCTGGGCGACCCCGTTGTGGCAAAGCTGGCGGCGCTGACCGACCGGCTGGAAGCGGCTGACGACAGCATCGCCCCCCTGTGCGATGCTGTGGCCGCCTTTGAAGCCGCCCTGTTTGCCCACACCACAAATCTGGGCGATTATCTTTCCAACGCCGTGCTGGAGACCGAGACCGTCTGTGTGCGGCAGGCTGCTGCGGGCCAGCTCTCCCCTGTGATGGAGGCCGCCCTGAACAGTGAGCTGAACTTTTTGCAGAAGCTCTGCGGCCTGACGCTGGACACGCTGCTGGAAGCTGCCGACCGGCAGAACCGGGAGCTGGCGTTCCTGCCCCGCTGGGAGGCAAGGCAGCTCGACCTGACCGCCGCCTACAACCAGCGGATGCGGGAAGCCGGGAAGAAGGGCTACGGCATGTTTGCCAAGCACCATGTGTTCACAGTGGAGAACGGCCAGCTGGTGCCCGTGAAGTACCCCGACCCCCAGAAGCTCAGCGAGCTGCCGGGCTACGAGAAGGAGCGGGAAAAGGTCATTGCCAACACCCGCGCCCTGCTGGCCGGTTCCCCCGCCAACAATGTTCTGCTCTACGGCGATGCAGGCACCGGCAAATCCAGCACTGTCAAGGCCATTGCCAACGAGTATGCCGCCGACGGCCTGCGGCTGGTGGAGGTCAAGAAGAACCAGCTCTACCAGATCCCCGACCTGATGGATCAGCTGGCGGCCAACCCCCTCAAGTTCATCCTCTTCATAGATGACCTGAGCTTCTCCTCCAACGATGACAACTTTGCCGCCCTGAAAGCCATCCTTGAGGGCAGCGTGGGCGGCCGGGCCCGGAACATTGCGGTGTACGCCACCTCCAACCGCCGCCACCTCATCAAGGAGACCCTGACCGACCGCACCGGCGACGACATCCACGAAGCCGACACCCGGCAGGAGCTGATGAGCCTTTCCGCCCGGTTCGGCCTGACCGTTACCTTCCAGCGGCCCGAGAAAGCCCGCTTTGCCGCCATTCTGGAAGAGCTGGCAAAACAGCACCACATCCAGATGCCCATGGAAGAGCTGCTGGTCAAGGCCGAGGCTTTCGCCATCCGCGCCGGCGGCCGCAGCCCCCGCGTGGCCAAACAGTTCATCGAACAGTGCGAGAGCGGCGTGCAGAAATAATGTTTGCTTTTTCGTTTTTATGGATAAGAAAAAGCGCTGTGCAGTGAAATGACTGCACGGCGCTTTTTGCTGTTTTGAAAGAAAACTGCCGCCGCAGGCGGCAGATGAGGCGGTCAGAAAATCAAACGCGCTCGGCCACCAGCTGGAAGCCCTCTTTGGTGAGCTCCTGCCGGATCTGCTCGATCTGGGCATGGTCGCGGGTCTCCAGCACCAGCTTGAGGAAGCAGCTGGAGATGGGCATATTGGGGTCAGAGCCGTCATGCAGGACAGAGACCACATTGCTGCCGCAGCGGGAAACGATGGCGGCCACCCGCTCCAGCTGGCCGGGCTTATCCTCCAGCGCAATGGTCAGGTTGGCCTTGCGGCCGCTCATCACCAGACCACGGGTGATGACGCGGTTGAGGATGTTCACATCGATGTTGCCGCCGGAGATCAGACAGACCACCTTTTTGCCCTCAATGGGCAGCTTGTGAAACAGTGCCGCTGCCACAGGCACCGCACCGGCACCCTCGGCCACCAGCTTCTGGTTTTCCATCAGGGAGAGGATGGCGGCGGCGGTCTCGTCCTCGCTGACGGTCACGATGTCGTCCACATATTCCTCGCAGAGCTGATAGGTCAGCTCGCCGGGGGTCTTGACCTGAATGCCGTCCGCGAAGGTGGCCGCATTTTTCAGGGTCTGATACTTGTGCTCATGCAGGCTGCGGTACATGCTGGGGGCACCCTCGGCCTGCACACCGTAGACCTTGACCTCGGGGCGCAGGCTCTTGATGGCAAAGGCCACGCCGGAGATCAGGCCGCCGCCGCCCACGGGCACGATGACGGCATCCAGATCGGGCAGCTGGTCAAGGATCTCCAGACCAATGGTGCCCTGACCTGCGATGACCTGTTCGTCATCGTAGGGGTGGATGAAGGTCATGCCGGTCTCGGCCTGCAGCTCCACGGCCTTGTCGTGGGCATCATCATAGGTGCCGGGCACCAGACAGACCTCCGCGCCCAGGCTCTTGGTGTTTTCCACCTTCATAATGGGGGCACCGTCCGGCATACAGACGATGCTCCTGATGCCCCGGCGGGTGGCGGCCAGAGCCACGCCCTGTGCGTGGTTTCCGGCAGAGCAGGCGATCACGCCCTTTTCGCTCTCCTCCCTGGAGAGCTGGCTGATCTTATAATAGGCTCCCCGCACCTTGAAGCTGCCGGTCACCTGCAGGTTCTCGGTCTTGAGGTAGAGGCGGCAGTCCTTGGAGAGCTTTGGCGCTTCAATCAGGTCGGTCTTGCGGGCAACGTCCTTGAGCACAAAGGCGGCGTGGTAGATCTTATCCAGAGTCAGCATGACGATACTTCCTATCTTCTATCCTTGATTTTTGCATGTGAATATGCATCCCAGTATAAATTAGCAAAAGTATTTTGTCAAATGAACGTATTTCAACATTTTGTTTGCTGGGGTGACCACCAATGGCTACGCCCGGGCAGGCGGCAGCCCTGCGGCCCGATGCACGCTCCACCTGTTCCCATGCCGTGGGAGCGGTTTCCCCTGGCCAAAAACGCCCCTCTCCGGCATCTGTGAGACCGGAGAGGGGCGTTCTCGTTTTTAACCTTTCATCGGCACAAATCCGACCAGATCCTTCACGACCTCGCCGCCGATGATGAGCCCGGCCACCGAGGGCACAAAGGCGTTGGAGCCGGGGACCGAGCGCCGGATGGTGCACTTGCGCTGGGTGCCCGGGGGGCAGATGCAGTGGTCCTTGCAGCTGATGGAATCATCCTCGATGGGGGTCATGGCAGGCTCCTTGGAGTAGACGACCTTCAGATGCTTGATCCGCCGCTTGCGGCACTCGGTGCGCATCACCTTGGCCAGCGGGCAGACGGAGGTCTTGTAGATATCCGTCACCTCAAAGCGGGTGGGGTCCATCTTGTTGCCTGCGCCCATGGCACAGATGATGGGGGTACCAGCCTCCTTGGCCTTGACCACCAGCGCGATCTTGCCGGTGACGGTGTCAATGGCATCCACCACATAGTCGTACTGGGTGAAATCGAACTGATCCTGCGTTTCCGGGGTGAAGAAGATCTTGTAGGTGGTGACCTTGATGTTGGGGTCGATCTCGTGGATACGCTGTTCGGCCACATCCACCTTGTACTGGCCCACGGTCTTGCGGGTGGCCACGATCTGGCGGTTCAGGTTGGTCAGGCAGACCTTGTCATCATCAATGAGGTCCAGCGCACCCACACCGCTGCGTGCCAGCGCTTCCACCGTGTAGCCGCCCACGCCGCCAATGCCAAACACCGCCACACGGGAATTGTGCAGCTTTTCCATTGCTTCCTTGCCCAGCAGCAGCTGGGTGCGGGAATATTGATCCTGCATAGATACTTGCTCCTCCATTTTACACTGTGCCGTTCATTTTACCAGTTCGGCACAGCTGCTTCTGTTTTACTTTATCACTTTCCTGCAAAGTGCCTGAGCGGTTTATTCCACCGCAACGATGGTGCCGCCCCCCAGCACAACATCCCCCTGATACAGCACCACGGCCTGACCTGGTGTGGGGGCACGCTGGGGCTGGTCAAATTCCAGCCGGAACTGCCCCTCCCCTGCCGGGTAGACGGTGGCCGCCTGCTCGGTCTGGTGATAGCGGGTGCGGGCCGTGACCCGCAAGGGCGCGGTCAGCTCCGGGATGGCGATCCAGTTCACCTCATCGGCATAGACGATGCGGTCAAACAGGTTCTCCTCCGGGCCCACCGTGACGGTGTTGGCCTGCATATCCTTGGCGCAGACATACACCGGCGCACCCATGGCAAGGCCCAGGCCCTTGCGCTGGCCGATGGTATACCGCACCGCACCGTTGTGGGTGCCCACCTTTTTGCCGTTCTCGTCCAGAAAATCGCCTGCCGGGTAATGCTTGCCGGTGAAGTCCTCCATGAAGCGGGCGTAATCGCCGTCCGGCACAAAGCAGATATCCTGGCTGTCATGCTTGCGGGCGTTGATGAAATGCTGCTTTTCCGCGATCTCACGCACTTCGGCCTTGTGCATGGCCCCCAGCGGCAGGCGCACATGGGCCAGCTGCTCCTGGGTCAGGTTATAGAGCACATAGCTCTGATCCTTGCCCTCGTCCAGCCCCTTTTTCAGCAGCCAGCGGCCGGTGGCCTCGTCCTGCTCCACCCGGGCGTAATGGCCCGTGACCACATACTCCATGCCATGGCTCTCGGCCCAGCGGAGCAGGTGGTCGAACTTCATATACCGGTTGCAATCGATACAGGGGTTGGGCGTGCCGCCCATCTCATATACCCGGATGAATTTTTCGATGATCTTCTCCCGGAAGTCGGCGGTGAAATCCAGCACCTCATAGGGGATATCCATCGCAAAGGCCACCTCGGCGGCATCTTCGATATCCTTTTCGGAGCAGCAGGTGTGGAAACCGGACTGCCCCAGCGTCTCGTTGCGGGTGAGCCGCATGGTGATGCCGGTGCAGTCGTACCCCGCCTGCTGCATCAGCCATGCCGCCACCGAGCTGTCCACACCGCCGCTCATGGCGATGAGTGCCCCGGGGCGCTTCGTGTTCTGTGCTTCTGTCATATCGTTCCTCATTCAATAACACACTAAAACAGTAGTATAATACTACCGCAGCTTTTTTCTCTTGTCAAGACGCAGAAAATTGGGCCGCCGCAGCCAGCAGCGCGTCTTTTTCATTGGGTGTCTGCCCGGTGATGACAGTCTCCAGCAGGGCGTTCAGCACCTGCCGCAGACCAGGGCCGGGTCTGACCCCCGCCGCCATCAGGTCACGGCCATTCACGGCCAGCTGGCTCACCCGGCAGCAGGCATTTTCTGCTGTCAGCTGCTCTGCTTCGGCCCGCAGGGCAGCAAGGGCCCCGGTCTGTTCCGGATGCCGGGCACTGCAAAGGGCGGTCAGGCGTTGGATCGTCGGCAGCTCATAGCGGCCCAAAAGGCGTTTGGCTGTAAGCTGCATCTCGGAGCCGGGCGTACCGGGAGCTTCCTCTTCGGACACGGTTCGGGCCATTCCATCGCCCGCCCTACTGCCTGCGGCAGCAGGGTCCCACCCCAGCGGACGGTCCTCAGAGGAACTCCCGGCCCACCTGTCTCGGCTCCGGGGCAGGAGAAAGCTCCCGGCACCCCCTCCAGCTTCCCTTTCCAACACTGTCACCTCATCTGTGAGCGCGTTGGAGCATTTCAGTTTGCGCAGAGCTTTGCGGGCACCGGCTTCACCCAGCGGGCAGAGAAGGGCCGCCAGCCGGGCGGGCACATTCTCCGCTGTTGGTTCGATCCGGTCGATGGTGCGACAGAGTTCTGCAAACCGTTCCGGCTGTTTTTCCGGTTCCAGCTCCGGCAGGACAACGGCCAGAACGGCGGGTTCCAGATAGCTTCCGGGCCGGGGTGCCGCCAGCAGCTTGAGCAGTTCTTCCTGGATGCGCTCCGCCGAGACGCAGTCCAGATGCGGCCCCAGCGCCCGGGCGGCAGCACCGGTGGCGGGGTCGATGGCGAAGCCGAACCGGGCCGCGAACCGGTAGAGCCGCAGGATGCGCAGTGCGTCCTCCTCAAAGCGGCGTTCCGGCTCCCCCACCGCCCGCACAAGATGGGCGGCAAGGTCGTCCCGCCCGCCAAAGGGGTCGATGAGCCCTTCCTCGGCGCTGTATGCCATGGCGTTGATGGTGAAATCCCGCCGGGCAAGATCCTCCCGCACATCCGGCACAAAGCAGACGGCATCCGGGTGGCGGCCATCGGAATAGGCCCCCTCGGTGCGGAAGGTCGTTGTCTCATAGAGCCTGCCGCCCTGCTTCACCGTCACGGTGCCGTGCTGCAGGCCGGTGGGGATACACTTTTCCTCCCCGAACAGCGCCATCACCTGCTCCGGGCGGGCGCTGGTGCAGAGGTCCCAATCGTGGGGGTCCAGCCCCAGCAGGCTGTCCCGGACACAGCCGCCCACAGCGTAGGCCGCATGGCCCGCCCCATGGAGCGCATCCAGCAGCAGGGCTGCACCCGGGTCAAGTTTGATCGTTGTCATGTTGCTTCCTCGTCATATTGCAGAATGATCTGTTTGCCGTCAAAGCCGCACTCCGCCGCCGGGAATACCGCCTGCGCATTGGGCAGGGCGGCTTCCGGTTCAAGGATCATGGGCGAATAATGCATCAGCCAGAACCGGCGCACGTCAGCCTTTTTTGCAATGGCCGCACCCTGCGCAAAAGTGCTGTGCCCCCACTGCTTTGCCTGCGCCTCCTGCTCGTTGTCGGGGTAGGTGGCATCGCAGAGGAAAAGGTCGGCGTTCTGCGCAGCCTGTTCCAGCGCCGGGCAGGGAGCGGTATCACCCGAGAACACGAACCGCAGACCCCGGCGTGCCGGGCCCAGCACATCCGCAGGGGCGACCACCGCCCCGTTTTCCAGCGGGATGCTCCGGCCCCGCTGGAGCAGTTTCCATGCAGGCACCGGAACGTTCAGCGCCCGGGCCTTTGCAGGGTCAAAGCGGCCCGCCCGGGGCAGGTCGAGCCGGTAGCCCCGGCTGGGCACCCGGTGCCGGGTGCGGAAAGGCGTAAGCTGCGCCCCCGCAGGCCAGCCGGAGGAAAGGGTGGTCAGGTCGATGGGGTCTGTGTCCAGCTGCACAGCCCTGACCGGGTACGGCAGCGGCCCGGCCAGGGTGCGCAGGGCGGGCCAGACCTCCCCCAGTCCCTCCGGGCCGTAAAGGGTCAGCGGGCGCTCCCGGCCCTGACAGCCCAGCGTCTGCAGCAGGCCCGGCAGGCCGAAGATATGGTCGCCGTGATAGTGGGTCAGGCAGATGGCATCCAGCTTCATCAGGTTGACCCCGGCGCGGCGGGCCGCCGCCTGCGTGCCCTCGCCGCAGTCAAACAGCAGGGCATGGCCCCCGCATTCGGCCAGCGCGGCGGTCAGGGCACGGTCCGGCAGGGGCATGGTGGCCGCCGTGCCCAGCAGTGTAATGGTCAGCATAACAGTTCCTCCGTGATTTGTCGGTAACAGTGTACCACATTTTGCGCCCGCACACAATCGGCACAGCCCGGCATAGGATGGCGCAGAGCTCTGATACAAAGGGAGGTTTGACCATGCAGCGCAAAAAAGTCCCCGCCGGGCACCACCGCTTCGGGCTGGCCCGGCTCGTTCTGGTCCTGACACTGCTGTTTCTCGTCGTGGCGCTCACCGCCGGGCTGGCGGGCTGCCTGTTCCAGCCCGTACTGGCCACCCGGGGCACGCTGCTGTTTCTGCCGGGGTAATAGAAAGAAAAAGCGGAATCGTTCCATCCTTGCCTGATGGAACGATTCCGCTTTGTGCTATTTTATTCTGCCGTTTTCAGCTGCTGTGCTTTTTTCCATGCTCGAATGGCTTCTCCATAGGAGATTTGCTCATCCGGCTTAAACTGCTCCGTATGCTCTTCATCAGGCAGCTCCATCAGCTCGTTTTCCACGGCCCACTGTGCGGCCTGCTGTGCCGCTTCCTCATTCAGGCCGATGTCCTCATACATGGCGTTTCCATCCGGTACAGGCTCTCCTGCATTTTTCCAGAGCAGTTCCGCCAGCTGGATCCTGTTTTTGGGAAGTGCCGCCCCACTGGGCAGCAGATATTTCAGATAGAGCTCTGTTCCCAGCTGATGCGCCTGATAGGCCAGTACAACAGCCGAAATTCCCACTGCGCCGATCATTGCGGCACTGCCCAGCAGTTCGGTTTCTCTAGCATTTTCCGCGCTTTCGTACATTGCCTCTACGGTCACATCTGCCGTCGGCATGGGAAAGGTCATGGTCTGGCTGGTGTGTGCTACATCAGGGTCTCCCATCAGTGCCGGATCACTGATGTTCCACTGCGCAAAGACCATTCCTTCCGGTGCCGCATTTGCCTCAACCGTAACCATTGCGCCCGCAGGGATCTTTCCGATCTGGGTCGTACCCTCTTTTTTCAGCTCCACATTCTTCGTGATATCCACAGTCGTTCCATTTTTCTCAACCGTCACACACACAAGAGAACCGTCTTTTTCCGTCAGAGTATACTCTTTGGCATCAGGATTAGGATCAGGGTTAGGGTTAGGATTAGGATTAGGCTCAGGGTCAGGGTTAGGGTTAGGCTCAGGGTCAGGATTAGGTTTAGGATCAGGGGTAGGAGTAGGCTTCACGCTCCAATGTGCGTAAACCGTTACATCTTTCGTAATTTCCTGCTCGAAATCAAACGGTACGCCGCCATTTTCTTGCGTATACCAACCATCAAACTGGTAACCTTTCGCTTCTGGATCAGTGGGCTTTTTGACCGGTTTTTCATACTGCACCACCACACTGAATCCCTTTGCCTGACTGCCGCAGTCAAAGTACACAGTATGGTCAGGCTTCACCTCGCTCCAATGTGCGTAAACCGTCACATCTTTCGTAATTTTCTGGTTAAAATTAAACAATTCACCGCCGTTTTTCTGTGTATACCAACCCTCAAACTGGTAACCGTCCGCTGTTGGATCATCGGGCGGGGTGACAATTCCTTCATACTCCACCACTTTGCTGGTTTTCTTTGCCAGATCGCCGCAGTCAAAGCTCACAGTAGGGGCATAATGAAATTCCTTTGGATTTTTCAACATGGGATTCAGGTCTCTAATCGAGCCCATTTGAGGTCCTTTATCGTCCGTATACGAGATTTTCTCATCCATCAGCACATCCCATTGTGCCTTCGTTCCCTTATAATGCAGTATCTCTAATTGTTTATCTTCACCATGATATCCAAAGTGAAATGCATGAACTCCTATCGTCTGTACATTACTCGGAATCGTCACACTTTTCAAACCTGTGCAACTACCAAACGCACCTGCTCCAATTGAGACAATCGAATCCGGAAGTGTCACACTTTTCAAACTTGTATACGCAAACGCACTATCACCAATCGAAACAACTGAATTTCCAAAGTTCACCGTTGTCAATGCGGTGCAAAAACCAAACGCACCTGTTCCAATCGAAACAACTGAATTTCCAAGGTTCACCGTTGTCAATGCGGTGCACCAACTAAACGCATCTGTTCCAATTGAGATAATTGAATCCGGAAGTGTCACACTTTCCAAATTTCCGCAGCTTGCAAATGCACTATTTCCAATCGAAGTCACAGAATATTCCGGCGCGGTCGGATGTTCCTGCGCGGTCGGATGTTCCTGCACAGGCGAAGGAATCACTGCATGCGCTTTCTTAGCTGTGGTAGAAAACTTCTTCAATTCCACGGTGCCATCAGCAAGCAGCTTAAAGATATAAGTATCCACACCGCCGTTATCCGACACTGTTACCGGAAAAGTTTTTTCTGCTGTGTTCTCTGGCTCTGCCGCAAATGCAGACAGAGGCATCAGCCCTAAAACCATTCCCAGAACCAGCAAAATACTGGTAAGCCTTTTCAATTGTTTCATCCCAAAAATCCTTTCTCTGCATTTTCAACAAAAATCGCACAAAAAATGGCTATATATATATATATATATATCAGATGGATCTGTCAATATTCAGTCTCATTTTCGGTATATCAGTATATTATTTTGCTTAATATTTTTCATTTTTTGTGTTGTTTGCATAAATCAAAAACATGGTTCTTCAAAAACAGTGAAAATCAAAATCCCCTTCTTGACTTCAGGACAGTGACGTGATAAAACCCAGCCAAACCAGCGAGAGGGCATCGCCCGCCCCCGAGAGCAGCCACACCATCCTCTGCAAACAGAAAACCGCCGGCGTATCTCTACGTCGGCGGTTTTTTATGGGTGCGGGTGGATCACGCAAGCCGCGCATCTAAAAAAGCCCCGCAGGGGCTTTTTCCCCCGCCGGACTGTTCGGCGGGTCGATGCTGTTCGAATCCACCCGCCTAGCCTCCGGGAAGGTTATTACAAAACAGAAACTCCAGTACCCGGTTCGGATACTGGAGTTCTTGGTGGGCGCGGGTGGATTCGAACCACCGAAGCTGAAAAGCAGCAGATTTACAGTCTGTCCCCATTGGCCACTCGGGAACACGCCCAGATTCTGTTCACGTCCGTTGCCGGACGACTTGTTTATTTTATCAGACTGCGGGCGATTTGTCAACTACTTTTTTCGGATTTTTGCAGCTTTTCTGCGGAAGCTGTCGGCAGGATCAGTTTTGGGTCAGATGTTTCCGGCGCTCGTAATCCCGCAAGGCGGCAATGGCTTCGCCGGACATGGGGTAGAGGGCAATGAGATTGAATATGGTCATCAGGCCGATGCCCACATCGCCGAGGTCCCACACCACGGTGTAGGCCTGCATACCGCCGACGACCAGCATCACCAGCGCCAGCACCTTGTAGGCCGTCTGCCAGAACCAGCTGTCGCCGAAGAGATAGGCCACGTTGCAGCGGGCGTAGTAGAGGATGCCGATAAAAGTAGAGAAGCTGAACAGTGCCAGCGTCACTGCGATGAAGACGACGCCGAAACTGCCCAGATGGTACTGCATCGCCGCCTGCAGAAGGTTCATGCCCTGCAGGCCGCTCGTCACGCTCCCGGGAGCCAGCAGCATCACGAAGGCCGTGCAGCTGCAGATGACGATGGTGTCGATGAGGACGCCCAGCGCCTGCACGAGGCCCATCTTCACGGGGTCGTCGCACTCAGCGGCAGCAGCGGCGCAGGGAGCCGAACCGGAACCGGCCTCGTTGGAGAAGAGGCCCCGCTTGATGCCGTTCATCACCACAGCGCCAAAGCCGCCGCCCACGGCCTGACGCAGGCCCAGCGCCTCCGAGAAAATGCGGACGAAGACATCGGGCAGCTGGGGCAGATGGGTGAGGATGATCCAGAGGGTCATGACGAAGTAGCAGCCCGCCATGATGGGGACCATGACGTCGAGGCTCTTGACGGTGGCCTCCTTCCGCAGGACGATGACCGCCGCAAGCGCCGTCAGCACCAGCGTCGTGACCAGCGGCGGGATGGAGAACGCATTCTGGAACGCCTCGCTCACCGAGTTGCTGACCACCTGACTGATGCCGCACCAGCA
>OHAP01001569.1_pt1 | contig 14244 bp, 5 predicted proteins | sample 1577171 | NCBI WGS metagenome assembly OHAP01 (sample SAMEA3541489, study PRJEB24748) | human gut metagenome | biome: human gut; feature: human-associated habitat; material: faeces | place: China | collected 2012 | reverse complement strand
ACATACGTATTTGAGAATTTCGAGAAGTAACAATCGCATCCAATGAACCAATCACCGGTTCATCATAACGCCCTCCCATTCGCATGTCCATATTAGACTGACCGGAACAAAGCCATACTTCACCAATCAATATATTACTTAAACGTACCGTTTCACCATCACTCACTTCTATATTATAAGGGCCACCATAAACTGGTGTCTCCAACTTCATTTTCCACCTTCCTAAATCATCGGAAACTGTCGTATATTCTTTATTACTCCACGAAGGTTTTACAGTTATCCTCTGTTGTTTTCTATCACTACTGCCCCAAATGGCAACCAAGTTTTGTTGTTGCAACACCATACCGTCCGAAAAGAGAGATGGCATAGTAATACGTGCTTGTATTTTCCCCGTCAATAATAAAAACGACACAAGCAAAGTTATAATAGAACAAAGCCGTTTCATCATTTATTCCTTATAGGCATTTTAAAAGTCAATGGAACCTCTTTTCTGAGCATACGAGCAGCTTCACCTGTCAACCATAGATAATGATCTGAAGGTTGCCCATCCATATCTATAAACTTAGCTACATCACTAACCGGATAATCACCTGTACACTTAAATATAGCAGTGCCTTCATCTACTTCGTCAAACATTGCAACATAAATCATTTCAGCACCTGCCAGCATTGCGGTCGAAAGTTGCTGCCAATAAAAACGACCACCCTGTCGTGGAATACTCCCAACAGGTTTCACGTCATCCGGGAATTCTAATTTACTAAGATTATGCCAGCTAAAACCAGGAGTTACCGCCGGTACATAATCTATCCCATTTTCTTTACACCAACAAAGGTCACCAATTATCAGGTCACGAAAACGATCCATATCATTATGTAAAAGAGGAGAAAAACGCTGAATAGTCCATGGCAAAACTATATCCGCTTTTTTGATCATTACATGCAAGTAAGAATCATTGATACAGTCAGACTCCAAATTACGCCAAAACGTAGGAACGCCCAACATTACTGTGCAACCGCCATACACAGAATCGTTTTGCAAAAAATCAATCAAACGATCCAAACCAATATTTCTAATATTGTAAGGACGATCGGGAAATCCTACTCCCCATATAGCTACCACAGGTTTCCCATTATGATGCAGATAAGTTTTCTTTCCCGCCTGATTAGTTACTTTTTGATTATCTACCAGCCTTTTCCAATCTTCTATAATTGAAGAACAATCTTCACCGGATTTTTTCAGTCCAGACAAATCATACATAACTGCAATAGCACGATTATACTTTGAGGCAGCATCTAAAGCATTTGCCAAAATACGATTAGGGACTGAGTTTTGTTGGTTCCCACGAGTATAATCAAAAAAACGTTGCACAAATACTCCATCTACTCCATATTCTTTCATCCATTTAAAGTGTAGGTCAACAGTCGATTTATCCGCAGAACTGAATACATATGCTTTTCTTCCATCGGCATGTTTAAAAGAAGTTTCATAGATCCTTTCATATTCACTTACATCAGGCCACACATCAATGGTACAATGGTTTTCATCAAATTGTTTTCCAGTTCCGTAATGACCATATCCTTGGCCGGTTCCATCCTGCGGTCCACGAAACCAACCTTGATACCCTGCCATTATCAAACCTTTATAACTAGGATAAGATGTTTCTAAAGAATGTTTAGTACCTGCATATGACAATAAACTCATACCAAGTATCCCTAATGTAACAAACAGTTTATTCTTCATATTCTTCATATTCTTCATTATATATATTTTTTATACATTATCTATCATGCTCAAATAAGATTTCCTATCGCAAAAATAAATTCTCAAGATTAAGCTTTTAGCCTTATTACGCTTATTTAGAGATTAATTTTTCAATTAAAATAGACATTCACTCTTTTTTGAGATATAAATATTTTCATTAGACATCTTACCTTTTATCAGAACCGCAAAGGATTCCCTTTCCCTCCTTATCAAACCTAAATCCAGAGATATAATAATTATTGGTTAATTCTACCAAATTTCCATACATTCCCAACCTTGCATATCCATTTAAGGTAACAGTATCTGGTATCTCTTGAGCAAAATAAGAAGTGTATACATGCGCTCTCCCTCCCCTTACATCTACTCCATACGTGCCCGAACGTGAAAAGTTAGCTTGTTGAAATGACACTATGCCACTATTTATGATAGCTCCAAATACAGGACTCCCCCAAAATGCACTATTATACAATATTAGTTTAGCATCAGGATGAACTTTGCTTGTATTCATCTCTTTTCCCATAAGTACATATGATCTAACAGGTTCATTGGGAATTTTCGTATTAACCAGTTCGGAATTGACCGCAATTATTTTTGTGTCTTTGTCAGCATCTTCTACAAATAAAGAATATGTACATCCATCTGATCCATGTCCTATCATAGTCATTTTACCAGGATATTTACCCGTTATCTCATCTTTCAAAAAGTGTATTCCATAAACCGAACCGTAAACAAAATTATTAAAGATCGTTTGATTTTTGACATCCGCAAATTTAAGAGCACTACAATTGGACTGCACAAAGCGCATCATAGCCACTCTCGGATAACCTTGTCCACCTTCTGGCAGTCTTGAGCCATAATGGGGATTAAACTGCATGTTGCGGATAAAGCCTCCTTCCGCTCCACCACCAACCCAAATGCCCGCTCTCAAAGGTACACCACCTAAATAATCAACATAATGCCCACTAGTATCATATGAAGCTAAATCTATCCCTTTATCGCCTATCGCTATAGTTACATTAATAACATATACTTTAGGCCCCTGCCCCTGTATCAAAAACGGGGTTTTTCTTGGGCTTTCAGCACTATATTCTCCGGATATAATGTTGAGCTGCGCTAATGTGATACCTCTAATACCCGCATTAGTCTCAAGTTGTATGAGAGAAGGAGCATTTTCTCCTGCATCCCCACCATCATAATTGGTAAATATAGCAGTACCACCATTTTGTGTATGATGTTGTACGTCCCATGAACCTCTCAATTCCACTCCAGAAGGGATTTTTATAGGTTTGTCCACCAAATATCTGCCAGCTGGCAAATAAAGTGTACCTCCTCCCGAAGCCTTTAAAGCATCAAGTGCAGACTGTAATTCGCTTGATATATCCTTCACAGGCCGCTGATTATTAAATCCTGTTGCCCTTGAAAAGTCTGCTTTCAACACTTGGTTTGATACAGGTCTCGGATGAGCAATAATATTAGTTTTTAGCCCTTTGGGAATCGGTTCAAATGCATATTTTTTATCAGTAATAATCTCTATTTTTGCATCATTGCTATGGTTATTAATTTTTAGTCGCTGCTTATGCCCAGAGTTTACAGATTTCAATGTACGCATATTCATGCCAAGATACACATGCTTATCATCATTTTCAAAATGACACTGAGATAATAGTACATTGCCATTATTTATTTTAAGTGCATAGTCACTATCTTTACCAAAAAGACAGCTTTCAAACGATATAACTCCATCGCTGCCATCACTAACGATAGGCCCACTAAATTCTACTCCATTAAACTGCGTAGAAGTACTGAAATCTTTATAGAAATATACAGCATTACCACCTTTAGCAGCTCCGAATGAAGAATTGGATATAAGTATTCCATATGGGTTAACATCTTCTACATAAAGTCCATTTTCGCAATTATCTACATGAACCTCATACAATTGTGCATTAGGCGCATCTGCAAAGCCGGGTTCGCGCCCAATCCAAATTCCTGTTTTATAACCTGAAATGTGTAAATAAGAGATATATTCCCAGTCCGACCGATGCATCTGAAACCCTACACTGTTAGCTTTTGTATATGCTGTTAATTCTGCAAGAGTTGGTGCTCCCGGAAGGCCTGATTTAGCCCAATATTCAGGACTTATGCAGACATTTTCAATACGCCCAATATCAGTACATACATGTACTTCAATGCCTTTATTAAGGGCCGTTATGTAGCTATCCAATACATAATGTAACTCACTTGGCGCAGAATTGAAACCGTTGTAGGAATTTACGAGAGTAACATGCTCTATCGTTGCACAATTTCCCTGAGTTTGAAACAATGTCCATGGATATGGTTTCACATCATTAATGTTCTGTTCAGGATACCAGATAGAAAGGTTAGTCACCCCTGTTCCCGCGTTCATTTCAATAAACCTATCAGCAATACTTGTGTAGGTAGTACGAAGTGCATTCCCAGCTTGGCTATCATTCCACCAGCTTTTCACACTTCCGTCATAGTTTGGTGCATTCTTCCCTACACGTACTTCAAGTATGGTTCCAAGGACCATCCCATTATTGGATTCTGGAGCTGCCCAATCACCACGAAGCTGTACACCTGGATGAAGACGCAAAACATACTCATAGTTAAAGTCTTTCTTATTCTCCGAAGTCCCTTGACGTACTCTGACACTCTTAATCCCTATTTGTGTGCTATGAAATTCGTAATTTCCGGCAGGTATGTATACTACTCCTCCCCCACTTTCATAAGCAGCATCAATAGCAGCCTGAAAAGCAGCTCTATTATCAAAACCAGGTTCAGCTTTAGCACCGAACATCGGATCTGTTACTACGAAATCGGATATCACCCAATCCTTTGTCGAATAAACTGTTTTAATACTGTGCTGTAATGTCTGTTGCTTTTTTATTTGTGCATCAGCAGTCTCAACAGAAAATAAGGCCATCAGAAATATTACAAATATAATTTCTGATTTAACAAATATGTTATCTACATTTCTCTTATTCATTGTGCTGTTTAAATAGTTCTAATTCATAATTAATGATTGTTCAAAGCATATTTGATATAATTACACAATATTTTCCTAGCCATCTCTGCGGGCCCCGATGGATTATCCAAATTATCTACAATGTCTAGTGAGGAAAAAATAATCTTACCTTTCCCGCAAGGAATAATTCCCACAGCAGTACCTAGTTCAAACGGAGTACTTCGATAGGATCCAACCACTAATTCTTCTCCTCGTATACGAAAGCCGAATCGCTGATCACCATTTCTTACTACTGCCTGATAAGGCCAATTCAAAGCATTATTGACCGGCATGCCAGCAAATAATGGATGTTCTTTTACAAAATGAATACCGCCTATCCAGTTTTTACCTACATTATAATAACCGTCATATTCTACATTTGTATATTCAGCTACCGCTTTCATCCAAGTTTCAGTACAATCAAGTAAAATTAAAGTAGTCCCATCATGTTTAACTCGTTCTAATAATTTCCATGGAGTGATAGTAGTTGCACTTGGTCGGGACCATTTTAGTTGTATATAACCTGATTGGTGAGTCTGACGATATACCACCCGAATTTTTATCGGTTTCCCTGCCTCCATAATAACAGGCCTATCTTGCTTCATAGGAACAGCATTAAAATATTCATCAATCAGCTGTTTATCATCAACGTACATACGCACCCCTCGATCAGTCTCAACTCCAAGCAGGTATTGTCCTGATTCAGGTGGACATATATACCCCTCCCAAATTACTGAGAACGGCTGATTGGCAGGTATGGATTCATCTGGTTGGGCCCCTGCTACAAAGTTATGGTCCAATTTCATATCCGGTTTCACAGAAGCTATAATGTTCATATCCGGTTCATTATACCAAGTCGCCTTTAAAGTAGTAATTCCATCTTTACCCTTAAAATAATCTGAAGGAATAACAACCGGTTCATCCAAAGAGGAACGATTCACAACAAGCCAATCTAATCTTTCCATATCAGGAGTAAAAGCAGGAAGTTCTTTCCCGACAGTTGCCTTGTAGAAAGCTGCAACCTTATCATTATTATTCCCATAATAAGCTCCATTACCAGCTAAATCATTTGTTTCCCAATTCACAGCTATCACCTCATCATACCCATGAGCACGTACTTGTTGGCCATTCGCTTTTATATCTGCCGATATACGATAAGTACCCTCATTATTATTTATCGGAATCTTTACATTCTCCAATAAAAGTTGCCCAAAAGTCTCCCCTCCCTTAAGAGCTACATTTTCACTCCGTTTATAAACAACTTTTCCATTAGGAGCAATCATCTTTATTTCAAGAATGTAATTGCCTTTTAAGTTTACCTCGTTTACAATGTAAAAGTCTACTGTTGCAATACCTGGAAGCTTTACAACCTGATTACGCGATGCAACGGCCACATACAACTGTTGATTGTAATACGCCAATCTTGAAATATCTCCTTTGGGATTACGATAAATATCCACAATACCCGAATGATTGTCATAGGGCATCGCTTCCCAACCATTCACCATATAGGCATCACCCAAGTTCTGCATCCTCATTCCTTCAATTCTCCTTCCCTGATGTTCATATGAAACATTAGCCATCAAACGTGTTAAAGAATCAAGGGTCTCAAAATAAGGTTCTAATTCTTTCTCCTGAAAATAATCGATAAAAGCCTTATACTGTTTTTGCCAAAAAAGACCATCCCATCCTGTTCTATCAGAACTTTTTATATTTTCATTTATCAACTGAATACGAGGAGGAGTCGAAATAGCTCCTTCCTCACCTCTCAAATAAACTTCTGTACGATTATCTGTATACATAAGATTACTCTTTGGTCCTTTATAATAGCTTTCTAACCAAGTCTCCGGACCTCCGGCACGGTGATTGTCAAACCAACCTTTTCGATATACAGCAGTATCAAATGGTAACATATGTGCTTTTGAATCTTCTTCCTCATTTTCACTATTTGCCCACCCAGAAGTAAACGTCATAATCCTACTAGGATCTACTGCATGGGCCTCACGCATATCATTCATGCGTTTTGCAACAAGTTCTTTATCTTTCGATAAACGTCCTCCAAACTCATTAATCAAATTAAAGATTACCAAACTCGGGTGGCTGCGATCGCGATAAACCATGCGCTTTAACTTTTCATTCACAATAGTACGTATAAATGGATCATGATTAGCCGAATGGAATGAGCCCGGCTCCTCATAATAAAGCAGCCCTAGCTCATCCGCCTTTTCAAGTACGACAGGACTACCTATACAACGATGAAAATTCAGCATATTCAGACCCAGTTTCTTGGCTGTAAGCACCTGCTTTTCAGCCATCTCAGGTGTAGCCACTAAACCCGTAACAGGAAAATAGCCCCAGCTAATTGCACTTTTCAACATCATACGACGTCCGTTTAAACGAAACACCGCATTCTTTCCTACTCCATCTACATTAAACCAACGAAAGCCGAAGTTTTTCATATCTTCATCAAGTACGTTTTTACCCTGCTTTATTCGCACACGACAAGTGTATAATTCAGGGGAAGAGAGTTCCCACAACTTAGCATCGGGAACATTTACAGGAATTATCACCTCATGGTTTCCTGAAGATAAAGAAAGCTTTCTCATGGTTTGCTTAAATACTACTTTATCGGGATTCTTTTTCTCACAGACTTGCAATTCAATATCCTGTCGTACGCTAAAAGACATCTTATTAGTTATAGACAATATAGCGTTCACTTTAGTGACTTCAGGAGTGTTCTGCATATAAATATCCGAAATAAAAATAGGATTTAAACTTTCCAGCTTTACTCTCCCAATAATTCCACTAAAACTTCTCCCCGGAGGAACATTATACTTTCCCCATTTCAATATATCAAAATCCTGCCAATGAAAATTACCTCCAGGATTAGTAACACGTACTGCTAATAAATGCTCAACTCCCAGTTTAACCTCATCAGTAATATCTATATGAAAAGGAGTTTCACCTATCAGATCGTACCCCACAAGTTTACCATCAAGATAGACTTCTGCACGCATTCTGACAGATTCAAAGTAAATAATAAAATGTTTGTTTTTCTGGGTAACAGGTAATGTAATCTTGCGATACCACCAACTAACCCCTCGAAAATCTTCAGGGCGAGGAGTATCAGAAACTGTGAGATATTCCTCCACCGTACCAGGTATATTTACAGCAACCGCATCAGGATTATTTTCCAAAACCTGCCATCCACCGGTAGGAGGGTTTACAGGCAATAAAGACAAATCAGTCACCTCATGTGGAAGGTAAAGGCGATCATTCTGCCAACTCGCTTCTTTATCAAGCCACAACGACCAACCACCTCCCGTCAATAAGATTGTGTGTCTTCCTTCCTTTGCATATCCCTGGAGAAAGGTAAACATAGAGAAAAAACAAAATATAGATAAATACTTCAACATAGATATTAGTATAAAAGGGTGTTTCATCTAGTCTATTTTTTTTCTGAATTCTAGATTTTAGCAAGTCCGTTACCTATTCCAACGGTGACAAGTCTTGGCTTTGTAGATTCATTTTGTACTGTGGTCTTTATAACCACAGTGCAAAATGATACCAGAGACTTCCGAATTATAGTACTTGACTATATCAATTTCTAAAAACAATGTTAACTATCACTTTAATAAATCATTTATCATATTTACCAACAATCTGCCTGCAATAGGATCAGTATCAGCTTTTTCCGTACACATGGTAGAAACAGTGGCTAATCCTTTTCCATCCTTTATTTGCAACAAAGTGAGTCCTCTCATTGAATCAATTTTACGAATACGGTCTTCCGGTTTTCCACCATCAATATAGGCATGTATCTTCATCTGTCCCGCCAATTCTATCAAGTTCTCATTGCGGTTTACTTTTAAGGTCGCATTACAAGCTAATGGAATTTCTCTTTTATTATTGTTAAAATATCTCAACTCCAATACATCAATTTCATCAAATACCGAAGCATCATTACGTTCCATATTCACTATATCTCCTTCTGTCGGAATAATCCAATTCGTTATATACTCTGGATAAATGTTTTTGGCCACTTCTTTACTATTCAGTAAAAGCAACCGACCTCCTTTGAACTGATAAGAGCGAAGCATCTCTTTTTCTTCATCTGTACATTCCTTCAAACCAGAAATAATGCAGAGAGTAGCCTTTTGCTTAGAGTCGACCAATTCTTTCACAGAGGAAACTGTTTTATACTTAATCTGTAAAAAATCAAATTTAGATTTCATTCCATCTTTATCCAATAAAACGATTTCTTTATCTTCTGATATTTGGCTTATATTCCATGTTTTACGGGCTAATACCAAATGATATTCATTTTCTGATACTGGTATACCATCTTCTGTCAACTTCAATACTAATTTAGCATTAACCTTGTTAGCTGGCAGATTAACAGGCAATTGAATATTCGGTTCAATATAGCGACGTCCATAATGCTTTACCTCTGGAACCTTTTCACTACCCCAAGCCATCTTCTCTCCTGTCTCATCCTGAATCTCCCAACGCAGCAAAGAAGGTTTCAAATCTTTACCATCTTCACGATCATTTACAACATAAATGCGAGTAGTTAATTTATCACCTCCATAAAGATTACGTCCCCACAATTCTGCACTAACCAAGACTGGTTGCAAAGCACGTTTTAAAGCGTAATATGTAGGATACGGATCTATATTTTGATAATCATATACCTGACGGAACCAAGTAAGTAATGCAAAATGCAAAATTCCAGATCCCTGGTCATTAGAACGACGAAGTGTCTCAGCCAATTCGCCTGTTATAAAGGATTGTACTGTAAGAAAATATTTGGGATCAGAGAAATCGTAACATTCATATCCAATTAACGATTGTGGATTCTGGTGAATTAATTGATAAGAACGTGTAGGATGTCCTGTCTCATTATTTGGATACCCTGTTGACATTTCTTGGCTAATGAGCGGACGATCCGGCATCTTATATCTCTTCTGAAACTCACCGTTAAAGAAACGGAATATAGAAAAATCATACCAATTATAGTATCCATGCATATCATCAATATCGCCATCATCTATGCTATTCATAAAGTCAGTACCAAATTTTTCATCTTTACCTTTAGCCTGATAATTGGAATCAAAACAAATAGGACGCGTAGGATCTATACGGCGCATTTCTTTCACTACATCTGAAATTACACGATACTTTTCTTTTGCACGTTCCAAATCATTGTCATTATCATAAAACTTCATTTCATTGTTTACAGTCCAGAAAAGTAATGACGGATGATTGCGATATTTCTTTAACAGACGTAAAAATTCTTCCTTCCACATCTCAATAAGTTTAGCATCAGGTAAAGGAGTGGAATGAATCATCAGCCAAGGCCATGTTCCTTCAAAACTAACACCAATTCCATTTTTATCCGCTGCTCTCATCCAAAGTTTATTCCATGGAGTAGTATGTGTGCGAGTTACATCCATATTACCAGTTTTCATTAATTGCATAAAAGTATTGGCCAAATTCAAGTCATTTGGAGCTAAAGCAAATGGTATATGATTACCACCACGTAACCAATAGCGATTACCATTTAGAAAAAACAGCCCTTCTTTCACTTCAAAAGTACGAAAGCCTGAAGTCTCTGTCATACAATCCAGTTCAACTCCTTTATGAGCAACCAAACGGAAACGGAAATCATACAAATTAGGATGATGAGGAGTCCAAAGACGTGGTTTTAAACCAGCCACACTATAAGTGAATATCTTTTCCTCATTGGCCTTTAATACTAATTTAGGCAAAGAAAGAGCTGTATAAAATGTTGCACCTGTTTCTTTATCTATAATATCTGTATAAAGATCAAACTGTTTCTTTTTGGTATCATGGTTTTTCACTGTCAAATCAAAAGTAGCTCCCTCCAAGGTTGGCTTAATAAAGACATCCTTTACCTTTACCGGATTAGTAATAGAAAGCTTAACTGGCTGCCATATACCTGCAGGATCAGCACCATAAAACCCATGTGCTATATCTTTCAGAATATTATCATTCTTCATTGTTACTTTTCCACCTTCCTGCTCACTTTCACGTACGGAAGAATAGAAAAAATCAATAGCTGCACTACTTGCCTCAGAAGAATTGCCATCTACACGCCCCGTTACTTTCACTACAAGCAGATTTTTGCCAGGTTTCAATAAACGACTACCGTCTATTTGTATCTCACCGTACATGCCAATATGGGTTCCTGCTAACTCTCCGTTAATATAAATTTCAGCAATTTTTGATACCGCATCAAAAGTCAACGTCATAGTTTTACCTTCGACACTAGCAGGTAATTCTATCCACTGACGATACCAAGCTGCGTTTGTTTTTCTATAGTCAAAAGTATAACCTTCGCAACGTGCCGTTTCCTGCTGATAATATGTGTCAGACACTCCCTTAGGCTGATGTCCTGTTGGTGATGGCATTGTCTCGCCATGTAACCAGATACGAATCGGATTCCAAAAATTTGGTACTGACATAACATGCCAATTTTTATCATCCGTACCTAGTGCCACAGCATTTTCTTTATTATTCAATTCATACTCTGGCATAAAAAGCCAATTACCATCCAAAGAAATATCTGTACGGCTACCTTTGAGCTCGCCAACTTTCACAGCCGTATAAGTAGCCCTTTGTTGCTTACGCAGAGACTCTTTCTCTTGAGGTGTAACGACTTTTCCATACTCTGAGACAGCTACATCATTTAATGCGTTTTCTTCTAATGAAGTTACTACAAGATCATCGAATTCCGTTTCAATCCAGCCACCTCCTAAAGTTACAGGACCAGAAGGAGCCAAATTACTATTCTTATCTACTATATCCATATGCGGTTTTTTTTCGTCATTTACAAAAACACGAATACGACTTCCACATACTTCAACCTTTAATTTATACCACTGACCAGGCACAGGATGGAACCCTAGCGGGCGAACACCCAAAAACTCATCTGTGCCCATATATCCCATACGCATCAAATACAAGTCATCCTGTAATCCACCTTTTATACCAACCACATAACGGTCAAAACGATTATTAGCACGAAATCCAGCCCAAATTTGAACCTGTTCTGCATCTTTTGGTGCACGCGCCTTGAAAGACACCGCATAATTTTTCCATTCCGGATTTCCAAAACAAGCATAAGAACCTTTTGAACGAAACACACCATTCGTGACAGAACACTCTCCCCGCCCCACAATGTTCAGTGTTTCTTTTTGATTAGAAAAGTTATTCTTCCATTCAGACCGCTCATAACCAGATGCTGATGCTAAAAGGCAAGTGGCAGCCCCCAAAAACAGATATAATTTCTTCATGATATTAAAATAAATATTATTTTTTACAAATATGACCTTACTCCATTAATCAGGAGCGAAATAAATAGTTAATTCAAAATTAAAAAGTGATTAATTACCACAGATGACAAATCAACTAATAAAAAAGAAGGAAGGCACTTCCATGGGAATAAACACCTTCCTTCTTTCCTACCTACTTATTTTTTCATTTCAATTCTACATCTATTTTTTTTATATCAGTAAAATTATACTTTTTATAAGTATCATTACAGCAACCGCCAACTCTTACCCAATAAGAACCGGAATATTTAAGAGGAGCCTTCGCTTTCAAGTCGATAACTGTACCTTCTTGATCATTGGTAATCTTAACGGACCCTGGAGTATAATTGCCATCTGATTCCGTGCCACAATATTGCGTATGCGAAATATATAATTGAAGATTATTTACATCAGGCATAGTCATGCCTTCTTTTTCAATTCTCTTAAATTTCACAGAACAACATAAGAAATCGTTTTCATCCACATAAGGTTCATCTACCCACTCCAATTCCAGATAAGGGGTGACAGTAAAGTTACATTCCGTCATCTTACCATTTCTAAGTTCCACCGTTTCTCCCTCTGCATCATAAGGATAAAAAGCTCCTTCCAATGGAAGCATACGATAGGTTCCGGCAAACAGCTTTGAATTAGAGTAAGAACCATCTTGTCGCATGTTCAGATTCTGATTAGTTACCACCACTGACTCATCACCACCGGCATAACTCAATTCTGTAATCTGTATTTTCATACTACCCTGCCCCATAGCAGTTTGGAAGATCTTTCCATTGTGGTCAACAATCTGTCCATAGACACCAGCTTCCGGTGCATCATAATTATCCTTTTCACAAGACGAAAAGCTCACTACTAATGCAATAACTACTAACAAATTATATATCTTTCTCATATTATCTTGCTTTTTTATTAATACTGATTATTCTGTTCAAGCAATGGATTCGTCTTACGTTCATTATCAGGAATTTTATCATAATAATTTTTGGTAGCAAACGTTAAAGAATTATTAGCTCTTTCACAAACTCGAGTGTCAAAAATATACTTACCAACAGGGTTGCCAGCCTCATTCACTGTTGCGTCTTTAGCAAACAAGAATGGTGATAACATTCTACGACGATACTGATAGATTTGCTGATCAAAAGTAAACCACCGACGCAAATCCCAATACAACTTATGCTCAAACGCCAACTCTTTATAACGTTCTACTCGAACAATATGTAAACCTTCATTTGGAGCATAAACAAACGAATTAACCCCCTGTCCACGTTCTATTCCTTCACGCGACACATCAGACAATTCAGCTCGACTACCTAGCAAATCTGCACCTGCTCTTGAACGTATACTGTTAATGCATTCAAAAGCATCTTGCTGCAAGTTTACACCATCAATCTCAGTAACACCATTCTGATAGAGTTCCAAAGCTGCTTCAGCACGATTCAATAAAATTTCTGCATAACGAATATCAATCCAAGATTGCGTAGAGCTATGCAATTGTGTATCAGCAATTGTCCAATTCAAATTCAACCATTTACAACCATGAAAACCAGTCAGTGTACTGTTAGACCCACCATTTGCCGGACCATCCAAGCCTGCTTTATTTAGCTTTACACCGGTAGAGGTTTCATAAGGTTTCTGTTCTTTTGTATTTTCCGTTGTTGTCAACACATTATCTTTAAACCAAGCATTTGTCGTATAATTAAGAGTAGTCTGTCCGTCATCTGCTATAAATTTAGCAATGGGGGTTGCAGGATCTATCTCTTCTTTTATGATACCAGAACGGATATCCAATTCAACACCTTTGTACGTATGTCCAGGTAATAATATAGATCCCTTCAAACGCGGTTCAGAACCATCTAATAAACTTTTAATATCATCATATACTATATAATTACCATTATTATCTGTAGTCTTCAGACGACCAGTAGCAGGATCAAGAGGCAAACCATCAAACAATTCGACCCAATCTAACGTTACATTGTAACGATCACCATATGTGGTAGTCATACGAGGCGGACAATATACAGCATCAAAGCTATGTACATAATCATTCTTACTGTACTGACGGATAAATATAGATTCACTGCTATTGTCTGCATTCATAAAAATCTC
>OHAP01001559.1_pt1 | contig 14307 bp, 9 predicted proteins | sample 1577171 | NCBI WGS metagenome assembly OHAP01 (sample SAMEA3541489, study PRJEB24748) | human gut metagenome | biome: human gut; feature: human-associated habitat; material: faeces | place: China | collected 2012 | reverse complement strand
TTTGCCTATGATCCGGAGGATCAGAACCAGATCCCGAAACGGCGGGCAGACGCCAACAAGGGAACGTATGGAAAAATCCTGATCGCAGCCGGTTCGGAGGGGATGTGCGGCGCAGCGTATTTGAGCGCCCTGGCTGCGTACCGGATGGGCGCGGGACTTGTGAAGATCCTGACCGTCCGGGCAAATGTGCCGATTCTGCAAAATCTCCTTCCGGAGGCGATCCTGACGCCGTATGATCCGGAACAGGCACAGACGGATCCGGCAGGTTTTAAGAGCCTGGTGGAACAGGAGTGCGGCTGGGCGAGCGCGATCGTGCTGGGACCGGGACTGGGAAAGGAAGCCCATGTCGCAAGTCTGGTGCAGAACGTGCTGCTTTCCGCCTATGTGCCGATCATTGTGGATGCGGATGGATTAAATGCTGTCGCGCAGCATCCGCATTTGTCCGGGTATTTTACGGAAAATGTGATCGTTACTCCGCATCTGGGAGAGATGGCGCGTCTGACGGGACACTCGATTGAGGATTTGAAACGGGATCTGGTCGAATCAGCGGTGCGGTATGGCGAAGAGAAAGGCGTGACCTGCGTGCTCAAGGATGCCGTGACGGTGACGGCGGGGCGCGATGGCAATGTGTATATCGGCGACAGCGGCTGCGCCGCGATGGCAAAGGGTGGTTCCGGCGATGTGCTGACAGGTGTGATTGCCGGGCTTCTGGCGCTGGGATTTTCAGAGGATGAGGCGGCGGCGCTCGGCGTGTTCCTGCACGGAAGAGCCGGGGCGGCAGCTGCCTGTAAAAAGGGAGAGCATTCCGTGCTGGCAAGAGATATCGCGGACTGTCTGCTTGAAAAGATAGATTGAAAATAAAAAGGAAGACAAAAAGATGGAAAAAGCATATACAATGGCAGAAGAACCATATACCCGGATTTATGCGCGGATTGACCTGGATGCGATTGTGAAAAATATGGAGGCGATGCGCGAAAATCTTCCGGAAAAAACGAAGATGATCGGCGTGGTTAAGACGGATGGTTACGGTCACGGGGCTGTCCCGGTGGCGAAGACGATCGCGCCGTTTGTCTGGGGCTATGCGGTGGCAACCTTGGAGGAAGGACAGAACCTGCGCCGCCACGGCATTGACAAACCGATTCTGGTGCTTGGCAGCACGCACCCGCGCCATTTTGTGGAATTGATTGAGGACGATATCCGTCCAGCGATCTTTGAGGAAGACAAGGCAGAGCTGCTCTCAAAACTTGCGGTTTCGATGGGAAAGACGGCGAAAATGCATATTGCGCTCGATACCGGCATGGGACGAATCGGATTTCACCCGGATGAAAATAGCCTGAAAGAGATAGAGCGGATTGCAAAGCTTCCGGGCATTGAGATCGAGGGAATGTTTACACATTTTGCGCGTGCTGACGAGGCGGATAAGGCATTTACCCATTTACAGTATGAGCGCTACCAGAAATTCCATGAAGGTCTGGAAGCTGCAGGCGTTCATATTCCGATGTGCCACTGTGCGAACAGCGCGGCGATCATGGAACTGCCGCGGATGGGACTGGATGCGGCGAGAGCCGGTATCACGGTATACGGTCTGTATCCGTCGGATGAGGTAGAGAGGAACATGAAGATTTACCCGGCGATGGAGATCCGCAGCTTTATTACCTATGTTAAGGAAGTGGAGCCGGGCACGCCGATCAGCTACGGCGGAACCTTTGTGACGGACCGTCCGATGCGGATCGCGACGATTGGCGCCGGATACGGCGATGGCTATCCGAGAAATCTCTCTGGAAAGGGTTATGTCCTGATTCATGGACACCGCGCACCGATTCTGGGACGCGTCTGCATGGATCAGTGCATGATCGATGTGACCGATATCCCGGAGGCTGTTGAGGACACGCGGGTAACGCTGGTCGGACGCGACGGGGACGACGAGATCTCGATGGAAGAGCTGGCGGAATGGAGTGGCGGTTTCCACTATGAGATCCCATGCGTGCTTGGAAAACGTGTGCCGCGCGTGTACGTGAGATGTGGAAAGATCGTCGGGAAAAAGGATTATAATGATGATCGGTATGAGGATTTTATGGAGTAAAGCCGGTGTTTGAACCATTTAGAAAAAGGATTCATAAGATAAAGTAGATAGCTTCGGCAAAGCCGGGAACCTGGACTGCCGGATGCATTTATGGGACGACCCGCGTATAGGCGGTGTAAATCTGTCCATACTAACGGTATAAACGGACTGTGGAGCTGTGAAAGTACAAAGCAGTTATTTATATCTTAAAATAGTTTGGACGGAGTGTGAATCGAGTGGTTATCAGACGAGGAGATATTTATTACGCAGATTTAAGACCGGTCATTGGCTCAGAGCAGGGCGGCGTCCGCCCGGTGCTGGTCATCCAGAATGATATCGGCAACAAGCACAGCCCGACCGTGATCTGCGCGGCGATCACATCAAAGATGAACAAAGCCAAGCTGCCGACGCATGTGGAATTAAACACGCGCCGCTGTGCGATGGTGAGGGATTCGGTTATTTTACTGGAACAACTCCGCACGATCGATAAGCAGCGGCTGAAAGAGAAAATCTGTCATATCGACGGGGCGCTTTTACAGGAAGTGGACCGTGCGCTGAAGGTCAGTCTGGAACTGGATACATAAAATCAGCCGCGAACCCCTTGTCAAGCATACAGAATGGTGTTAAAATAGCTAAGATGCAGCTTTTTAGTGCCGAAATCGGCGTGATATAAAAGCTGATGAGCGAAAAGATACAACAAAGAAGATAGAAAGAGGAGTGTTATTTTATGTCAGGACATTCAAAGTTCGCCAATATTAAGCACAAAAAAGAGAGAAATGACGCAGCAAAGGGAAAAATCTTTACCGTTATCGGTCGTGAGATTGCCGTAGCTGTTAAGGAAGGTGGTTCGGATCCGGCAAACAACAGCCGTCTGCGTGATGTGATTGCAAAAGCAAAAGCGAACAATATGCCGAACGATACCATCGATCGTGGTATCAAGAAAGCAGCCGGAGATGCAAACTCTGTCAATTACGAGAATCTTACATACGAGGGATATGGTCCGAATGGCGTCGCTATCATCGTAGATACCCTGACCGACAACAAGAACCGTACCGCAGCGAATGTCCGCAGCGCATTTACCAAGGGCGGCGGAAACGTAGGTACTCCGGGCAGCGTGTCCTTCATGTTTGATAAAAAAGGTCAGATCATCATCGACAAAGAAGAGTGCGAGATGGATCCGGATGAGCTGATGATGCTTGCACTGGATGCAGGAGCTGAGGATTTCTCCGAGGAGGAGGACAGCTACGAAGTGATCACCGCACCGGAAGATTTCTCTGCAGTCCGCGAGGCGCTGGAGAAGGCTGGCGTTCCGATGATGGAAGCAGACGTTACCATGATTCCGCAGAACTGGGTAGAGCTTACCGATGAGGAATCCATCAAAAAGATGCAGAGAATCCTGGATCTTCTGGATGAGGATGATGACGTACAGGCTACTTACCATAACTGGGATGAGTAATTAATATCATATTTGATATAGATTTAAAAAAATAAAGATACGATTCATATAAAAACTGTCGCTGGAATACAATGGCGGGCTGGACTTTTCAAAGAAGAGGGCTGGCAGCCGGATGTATTTGGCGGCAGTTTTTGTGTAATAGGAATTTCCTTGGAGACACATTCGTTTTTATTTTGCAAATTTTATGGAAGCGTTAAAGCAAAAAATACCATGTCCGGCAGCAATAAACTTGCCTGAACATGGTATTTACTCCTATTTTATCTACTAGTTGCTTGTATAATGATAGCTGTCTAACAGCTGCGCCTTCATATGCCACAGCTCGTTGGAGAGATCCACATGAATCTCATGCGGGTTTACCAGACGGCGGGACTCATCCCACAGCGTCCCCTGTTCTTTCTTGCAGTATTCGCGGATGTCCATAACCTTTGGAGACTCGTAAACGCATTCGCCGTTTTTGAAGATTGGAACGAGAAGTTCGCGCATGGTGTAGGTGCCCGGCGCGAGGTGTGTCTTTTTCCATGTCTCGATCGGATCGAAGAGCAGAAGGGAATTCTTCTCATCGAACTCTTCATCCACGAGACAGATCAGATCTGCGATAATCTTGCCAGTCTCCTTGTCATAGATTCGCTGGATGGTCTTGTTGCCCGGATTGGTAACCTTTTCTGTATTTTCCGAAAGCTTGATCTTCGGGATAAATTTGCCTGTGTGACGGTCCATGATGGCAGCCAGCTTATAAACGCCGCCGAAGGAAGGGCAGTCCTTGGAGGTAATGAGGTTTGTGCCGACACCCCAGGACGTGATGGCAGCGCCCTGAATCTTCAGGCTGTCGATCAGGTATTCATCCAGATCGTTGGAGGCGGAGATGACTGCATCCGGGAATCCGGCGTCATCCAGCATCTTGCGGGCTTTCTTGGAAATATATGCAAGGTCGCCGCTGTCGAGGCGGATGCCGTAGAAAGTCAGCGGGATACCGGCGTCGCGCATCTCCTGGAAGACGCGGATCGCGTTCGGAACACCGGAACCCAGGGTATCATAGGTATCGGCTAACAGGATGCAGGCACTCGGATAGAGCTTTGCATAAGCGCGGAACGCAGTCAACTCATCCGGGAAACTCATGATCCAGCTGTGTGCGTGGGTTCCCTTGACCGGAACGTCAAATAGTTTTCCGGCCAGTACATTGGAAGTGCCGATACAGCCGGCGATCATGGCAGCGCGGGCGCCATAGGTACCGGCGTCAGCACCCTGCGCGCGGCGAAGCCCAAACTCCATGATTCCGTCCCCGCGTGCGGCGAAGACGATACGGGAGGTTTTGGTCGCGATCAGGCTCTGGTGGTTGATGATATTTAAGATGGCAGTCTCAACCAGCTGTGCTTCCATGATCGGCGCGATGACCTTGACGAGGGGCTCACGCGGGAAGACAACGGTGCCTTCCGGGATTGCGTAGATGTCACCCGAAAATTTGAAATTGTGAAGATATTCGAGGAAATCTTCATCAAAAATGCCGAGTCCGCGTAAGTATTCGATGTCGGCATCATCGAAGTGAAGATTTTTCACATAGTCAATGACCTGCTCTAAGCCGGCGCAGATGGAAAACGCATTTCCATCCGGGTTTGTGCGGTAGAACGCATCAAAAATGACGGTTTCGTTGGCATCTTTCTCCCGGAAATAGCCCTGCATCATCGTCAGTTCATACAGGTCGGTCAATAGGGTAAGGTTTCTTGGCTCCATAATATTCTCCTTTGTTGCGAAAGACGGCTGCGGGCACGCCCTTCTTTTTATATATAGTATACTTCATTGTTTATATTTGCAATGAATGTCTGTGTCTGTTTTTTAAAGTAAATACAGACATATTTTATATACTATACCATAAAATCAGGGGAATGGCAAAATAATGATAATTTTATAACATGTGAATCATATCCGAAACATTCCTTGACAACCATCTGGAAAAAAGATACAATGTCCATGTTAGTGATTTGATTACTAATTATGATAGGAAAAGCAATGATGGAGACAGTAGCGCCGCACGGAAAGCGGGAGCGAGGCAGGGACGGTGAGAGCCTGCTGTGAGTAAAGCGGATGCGAAGATCACTCCGGAGCTTCGGGCTGAACCATTTTTGGAAGTCTGAGCGCCGTTTCTGACAGTGCCCGGAAGGAAAATTCAGTAAGTACCGACGGTTTCCTCCGTTATAGGGAGCGCATATAAAGGTATGCAGTAATAGGTGGTTAAAAGCAAGTGGGCCCTTGTCCTGTTACAGGATGGGTCCATTTTTATTTCATATTTTTAGGAGGAATTTATCATGTACAACAAAGTTCCGGCAAACATGAATTTCGTGGAACGTGAAAAGAACATTGAGAAGTTCTGGGAAGATGAGCAGATTTTTAAGAAGAGTATCGACAGCCGTAAGCAGGGACCGACCTATACATTCTATGACGGACCGCCTACCGCAAACGGCAAGCCGCACATCGGACACGTGCTGACCCGTGTTATCAAGGATATGATTCCGAGATACCGCGCGATGAAAGGCTACATGGTTCCGAGAAAGGCTGGATGGGATACCCACGGTCTTCCGGTTGAGCTGGAAGTAGAGAAGATGCTGGGACTGGACGGCAAGGAGCAGATTGAGCAGTATGGTCTGGAGCCGTTCATCGAGCACTGTAAAGAGAGTGTCTGGAAATACAAAGGAATGTGGGAAAAATTCTCCAACACCGTTGGTTTCTGGGCAGACATGGAGCATCCGTATGTCACCTACCACAACAGCTTCATTGAGTCTGAGTGGTGGGCATTAAAAGAAATCTGGAACAAGGGACTTCTTTATAAGGGCTTCAAGATCGTACCGTACTGCCCGCGCTGCGGCACCCCGCTGTCCAGCCATGAGGTGGCACAGGGATATAAGGACGTCAAAGAGCGTTCTGCGATTGCCAAATTCCCGGTAAAGGGCGAAGATGCATACATTCTTGCATGGACGACCACCCCGTGGACACTTCCGTCCAACGTGGCACTCTGTGTAAATCCGGACGAGACATATGTAAAGGTAAAAATGAAAGAGGATGGCACGGTTTATTATATGGCGCAGGCGCTGTGTGATACCGTTCTGGGCGAGGGCACTTACGATGTCCTGGAAACCTTTGTCGGAAAAGATCTGGAATATAAAGAGTATGAGCCATTATTTGACTATGCCGTAGCAATCTGTGAAAAACAGCATAAGAAAGCATTCTACATTGTCTGCGATAATTATGTAACACTGACCGATGGTACCGGTGTCGTACACATCGCGCCGGCATTTGGTGAGGATGACTCCAAGGTCGGCAGAAAATATGACCTTCCGTTCGTACAGTTGGTAGACGGCAAGGGCGAGATGACGAAGGAGACTCCGTGGGCTGGTATGTTCTGCAAGAAAGCCGATCCGGAGGTTCTGAAAGCATTAAGAGAAAGCGGACTTCTGTTCTCTGCACCGGTATTTGAGCATAGCTACCCGCACTGCTGGCGCTGCGATACACCACTTATCTACTATGCACGTGAATCCTGGTTCATCAAGATGACCGCAGTCAAGGATGATCTGATCCGCAACAACAACACGATCAACTGGATTCCGGAGAGCATCGGTAAAGGGCGTTTCGGCGACTGGCTGGAGAATGTCCAGGACTGGGGTGTGAGCCGTAACCGTTACTGGGGTACTCCATTAAATATCTGGGAGTGCGAGTGCGGCTGCCAGCACGCGATCGGAAGCCAGGCAGAATTAAAATCTATGAGCCCGAACTACACGGACGTTGTGAAAAAATATGCAAAAGAGATGGATCAGGAGGCAAATGGAGAGGTTGAGCTTCACCGCCCATTCATCGATGATGTGACGATCACCTGCCCGAAGTGCGGCAAACAGATGCACCGTGTACCGGAGGTTATCGACTGCTGGTTTGATTCCGGTTCCATGCCATTTGCACAGCATCATTATCCATTTGAAAATAAAGAACTGTTTGAGCAGCAGTTCCCGGCAGATTTCATCTCCGAGGCGGTTGATCAGACGCGTGGATGGTTCTACTCCCTGTTAGCTATCTCGACCCTGATCTTTAACAAGGCGCCGTACAAGAATGTTATCGTTCTGGGGCATGTTCAGGATGAGAACGGACAGAAGATGAGTAAGTCCAAGGGCAACGCGGTTGACCCGTTCGATGCACTGCAGACTTACGGCGCTGACGCGATCCGCTGGTATTTCTACATTAACAGTGCACCGTGGCTGCCGAACCGTTTCCACGGAAAAGCCGTTATCGAGGGACAGAGACGTTTCATGGGTACTCTCTGGAATACCTATGCATTCTTTGTACTCTATGCGAATATTGATAATTTTGACGCAACCAAATATACGCTGGAATACGATAAACTTCCGGTTATGGACAAATGGCTGCTGTCTAAGTTAAACAGTCTCATCAAAGAGGTGGACGACGATCTGGGCAACTACCGCATTCCGGAGGCTGCAAGAGCGCTCCAGGATTTCGTCGATGATATGAGTAACTGGTATGTCAGAAGAAGCCGTGAGCGTTTCTGGGCGAAGGGCATGGAGCAGGATAAGATCAATGCGTACATGACACTCTACACCGCACTGGTAACTGTAGCGAAGGTAGCGGCTCCGATGATTCCGTTCATGACCGAAGACATTTACCAGAATCTGGTTCGCAGTCTGGATAAAGAGGCACCGGAGAGCATCCATCTGTGCGACTTCCCGGTTGCAAATGAGGCGCACATCGACAAGGATCTGGAAGCGAAAATGGAAGAAGTCCTGAAGGTTGTCGTTCTGGGTCGTGCAGCAAGAAATACTGCTAACATCAAGAACCGTCAGCCGATCGGACGTATGTTCGTGAAGGCAGAGACCGCTCTGCCGGAGTTCTATCAGGAAATCATCCAGGATGAGCTGAATGTGAAGAAGGTAGAGTTCACGGATGATGTCCGCGCATTTACCTCCTACAGCTTCAAGCCGCAGCTTCGTACCGTTGGACGCAAGTATGGCAAGTATGTAAACGAGATCAAAGAGATTCTTGCAGGTCTGGACGGAAATCAGGCGATGGATACCTTAAATGAAACCGACCTTTTAAGCTTTGAGACGCAGGACGGTACAAAGGTAGAGCTGGCAAAAGAAGATCTTCTGATTGACATGGCACAGGTACCGGGCTTTGTATCTGAGGGTGACAATTTCGTTACCGTTGTTCTGGATACTAATCTGACACCGGAACTCATCGAAGAGGGCTTTGTCCGTGAGATCATCAGTAAGATTCAGACGATGCGTAAGGAAGCCGGTTTTGAGGTAATGAACCATATCAACGTCTTCCAGGACGGAAATGATAAACTTGCAGAAATTTTAAAGAACCATACAGAGGAAATCAAGAAAGAGGTTCTGGCTGATAATATCCTGATTGGCACCATGGGCGGACACACAAAAGAGTGGGATATCAATGGCGAAAAAGGTATGTTTGGTGTTGAGAAAACGACTGACTGATGTGCCTGGCGGGAAACCGTGATACTACGAATATTAGGAGGACAGGATGCGCGAGATCAGCAAAGAAGAGTTTAAAAAGAGTATTATCGAAAATGTAAAGAACCAGTACCGCAGAACGATCGACGAGGCGACACCGCAGCAGATATTCCAGGCTGTGTCCTATGCGATCAAGGATGTGATTATCGACGACTGGATTGCAACTCAGAAGCAGTTTGACGAGACAGGCGCAAAGAAGGTATATTACCTTTCTATGGAGTTTCTGATGGGACGTGCGCTTGGTAACAATATCATCAACCTGGGTGCGAAAAAAGCAGTGAAGGAAGCACTGGAAGAGCTGGGTTTTGACCTCAATGCGATTGAGGATCAGGAGCCGGATCCGGCACTTGGAAACGGCGGTTTGGGGCGTCTGGCAGCATGTTTTCTGGATTCACTGGCAACGCTTGGTTATCCGGCTTACGGCTGCGGCATCCGTTACCATTACGGTATGTTCAAGCAGAAAATTAAAGACGGCTACCAGATGGAGGTGCCGGATGAGTGGCTGAAAAACGGTTATCCGTTCGAGCTTCGCCGCCCGGAGTATGCGACCGAGGTTAAATTTGGCGGTTATGTCAAGACCGAGTGGGACGGTGAGCGCAACCATTTTGTACAGGAAGGTTATCAGTCTGTTCTGGCAGTTCCGTATGATATGCCGATTGTCGGCTACGGCAACAACGTAGTCAACACCCTGCGTATTTGGGATGCACAGCCGATCGACACGTTCAGCCTTTCTGCATTTGACAAGGGTGATTACCAGAAGGCGGTCGAGCAGGAGAATCTGGCGAAGAACCTGGTTGAGGTCCTTTATCCGAACGACAACCACTATGCGGGTAAAGAGCTGCGTCTTAAACAGCAGTATTTCTTCATTTCTGCCAGCTTACAGGTTGCTCTGAAGAAATTCAAAGAGACAAACGATGATATTCACAAACTGCCGGAGAAGATCGTATTCCAGATGAACGATACGCATCCGACCGTGGCAGTTGCTGAGCTGATGCGCCTGCTCCTGGATCAGGAAGGCTTAAACTGGGATGAGGCGTGGGGTATCACAACAAAATGTTGTGCATACACCAATCACACTATCATGGCAGAGGCGCTGGAAAAATGGCCGATCGAGCTGTTCTCCCGCCTGCTTCCGCGTGTATACCAGATTGTGGAAGAGATCAACCGCCGTTTCCTGATCGAGGTACAGAATAAGTATCCGAATAACTACGAGAAAGTTAAAAAGATGGCGATCATCTTTGACGGTCAGGTCAAGATGGCGCATCTGGCGATCGTAGCCGGATATTCCGTCAACGGTGTGGCAAAACTTCACACCGAGATTCTGAAAAATCAGGAGCTGAAAGATTTCTACGAGATGATGCCGGAGAAATTTAACAATAAGACAAACGGTATCACCCAGCGTCGTTTCCTGCTGCATGGCAATCCGCTTCTGGCAGACTGGATCACGGAGCAGATTGGCGACGAGTGGATTACCGATCTTCCGCACCTGGCAAAATTAAAAGTATACGTCGATGATCCGAAATTCCAGCAGGAATTTATGAACATCAAGTACCAGAATAAACTGCGCCTGGCAAAATACATCAAGGAGCACAACGGCATTGACATTGATCCGCGTTCCATTTTCGATGTACAGGTAAAACGTCTCCATGAGTACAAGAGACAGCTTTTAAATATCCTTCATGTAATGTACCTGTATAACCAGCTCAAAGACAATCCAAACATGGATATGGTTCCGAGAACCTTTATCTTTGGTGCGAAAGCAGCGGCAGGTTACCAGATTGCCAAGAAGACGATCAAACTGATTAACTCTGTAGCAGATGTTATCAACAATGATAAATCCATCAATGGTAAGCTGAAAGTTGTGTTTATCGAAGATTACCGCGTTTCCAACGCAGAACTGATTTTTGCGGCAGCGGATGTCAGCGAGCAGATTTCCACCGCCAGCAAGGAGGCGTCCGGTACCGGCAACATGAAGTTCATGCTGAACGGTGCGCTGACGCTGGGCACGATGGATGGTGCGAACGTGGAGATCGTCGAGGAGGTAGGCAAGGAGAACGCATTTATCTTCGGTCTGAGCGCTGACGAGGTTATCAATTATGAGAACAACGGCGGTTACAACCCGGAGGAGATCTTCAACACCGACCAGGATATCCGCCGCGTGCTGATGCAGCTCATCAACGGCTACTATTCACCGCAGGATCCGGAGCTGTTCCGCGATATTTACAATTCTCTGTTAAATACAAAGAACAGTGCCAAGGCAGATACCTACTTCATCCTGAAAGATTTCCGTTCCTATGCGGAAGCACAGAAACGCGTCGAGGCAGCTTACCGTGACGAGAACTGGTGGGCGAGAGCAGCCATGCTCAACACAGCAAGCGCTGGTAAATTCTCCTCTGACCGTACCATCGAGGAGTATGTGCGCGACATCTGGCATCTGGAGAAGATCCATGTGGACGATGATGATGTAAAGGCACTGTAAAAGGAGTAAAAAGAGGGAGGACACACTATGAGAGGATACAGAAAAAGACCGGGGACACAAGGATTTTCGGTTCCTCTTGTGGGTGCTTCCCTCTTTTTTATCATTTCGCTGTTTTTGTTTGCTTCTTATAAAAACAGCGCCTATCAGCAGGCGAAAAAGGAAATCTATTCGCTTTATACGGCGAACCGGGCGTTTGATCTGGATGAGGTGTATCAGGACGGTCTGACGGCGATCTATGCGAAAGAGTATGGAAAGACGGCAACCGAGGCTGGATGCGAGGCGCTGGAGCAGACGGGGCTTCCGTATGTCCTTTTATTATCGCAGTTTTCTGCACCGGTGGAACGCGTGTATGTGACGAACTGCCAGCTGACCGAGACGGGACGGGAGAAGAAGGCACGGACGTATGACTACACGGTTTCTGTGCGTTTCTGCCTGGAAAAAGGCGATGAGGTGCTGGCACCGGAGAAGACGATGGACTTTCATGGAACTGTGGTGATGAAGAAAAAGGGATGGTTCCGTTGGCTGCTGGATGGTGTGACGCTGGGGAACTAAAAGAATAATAGAGGGGAAACTGGAAGAGACTGCAAAGGGCGGCGGAGGAGAAGCCGGAGCGTAGACTTGTGATATTTTTTGAGTGCCTGTCATAAGATAAGAAAGGCAGAGAAAAGAAGCAGGTTTGTAAGGCATTGAAACCATAAGTTTACTGGTATGGCAAAACAGAAAATGCGTGAAACCGTACTGGAACAGTCAAAACAGGAGAACCGAAATGAAGAAGAGAACTGCCGCCGTACTGGCGGCTTTTTTGATCCCATATATCACAACACTGGCAGTTTCCGGGCGTGTGCAGGGGGCGGATGGAGGAAAAATCGGAGGAAATTCAGATAGAACATCTGGAGGGGGAAGTCAGACGGATGGTCGGCAGATCCTTCTGGATCGGGAGGATGGCGTCCGCAACAACGGAACCGGGTATGCTGTCCCACTGGAAGAATATCTGATCGGTCTGACTGCAGTGCAGATTCCGGACGGCTATCCGAAGGAGGCAGTCAAGGCGCAGGCAATTCTGGCGCGGACGGCGCTGTACCGGGAGATGGACGGGGCGGATTCGATCGAGGAATCGGCGTTAGATATGGATTATCTGGAGCCGGAGCAGATCGAGAGCCGGTTTGAGGCGGCTGGAATGCCGGAATATTACCAGACGATCTGTGGGGCGGTGCGGGAGAGCGCAGGACAGACGGCGATCTGGGCTGGGGATTATATTGAGCCGCTGTTTCATGCAGTGAGCGCGGGGCGGACGCGCGAAGGGGATGAGGCGCATCCGTATCTGGCGTCGGTTGCGGCAAAGGAGGATGAGGGCGCTGGCGGCTACCTGACGCGGCAGGGCATGACACGGGAAGAACTGAAAAAACGTCTGGAAGAAGGACTGAATGCATTGGGAGAACACCCGGATCTGGAAAATCTGGAAGAAGATCGGATTCTGGAGGAGATTCAGATCGTGAAACGGGACAGCGCCGGTTATGTGGAAACAGTGCAGATTGGGGCGGAGACGTACAGCGGGGACGCGGTGCGCTATGCGTTAGGCGTGCCGTCGCCAGCTTTTTCCCTCGAGGAAGACGGGGACGAAATCCGCTGTGTTACTTATGGGCGCGGGCATGGTTACGGGTTGTCGCAGTACGGGGCGGGACTCATGGCGGAGAATGGGAGCAGCGCGGAAGAAATTTTAAAGCATTATTTTAAAAATATTCAAATCGTTTCTGAATAAAACGATTCACTTCGGCAAGACTAATACCGAGGTGATAAACGTGAAAAATAAAGTAAGACAGTTATTCAGGGACAAACTTGTTCTGGTAATGACAGTGCTTGGTCTGCTGACAATCGTAGCCGCAGCAGGAACCGTAAAAATTCGAAAAGATAATGCGCAGGATGGAAGAAATCCGTATCTGGATGTGCCGCAGACGGAGGGAATCCTGGCGGAAGAGATGCCGCAGAACCGTTTAGAAGAAAACGACGGACAGGCGGAAACACGCGCACAGGTGGCAGGAAGTTCGGATGCCTCGTATTCGGTCAATAACCGGGATGAAGCCGATCAGAAGCCGATGGAGGAGGAAAAAGAGAGCAGTCTGGGAGCCGGAGCAGCTGCCGCACGCGCACTTTCCTACAATGGAACCGATCGCTTAAGCTGGCCGGTCCAGGGCAATGTAATTCTCGATTACAGCATGGATTCGACCATCTATTTTCCGACGCTCGATCAATACAAATGCAATCCGGCGCTCATTATCCAGGGCGATGTGAGTGAGCCGGTCGCCGCACCCGCTGAGGCGCAGGTAACCGAAGTCGGTTCTAATGAGGAGATCGGCAATTATGTTGTGCTGGATCTGGGAAGCGGCTACACGGCGGTCTGTGGACAGCTCAAAGATGTTCAGGTGGCGCAGAAGCAGTATGTGGCAAAAGATACGATACTCGGATATGTGGCGGAGCCGACCAAATACTATTCGATTGAGGGAAATAACGTATATTTCGAGCTGATGCACGACGGAGAACCGGTGGATGCGCTGGACTATCTGGAATGACAGGCTGAAATGCTGTTTATGATACGCCTTGCAGTCTGGTTCTGGCTGTGGCAGAAATTGGAAATGAAGGGATAAGTTTGTGTTTTGTGACAGGTGGTTTTGAAACAGAAAGCTGCTGTATGAAAACATGAAGACAGGGAATTTTGTTGACTTGATACTGTTTACGGGTAGGCACTTTTGGAACCGAAAGTGCCGTAAGAAAACGTGGTGGCAGCAGG
>OHAP01001526.1_pt1 | contig 14523 bp, 18 predicted proteins | sample 1577171 | NCBI WGS metagenome assembly OHAP01 (sample SAMEA3541489, study PRJEB24748) | human gut metagenome | biome: human gut; feature: human-associated habitat; material: faeces | place: China | collected 2012 | reverse complement strand
AGTGTTATTTCCTATCACAGAATTCTTTTCATATCCCAAATGGGCATCCATTTCACCTTCAAGCATCTTTTCCAATACTTGGGCATGCAACTGCTTCAGAAACTTGCTCACATCGGCTTCTGTCTTGAACTGACTGATAAACTTGCTTAAAACCTCATCAGGCACTACTTGATTCTTTTCTTTCATAAGCTTCTTCATTTTGCAAATGTATAAAATAAAAAATACGAGACTCATTTCTGAATCCCGTATTTCCATTTACACAAAATATTTTATAGTGCCGGCCAAAAGGGTCAAAGTTGAGTGGCTTTTCCACAGTATCATCTATAGTTAATTCTAGGCTTCCAGTACCGTATTTAGACCTGGCTAATATACCTCTATCCTCATTGTGATTCAGTAAGCATAGTATATCAGACTTTTCTAAAATACCTTCTAAGGCTGTAGGTTCTATTACTTCAGTAAAGCCACCTAAATCCCTAGACTGCTTACCGAATACTAAAGCATACCCTTCTACAGTCCTAGAATCCATCTTTACAATTTCATTACAGTTTCTTAGTTCTCTCATAGTATTGTCATTATTCCAATAGAATCCAACCAGTATTATCTATCTGATTCTGTAATGCTGCTACCTGTTCTTTTAATAGCTTGTTCTGTTCCTCTAAGGATTCAATATACTTTCTTAATGCAGAATCGTCATAGTTACTAAGTCCAGCCAGTTTCTGTTTCTCTGGTGTTGTGTAGTCATTAGTAGATAAACCTTTGCCAGATACCTTGTCCACCTTATTAGCTATGCCAGCCTTAATAATAGAATCATCATAAACAGTATCAGTAAACTTAGCATTAGCAGGTACATCACATTCTACTGTATGTCCGTTTACAGTATCAGCATTACCACCATCAGCAGGAACTTTAGTAGGAATACTATCCTTTACCTTCTTTAGTTCATCCTGTAAATCGGTCTGCTTAGTAATATCACCTTCTATAGTACCCCATACAGCATTAACTGTACTACCAATCTTGGCACTGATTCTATCCAGTTCTAATACTCCTTCTTTAGTTGCTCTCTGTAGTTCCATTACTTCAAATAATAATTAGTCTGCCCTTTAACTACCTCATCATAATAAGCATCATTAAACATAGCATTAGGACTTTTAAAGCTGTAGCTGTAATAGATTAGTCCAGATTGTAGCTTATCTAGGTCAGATGAATTAATAACCGCCTTATCTATTCTATCTTCTTCCACTATACCAGTCAAATCACCACCCTTAAAACTACATTCTATAAACTCTGCTGGGTTTGTGGTGTAAAGTCTAAGTATAAATTCAGAAGTGTTTCTTACCCTAAATGGAATACCGTCCTTATCTTCCAACTTAATATTGAATACTAAGTCAGTTCCCTTGTAAATTGTCTGTATCATTGATTATATTGTTATTGGATGGAATGTTATTAGCAGCATTTTTAATCTCCATTAGATTCACTTGTACGAAATGGGAATCTCCACCATCTACAGCAGGTAAATCCAACTGCTTTCTAATCTCATTGGCACTAACCACACCGATATTAAACAGTGTATTGTAGTAGTTTGCTAAAGATTGTTTGTCTGCTCTTAGTAATACAGAAGTATCAAATCTTACATCTATTCTACTCCTTTCAGAAGGCTTGTACAGCTTCCTTTCAAACTCTAATTCTATCTTCTCTAGTAATGGTGATAATGTATCAGTAAGAAAAGCCAGCTGGGTAGCCTCAACAGTACTATAACTGCTCTTGGATAAGTCAAATGCTTTTACAGGTGATACCCCGAAGAACCTACAAATATCAATTACATTAAACTGTCTGGTTTCTAATAGTTGTGCATCAGCAGGATTCACTGTAATAGGCTGGAAGTCCATATTACCTTCTAATACAGCCACTCCATTAGGTGTACCAGTAGTAGGACTAAAAGCAGTCTGCCAGCTAGTTTTTAAATCTACCTTCTGCTTACCAGTTAAAGTAGATTGTACTTTAAGAATACCAGCCAGATTAGCACCACCTTTAAAGAATCCTTGTGCGTGTGATTCAGAATCTGTAGCCAGTCCTAAAGTCTGTCTGGCGTGTTGTAAAGTACTGATTCCAGTAATACCATCATAACTAAAGTTCAGTATATGAATCATATTACAAGGCTCTACCAGTCCTTTAATACCTACAACACTATATTTAATTCCGTCCTTCTGTTCAGTAATAGTAACATAATCTGGCTGTAAATAATGAAGTGCTACTGCATCTCCTTTAGCATCTCTTTCTATATAAGCATATCCATTGCCTTTAAGCAGTGTGCTTACTATCAAAGTCTTTATGAAAGTAAACCTGCTCATCTTATTGTTCGGCTCTTTGTTCAGTAAGTAGTAGGTAGGATGCTTAATAAACTTCTCCTTATAACCAGAATCAGTAATATAATATGGCTCTAATGGAAGCTGTGCTACTGCATCACTAATAACATCTACACACCTGTAGACTGTAGATAATAACATAGCCTTATTAGTGGTATAGCTGCCATTCATATTATACATTAAGGAATCACAGAATAACCCTCTGGTTTCCTGTTCTGGTTCTTTCTTTTTAAACCAATTAGTAAAAATTCCCATTAAATAGTCAGTATTTCATTTGTGTAATGTGGTGTTCTCAGATACATACCTAAAGCCTGTATCATTGCTATAGTTCCATCTATCTTCTTCTTATCTACTGCCTTATTCGGTTTAACATTACCATTATAATCAGACTTCAAAGTAACATTTCTAAAGCAGTACCTATTTATTTCATTGTTATCAATAACTGCCTTACCAGATAGTATCAGCCTTTCCAGTTCTCTAGTAGGCATATTAAAGTTACCTAGTGTTTGTGGATATTCTTCTAATGGTAATCCCTGCTCTGTAGAATCTATAGCCCATTGTGTAGCATTATACTTGTCATATCCTACAGACTGGATATTAACTACATCAGCATATCTAAGCATATCAGTAGTTATATAGTCATAATCGGTAACATTACCACTGGTAACAGTAAGATACCCCTGCTGCTTCCAGTATTTGTAAAGTTCCTTATCTGCCTTATCCTTTAATGCCGATTCTGGAAGATAGTAATGTGTTTTGAAGTGGTAAGTACCATCCAGTACTACTAAGTAGGCTACAGCAGTCAAATCCGAAGTAGCAGCCAAATCCACACCTACATAGCAATCCATACCAGCAAACTTATTAAGGTCTACTTCCTGACTGCACTTAATAATATAGTCCTCTGGTAGCCACACATTAGAACTGTCACACCATAAATTCAAAGTCTTAGTTTTAACTCCGACTTCATCAGCAGGGTTATTTATTGCCTGTTGTACCTGTCCTCTAATGTATTTGGAAGTTACTGTAATATCCAAGTTTGGTGCACATTTAACCCAGTTCTTTTCATCTCTCCAATCATCATCAGCATCTAAAGAATAGATAGCTATAAACATTTCATCATCTACCTTTAAGCCATTAAGCACCTCTATAGCTACGGTTCTTAATTGGTAACAGGGTAAAGTTTTATCGAAGCCAGCAGTAGTAATAGTGCAAAGATGCGGGTTCATCCTCATCCCCATACTGGACTTAATAACATCACGTACTTTACTATTCTTAGCAGCGTGATATTCATCCAATAAACCAAAGCTGGCATTAAATCCATCCAGCTTACTATCATCAGCAGCCAATACTTTCAACTTGGAATTAGTAAGGTTAAACAGAATATCAGCTCTATAGGCTGTAAGATACTTGCCTTTAGAATCCAATCCCTTACTAAACTTGCTACACATACCAAAGGCTATCTTAGCCTGCTCTTTACTATTAGCAGCCAGTAATACTTCTGCACCATCTTCACCATCAGCTATTAAATAATACAAGCATAAAGCAGCAGCCAAAGCTGTCTTACCCTGCTTTCTACTTACTTCTATATAGCTGCTAGTATATCTTCTGGTAGCAGTTCCCTTCCAGTAGAATCCAACTATATTAGCTATTATAAACTGCTGCCATCCTTCTAAGGTGAATGGTTTACCAGAATGTTTACCTGTATAATGCTTTAAAGTCCCTATAAACTTAATGGCTCTATCTACCTTATCTTCTCTAAACTCTAAATCATCCCTTTTAAGGTCATTCTGGAATCTCTTACAAGCCAGCTTAATTGTTTCACCAGCTATTATTTCACCATTAAGAACCCTACTACAATATTCATAGTAAAGTTTGGTATTCATTACCTAGTTTCCTTTCCTTCCTTTATAAACTGCTCAAATGGGTTATACCCGTCCTGTTCTACTTTAGGCAATTTAGTTCTAGCCTTAGCTGTTAGTCCGAACTCCAGCATAACTTTCATAGCTTGCGTTTGAGCATCTTTAGCAATCTTAATAGCTGGGTGCGGTGCAATGTTACCCCTATCACTGGTAACAGTCAAACCTTCATCTTCTAACTGTTTGGATGCCTTAATGAACATACTGTAGTTTCTAGCCAGCATTGTTAAAGCTGCACTATCCACATTCTCTAACATACCAGTACTATTTAGCTGTTCCAGTACATTCTGCATATATACCTTAGCATCCTTTTCAATGTCCTTTGGAATAGTGTAATTTATCATATTATAGTCTATTTAATTTTTATAATTTATAAAGCTATGTAATGGCTCTAATTGACTTATAATCACTATAATATAATTATTAAAGAATGTGAATTATTTATTTGGAAGTCTGTTAAGGTATTAGTAAATTTGTAATACAATTAAAGGCTAAACTATGGAAAGAAGAAGTAATTACCCAATAGAAATTAAAGCTAAAATAGACCTAAATACCGACCTGCTACTAACAGAACTACAGCAATTACTAGGCAAAGACAGATCTAAACTACTAAGATTGATAATAGCAGATTTCTTTAATAGAAATATTGATATTATAGATGAACATACTAACCACAAATCAGATAAAACACCACTGATAGAAGCCATACTAAAAGACTTCTTCAATTATAACAGGGAAACCATTAACCAGTACATTAAATTCAAGAATGATAAGACCACCTAAATCAGTCCTTCTACAGTATATATATGATTACGGACTAGACAAAGCAGCAGCATTATTTCACATTGATATAGAAACAGCAGATAAGATAATTAACTGGAAGCCACAATATGACCAGTACAGCTACAATACAGTAATAGATAAGCCACTTCATAGAAATGCTTCTAAAATAGCTGATATAATAGCCAAACATTATCCCGAATTAGTAAAGCAATACACTACATACAATAAAGATACTATCTATATATCCCAGACTGTAGAAGATTTCCTACAGAAAGCAGTAATAAGATGTATGGAAGTAGGACTGGAAGAAGTAACAGAAGAATCTGTATTAGAACTACTAAGAGTGCAATTCAATACTATAAGATGCTATGCTAAGAAGTCCAGCTATACAATGAATAGTAAATTAGCACCATTGGAAGTACAGAATGAAGAAGGTGAATACATAATACCATCAGAACTATATGCCATACCTAAAGAAACCGAATAAGCAGCCTTCCAGAACATTTAACAGGGAAGAAAGACAGAAGATATACCAATCTACCAAATGGAAGGAATTAAGACTAGCTAAGCTAATGCAGCAGCCATTATGTGAACTCTGTTTAGCCAAAGGCATTATTAATGCAGCAGAAGATATTCACCACATAGATTCCTTTATGAATTATACTGGCACTAAAAGACTAGCCAAAGCATTTGACTTTAATAACCTTATGTCTATCTGTAAAGAGTGCCACGCTAAAGAGCACTATAAGAGTTATAAATGTAAGTAAACTATTTTAAAATGGTAGAGTTGCTAGTCTAAAACCTTTCTCAGATTTTCTAGGTATAGCAACTAACTCCTTCTTATCGTTCCGTATCATTATATGAGTTCTGTTGTCCCCTTCCAATGTTCCTAAAGGAGTTGCAAAATTATCATCACTATATATTATGTCACCTATATGTACTAATTCTCCACTAGGAAGCCTAATTGCTGCTTTGTCATTTACTGTACAATTCTCTATAGGAGGCATCATTAAAGTAATTTTTTTATTTAAATCATTGATAGCAGTTAGAATCATACTAGAGTCTTGTGATAGTGTTACTTTATCTGGTAATACTGCTGGCTCAATAGATAATAATTGTAACAATGAATTAACTTCTTTGGCATCTGCTTCATAAGTGTCTTTGATGCATTTGGCTATTTCTGGAATAGACTTCTTCACTTCATCAATTCTTAAGGAAGAACTATAGTCTAAAGTTCTAATGCCAGATGTATCAAATGGCTTAACAGTATTCTTGTCACATATAAGAACTGTGCGCTTATTAAAGGATTGTCTAACTCCCAATTCATAAAACACATTAGGATTCCTAGAGCTAAGGTCACATATAGCCATATCACAAGCTAGTATTTGTTGTAGTATATCCATTACAATAAAATTAGCTTTAGATGTATCGTCTGCCCGTACAGGCTCAAAACCAGCTTCTATTACTGCTGGCTTAATAAGATGCTCATAAACTCTAGTAAAATGTCCTTTATCATAGCCTTCTGCATCACTAATAGGCATTATCACAAAGCATTTCTTCTTATCCTCCGACATAGTTATATAGATTAAATAATATGCAAATATAGATAACCTTTATCAATTATCAAACGCTCCAAGCAATGAACATTAAATTAAGCATACCAGTATTACAGGCATTAACCAATAATGAAGCATTTACTTACTTCTGCACATTAGTAGCCATTAGTAAGAATCCAGATAGTACTATTAAAGATATAGTAAGAATAACAGGTGTTAGTGAAACTACCATCTTTAACCATCTAAAGAAGTTTGAAGAAGTAGCCAACCTAACAATAGATAGAACTGGATGCAGTAATAAGTATAGCTATACAGAACCTACCAAGTTCTTTGTAACCATAGATAGCAGCCTGTTAGATACAGATGTAGATAGATTAGTAATCGGCTTCTTAATCCGATTCAAATGCTGGTCTAGAATAGCATCCAATATTGTAGACCTATCTCTGAATAGAATAGTTCACGAAATAGGGGTACAACATAATACAGTATATTCAGCTTTAGAAGCTGGTCTAGTGGAAAGAAGTGACAAGAAACTTTACTTTAAGTTCATTCATCCATCACTTTGCGTACTGTAATACAAGAATATAGCTGTTATAGCACCCTCAATATAAATTTTAAAATTTATTACAATTAATTTTCATATGTCAAAATCTTTCACTATCTTTGTATTACAATAAATGAAGGAAACTATCATACTGAAACATAGATTTTAATTCGATTATCTAAGTGGACTGGCTAGCTGATTAGCCAGTTCTTCCACTTAATTCACATCTAAGAATCACAAAGTTATTACCATAAGTACCTTTTGAGCATATTTTAGGTACTGATTGTTAATCATTCATCATAATTTTTGAGTTTGGGTTAGTTAAGCGTAGAATAGTAAGCGTAGTGATACGCTTATTATTTTATTTCAAGTGTGACAAATTTTGGTAGCGAAACCTCAATCTTCTATAGAAAGAATACCCAAAAATGTCACACCAATAATTCAAACTCCAGATGCTTCTAAACTCCAGATTTTAAACCGACTAAACAAACAATTTACAATTATGACAAACATTATTATTACTAAAGAGTACAAGTATTTAGGTGAATATCCATTATTCAAAGAGAATGGTTTACCAGTAGGATATTTAATAGATAAAGGTAAAGTAGGCTGTGGCGGAACATCTATAGCTTTAGAAGATGGTAAAGATACTATTATATGTGTTCCCTTTGTATCACTAATTAAGAATAAGATGCAGAAATATAATACAGATGGTAAGGTTAATGTACTAGGTGTTTATGAAGGTGTTACCACATACGAAATTAGAGAGTATTTGAATACTAAGAAAGGTGCTAAAAAGATTATGTGTACTTATGATAGTTTAGCTAAAGTTGCTGGTATTACTGGTTATAACTACTTCTTACTAATAGATGAACTACACCTGTTATTTATCCAGTATGTCTTTAGAAACAAGGCTGTAAGGACTGTATTAGACGAATATAAGAAATTCAAAGAATGGTCATTCTTAACAGCTACCCCTATTGAATATGATTTAATGCTGGAAGAACTAAAGGATATTCCGACCTTTAAAATAGACTGGGAAGATAAGACCGAAGTAAAGGTAAATGCAGTACAATGTAAGTATGTAGGTGCTACAGTAAAGAAAGTTATCAATGACTTCTTAGAAGGTAAAGTATTCGGTAATGCTCACTTCTTTGTAAACTCGGTGGAATTTATTGCTAGTATGATTAAGAACTGTAACCTTACTAATGAGAATACCAGAATCATCTTTAGCAAGAATAATGAAAGTTATAAGCATACTTGCCAAGGTGTTACTAATGGTGAAACTACTGACCCTGTAAAGAAGATAAACTTTTATACTTCCACTTGCTTTGAAGGCTGTGATTTATTTGATACAGAAGGTAAAATTTATATCATCTCTGAAAGCACTAAGGCACAAACCTTAATGGATATTAGTACACAGGTAAGACAGATAGCAGGTAGAATTAGAAATACCCAGTATGCAGATACTATTACACATCTTTATAAAGCTACCAGATACAATACAGACCTTACTTATGAAGAATATAAGCAGGTAGTTCTAGAAGAAGAACAGAAAGCTAAATCATATATTACTAAGGTTAATAATGATAAGGAAATTAAGGAAGGAACTAAAGAAAGTATCTATCATTACATTTGGAAGGATGAAGAAACTGGTGAATTTGTATTTGACCCTAATAGGATGAAACTAGATATTTATAACTTCAAGGTACTTAACCATACATACAGTTTACAAGTTAATTTAAGCACTGAATATAATAAGGCTGGTATGGCTGTAGGATGCAGTACAGATAAGACTTCTGATAAGCTATTAAAGAATGATTCAGCCAGAACTACCTTTAAGGATGCTATAGAAGAATATGATTCTATAATGCAAAGAAAGGAAGGTATGGTATTCAGTCTTACAGATGGTGACAGATTAGCCTTATTAAAAAAGAAATATAGCTATATCAAAGATGCTTATGAACTACTAGGTATGGAACAAATTAGGGAACTTAAATATCATACTTCACATATTCAAAGACTTCTTATTAGTATCTCTGAAAAGATGGATAATAATGCTAAGGTAGCTAAGTTACTGCTTACTATTCCTGCATTTAGAATCGGTGAATTTATTCCTTCTGCTGATATTAAAGATTGCTTGAATAGTATTTATGGTACACTAGGAATCAAAGGAAAAGCTAGCATTAAAGACTTTGAAGATTATGCTAAGTTTAAGGAAGCTAGGAAAAGAATAGATGGTAAGCAGGTAAGAGGTTATATTATTCAGTACATTAAAATTAAGTAAGCTATGGTTATTGACTTTACACCCAGTACAAAGGAATCAGAAGAAGCTAGAATATTAAAGCTAAAGGAAGATGCAGTAGAAGCTGGTATTAAAGCTAAGGAAATTTTAAACAGCATAGGAATTAAATATATCATCCGACTTTATAAAGAAGGTGGTTGTATTAAGTTTTACAAAGGTTCTAAATGTATAATGATGGCAGGTTTACTAGCTGGCACTAATGAACTAACAGCTAATTTCTCTCTTTATTATAATGCTACCAAACTTAAAGACAGGAAAAGATTTAAAACTGTAGAAGAAAATGATTTCCTTACAGATATACTACTAAACCTTTATTCTCAACTACAATAATCAGACCTAAGATAGTGTTTAGATGAATTATTAAAATTATTGTAATTTAGTTTTTATATGTAAAATATTATTACTATATTTGCAATATGATAAAGAGTTAAATAGGAATGACTTTATCATTCTGATTAGTGAGTAATTTAGTTCTATTTTACTACTAATCAAAGTAATAATACTACAGATACTTCTACTACAAAGATTATCCTATCACATAGATTATTTATTTTATAACTAACTTCGTTATTCATTCAGTAAGGTAGTCTGTGAAGATAGCCTTACTTTACTTTGATTATTAACTACTTAAACTATATATACTATGTTTACAACCTATGTATTACTAACATTCTTAGCAGTTCTAATGTATTTCCTTATTAGGACTGTAGTAAATGAGATTAAACAACATATCACAGAAGAAACAGATAGGGTTATTAAGACTATTAAAGATAAGAACTATGTGGGTAGATGAAGAAGGAAATGCAGTTATATCAGAATCAGATGAAGCATTAAATATACTAAGTGAATGAAACGTATGTCAGAACAAACTATTAACGCAATTATTAACTACTTAGTCCAGCAACCTTATAAAGATGTAGCTGGGCTGTTACAGATGGTACAGTAGGATTTACAAACTAAAGAAGAACCTGCTAAGGAAGAATAACCCATTAGCCTGTAAATGATATATGGTTAATGTGAATGGCTAATGATTTATATATAATGGAATACAGGCTAGTACAAACTACTAGCTTAAATGGATAAATTTGATGAATTAGAACTAAATGGAAGGAAACTACTAGAATCATTTTTAATACAAGTGGGTGCTACTAATCTGCATCCTACAGAAGATAAGTTTGCACCAGTGGACTACTATTTTACTTATAAGGATAAGAAGGTAGTAGCCGAAATAAAGGTAAGAGATATTAAGTATGAAGGCTATGATACTCACTTAATGGAAGTATCTAAATATAAGTCCTTAGTGAAGGATAAGAAAGATAGCCAGTCAGATACAGCATACTACATTAACTTCTTTACAGATGGAACTAAAGTTAATGCCTATTGGTATAGTACTAATACTGTTAGGAACTTTGGTACTATAGATTATAAATACTGTCCGACTACTACAGCAGCCGATAACGGTAGCTACTATAAGAAGGTTATTATGATTCCTTCTTATAAGGCTCAAAGATTTACCTTATCAAATGGTAGGTGGAAGAAGAAATAAATTGTTATGAACTTTAAAAAGCCTAGTCTGTCTTAATTGACAGGTTAGGCTTTAATGTTCTTATTATTATTTGTACATTTCTATTGGTTGAGATTGATTTAATTTATATATTTGCAACATCATTAAATGAAAGACTAATAATTCCTCTTTAAAACTCTTATCGCAATGAAAACATTTAAATTATTAAGTATGGTTTTGATAGCCATTTTTATTAGCACCAGTTTCACAGCTTGCAGTAATGATGAAGAACCAGTAGTACCACCTGTAGAAGATGAATATATAGATGTACCACTAAAATTATCTATAGATGCTTCTATAGATATAACGGATGAACCCATAAGTCGGGCAGGTAATCAAAATCCTGTATATGCAATAGAAGTACAAGAAATAAATCCAAATACTTCTCTAACCAGTAGCTATGCTTATGGTATTTTTAAAAGTCTGGATAATATAACCATTAAATTAAAGAAGAATAGAGAATATAGAATAAAAGCTGCATTATATTATGATTTCTTTTCTAAATGGGAATTTTGTGCTACAGACACTAAAGGATATATATACCATAATACTTATACAGATGAATTTATATATCCCCAAAATGGATACTTTTACGGTGTAGGTGGTTGGCATATTCCCAATACAGAATATTCTACTACTAACTTAATAGAAGGAGATGGATATTATGGTACTATAGATAAGTTCTCTCCATCATTGAACAATATCTGTTCTTTAGAACTTAAAAGAGTTGCATCAGCTATCGCTATTAGTGTAGAAGGATTGACAGAAGGAAAAATACAATGTATACTAAATTGTCAGCACAATAACAGTGAATTAGAATATCAATTAACATCTAATAACACTACATTATCTCAAATATTTATTTATCAAGATTTATTAATAGAGAAAGAAGCTAAAATTAGATTATATGTTAATTATATTCCTACTGTAGGTGAACCAATAGCACTTATTAGTAATGCCTATTTATTCACAAGAAACAAACGTAAGAAGATTCTTATCAAATTAAACAATAGTGGAGAATCTGAGAATGTAAATACAGGATTTAATTTTACTCAAGAGAAAGTTGAGTTTATAGATGAAGAACAAATAGTACATAATTGCACCATAAATTAATATCAACAAATATAAAAGTAAATCTATGTATTGTAAAGGATGTGGAAAAGAAGTTGCCGACGATTCTAAATATTGTCAGTATTGTGGTATTAAGCTAACAAATAATGCAAATGCTACTAACAAATGTTCTCTATTACTTTCTGTATTGGCGAAGGTTAAATTATCGAATAAAGCTAAAACCATCCTCTCTCACTATATGGTTTGGTTTGTTATTAATATGATATGTTTAATATTTTATGATAAAAATAGAGATGCAAGTGATTGGCTATTCCCATTTGTATCCACAGATTTAAGAGATTATGATGGCTCTGAATTTATATTATATACATTGTTAATGCCATACTTAATATATTGGGGAATCACTATTTATAACAAAAGTAAAAAATCTAACTAAATATAATTATGAAGGTGTGTCAAAATACACACCTTCTTTTATTTTAGTATTCTATCACATAATTATTAACACTACAGATTTCCTTCATATCCTCAAAGGATGCAATAGCATCTAAATCATCTGGTTCATCTAGTAGAAGGCTAGCCATAGGAATATAGAAGAAGTTTCCCAAAGGTGCTGTAGAGGTCTTTAATAATCCGTTTTGCCACTGTGCTAAAGAAGATTGAATATACCAGCATCTTCTTTTGCTATTTCTAGGCTCAAACAGAATACAATAGTTAGTCTGTTTGGATTCTACTTCTAAAATCAGCCTAGCTTTGGTAAGCCTATAAGGTCTGATAACCTTAATATATTCCTTTATAAGTTCTTTCTTCTTTAATAGGTCTTGTTCTATTTTATCCAGAACTTCATCTGTAAAATCGGCTTCTTTAAATCTGGCTATATTACCTTCACAGATAGTTATTTCAGTATTAAGGAACTGGATTCTATTATTATAGCTATCTATTTCCTTATTAATAGCTTCTCTTTGCTCATTAAATATAGCTGTATCATCATCTTCTATATCTAGGAATAAGGCTACCAGTTTCTTCTTCTTAACATTTAACTTATCAATAGATTTAGCTATTACATCTAGTTCGTCCTTATAAGAAGCTAACTTCTGTTCTGCTTCATCAATCTTAGATTGCCTTTCTTCTAATGATAGTTCTTGTAGTGCTAGAATTTCTCTTTTGGTCAACTGCCATATAATGCTTTCTATATTATCCGCATTTAAAGTAATATCAGAAGTACATTCACTAAAGTTGTACTTACTAACACAGCAATAGTTCCAAATCCTATATCTTTCACCACTCTTATTAGCACTAGCAGTTTTACTAGTATAAGAATCACCACATATAGGGCAGGTTATTAATTTAGCTAATAAATGTATCTTCTTGTCCTTATTTACTTTCTTGGTTTCAGTTGTTCTATTCTTATCCAGTTTAATTTGTACCTTATTATATATAGTAGTATCTATAATGGCATCTACCTTATATATATAGACTTCCTGCTTCTTTGCTTCATCTGGTTCATCTGGGTTTACTAGATTATACCTTTGCTCTCCTATATATCTTCTTTCTCTAAGTAAGTTCCTGACTGAACCAGTACCGAACTTCTTATTAAATTTCTTATCATAGCCACAGGATAACAAGTACCTGCATACAGAAGGAATAGAACCACCATCTTCTAAATATTTATTATATACTAGCCTTACTACTTGTGCTTGTTCTTCATCTACCTGTAATTTGCCGTCTTCATCTTTATAGAACCCGAATGGAACTGCACCGCCAATAGTTTTACCTTCTCTGGCATTCTTTCTCTTACCAGAAGCAAATCTAGTCTTCATAGATTTAAGTTCATTCTGTGCCATATCAAAATAAAAGCCTAACATTGTTTCAAATGACCTGTCTACTATTCTAGTGGTAGGGTTAATAGTCCACATTCCCAAATCTCTAAAATAGACAGGTATTTTATATTCATCATTAAATTCCCTAATGAATAATCTGCCTGCTATGCTGTCCCTAGATAATCTTGATACTTCATTTATAAAAATAGCATCTACTTTACCTTCTCTAACTGCTTGCTTACATTCCGCTACTGATTCTCTATCCTTCTTGCGTACATCATCTTTACCTGTGATATACTGACCAAATACTAAATCATCAGAAGTAGTATACCCCATACCTTTAATAGTATCTAGTAGGTCTAACTTTTGCCTTTCGTAGTCTTGTGCATCAGTACTACATCTTAATAATAATGCTGCTCGTTTCATTGCTCGTTCAAATTTATTGGTTACATTTGCAGCAAATATAGTGAATTTATTGTTTAACTGTAATAATTAGCAGGTTGTTGAAACCTGCATCTGAAGAGGAAGAATAAAATGAAAATAACTTATAAGACGCAAGGCACTTGCAGCAGCCACATCGAAGTGGAAGTAGAAGATGACG
>OHAP01001525.1_pt1 | contig 14524 bp, 10 predicted proteins | sample 1577171 | NCBI WGS metagenome assembly OHAP01 (sample SAMEA3541489, study PRJEB24748) | human gut metagenome | biome: human gut; feature: human-associated habitat; material: faeces | place: China | collected 2012 | reverse complement strand
CGGTGATACGTTCAACTCGGCTATCGGCCAGGGGTTCCAGCTGGTTACGCCGCTCCAGGCAGCCATGATCGTCAGCGAAGTCGCTAACGGCGGCATCCAGTACCGGCCGTTCATCGTCAGCCGTATCGACAACCTCGACGGCACGCCGTATAAGATTTTTGCACCGGAACAGGTCGGCACCCTGTCCGTATCCAAATCGACGCTGGACCTGGTCCGCGAAGGGATGCGTAACGTTGCTGAAGAATCCGGTACAGCTGGTTCCCTGTTCGCCGGCTTCCCCATCCAGGTCGCTGGTAAGACAGGGACGGCGGAAAACTTCGGCGGTACGGACCATGGCTGGTTCGTCGCCTATGCGCCGTATGAACATCCGCGCATCGTCATCGCCGTCCTGACGGAACAGGGCGGTTTCGGGTCTCTGTCGTCCGGCCCGATTGTCCGTTCCATGCTGGAAGCCTACTTCCACGTCGGTGAATACGCCGAAGGCGCACCGAAGGATAAAGACAAGGACGGCAAAGAAAAGGACAACAAGGCCAATAAGAATGCGCAGGACGGGAAGGACAGCAGCCATCGCGATGGGGCTGAGTCTGACCGATAAGTCCTGATGACGGCCTTATCTCATCAGAAAGGAAAGTGATTTCATGTCCCAGCTCATCGCCATCGCCTCCGGTAAGGGAGGCGTCGGCAAGACCCTGATTACGGCGGCCTTGTCTGTCCTCCTGCAGCGCCGGGGCCACCGCGTCCTGGCGGCCGACGCCGACATGGGCCTGCGCAACCTCGACCTGCTCTTCGGTCTGGACGGGTCCATCCATTACGATGCCGCCCAGGCTGCGCGGGGGAAATGCCTGCCCGGCCAGGCTTTGCTGCCGGTCGTGCCGGGACTGGATTTCCTGCCGGCCAGCCAGAAGCGGACCTGGGAGCGGATCGACATCCCGTCGTATCAATATGTCCTGGAGTCCCTGTCCGGGTCCTATGACTATACCCTCATCGACTGCCCGCCCGGCCGCGACGGCGCCTATCAGGCGGCGACGGCCCTGGCCGATGAGATCCTGTTCGTCGTCGAACCGTCGCCGTCGTCCCTGCGCGATGCGGCTAAGGTCATGCAGTACGCGGCCCGGCAGAAGCGCTTTCACTACGACGTCATCCTCAATAATTTTTACGCTGACGGCGTCATCACGCCAGACGCAGCCAAAGCCCGTTTGCAGACCGGCCACGTCGCCGGTCTCTTGCCGCATGATGATGGCATCGACCGGGCTGCCGGGGAAGGGCGGATCACCTGTATGGCTGATTCCCTGCCTTTCTGTCAGGCCCTGTCGGCGACGGCAGACTGGCTGGAAACGGGGAAGGCCATCGAGGAAACGGCTCTGACGGCCCTCTTGCCGAAACACCAGGCCCAGGCCGAAGTCTTACCGGGCCTGTCGCTGCAGCGCCGCCGTCAGGAATGCCGGAATTGGCGCCACTATCGTCGATAGGAGAGAGAAATGTTTATTAAACGAGAATGGAAAAATTTAGATAAAGTCATGCTCATCGTGAGCTTCCTCATCGTCTGCATCAGCCTGTGCATCATCGGCAGTGCGACGCATATCAATAAAGGGGCCATCAACTACGACTTCGTCGCAAAACAGGGGGCGGCTTTTGTCGTCGACTTGATGATCATCCTCTTTTTCAGCCGCTTCGATTATGCGAAGCTGAAGAAATACGCCAAGCCCCTGTACATCATCAACCTGCTCATGCTGGTCGCCGTCATGTTCGTCGGTACGTCGGCCCTGGGCGCCCAGCGCTGGATCCAGCTCGGCCCAATCACGCTGCAGCCGTCGGAATTTTCCAAGCTCATCATGATCATCTGCACGGCATCGATCCTCAGCGACCGCGTAGGCCAGCTCAACACATGGCGCCAGGTCCTGCCCATCGGCCTCTACGTCGGGATTCCCTTCCTCCTGGTCTTGAAACAGCCTGACTTGGGGACGAGTCTCGTCTTCCTGGCCATTACCTTCGGCATGCTCTTCGTCGGCCGCATCAAGATGTCCCTCTTGCGCAACGTCTTCCTGGCCGGCGTCTTCCTGGCGCCCGTAGGCTGGCATTTCCTCAAGGATTACCAGAAGTCCCGTATTACGGTCTTCCTCAATCCCAATGCCGACCCCTTTGGCGCCGGCTATCATATCATCCAGTCGAAGATCGCCATCGGTTCGGGCATGCTCTTTGGCAAAGGCCTCTTCCAGGGGACCCAGAGCCAGCTGAACTTCCTGCCGGAAAACCATACGGACTTCATCTTTTCCGTCATCGGCGAAGAACTGGGCTTCCTCGGCTGCGTCTTCCTCTTGTTCCTGTACTTCATCCTCGTCTATCGCGGCCTCATGATCGCCAAGGACTGCAAGGACAGCTTCGGCATGATGCTGGCGACAGGCGTCGTTTCCATGTGGGCTTTCCAGATCCTGGTCAACGTCGGCATGACCTGCGGCATCATGCCGGTCACGGGGATCCCTCTGCCGTTCATGAGCTACGGCGTCAGCGCCTTGACGACCAATATGATGGGCCTGGGCCTCTTACTGAGTATTTACATGCGTCAGCAGACGATGATTTTTTAACCCGCCGTGAAGGAGGAAATTAATTTGTCACATCCCGTGGAGATCGATCCGATTTTACTGAGCAAAGTCAGCAAGCCGGCCCGCTACGTCGGCGGCGAATGGAACAGCGTCGTCAAGGACCACGATGCCGTCAAACTGACCGTTGCCTATTGTTTCCCTGACGTCTACGAAGTCGCCATGAGCCATCTGGGCCTGCGCATCCTCTATGCGCTCCTCAATGAACGGCCCGATGTGGCAGCCGAACGGGTCTACGCGCCCTGGCCGGATATGGAAGAAGTCATGCGCAGCCAGGGCTATCCGCTCTTTTCCCTGGAAACGAAGACGCCTGTGCGCGACTTCGATATGGTCGGCTTTACGCTCCAGTACGAAATGAGCTTTACCAACATCCTCAACATGCTCGATTTGGCCGGCATCCCGCTCTTTGCCAAAGACCGCGGCGACGACATGCCCCTGGTGGCAGCCGGCGGTCCCTGTGCCTACAACGCCGAACCCCTGGCCGATTACATCGACGTCTTTTTCCTGGGCGAATCGGAAGAATCGACGCAGATCCTGGCCGATACGATCATCGCCTGGAAAGAGCAGGGAAAACCGGGCGGCAAGAAGGGCCTCTTGAAGCAGCTCTCCCAGCAGCCGGGCAACTACGTGCCGTCCTTCTATGAAGCCCAGTACGATGCAAAGGGCGACTTCCAGGGCCTGACCGTCACTGAACCGGGAGCGCCGGCAGAAATCGAGAAATGCGTCGTTTCCGATGTGGAACACGTCTTCTTCCCGACGAAACCGATCGTACCCAACATCGACATCGTCCACAACCGGGCCGTCCTGGAGCTCTTCCGCGGCTGCAGCCGCGGCTGCCGCTTCTGTCAGGCCGCATGCTCTACCGGCCGGTCCGGGAAAAATCGCCGGAACACCTGGCCGACCTGGCCAAACAGATTATCGCCAATTCGGGCTACAATGAGATTTCCCTCATGAGCCTGAGCTCGGCCGATTATTCCTGCCTGCCCGAACTGGTCGACCAGCTCTTGGACGAATTCAAGGGCCAGAAAGTCAGCGTCAGCCTGCCGTCGCTGCGGGTCGACAGCTTTTCCGTCGATATCGCCAAGAAGGTCCAGCAGGTCCGCAAGAGCGGCCTGACCTTTGCGCCCGAAGCCGGGACCCAGCGCCTGCGCGATGTCATCAACAAGGGCGTTACGGAAGAAGATTTGCTGGCAGCCTGTGAAAATGCCTTTGAAAACGGCTGGTCCACGGTCAAGCTCTATTTCATGATGGGCTTGCCGACAGAAACGGACGAAGATCTGGCCGGTATCGCCGACCTGGCCTACAAGGTCCTCAATCTCTACCGCAAAGTGACCCACAAGAACAACGGCAAGGTCACGGTCTCCGTATCGAGCTTCGTACCCAAGTCGCACACGGCCTTCCAGTGGTTCGGCCAGCTGCCGATTGAAGAAATCGAACGGAAACAGCAGTACATCAAGGGTCTCATCAACGACAAACACATTTCCTACCATTACCACGATGCCAAGACGGGCCGCCTGGAAGCGACCTTCGCCCGCGGCGACCGCCGCATGGGCAAAGTCCTCTACGAAGCCTGGAAACTGGGCTGCAAGTTCGACGGCTGGACGGAAATGTTCGATTACGATATGTGGATGAAAGCCTTCGACCTGGCCGGCATCGACCCCGATTACTATGCCGCCCGGACGCGCAGCCTCGACGAAGCCCTGCCCTGGGACCATCTCAGCAACGGCGCCGCCAAGGCCTATTTGAAGCGCGAATGGCAGAAGGCCTCTCGAGCTGAACTGACTCACGACTGCCGCCGCCTGCCCTGTACGGGCTGCGGTGTCTGCCCGAATCTGGGCGTATCCATCATCGACAGAAAGGAAGGGGACGACCATGGAAAGACTACGTTTAGCTGTTAAGAAAGATGGGGCCCTGCAATTCCTGTCGCACCTGGATTTTGCCCGGGCCGTGCGCTACGTCATCATCCGGGCCAAACTGCCTATCTGTTATTCTGAAGGCTTCAATCCGCATATGAAGCTCAGCTTCGCCTCGGCCCTGGGCGTCGGTGTCTCGGCCGATGTGGAATACCTCGACATGGAACTGGCTGAAAAGCTGCCCGTCGCCGACGTCATGGCGCGCATGAACGCCATGTCGCCCCAGGGCTTTGCCGTCCTCGATGGCAAATACGTCGATGCCAAGGCACCGAAGCTGATGGCCATTGCCAATTACGCCGTCTATACCCTGCGCGGCCCGCTGACGGAAGACCTCAGCCAGGACGGACTCAACCAGATTTTGGCGAAATTCAATGACGCAGCCAGCGTCCTCTATGAAAAGGTGTCCCACAAGGGCAAGCACCGCGTGCGTACCATCGACGTCAAGCAGCACGTCGTCGAAGCCGTCCACGGCCATGTGAAGGACGGCAATGTCTATCTGACTGTCGGCATCTATCAGACCGGCGAAGGGGCCATCAAGCCGTCCCAGGTCTGGGAAATCCTGGGCAGCCAATTCGGCCTGCCCATCCACACGGACATGATGCTGGCCCGGCGGACGGGTATTTTCGTCCGCAAGGAAAACGGTCAGAAATATTCGTTATTTGAGGGATGATCATGAAAGGTACACTCTATTGCGTCGGCGTCGGCCCGGGCGACCCGGAACTGCTGACCCTGAAGGCGCTGAAAATCATCAGGACCTGTCCCGTCCTGGCCGTGCCCCAGAGCCGGACCGGCGTCGTCACGGCCCAGGGCATCCTCTTGAAGGCCCTGGACGGCTGCGGCGTTTCCTTAGAAGATAAAATGGTCATCGCCATGGATTTCCCCATGACCCGCGACGACCAGGTCCTCCAGGGAGCCCATGAGAAAGCGGCGCGCCGCCTGCAGGACGAACTCGACCAGGGCCGCGACGTCTGCCTCATCACCTTGGGCTGCCCGACGGTCTACGCGACCAGCATCTACGTCCACCGCCTCGTCCATGAGGCCGGCTACGACACGGAAATCGTGCCCGGCGTGCCCAGTTTCTGCGCCGTCGCCGCCAAGCTCCAGCAGCCGCTGTGCGAAAAGGATGAAGCCCTCATCGTCATCCCCGGAAACAATGCACACCGCAAAGAACTGCTGGCCCTGGAAGGCAGCAAGGTCATCATGAAGCCCTCGGGACGGCTGGCACCAATCCAGGAGGAACTGCGGGACCTGCAGCTCCTCGACAAGGCGTCGATGATCGAACGCTGCGGCCTGCCGGGAGAACGGGTCTATGAAAAAGCGGCTGACGCCAAAGAAACGGGTTATTTCGCCGTCTTGTTAGTGAAATAGCCTGTCTGCGATTACCAATTTGCCCGCACAGGAGGAATGAGAAGATGAAAACAATCGTAGGCAATGTCATGCCAGAAGAAACGCGCATGGCTATCCTGGAGGATGGTCGTCTTCGTGATTTCGCTGTCGAACGCAATGACGACATGCACATTGTCAACCATATCTATAAAGGGACGATTCAGAACATCCTGCCGTCCCTGCAGGCTGCCTTTGTCAACATCGGCCGCCGCAGGAACGCCTTCATCTATATGGGCGACATGTTCCCGCGGGCGGCGTCGAAGGAAGAAATCCAGCAGATGCACCTCTCCGTGGGCCAGTCCGTCCTGGTCCAGGTCATCAAGGACGAACAGGGCATGAAGGGGCCGAAAGTCACGGCCAATATCAGCCTGGCCGGCCGCTACGCCGTCCTCATGCCGACTGTCGATTACATCGGCGTGTCCAAGAAAATCCGCGATGAAGAAGAACGCAACCGCCTGCGCCGCATCGTATCGGAAATCAAGCCCGACGGCATGGGCCTCATCATCCGGACCGTCGCCAAGGGCGTTTCCCGGGAAGAGCTCCTCAAGGACCTGCAGTATCTCCTGGGGACGTGGGACAGCATCCTCCAGCGGTATAAGCGGTCCCGCAAGCCGACCCTCTTATACCGCGAAGCCGACCTGGTCATGCGCATGATCCGCGACCATTTCACGGCCGACGTCAAACAAGTCGTCGTCGACAGCCGCGAAGCTTATGAACGCATCTGCCAGGTCTTTCCCGACCCGGCCTGGCGCAGCCGCGTCCGCCTCTACGAAGGGACGGTGTCCATCTTTGAACAGTACGCCATCGAAGAGAGCCTGACCCACCTCATGTCGCGCATCGTGCCCCTGCCGTCAGGGGGCAATCTGGTCATCGACCACACGGAAGCCCTGACGGTCATCGACGTCAACAGCAGCAAGTACACCGGTAACGGTTCGACCCTGCAGGACACGATTTTCCACGTCAACAAGGAAGCGGCCGTGGAAATCGCCCGCCAGCTGCGCCTGCGCGATATTGGCGGCATCATCATCATCGATTTCATCGACATGGCCCAGCCGACGAAACGCGACGAAATCCTCCAGATCCTGACCCGGGAAACGGCGCAGGACTGCACCAAGACCCGCGTCTTGGGCATGACGGCCCTGAACCTGGTGGAAATCACCCGCAAGAAGGCCCGCCAGAGCCTGTACCAGGTCCAGTTCAGCCCGTGTGACGTCTGCGGCGGTTCAGGCTACCTCTATTCGCCGGAAACCGTGGCCATCCAGATCATCCGCCGCCTGCGCCATATGGTCCAGGTCCGCCACATCAAAGGGGATATCCTCATCGAAGCCCATCCCGACGTCCTGGCCCTGCTCAAGGACAAGAAGCGCAAAGCCGAATGGGAACGGGAGCTGAAGCGGACTCTCTATTTTGAAGAATCACACCATCCGAACCGGGAAGTCTTTTCCATTTTGTCCTACGAGCCCTGATGGGCTGGAAAGGGGAAAGCCTATGTTCACTTCTTGTTACAAAGCTGTTTTCACGTGCCTTTTTTGCGTGACAACAGCTTTTTCTGTCTTTGCCGATTCGCCGCGCGCCGCTTATGAACAGGCCCGGCAGGAAGCCCTCTGTGCCTGGATGGCCATGGCTTCTTACGGCGACAGGCCCGGTCTGGCAGCCCGTCAGGAGCTGGTGCGCCGGGGCTGGCACATCGACAGCCAGGTCCAGAAGGATGATAAATCGGAAGCCAAGTTCCACCTGGTCCGGAAAGGGGACGATACGCTCCTGGCCGTGACCGGAACGGCCAGCCTGGCCGACATCAAGTCCGATTTGAACCTCCATTCCGTCGCCTACGGCGGCACGGCCGGGAAGACCGCTAGAAAGGACGGCGTCCGCCGCGTCCATGCCGGCTTTGACCACTACACGACGACCCTTCTGGCAGCGCCCTATGGCGGCCAGACCGTAGGCCAGGTGCTGGCTGCCGATGCCCATGCACCGAAACGGCTGACCTTGACCGGTCACAGCCTGGGCGGAGCCGTCGCCGTCCTGGCGGCGGCCCGCCTGGCCGACCAGGGTGCGTCGCAGCTCCAGGTCGTGACCTTCGGCGCTCCGGCTGTCGGCAATGACGCCTTTAATGAGGCTTACGGCCGGCGCATCCGGCTGGACCGCATCGTCATGGAGGGCGATCCCGTAGAAAAGGCCGTACAGGCCGTTTCCCGCACGTATGAACAGTTCCCGGACAAGACGGTCTGGCAGGCAGCGCCGACGACGCGCCGCTTTGCCCATGATATAGCCGGATATGCCGACACCGCTCTGCGCCATTATTACGATGCCAAGACGGCTTATGAAACCTATCTGGGCCATGCTGTGCCAGACGATGGCGGCCGGCCTTTCGGCTCACCGGTCTGGGTCCCGCCCTTGTCCCTGACCCTCGACGAGGCCCTGCAGGCCGATACGCCCTATCTGGAACGGGCTGCCGACGACCAGCTCGGCTACCGCCTGCATCCTGTCTTTGCCCGCAGGGAACAGTCCCTGGGAGAAGCCCTGCGCCAGGCCCGGCAGAACGGCTGCAGCGAGGTCCTGCTCCGCCAGTTCCAGGCGCGGCGCCTCAAGGGAAAAGAATATGACTTTGCCCTCACGTATGACGAAATATGGTACGATGCCCGGACCGGCCTGGTGCGGACGGCCGTGTCCCGCACGACCGATACGGGCAAGATGACACCCATTGAAGCCCTGCTGGCTCTGGCCGGTGCCGACTAGGCGCTTGTACTCCTGTCAGGCTTGTAATATAATGAAATAGAAATATATACAGAAATATACGGATGGTATATACGAAATATAAAATATATTACGACGGGAGATGGACGCATGGAACATCAAATGAACGGGAAGGACCAGGCCGCTTTGACGGCCTGCATCCCCCAGAGCCTGGCCGGGGGAATCTTTATTTATAAAGCCGATGAAGGGGAAACACTGCTCTATGCCAGTGACTATGTCATCGGCTTTTTTGGCTGCGCTTCTTACGAAGAACTGGCCGACTACGTCCATCACAGCTTCCGCGGCATGGTCGACCTGCGGGACCGGGAACTGGTAGAACAGAATATCCGCCAGCAGACGGCGAGCGACGTCTGCCAGACCAGTTATGCCCGCTACCGCGTCATCGCCTGTGACGGTACCGTACGCTATGCAGAACACTTCAGCCGCAAAGTCACCCTGCCCGGCGTGGGTGAGGTCTATTACGTCTTTATCGCCGATTACGACCGCAAATACCTGACCAGCGACATCGACAACATGACCGGCCTGCCCGGGAACCGGCGCTTCCTCCAGTATGTCCGGGACCTCATGGAATCCGGTCAGTCCCTGTCGGGATACTGCCTGGTCTATTTCAACGTCATCAACTTCAAGCTCGTCAATATCCGCTATGGCGTCGCCGTCGGCGATGACTGCCTGAAAGGCCTGGCCACCATGATTCGGGAAACCTTCCCGCAGGGCTTCTTGTCGCGTCGCCGCAATGACCACTTCCAGCTGCTCACGCCGGAAGGGTCTGTGCGGGAAAAGCTGGAAACACTTCATGAATCCATCTGCCAGGTCTATCGCAAGTACCAGCTGGAAATCAAGGCCGGCGTCTACCATTTTCCTGAAAATCAGGTCGTCGACCCGGCTCTGGCCGTGGATTATGCCAAAATCGCCTGCCAGCACATCCGCGATGAAGTGGGCGTCTCCGTCTTGGAATATACCCAGGACCTGCAGAAGCTGATTACGGTCAACAACTACATTGCCGGACACTGTGATGACGCTATTGAGCACGGCTGGATCCAGGTCTATTATCAGCCTGTCATCCGCACCCTGACCGGTGCCGTCTGCGGCATGGAAGCCCTGGCCCGCTGGAATGACCCCGTCGTCGGCTTCCTGTCGCCGGCCCGCTTCATTCCCATCCTGGAAAAGAACCACGACATCTATAAACTCGACTGCTACATCCTGCGCCAGACCTGCCAGGCCCTGCGCCGCCGCCTGGACCAGCAGCTTCCCGTCGTCCCGGTATCCTTCAATTTGTCGCGCCTGGACTTTTTCCTCTGCGACATCTTCCAGGTCGTCGAAGATACGGTCCGGGCATATGGCCTGCCGCGGGACCTCATCCATCTGGAAATCACGGAGACCATGCTGGTCCACGATAAAGAAGTCATCAAAGAGGCCCTGGGACGCTTCCTCCAGGCTGGCTACCAAATTCTCATGGACGATTTTGGCAGCGGCTATTCGTCGCTCAACGTCCTCAAGGATTATGACTTCAATATCATCAAGCTGGATACGCATTTCCTCTCGTCGTCGACGGACAAGGCCCGTTCCATCATCGGCAATACCGTCGACATGATCAAGGAAATCGGCAGCCAGAGCCTGGCCGAAGGCGTAGAGACGCAGAAACACGTCGATTTCCTGGCCTCTGTAGGCTGCGAGAAGCTCCAGGGCTATTTCTTCAGTAAGCCCATGCCCTGGAACGATTTATTTTCCTATCTGGAAGGCCAGTACCGGTCTTTCGAAGATGCGGCCAGCCGAGCTTATTACGAGAAAACCAGCGCCGCCATCCGACGGACCCATCAGTCCCTGGCCCTGGTCGAATACGACGGCCAAGCATTCCATCACGTCTATCTCAATCAGGCCTATCGGGATCAGCTGGCCAGTTTCGGCCGCATTACGGCCCTCAGTGCCGAACTGCGCATCAACCGGCCTGGAACGCGGCTTTATGCCCATTTCCGGGACCTCATGGAAGGCCTCAAGCAGAGCGGTCATTTGGAAACGATCTTCCAGTCGGAAAAGGGCTACTACGTCCAGCTCACGGCGGAACTCGTTGCCTCCATGCCGTCGTGCTGGATGCTGACCGTGTCCCTGCACAACCTGACCCTGGACGAACACATCCAGGAGCAGGAGGCGCTGAACGTCCACATTCATGAGCTCTACCGCCTGTACGATGTCATCTACCTCATCGACTTGGACAAATCAGCCGGGATCCCCTTGTTCTCGCGCCATGCCGTAGCCGGGGAACTCATGGAGAAATGCCTCTTCATGCGCCAGTTCCTTCATCACTATGCCCGGAGCTATATCCATCCCGATGACTGCCAGCGCTTCCTGGATTTCACCGATTATACGGCGCTCAAAAGGAAATTATCCCAAGGGGACCAGTTGGATTGCTTCCGCTTCCGCCAGAAAGGAGCGGATGCAGGCTATACGTGGAAAGAGGTCACGTACATCGCCGTTCCCCGGAGCGGTCGGAAATTGGCCCTGGCCTGTGTGCGGCCGGCGCTCTGCTGCCCGGCCTGTCAGCTGCATAAAGGAGGGACCCTTTCATGATGCAAACTATACGGTCCCGCTTTTTGACCGTCATCTGCGGCGTCTCCCTGACGCTGACCCTGGTCTTCGGCAGCCTCTGCGTCTTCCTCGTCGACCGCAGCGAGACGGAAATCGCCGCCACGACCCTCACTGGCCGGGCCATCCACGCCAGTACGACACTGAATCCAATTTTCATGCAGTCCGAAGACATCGTCCACTATATCGGCCATACCATCGAGCATGAAGTCAAAAATCCCCAGGACTTGCGTAATAAAGCCAACCGCGACCGGCTGGAAGCCATGATTAGCCGGTCTTTTTATAATGCTGTATCCGGCATCGACGGCGTCCAGGGCTATTACCTCCATTACAATGAAGACCTGGCCGGCGGGCCGGACGGCTTCTGGTATACCCGCAAAGATGCGCGTCATGATTTTGTGTCCCAGCCCATTACCTCCGTCGAGGCGTACGGGGAAGCCGACGCGGGCCGGACGAACTGGTATTATCAGCCCTTGCGTGAGAAGAGGGCCTTGTGGACGACACCTTACGTCAATGACAATAATGGTGTCCGCATGATCAGCTACGTCATGCCCGTCTACGTCCAAGGCCAGTTCGTCGCCGTCGTCGGCGTCGATATCGACTTCAACATGCTCTGCGACCTCATCGGCAGCATGAAGGTCTATGACAGCGGATACGGCTTCCTCTTCAAGGACTGGCAGACTTTTTATTTCCATCCCGATGGCAGGGAGGTGGCCTACGAGTTCAAGCCGCGCTTCGATATCGTCAGCCACGGAGAGCTGCTGGAGCAGTCAGCGACGGATACCCATTTGATTCATTATTACTATCAGGGCATTCCCATGGCCATGGGCTTTGCGACCTTGAAGAATGGCATGAAACTGGGCGTGACGGCACCGGAACGGGAAATCTATGCCGGCCGCCAGCTCATGACCTTCGGGATCCTGGCTGTGACCGTCGTCATCGGCCTGTTGTCGACGCTCCTGGCTATCCGGGCGGCGAACCGTATCGTCCGGCCCCTGCATGACATCAGTGAAGCCGCCCGCCGCCTGGGCCGCGGCGAATATGACCAGCCTCTGGACAGTACAGCTCAAGATGAAATCGGGCGGCTTGCAGGCCATATGAACGATACGATGGAACGGATGCGCAAATACGTCGGCGCCATGCAGAAACAGGCCTATCAGGATGAACTGACGGCCGTCAAGAACGTCGCCGCCTACAACAGGAAGGTCTACGACCTCAACCAGAAAATCGCCGCCGGCCAGGCTGCCTTTGCCGTGGTCATGGTCGACTTGAACCAGCTCAAGGACGTCAACGACCGTTTTGGCCACGAAAAGGGGAACATCGCCTTACAGCGCCTGTGCCAGGCCGTCTGCCGCATCTATAAGCACAGCCCGGTCTACCGCATCGGCGGCGACGAATTCGTCGTCATCCTCGAAGGCGAGGACTATGCTCATCGGGACGCCTTATTCGAGAAAGTCCGTGCCTTTGAACACATCCGCGACCTGAGTGCCGCTCAGCCGTGGACGCAGCTCGCCGCTTCCGTAGGCATGGCCGTCTACGACAAGACACGCGACACGGCCTACCGGGCCGTCTTCAATCGGGCCGACACCAAGATGTACGAACAGAAGCAGCACCTGGCGCCGCGGGCCTGAGGGTGAGTGTTGGCTGGCTCGGGGCAAAGGGGAGAGGGCTGCCAGATCATCGCCTTGGCGGCGAAAAGGAAAGATGTACAAAAAGGACAAAATGTGATACTATTTGTAGGGGCTGGAACATGGTGGTTTGTGCCGTCATGTGGAGCCCTTTGTCTTCAAAAGTTGTAGTATAGCGTTTGTAGTTTGTAGAGGATGGGTTTTAATTTTTAGTCATTCACTACAAACTAAAAACTGCAAACTTAAAGTATAAAAAGAGGCTGTCTTCGTGTGGCAGCCTCCTTTCTATTTCGACTTACAAGGAGGTCTTTCCTTTGCGTATCGTTGTCGTAGGCGCCGGCAAGCTGGGGTACAGTATTGCCGAGCTCTTATCGAATGAACAATTCGACGTCGTCGTCGTCGATCATAATGAAGAACGGCTGGAAGTCGTCAAGAATAATCTCGATGTATTGACCGTCCTGGCCAACGGGGCCAGCCCGATTACCATGAACGATCCCGATATCCGCGGTGCCGATATCCTCGTCGCCTGTACGGCTGTCGATGAAGTCAATATGGTCGCCTGTATCATGGCCAAGAAACACGGCATCAAGTACACGGCGGCCCGCATCCGGGACATGCAGTTCCTGTCGGAAGCCAAGGATTATCTGAAGCAGAATTTCGACATCGACCTCATGCTCAATCCGGAAATGATCACGGCCCGTGAAATCAACCGCATCCTCATGACGCCGGCCGCCCTCAACGTCGAAGACTTCGCCAACGGCAAGGTCCGGCTCTTTGAAACCAAGGTCCGCCGCCATTCGCCGCTCATCAACATCCCCTTTAAGGATATGAACATGCCGCCGTCCATCCTGGCCGGCATGATTTTCCGCGATCACCGCATGATCATACCTCATGGCGATGATTGCCTCCTGCCTCACGATAATGCGTATTTTATCGGTGATCCCAAGGCTATTGAAAAATTCAGTGAAAATTTTGTTCCCAGTGGCACGAAAAAAGTGGAACGGGTCATGATTATCGGTGCCGGCCGGACAGGGCGTTTCCTGGCTCCTATGATGGATAAGCAGGGCGTCAAGGTAAAAGTCATTGAGCAGGACCGCGAACGGTGCCGCATGGTGGCCGATAAGCTGAGTGAGGGGATTGCCATATGCGGCGACGGTACGGATATCGACCTCCTCGTTCAGGAAGGGGTCGCCGATGCCGATGCTGTTATCTGTGTGACTGATGATGATAAATTGAATCTCATGCTGGCTCTCATTGCCAAGCATTTTGGTGCTAAAAAGACTATTGTCCGCGTGGCCCGCATCGAATACGTCGATCTCATGCAGAAAGTGGGCGTCGATATCGTCCTTTCTTCCCGCCTGCTGTCAGCCAGTGAAGTACTGGCTTTTGCCCGCCGTGGCGGCGTCGTGTCCGTCTCTCTTCTCGAAGGGGCCAAGGCGGAAGCCGTAGAAGTCATCGTACAGGAAGGCGCGCCTGTAGCAGGACAGCGCCTGATGGATGTCCGGTTGCCACGGGAGTGTCTGGTCTGCGCCTATGTCCGTGACGGACAGGCTCATATACCAGATGGCAGTTCGGTTTTGCAGGCCGGTGACAGGACGATTCTGTTCATTCAGACGGAACATTCCAAAAAAGTCATGAAATATTTTAAAGGCAGGGACTGAGTATG
>OHAP01001489.1_pt1 | contig 14757 bp, 22 predicted proteins | sample 1577171 | NCBI WGS metagenome assembly OHAP01 (sample SAMEA3541489, study PRJEB24748) | human gut metagenome | biome: human gut; feature: human-associated habitat; material: faeces | place: China | collected 2012 | reverse complement strand
TATAGGCTTTCCTAGGGCCTCCGATTGAAGATGTGAGCATTGCAGTTCCACGCTTTCATGTTTTATTATAATCACTTTCAAGGAACTAGAAAGTTACTACAGTTAATTATGAAAAATTTACTTGGATGCTTATCTATTGTTATTTGTTTCGCTATTCCTGTGGCTATAACTTGTGCTTTAGCGGCGTGGCTATGTGATATTGAACCTGATAAAACCTATACTTGGTATTCAGGGATATGGCATGGTTTGTTTTGCATACCCAATTGGATTAGATCCTTTTTTTATAGTGATGTGCTTTGTAAAGCCAATTACTACACTACGGGTTATAATGTTTGGTGGTGGATTACGTTTATTTGGGTATTATTAGGCATTGTTGCTGGTGGTGGAAAGGCACGTAATTAAATTCATGTTAGATTGATTTCATCTTGATTAATTAATCACAAATTAGAGTACATGTAATGAAACGATATTTAGTTATTTGGAGTATTTTTTTATTAGCATCGTGTCAACATCAAGCGTCAAAAGAAAAAGCGTTAGAATATTGGGATAATAATCAATTCCAACTCGCTTTGAATGAAATCTGTAATGCGATAGAGTTATATCCCGATAGCAGTAGCCTCTATTTCTTACGAATGAGAATCTACGAAATAATGTCAAGATACGATGAAGAACTGAAAGATTTAGATAGAATTATACAACTTAACCAAAATAGAGAAGAGGTTATGATTGCATACTATCAAAGAGCAACAGTGAAATCAAAATTAGGATTATTTAAGGAAGCATTAGTGGACATCAATTACTTTATCTCACGGCAAAAAGTTTTAAATGTTGATTTAACTGGGGCTTATATTAATAAAGCATCAATTTTGTATCAACTAAATAATAAGGATGAAGCCAAATATTTTTATTCTAAGGCATTGTTTAATGCTACTAACGAAGATAAAGTTTTGATATATGTAGGTCTCTCTAATTTGGCGGATAATTCGCAAGATGCATTGGAACTATTGGATAAGGCTTTAAAAATAGATGGAAATAATGCTTTGGTTTTAGCAAATAGAGCGACGATTTATTTAGAACAGGGGGATATAGAGAAGGCTATTTCCGATTCAAAGAAATCATTCTATATAGATCCATATAATGCATCTAATAATTTTAATATAGGTCAAATATATGCTCATCATTTGAATAATCCGGATTCAGCTATGAAGTATTTTGAAAGAACAATTAAGTTGGAATCACAATCAACTCAAAGCGCATCTGCTTACATCAATCTAGCAATAATGGAAAATCAAGCTGGAAACCCTAAAAAAGCATGCCAATATGCAGAAAAAGCTGTTGAATTGATACCTAACAATGATGAATTTCAATATAATTATGCACATATTTTATCTGATATGAAGAAGAATAAAGAAGCAATAGATGCAATATCTAAAGCTATTGCAATCAATCCGCAAGAGGTTGAATATTATAATATGAAAGGAGCTATATTAATAGAAATGTTGCAATTTAAGGATGCAGTAAGTATTTTCCAAAAGTGTATAGAAATCAATCCTAATTTTGGAGCAGCATATTACAATCTTGGATATATTTATGAACAACTAGATAATCATGAACAATCAATCAACTTTTATAATAAGGCGATGCTATTAGGTTTTGATTTACAGTCAACTCTTGTAAATTTAGCACTTCAAGAAATAAAAGTTAATAAAGTATCAGATGCTTGCTCCCATTTAGAAAGAGCCTACGAATTAGGAAGGATGGATGTAAAACCCCTTATTGACAAATATCGCAATTATAAAACCAAATAAATCCTTTATAAGAAACAGATTTAGAACCTTATGACTGCACAAAGAAGAGAACATTTAGTTTATAATAATAAAGAATATTATCTTACAACGGAACCTTTGCATTTATATCTGAAAGATAACAATATTTCTTTCAAGTGCTGTACAACCAACTGCTGGAGGGGGTATGTGGGCTATTGGAGTATAGAAAAGAACAAGCTCTATTTAACGGATTTAAAGGCTTATATTGAGAATTTTCAGGAGGTTGGTCTAGATTATTTATTTCCTGATAAAAAGAAAGTATTTGCAGAATGGTTTTCTGGGGAAATACGTATTCCTCATGGCAAAATGATGAAATATATACATCAAGGATATGCTTCTTTGTATGAAACAGAACTCTTTATAAAGATTGAAAAAGGCTTTGTCGTTGATCAATATGAAATAGACAATACTCATTTGTATGATGACAAAGCAGGTATGGAAGCACGAAATATGGAAGATTTAATACAAGCGATATTGGGAGTAAAGCCTCGGAAAATAAAACCTCATAAGAAAAAAGGCATACTTTTCAGAATAATTGAACGAATGTCTAATTCTCTTTTTAAGGAAAAATAGAATTATGTTTTCGGTGAACTAGCCTTGCGACTTCAAACATCAAATAAAATAAAACACCCAATTTTACATTATAGGGTGTAAAATTGGGTGTTTTATTTGTAATTTATTGGTTTTCAATATTTACTGCGGTGCGTACGGGACTCGAACCCGAAAATGTCCACAATTTGATTTTCAAATTGTTACAACGACCGTATATCTTTTCTGTAACGAATATGTAACGAACATTTGACTGATTATGTCCTAATGTGACTTAACAATGTCTGCACGTTTTATCATTACGGTTGCAAAGATACACACTTTTTCTGTAACAGCAAACTTTTATCCTATTTTTTTCAAAATCAAATTGGTATGGATTAAAGTTCAGACCTCTAATTAGTTCTCTAATAACATCTTATACATTGTATTTCAATTTGTTGTTTCATTTTTCAGAAAGACCACTGCCTTAAAACCGACTTTTCTGTAAATCTCCAAAGTCCATTTTAAGGCAATACACCGGAGTAACACCTATAACCGCAAGCCATGCTATTCCATGACTAATGCTTATTACAGAAGTTACTCAACGGTGAAGAAGGTTTCACCTCCTTTTTATCGCCCAACCTATTTTTTGCTTTATTTATCGTAGTCAGAAACCCATTTTCTCCATAAAATCCCCAAAACGCTTTCTGCCTACTAAAAGCCGATTTCAGAAACAGCACAAGCAAAAGAAAAGCCCACAGCGACCACAATGTTATAAATGACACTATCATCGCCGTGGGCACTTCTTTTATATGCTTGTACCAAAACGGTAAAACCGTTCTTACAACCATTATTTCATTCATATACAAGTAGCCGAAAATGCCACTTCTACAGGACACGCCAAGCACGGAGCTGTTCTTGTGACCATTTTCGGCTACAATGCCCCGTGTCGTAAAACCAGTTTGCCTTCCATTGCAGACAAAGCAACGGCAGACAATCCCGTTTTACGACAATGTACCACCGGAGGAACACCAGTAACCGCAAGCCATGCACGCATGACAATGACGGTTACAGGACTTCCACACGGCGGTCGGAAAGCCGACTTTCCCCTTAGTTGTAGCACCGCCCTTAATCCATCCACATGGCGCTACACGCCAATACCTCTGTTCCCTTTTCCTTTCCGCCTCTCTATGCGTATGCCTCTGTTTCCATGCCGCCATCCAGGACGGCATCAGGTGTCATTTTCGTTGCTTGGGGCAAAGGTAAAGACGGGATTAGGAACTCAAATTTTTTGTCGAAAAATCTCCACGCCCTTTCAGGGGTAGTATTTTGTCTAAAAAATTTGCTAATCCTACTCCCTAACCTTTGAGAAGCCCCCGAAACGAAAACGACCAATGCGGTCGGAAGACGTCACAAGAAAACATCGGACATACAGAGAGGCGAAAAGAAAAAGAAACCGCCCACTCCAAATCCGAACAAGGTAATCAACAATCTAAAATCGGAAAATATGAGAATGATATTGAGTGACATCGGAAAGGTATTGTGGAAAGCATTATCCGCAGTAGTAACGGCAACATCAAACATAGCCTTTTGTGCTGGCGGTTTGGTGGTAGGTATCATAGGAGAAATCCTATTCGGCATGTTGAGCATCATGTTCGGCATCCTAATCTCCCTATTTTCAGTAATGGCGGCAATCGGCTTTTTCATTTGGTTATTAACTATTTAACAAATAAGGATATGGCAAGACGATACAGCAGAACAGCAGCGCAGCAATGCAGGTTTTACGAGGTGGACAACATCTTTGAGTATATGGTGGAAACCTACATCAACGGCAACCATTCAACCCTAAGAAGGCTATACCACGAACTCAACAAGGAAGCGAGAAAGGACTTTATCGGTTTTCTTTTGGTGGAATGTCCTCCACAATACCACACGGAGATTATACAAGAGATTGTCTGACCCCATAAAGAAACGAAGATGAACAGGACAACGGAAAAGATACCCACATGGAGTTTAGCCTATATCATCAATGGCGATGCAACCGCACTCACAGACGATGAAGTTCTAACAATAGACAGATGGATGAAGCAATGGCAAGTACAAGATGTTTCACCCCTCACAGATGAAGAAGGGAACGCACAGCCTTATTTCACCCATTACCCCCTTTTCGGGCTTCCCACAGAAGTGGAAGATTGCGAGATACTTTATTTGAACGACAACCCGACTAAAATTTGAGATTATGAAAGGAACAGACCATTTCAAACGAACCATACAGATGTTTTTGGAGCAGAGAGCAGCGGAAGATGAACTATTCGCTAAAAGCTACCGCAACCCAGCCAAGAACATAGACGATTGTGTCACATACATTCTGAACTATGTGCAGAAAAGCGGTTGCAACGGCTTTTCAGACGGAGAGATTTACGGACAAGCCATTCACTATTACGATGAAAACGAGATTGAAATAGGCAAGCCGATACAATGTCGGGTAGTTGTAAACCATACAACGGAACCTACTCAATATCCAAAGTTACAGAAACGTTATAAATCCACAGCGAAAAAAGAAACCCAAGTACAACAACCCTCATTATTCGATTTTTAATATGAAACCACATACTAACATTCAGAAAGAAATTGTTCAGCTTGCACAAAAATTGCCCAAACTGACAGAACGTCAGAAAGCCTATGCTTATGAACATTGTTTTAAGCACTATGCACACAGAACCAAAGGAGGTATGATAACTTGTATGGAATGTGGTCACAGATGGAAAAGTGAACACAGACTTGCAGAAAAATTGTGTGGCTGCACTTGCCCTCATTGCGGAAGAAAACTCGAGATCATGGATACCCGCCAGCGGGTATTTACCAATAATGAATACTTTTCAATCGTTACTACCTGCAACGGCTATCAGGTTTTCCGCTTTTTCTATGTGAAAGTATTCAAGAAAGTAATGCAGCCAGCCAAGTATTCCATTACAGAAGTCGTTCAACGATGGATTTCTTCCAAAGGAGAAACCGAGACTTTCGCCCGATTGCGCTGTATGTTCGGTCTATATTATGACATGTGGAGCTTGAACAGCAACATGGAGTTAAGAAGCCAAAAAAGGCTCCATGCCTACAACATTTATGGAGTATGTACCTATCCTCAAATAAAACTACTACCTAAGCTGAAATATATTGGCTTCCGTTCCGATTTTTACGGAAGTTCACCTTATGACTATTATGCTGCTGTTCTTTCCGATTGCAGGATTGAGACATTGCCTAAAGCCGGTCAGACCTGTATGTTCCGCCACGCAATAACAAACGGCATAAGACTGAAAGATTATTGGGCTGCAATTAAAATCTGCATCCGAAACCGATATGAAATCAAAGAGCCACACATATGGTGCGACTACATTAAGTTGTTGAAGTACTTTAAGAAAGACATTCACAATGCCAAATATGTGTGCCCTGCTAACCTTCATGCAGAACATGACAGACTGGTACAGAAAAGGAATGTGGAACTGAGGGAAGAACAGATGAAGAAGGATTTGCAAAAAGCCTTGACTGACGAGAAAAAGTACAAGGAGCAGAAAGGCAGGTTTTTCGGGCTTTCATTTTCCGATGGCACTTTGAAAGTCAAAGTTTTAGAAAGTGTTACCGAGTTCTTTGAGGAGGGTATGGCAATGCACCATTGCGTATTTTCAAATCAATACTATCTGAAAGAAGACTCTTTGATACTCTCTGCAAGCATTGAAGGGAAAAGGATTGAAACCATAGAATTATCTCTTGATACCATGCAGATTGTACAAAGCCGAGGAGCCTGCAATATGAATACAAGTTATCATCGTCAAATCATTGAACTTGTAAACAAGAACATTCAACTTATCGAGCAAAGACTGACAGCATAAATAATATAATAAGTTCTACATGAAAGTAATAATTGAAAACATGTTTTTCGGGTGGCATGAAAATGCCCCCGAAACCTTCATCAAACTTATCAATTCATTGGTAGTGGCAAAAGATGAAACAGAAGTAAGGAACGTAATGCAGCATTTTGCACAAAGTTCGATATTCAATACCATTTTCGCCTACGGCTTCGGAGCGCATCACCTTTGGGTAGCCCAAAGGATGATAACCGACCCCGAAAAGGTAATGGAGAACCGACTGCTGATTGTTGAATTTTAATAAATGACTACCATGACAACAAGAATGACCATCAACGGAGTGAGTACCTGCCAGACGGCAGGTACTGAAAAGTACGAAAAGTACCAAACGACTATCAGACGGAAAAGAACAACTCTTTTCCAGTATGACTACCGACATACGGACGGAGAACTTTTCTCCTGCGTGAGACCTACATTAGAGGAGTGCAGACACCTGCGTGACGAATGGATAAAAGGAAAGGAGAACAGATTATGACAGCATACTATGATACTTTGATTGTGACATTCAGCGACCCTATCAGAATTTTGGATATGATGTGTACCGATACTTGTGATGTGGCAACACTAAAGGAGTGGATAGAGAGCTACGAAAGTACAAGAATGACCCCGATAAACGAACATACGGCAGTCATCACTTCCGAATACAACATGGTGCATGTGGTGGAATGGCTCAGAAAATATACCCCCATTGCCGAAATGAAAGAATACTAAAGGTGTGGCGGTACATAATACCGCCCGCACCCGAAACAGATAACCCATAAAACAGAAAGAGCATGAAATACTATTTTATATTGACAGACAGCAGGGATGCATGGATGCAGTTCGTTTACCTCCCTACGGGAGATTATGTGTCCGGCTATATCCGTGACTTGCAGAGTGTGGGAATATCCGTACATGACTATGACCTTTGGACGGAGGAAACACGACCCATTGCCGAGCGCACATTGGAACATATAAGGCAGAGCATGAACGTATAAAAAAATCGGGTGGCAAAAGCCACCCATTGACAATAACTTAAATTCATATACAGATGATAGCGAATACAATCTTACAGCAGTTGGGCGGTCATGGATTTACCGTCATGACGGGAAGCCGTAACTATATCAATTTGGGCAACGGACTACAAATGAGCCTTGCAAGGAACAAGACGTCAGCCAACAGACTGAAAATCATATTGGATGAAGACACGGATACATACACCATGTATTTCTATCGTCAGACACTGACGAAGTATGCGGACATCAAGGTCAAGGAGATAGCCAAATACGAAGAAGTGTACTTTGATATGCTCCAGCAGATTTTCACGGATGTAACGGGACTTTACACCCGACTTTAGGCAGAGGCGGCGAGAGCCGCCCTACTTTCTTTCGGTGAGCAGAAGGCGGACAAAGAAAGTAGCAAAGAAACCGCTGTTCCCATCTCTAATAATATGAAAGAGGTTGTTTCATTGAAACAACCTCTTTTTAGCTTTTAGCAAAGCAGTCCAGCAATAAATGCCAAGACTACTTCTATCACCTTGGCAAACTCATTTTCTGAAATTTCAAATTTCATAATCATAAGATGTTAAGGTTATGTTTATCCGGACTTCTCCGTACCACTAATCTATACTTAGGTGCTTAGTGGCTTACACACCTAAAATCTAAAACTGGATATACTAAAACTGTGCCAATTATATAATGACAATTATTTCATGCCATTTTGTCAGTTTTCACGGTTCATACAGCAGCAAAAACTCCATTTTCCGTCGCCGCTCTATCGAGCGGATTTTCCGCCCCTTGTAGTGGCAGTAGGATATATACTCCTTATAGATGTCCCTGTCACCGGCTTCCAGCTTTTTCAGCAGCCGGCTTTTCGGACGTTTACCGTAACCGAGCAGAGTCCCATGCCCTACATTGTAGCTAAGAATGGTCAGGAGCAGGGCATCTTTCTTGTACTTGCGAAACAGCCTGTAACGCTCTTCCAAGTCCTTCCGCAGCAGTTCCTCCGCTTCCGCCTCCGTCATGTCGTAGGACAGTTTCTCTCCCTCCAGCCGACAATGTCCGTAACCGTAGTAAGGATAATAATCGGGACTGTCATGAAGTCCCTCGTATTTTTTTATCAGTTCGACGGCTAATTCAGCTTTCGGCTCATCATGGAACGATGCGGGCGTTTCATCCGTACCTTGTGCGGACAGGCTGGCGGAGAAAGCGACCGCCATCACTGCCGACACAAACAGCCGTTTCAATTCTGCCTTACTGATAGACACCTCCTTTCATCATAGCCAAGGTATCAGCCCCGGACAGAACCTCCTCCGTGTCGTTGTTGAACTCTACTTCCCATTCAAAGGCATTGCCGAAGTTGTCCTCCACCGTAATGGTCAGGCTCTGTGACTCGTCACACTCCGATGTGTAGTACAGGCGGAACTTCTCGTTCTCCAACAGGTAACGGTCGTTGGGCTGGAACACCAGCCCGTTGTCGAGCTTCAGCGTACCTTCGCCGTCAAACTGAAAATATCGGATGGTATAGACCGCCCCGTCAAACTCGCCCTCACGTACCAGTTCGCAGCGGATTTCCGCCGTTTCACCCTTTGCCAGCTCCTTCGGTACGGGCATCGTTTCCACCGTAAACGGATAAGCCAGCGTCACGTCCAGCCCATCATCGCAGGCCGTCATGCCGATAGAAAGCTGTCCGGCGCAGAAGACTGCCAGCATTTTTACTGTATTTACCTTTTCTCTTATTCCATCTTTAAGTCTGTTCATGTCCATAATCATTATAATTTTATTCCGTTGTTTTTTCCTTTCTTTTCGTTTTCCCTCCATGCCTGCCTTTCGGCAAGCGTCTTTTGCAGATAGTCGTTCAGGTCCTTGCAGCCGCCGTACAGTCCGGAGCAGTCCGTCACCTTTCCGCCGTACCGTGTACGCAGGGCTTCCAGCGTCCTCCGTCCGGCTTCATCATTGTCAAAGTGACATTGCAGTTTCCCGTAACCGTCCAGATGCCTGTATGCCTTCGTCAGGTTCGACACCGAGTTCAGCACGAGGTGGTCTTCACCGTTTCCAATTCCAAGCACACGTGCCGACAGATAGTCCATGAACCCCTCGTACAGGTTGCAGCTTGCAGAACCGTAAGCCAGCAGTGTCACATCCTTGGGCGGCAGGCATCCCTTGAAGAAGCGGTTGCGTATCTCATAGCCGCCCCCTCCGTTACCGAATGCCACGGCAAAATACCGCTTCCCGTGTGTGGTGTAGTGTATCTCCCTGCATCCGCCGATGGCCACCCCCGACGATATGCCCCTTTCCTGCATGTAGCAGAGCAGCGCCCGGTTCTGGAGCGGCATCAGCTCCACGTTCTCGAAGGACGGCTCTACCGGCTGCCTCACTTCGCATGGGTGGTACACCTTCTTTTCCGGCAGCGGCATACCCGCCACTTCCGCCACATACCTTACCTGCGAGAGGAAATCCTCGCAATGGATGAACTCCCCGGCAAGGGCAAAGATATTGCCGCCCTTGCCCAGCCCGTAGTCATACCACAGGTTTCGCTCCATGTTCACCTTGAACGACGCCGTGCGTTCCTCCCTGTACGGAGCCTTGTACCACAGCGCGTTTGCCCTGCGCTGCACGGGCGAATGACCCAGCCGTGCGAGGAACTCCTCAATCGGTATCCTCTTCATTCTGTCTATTTCCGTTTCCGTACTCATGGCTTCATCCCCCGTTTTATCATCCTGTTCTTATGAGACTGGTCATACTGGAAACGGCTGTTCTCCTTCGAGAAGCGGATAACCGTATCATTCATCACTCCTGTCGGTGTGGTGAACTGCTTCACCCGCAGCGGCTTGCCTTCATAGACCCGCTTTACCGTACCTGCATCGAATCTCTCACCGCAGGCCTTTTCCAGCAGATTCCCCAGCGTATATATGTTGCATCCGTTCCTGACCGCCTCCGGTATGGAGTCCGGTCTTGCACGTACCACGTCCGGATACAGCTTTTCCGCCACGAGGCATATTTCCGGCGTGCGTCTGTCCGGCGGGATATGCAGGAACGACTGGAAACAGTCCTCTTCCATACCTGCCATATAGACCTTTTCCGTTTTGATGTCCTCACGTACGCTGCGGTGCAGCAGCGCCGCATTCCCCGATGTCCTGACTGCCATCAGCGCAAGCTCTTCCGTCTGCAGGTGCACGGGTACATACTGCAGGCAGTGCCCGTCCTTCCCGACAAGAAAACCGGCAATCTCCCTGTCCATGACTTCCGGACGGACAGTTGCCGCAAGATCCGTCATGTCCGTTCCTCCGGCGGAGTCCTTCAGGCATTCGAGTACCACGTCCGCAAAAGGCATGAAGCCGATGATGGCGCAATGCCCGTAAACGAGGTCGGGACTGGCGTTGAACGCTTCCCGGCACATCTCGCGTGTCTTCATTTCTTCCGGCACTATTCCCAGATTGTATCCCCATCCGCGCACTGCCTCCAGACAGAGCTGCGGGCTGCGGTATTCGTGCGGAACGTTATAGAAAGTCTCCGGTTTTTCCTGTACCTGGGCATGGTACTTCTCCGGTACATGCCATTCCTTTTTTATCGCTTCTTTCTTCATGATTGCCGTCAGTTGATGATGAACTTTATACCTATCCCGTACTCCGTGCGGCACACGCCCGTACTGCCGCCCCATAGGAAACGCTCCCTTACCGAAGCTGTCAGCGCAATGAAGTCCGCAAGATACAGCTCCATGTCCAGTGTGGCGGCGCAGCCATAGACGAAGCCGTCCCTGTTGTTCAGCCTTGCCCCGTCATACAGCGTCCTTTCTCCCCAGTTTACCGTCTCGTATCCGGCAAGGGCTGACGCACCGGCATAGAGGAACACCGTCTTTTTCGCATCCGAAAGGAAATTGTAATAGTAGCCTCCTTCTGCCGTGAACTGAGCCACGGGAACATTCACGCTCCTGTACGGATGGTTCGTCTGAAGGTATTCCGCTCCGTACACCCACTTGTTGCCGCCCCTTGCATAGCTCGACAGTGCGGCTCCCAGCCAGTAGCCGTCCGACCCGGTCATTCCGGCTTTCATCTCGATGCCCCGCATCTTCGGCAGGCATCGCTGGGCTTCCGCCCGTCCTGCAAGGAGGACGGACAGAAGCATTGCCATAAACAGTACCTTGCCTTTCATCGTACGCGCAGTTCGTTGATGGTTTCAGCCTGTACCAAATCCCCGTTCTCCACGACAAACGTCTGGTGGCGACCGCCGTCCTTCTCGTTCATCTCCACCACGAGCTGCTTGCCGTCGGGGATGGTGAACTTCGGAAGGCAGAACACCGTGCGTTCCGACTGCTTTCCGGCTACGCGCACCGCATAGTTGTAGGCACGGAGCGGAAACAGCACCTGTTCCTGGATGGCGGTTCGTTTCGCCACCTTCTTGTCCACAATCTTGAACGTGATGTAGTCCACGTCAAACGGCACGTTGCTTTGGTTCTTTATCTCCGTGTGCAGGTACAGCAGGTCGTTGTGGACATATATCCCTTTCAGCAGATACTGGATGCCGAAACGCTTGCAGCCGATGTGCTTCACCTTGCGCTTGTTCTCCTTGTGCAGCGACTTCATGATGAGATGCACCAGCATGGGGCTTTCGCTTCCCAGTTCCTTCAGATAGATTTCCTGCGCGTTGTTCGGGCGGTTCACCGTGCTGCCGTCATGGATAAAGTCCTTCATCTCCACATTGAGCAGCAGCGGTTCATCGGCGTATTTCACGTTGAACGAATAGTAGGACCCGTCCTCCGTGATGACGCTCATGTTCGTCTCCGTGCGGAAGTTCCTTACCGTCGCCTTCACGCGGATGACGTTCTCCGCACCGTCAGCCTTGCCCGCTATGAGGTTGGGAGAACCCAAGTCCACATAGCGCACCGCCGAGGGAAACAGGATATGCACCGTCTTGTCATACGTGACCTCCAGACCGTGCGGCGGTATCATGCGGTCGAACATCAGCTTCTTCGTCAACCCGTGGTACAGGTCGCCGTCCTCCTCCGTCTGCGGATAGACGTCCTTTACCAGTTTCAGCTCCTCCGCCTTCGTGGTGGCGGTGCTGTCGTTTTTCACTTCCTGTGCGTGACCTGCACAGACAATGCCCGTCATAAGGGCAAACATCATCATTACTTTTCTGATACTCATTTTTTTACGTTGGATTTAGTGGTTGATAAAATTTGACTATTCTTTTTCCTTTCGTCTCTTGCTGTCTATTTTTTCTGATACAGCAGTACCCTGTATCCCGATTTCAGATGCACCCTTACCGTGCGCATCCTTTTCGATATGTATTGCGACACTCCCTGTATCACGCCCTTTCCCAAGTCGGAGGCGAGCTGCGCCCCAGCGTCAGTCGAGATGTTGATGCTGCTCCCCAGCGAGCTGCCCATGTTCGCCCCAATTTCCTTGGCAGCGTCTATCTCCATCGATCCGGGAATGAAAATGCCCGTCTGTCCGTCGTTGTCGTACACCTCCAACTCCACCGGGATGATGTTTCCCTGATGTTCCAGCGAGATGATGCCGATCTCCAGACGCTCGCCCTGCAAGCGTGCCGCACCCACAAGGGTGGCGTTCCGTGGAACAGTCCTGCCAGACACCCGCATCGGCTCCAGCAGCCGCAGCCTTACCGTCTGTCCGTCCGTTACCGTCTGGTCGCCCTGCACGCAGGCTGCTATGGTATTCTTTCCCGGTGCCTCCGTACTGCCGATGGCAGTATGGAACCCGTAGTTCCTTTCGCCCCCGTAGTCCGCTATAAAGGCGGAATCTGTCAGGGGCTGCGGCAGGGCGGACACCGTTGACGGGCGCACGCCGCTCACTGGTTCAGCCTTCATTTTCTTTTCGCCGGCATTGCTTCCCGTCATTACCGTCCCATCGGTCCGTGCGGTCTGTCCGGCATTGCTTCCCCCGTTCTGATACTTCGCCGCCAGCTCGTACGACTTCTCCAGCAGGGCGACCTGTTCCTCCATCCTTGCGGGCTGTTTCTCCTGTTCCATGACCATGCGTTCCAGTTCGTCGATGCGCTGCCTGAGCTCCTTCTTCTCGGCGTCCTCCTTCGGCGGCTCATAGAACGTACCCAGCGAGGTGTTCAGCCGCTCGTTGGCGGCAGCCGAGGAGCGGATGCCTGTCTGTATTCCGCTTCCGCCCGTCTTCGGCAATGTTTCCGGTTGTGCCAGACGGCAGTCGTCCGTTCCGTCTGCCGGGTCTGTTCCTTCCGTCTTGTCGTTCCAGAATGCGGACAGGTCGCCCACCATGCCCCGGCGTTCCTTCTTCCTGTTCTCCAGCTGCTGCTGTTCGTATGCTTTCGCCTTGTCGCCGATGATTCCGGAGTTTTCCGGCAGGGGCATGTCCGTGTTGAATCCCAGTCCCTGCCGTTCCTTTCCGCCGTCCTTCTGCGAAGGGGCGAAGATGAGCCACATGCACCCCAGAAAGGTCAGCACCATCAGCGGATAGACCAGCATCTTCTTTCTCCGCTGGCGCTGTTCCTCCGTCAGCGGTCTCTTCTCTTTTGTTTCATTCTTCTGTTCTTTTTTCGTTTCCATATACATTATTATATAGGTTATCACTTTCCTGCACGGGCAGGTTCAAATTTCCGATGTGCCGTATCTCCAGTGCCTTTTCACTTTTCCCGAAGCCGGCAATGGAGGCAACTGTCGTATGGAGACACCCGGCGGCAAAGGGGACAAGCATCCCGGCAATGACCGCCAGCCTTGCCTTCGGCGGCAGCGTGTCCAGTTTTCTGCGCAGTTCCATCCGGAAACGGGTGGCGCACTTTTCAATGATTATTCTCACCTTTCCCATACGCCTATCTCTCCACGCTTCTGATGTCCCTGTTCTCCAGTATGGTGAACCCCTCGATGGTGAACCCGTTCGGGTTGTCGTCCGAGCGGCTCGCATTCAGCAGCCGGCACGATGTCACCAGCGTGCGTTCCGTCACGTTGCTTTCCCTGATGATCATCTGCCTTGCGTAGGTGCGTGCCTCGTAGGGATAGCGGTCGAAGTTGCAGACCACGCTGTCCACCTGGAGCACCTGGTTGATGTTCCCCGCGATGATGCGGTTGTAGAATCCCTTCTCCGCAAAGTCGGCGTAGTAGTTGTACGCGCTTCTGTCCGCCAGCAGCAGCGCACGCTTCACGTTGTGCTCGATGGCGCTCTTCTCCGGCGAGAGGGTGAAGAACAGCTCGTGGAAGCGGCGCACATGCTCCCTCGCTTCCGCCGGGCGGTTCTGCGACAGGTCTTGCGAGAGCGCGAGCATCAGGCTCTTGCCTCCGTCAAGAACGTATATCTTCTGCCTCTGCGCTTCAGCGAAGCGGAAGGCACACACCACCGAGCAGACCACCACGAGGGCACACGCCGCCGTGTAGATGATTCCGAACAGACGTATCTGCCGGAAACTCGTTTCAATGTTCTTGAGTGATTTGAATTCCATTTTCTTCTTTTCGTCTTTTAGTTCATGAATTTCTTTGCCTTTTCACATCCCCTTTCCCTTGTCGCCGACTGGTGGATG
>OHAP01001460.1_pt1 | contig 14885 bp, 16 predicted proteins | sample 1577171 | NCBI WGS metagenome assembly OHAP01 (sample SAMEA3541489, study PRJEB24748) | human gut metagenome | biome: human gut; feature: human-associated habitat; material: faeces | place: China | collected 2012 | reverse complement strand
TTATTTTAATCGGTACCTCATTTTCCCCATTGATAAGTACCAGTTATAACTGATACATGTACTACACTATGTACAGTTCCACCGTCACACCAGTTGCACTATACTATTAATTTAAAGTATATTTATTAAGTGTGTGTGTGTGTGTGATATTGACATTAAAAAAGGTGCACACTTTTGAAGTGCACACCTTTTAATTATGCTGGTTTATTTATGTTGAAGCATCCTGATATAACATATTCATCGTTAGTATCACTAATTTTATATAGTGTTAATTCATTATCTGCTTTACATCCGCATAGGATGATTGGTTTCACTATTCCAACAACTTTTTGTTGAGAGATAAAGTGGCAACCAGTAAAAGTATTTTTTTTATTACCTGTTAGACCAGCATTTAAATCAATAGTACAATTTGTGAAGTAATTATCACCCGATGAAGTACTTGATAAATTATTAGTTATTAAGCAATCCACATAAGTAATATTAGCGGTAACTTCTGGCACATTTACTTGTGCGACTTTAATATTGTCACAGTTAATAAAAAGATAATTTAAATTTAACGGTTGGTTTCTATAGGTTTCTGGGTCTAAAGTCGGTTTTATATTAATTGTATATTCAAATAATAGGTGATTACAATTTATACAAGTCAAATTTTCTGAAAAAAGAATTAAATTACAGTCGTTGTTTTCAAAGTAGCCATTTTTACTATTAAATAATCCCCCCTCTGTTGTATCAATAAATGAATTATCACTTAATATTGTTTCTTTATTGTTTTTTGCTACTATTTCTTTACAAAATGCGTTAAATGTTGACCCATGATAACTGCTTTTCGATGTACATTCTTCTATAGTGACTTTACCAGTCTTTAAATTAATTGAATAACTATTATTTTCAAAAAAACAGCGTTTAAATGTTGCGTATAAATCGTCATAACTTGCTTTTTTTCTAAAACAATTTAAAATTTCATAGTTATTCACATTTATAAATTTACAATCGGTAAATGAAATAGATGTGTCAATTGCTGATAGAATAATTGCTTTTCTATCTGTTAATAACTCCGGTGTAGCCTTGTAGTTATACGGTTGAAGTGTGTCGAAAATACAGTTTTTGAAAGTAAGGTTACTATTATTGGCTATAAATATTCCAGTTATTAATGAGGTACCGTATGACGCGCTGTGGGTATTACCTTTTAAATGCAAACCATCAATTATTAATGTGCTATTACTTGAACAATTAATAAATGGATATAAATTCCCGTTATCATCATAAGGTTTGATAATTGCTGATTTATCAAATTTTATGTTTAAGTGTTCTGTAACGTTTACTGTATCTTTTGGTAATTGATAAATCCCATTAGGGACATAAAGATATGTATACCCAATGTTTATAGCGTTTGAGATTTTTTCTATTAAATTAGTACCGGTTATGTTTATAACGTTGTACCTATATGGTGTTATTTGTAATTCACCAGATTTAACCATTTCGTCTAATTTGTTGTTTATTTCCTCTTGTATATCAAGTGATTCAAAATAATTATTGACGTAATCTTTTAATTTAATATAAGCGTTATATAAGTTATTAATGTTGGTGTTCATACCATTAACATCGTTAATTATGTTGTTTAGGTATTCTACCACTTTACACAATAATTCGTAATAACTTAAACTATCATCATATACTAAAGGTAATACTTTTTGACACCAGAATTTAAAAGGTGACAACGGTTTATATGCTTCTAAATTATCTGTATGCTCGTTTTTCATACTCTTATTCTCCTTACCATAATAACATAAATAAATCATTAAATTCTTCAATAACTTCCATATCAATATTTAGAAATGTTTTTCTAAATTTCGAAAGTAAGTCACTATAATTTTCTGACCCTTGTTTACCTAAAACTGTTTCAATATAGTTTTCTGTACTGTCACGATTGCCTGTAGTATTTTCATTATCTGTTCTGTTATCACTATAACTATTTGATGTTGTACTAGTATTAGTTGAATTTCTTGTATTATCATCTGTAATCTTTCTTGCGTTAGTTAAGTATGTCTCATTTTCAAGATTAGTTATAGCACCTTGTGGGGTGTCACTGAATAAATCAATTTTACTTCCTGTAGTGTGGTCACTATCATTCCCGGTAACTGTAGTGGCTGAATTACTTATGCCGTTACTTGAACCATTTTTAGTTTCACTACTTGTTTCGCCTCTACTTACTTCATGTTTTCTCGTTAAATCAACGTCATGAAATGGGTTAAACTCAAGCAATGAACTTTTGTACAATTGGTTATAATATGGCATTATTTCCTCAAGTTTCATGTTCATATAATAAACCCACAATCCTACAGTTTCAAAACCAATCTCACGTAAATAATAGTGCTTTAAAATCTTTTTGCATAAAACTTTCCGATATGCTTCATCGAAAAATTCACATGTAGTAGTGAAAACTTTATTCCATGTTTTGTCGATAATATCATCAACATTTTTATAGCCTGTACTTTCAGTAAGACCGGCTTTATTTTCGAGAAAAAATCTAACTTCTGTAGTATATTTACTCAAAACCATCACCACCTTTATTAAAAGAATCTTCGCTCGTATCAATAAAATTAACTTCAATATTTGTATCAAACATTTTGTTAATTCTTTTAACTGCTTCACGCCTGCTATTAAGTCTGCTAATTCTGTTAGCAATTGTACCGCCTTGACTTCTTAATACTTCATCACTAACCATTCTCTCTTTCTTCTGATAATTTACATTAGTGATTCCTAAATATGTTAATGCTTCATTCCAGATTTTTGTTTTAAGTTCATATAGTTTATCACTAATATAAGGTGCTTGTGTGTTGATAGCTTTTAGGCTATTTAAGTCTAGTCCCTTATCACCAAAAATAAACGGTGAGTTTCCGTCAAATTCTTTATACAGGTTTAATAAAGTTAATCTTTGCTTATCATTTCCTTGTATCAACACAGGAGTTTTCTGAGCATTCACATTAATATCAATAATTCTGTCAATATTAGAAAGTCTTCTTGCAAAACCGCTAATATTTGTCTGACTGTTTGTGTGCATATAATTATTCCAGATAATTACACTGTTTGAAGTTTTCAATAACTTCTGATAATTGTTATATCTACTATATGCGGTTCTTATCAAGGGGTAACCATAAACATCAAACTGTCCACTATTTATACAGTTTAAGCATAAGTTTCCGATAACATCATCATTGAAATACACTAAACAACCACTTGTGAATAACTCCATTTCAATATATCTTGCGTCAACTGTATCCGGCAAATTTTTCCACTCAAAACTACTAATTGCCATTTCAATCAGTAAATCCATATATTGCTGATACGTTCTAACATTTTGACAAAGGCTTTCATTAAAAAGTGTTTTTCTTTTTCTCACTATCTCACCACCTTACACGCTATTATCTAAACTATAGTTACCAATTTCAGAGCCGTTCTTCCAGAACGTAATACCATTATCGTAGATACTACACAATTTTTTCATATCATCAGCCGGGACGCTACCCTTTAAAGTACAACCAACTGTTTTTACATAATTCCAATGTGGGCGACTACTAATATTCGGCTTTTTTACCCTTTTCACAGCATACCCAAAACGGGTAAAATAATCGTCAATCATTTTTGCATATTGGTGTGTAACACATACACCACCACCCCAAAAACTATTTGTGTGACTTGCTACATTAATACTGCCATTATTTAAGCTACCTTTACCAATATCAGCACTAATACTAGCTTGATACCCTTGACTTAATATAGCGGTAGCACTCGCTAGTGCCCCACCAACAGCTAAAGCTCCACCGCTTGCCACACCCAACCCAGTAAGGGCAACAGCACCTATACCAGCTTTGCTTACATATTCACCAACAGCTGGAATAGCGTTTTGAGCTAACCACGCTCTATACGCATCAGTATTCCAACTGCACATTGGAAACCCTGTAATAGTCAAAGCCTCAGTTACACAACGGTGGTCAAGTGAACTTTTATAACCCCAAGGTCGTAAGCAAGCTTGAACTGGCATTGTCATTGATACATCAACTTTAAAATGTGGTTGTTTACCCCGGAAGAACTCATATCTATACGCATGAGTAGTTCCACTAGCGTTAGACACTAAATAATAACAATATGGGTATGTGTAAAGTTTTTTATTTTTTGGTAAATAACCATTTAACGTATTATCACTGCTGATAGCGTCTGCTGTCAAATCAAAACTCTCGGCAATAGAACTATACTCAACTTGTATACCGCCATCACTAATACCGGTTTGACTAACAGCAATTACAGGGCACATATACATTCCAACAATAGCGTCTGGCTTTTGGTTATATTCATTTACTTTAGCCGTAACACTTTTCCAATCTGAATCATTGTAAGCGAAAATTGTGCACCCACCATAAACACCGTCATATAGAGTACCCTCACTTGATGAACTGCTATCGTTAATCATAACGCAAATAGCCATTGGCTTTAGTAATTCTGTAAGATTTTTATAATCTCGGAACACATATTCACCACAATCAACGCTCTCTGGTTCAATGTGTTCGCCTATTTCATCGGTTTCAGTGTGTTCCCGTTCAACGAAACACTCGTCAATTGTATGATTAAAATACCACGTTTGCATAACATCAAGTTCAAATGTAATTTCTGACACTTCATTATTAATATATTCAACACTTTTAATGAAAGCATAAAACCACTTATTCCCGAATGAATTATTCTGAAACATCATATAATTGCAATCATATAAGTTTTCAGCGTTAATTCCAACTCTACTTATACCGTTTTTCACTCTCTGATAAGTATAATTAGTTAAATCATATTTTTTCAACGAATTAAAATAATTATACTGTTCTGTAGTGTTATTAAACAAAATTGTATGTGTATAACTAGTGTCTAATGGAACATTGTTTAAAAGTTTAATGTTTGTATTAGGTTGTATATACATTTTCATAACTCCTTTATAGGGCGGAATTTTCCGCCCATAAATTTTTACTGTTTAGTGAGAATTACCGCATCACCTACATTACTTGCTGATGTAACTTTAGATTCTGCATTCGTGTACACTGTACCGTTAATAGTAACTTCTAACTGAATTTCAGTATCATGTTTACTTGCTGGAATTAAAAGTGCGCCAAACGGATGAACACCTATTCCATTTGTTGTTAACTGTTCTGTCTGAACAAACTGAGCAGTGTTAGGTTCAAGAGTAGCTCCATCAACCTCGCACTGTAAGCTTAATGTGGTAGCTTCTTCACTTGTACTCTTATCAACAATTTCTGCTGTTACTGTTGTCGGTAATGCTGTATCAGCAGTACTTGTTACAAAAACAATTGCATTTGCAAATGGCGAGCTACTTACTGTCTTCCATGTGTGATAAAAATAATTCCAGTACATCCCGGACGCCACATATTTTTCTGTAAATTTGTTATTATTGTCGTAAACCTGAAACCAGTTTTCGTCCAAAATAACTGCTTTTACGTTTTTCAAAAGATTAAGCTCATCCTGTGTAACTTCTTCAATGCCGTCAGAGTTTTCTCTAATAACTGTAAATCTGTCATTATCGAACGAAGTCCAATCGTCAATTAAGAAAAGTCTTCCAATAAAATCCGCTTTATCCATGTTAAAAGCACTTGCAAGAACTTCAACATCAAATTTAGCGTTAAACATAGAGTCCATGAATATAACCTGTCTATCTTTCGGGGTGTTAGTCTTAACACCTGAATTGTTGTACTTATCACTCATAAATGTAATTAAGTTACTAATTCCACGAAAAGAGGTTGCTGATTCTTTTAATTCTGTACCATCACCAATTGACACTGGTTTAAGTTTTCCGTGTGAAATAGCTTTAATTAACAGGTATTTGAAAAGTAAAAATTCATCATATTCAGCGGCAGTATATACGCTATCTACAATTTTTGCGATTAAGTTCTGTACTCCGTCAATGTTTAAGAATGCCGTTTTAAGGTCTTCATCCTGTATTGTTACTGGGTACATAACACGCCAGTTTCTAGCGTGAAAAGCTGATTTAACGTCTGGTGGTGTTCTTTTGAACTCTCTCTGTTCACCTTTTTCAACGTTATAGTCAACAACTTTTGCAATATTTACAAAAATGTCTTCTACTGTTTCTCCAAACTCTAAATACCCTTTTTTCAGAACTGAATACGGGTTATTAAAGTTCGCACTCTGTACACGAACGATTGCAATTCTATTCACTAATGCGTTAATGAACTGGTTAGCAAAAGCGGGTGTACCGTAAATAATTTCCCCAACTTTTGGGATATCGGTTGTTTTTGTTACTTCTGGGACATTTTGCTGATATTCATAACTGGCATTCTGACGAATAACGTTAAGAATATCTAATGTACTTGCCTGTAATGTACTTACTGCAATTCTTTTAGGCATTTTTCATCACTCCTCTTTAAATAATTCTTCAAATGTTTTCGGTTTTTCTTCATTTTCAAGGTCTTTCACGTCTTCAATCTCATCCTCTTCAATCTCTGGATTGAAAAAACGTTCCGTATATTTCTTTCTCCAAGACGCGTCATTTTCTTCAAATTTAGCTTTCCAATCTGTGCTATCACCTACAGATTTATTTACTAAATCGTCAAGAGTGTCTGTCACATCTTCTAAAAAAGAAATATTTTCATCACTATTATCATCACCAATTATAGTTTTGATGATTCCCATTAGTTCTTCTCTTGTTCTTATTGCCATGCTATCACCACCTTATATTTTAATATTTATATAAATGTTTCACGTGAAACATTATATATGATATCTAACCATCATCCAAACAGGCATGCGGTTAATGTGCGAACCCGGGGCTCCACCACCGCCACCCCCGGCTGATAGATACCTATACATCATAACTGCATTTCGTAAAGCTTGTGTTCTTGATAAATATACACCCCCGTCTTCTGGTATAAGTTCCCAACTATTTATAGTAGAATTATTTGCGTTCAATGTAATGTATTCAAGAGCCTCGTTTGCGAATTGTATTCTTTCTTCTAGTGCTGGAACACCAGCACGTTCCCAGCACTTTTCAAATGCTGTGGTTAACATAGTTAAGTCTGTACTATCAGACTGTAAAAATTCTGTTAAAGAGCTTATACCGCCATATGCCCCTTGCCAGTCGTTCTCAACTATTAGGTATTTAAGTTGTGCGTCCCCGTCTGTTCGTGTGTACCCGTTTTCAGATAACCAATTGAAAAGTGCTATCTTTCTACTCCCGTCCCACTGAAACATACCATACGCTGTCCCACCTATTTGAGATAACGCTGGATTTATGTGAGATTCTCTCCAACTGTTACCAGCTAAAGCAGATACAACATAAATACTTGTACCGTAACCACTTGCACCACCAGACCCGTATCTGAATATTCTGGGGAAACTACGTTCATAGTTAGGGTTTCCACCCGAACTTCCTATAGATACTTGATTTGCTAACGGCGCATTGTCTGTGTGTGCCCCCATAAATACGGCTTTTCCTGTACCACCCTTATAGCACATTTCTGTATGTCCAGAAGATAAACCAATGTCCCCCGGTAAAATTTCACCACTTGCGTTAACTTCTGTAAAACCTAATCTTAACAATTCACTTGCCTGTGTGTAAGTTGTAAACGCATTGTGTAACGGGGCATATGCCGGTGTTGTAAACCCCCCAGCCAATAAAGAGTAATTGATAAAACTCGAACAATCATAATAGGTTATACCATTTATTGTTTGTTGGTTACGGTATGATTGTGAATAACCTACGTTCGGGGCGTTACAGGTTTGTATTGCCCATGAATAAGCTTTATTAATATCTGGCATTATCTAACATACTCCTTACCGTTATAATTTGCACATATCCAGCCACTAGGAATTTTCATCCATATGTTTCCGTTGTGTACCATTGTTTCTTGACAAGTTACCCTTGTACCGTTCATTAATTGACCTAACGAATTACAATATTTTCTAGCGTTTTGCGTTAATTGTGATTTTGACTTAATTAACCCGTCTGGCGCTGACCTTACGTTAAGATTATTAACGCATACAGTATATGTATTGCCAACAATAAACCCAGTAGGCGAATTATTACCGACATATCTATAGTGGCAATCCCAACCTTTACTATATTCGTAATAAGGTCTAATGTATATTTCTCTGCCTGTTTGGTCACCAGTTTTTCCACCTTTTGTCGTACCTTTTTCATTTATTGAAGCTGTTACAACATTATAAGAATCAACTGACATAACAACATGATGTGCTTTGTTCAGATGAATATCACCTTTTTTCCACGGTTTTGTGCATTTTTTAAAACCGTTAGTGATTAATTGCTGTTCAAGGTTGCCCGTCCATGTTTCACGTGAAACATTAAAACCACCCTGTATTAGTGCGTTAGCAATTAATGAACTACAATCGTAGTCTTTTCCTTGCCTGTGCACTTGGTCATACCCGTGTGTATTGTCATTTGCAATATTTACAGCCCATTCAACAGCCTTATTAATATCTGGCATATTTATCACCTCACTAATCTTGATGTTTCACGTGAAACATCTGCATAAGTTTATCTGGTAAAATATCCGGGTTAATTTTTGTGATATTCTCTAATATAGATACTAATTCCGTTGTGCATACGTATAGAATGATAACTGGTAATATAGCAACTGGCAATTTAAAGCCTACAATACTACCGTAATTATCCATTAACCACGCAAGAAAATAGCACAAAATAAAACCTACCTTTTTGAATAAACCGTCACGCAACCGACTTGACTTTAATTCATGTGCTCTAATTGCTGATATAATACCAGTCAACAAATCAAGTCCGTTAAATATTAACGCAACTATAATAGAAGTATAAATTTGCATTCCATCACCTCACTTCTATTTAATTATAACATAAAATTTGACATTTTGCAATAGTTATGCTATAATATATATATAACAAATAGTTGTTCTATTACTACTATAACAGGAGATTTTAATATGAGTATGTATTATGACGGAACAAAACTTTTATCCATGCTTGACATTAACAACAAAAAACCAGAATTATATATGTGTACAACTAATAGAACTGGTGGTAAGACTACATATTTTGGCAGATATTTTGTCAATAGGTTTTTAAAGAATGGGGAAAAATTCGGCCTATTATATCGTTATAATTATGAATTGGATGATGTAAGTGACAAATTCTTTAAAGATATCGGTAGTTTATTTTTTAATAACTGTGAAATGACAAGCAAAAGACGGGCAAAAGGTGTGTTCCATGAGTTGTTTATTAACAACGTAAGTTGCGGGTATGCACTTGCGCTAAATAATGCAGATCAAATCAAAAAATACAGTCATTTATTTTCAGACATTACTCGTTTATTGTTCGATGAATTTCAGTCTGAAACAAATCATTATTGCTCTGATGAGGTTAAAAAATTACTTAGCGTACATACATCTATTGCTAGAGGACAAGGAAAGCAAGTTAGGTATGTCCCGGTATTTATGTTAGGGAATGCCGTTAGTATTATAAATCCTTATTATGTCCAGTTAGGTATATGCGACCGCTTGAGAAACGACACTAAATTTTTAAAGGGTGACGGTTTTGTAATTGAACAAGGGTACGTAGATAGCGCAAGCAGAGCGCAACAATTAAGTGCGTTTAATAGAGCATTTTCTAACAGTGAATACGTTGCATATTCTAGCCAAAATATATACTTAAACGATAATTATAGCTTTATCGAAAAACCTAAAGGAAAAAACAACTATCTATGCACAATTAAGTATGAAAATTGTGAGTACGGAGTAAGGGAATTTCCAGAACTAGGAATAATATTTTGTGATGATAACCCGGACGTGACGCATAGAGTTAGAATAACAGTTACAACAGAAGACCATAATATTAATTACGTCATGCTTAAAAAGAACGATTTCTTTATTTCCAATCTAAGATTTTTGTTCGAGCGTGGTGCTTTTAGATTCAAAAACTTAAAATGTAAAGATGCTATATTACACACATTAAGCTATTAAAAAGTTTCACGTGAAACATTATATTGGTATCTGCATGAGTGTACCGCAATGAAGTAATGGGACAGCACATTTGAAATATAATGCCTATATACTTTCTCGTAATTGCAATGCGCTTTGTTGGTTTCTCATGTTATAGATATAAAATAGAGGGTGCCTAACACCCTCTATTATTTTTATTCTTCCGGTTTATTCATATATGCGTCAAACTCTGATTGACATTCGTGTTTAAATTCACACGTTAAACAAATATGCTGGCATTGTTTATCAACCCATTTTATTTTTATTATTCTAATGCATCTGATAAGTCGTTTCAACAAGTAAAACCCCCCCTATTATTCTTTTAGGACGTAGCTTATCTGGTACGGATAAACCAATTTTAAAATCAGAAAAATCACGTTTAATTGGTTCACGATTTTCGTTAAATAAAAAACTACGTTCTTCATCTGTCCAGTTATCGTTATACATTGCTGTTCCTTGCATAGATAAGTTAAATAAGTCTTTGCATTTTTGTGGCATTCCGGCACACTTAATATTATTATATGGTTTTTCAATTGGCTCTAAATCCTCTGCGATTATATGCTCAATATATGTTTTTTGCCTTGTAAAAATAGCTTTATCCCAACATGATTCTAACTTCCAACAGCAAAAATCCTTTGGATGTACTTTTATTCCTATAACCTGTTCGGGTGGCAAGTCACAATGTATACTGTCCGTATCAGCATAGATAAAGCCGGGATTACTTACACCATGATAATTCTTTTGAGCCACTCTTATAGTAAAATTACGTGCATAACTTGTTATTGCTGACCCTACTGGAATATAACCAGCCTTTTTATTATTTTCCGATACAGGTAAAAAGCCTATAGACTTATCATCTTTAACATACGCAAGCTTGAACGAACTGTCTTTAGAACTAGCCATTTTTCCGTACAAGTTATTTAAGAACAATTTTGCCAATTCTCTTTTTGCCCCTTTTGATGTTTGTTTCTGGTGTTTGTATTTTTCTATGTATTCATCGAATATGCCTGTTTGAGTATAAAACCAACAGCCGTCCAATATTTCAAAGTCTACTAGTTCATAATGTTCTTTAATTAAAATAAAGTCTGTCATTGTTAAGGTTAACTCAACACGTGTGTCAATCAAATTTCCGTTTAAATCCCGATAATGTGTATAGTACTGATTAGTTGTCTTATCATACACGTCAGAAGATTCAAGAGATTCTGTGCCTTTATATAATAAATTACCCTTAATCTGTATAAACGGTAACTTATCTTTTTTAATATAAAACCTTGTCTTAATTCGTATAAAATAATACCGATTATCTTCTAAAGCTTCGTTCGGTATATAATTACCCGACCAAAATGTCGGCTTTCCTATAGGATAAGCGTTACCAGATTCACTGCTCATCATAGACGGGTATAACGAATTTACATCAGCAGTTGTTCCGTTATAGTATATCTTATTTTCTTTACCTTTAACCAGATAACACCAACCACCTTTATAAGATTTTCGCACCCATTCCCCGGCATTATCATATTTATAGGTATTTTTGTCTATCGGTATATCATATATGTCTGGAAACATTTCATTGTAATCAAGTTCATTTTTTAAAGAATGTTTACAAATATTTTTGTATTCTGACAGACAACAAGATCCAATAGTTAATTTATCGTGTCCCTCATTAAATAATATTTCAAGTGCTTCCTTTACCACTAGAACATCGTTCGCAATATACTTTTTTTCCTCATCTGTAATATTACAACCAGCATACCTAAAACCGGTATATTCCATTTCAAGTTTACGGTGCTTAGTCTTAAACGAATCTCCTATACGTTTAACGGAAAATGGTAACAGTTTAAGTGAATCTCTTATCTCAATAAAATGGTTTTTTACTTTTATAATTATTGAATACCATTGACCCTTATCAGATATCGAATACTTAAACGTATTATTTTCCATATCTTTTTCTTGTAGCCACTCAACATTATTTTCGTTCTCACCATTTTTTCTGTACGCCTGTTTATAGTGCTTATCTATTAACAGATATGACAACCAGAATGAGCCGTCAAATTTTAAGTTATGGTAATAAGCTACTATATTACATTTTAAGTCTATAAAATAGTCTAACTGTTCTTGAATAGAATGAAAAATTTGAACAGTATCATCTGTAAACAATTCAGTAGACGCACTCGCCCATACTTCTGTAGAGTGTTGACCTTTATACACAGTCGTTTCAAAATCACACATAAAGTATCTATACTTTTTTACTTTCATTTTATATCAACTCGTTATAATCTTCTTCAAGTTCTAAGGCATTCATTAAATTTTCTTTAAATAATTCGCCTTGGTCTGGTAAGTAGTCAATCATGTTAGACATGTACTGATATAATAGGTTAGTGTTATACGCTATTTGATATGTAACAATATTTCCATGCTCCGCACCGTCTTGCAACATTGTTGCAACGGAATGCTCATCATTTTCGTTTAATATCTTGTCCAACCAGCTTAACAATAACTCTGATGCTTTAGGGTTAAATTGCGAAACGTGTTCACGAAACCCGGATATAACAACACGGTCAAAAAAACTTGCATCTTCTGATATATTCGTTGGCGGTGTATAGGTTGTTGTCTGTATTGGTGATGCTAGCGTTTTTAGTTCTTTTGATGTGTACTGTTTTAGTTGGTTCGTATATTTTGTCAGTTGTGTGCCTTTAATTCCTTGTTTTCTTAACTCATTTTCTGTCGGAAAATAAATGTCTATTTCCATCCCTTTTTCACGCAACCGTCTTTGATATGCCATAATTCTATTTCGGTTACGTGTATATGATGTTTTCCTTTTAGCCATTTGCTAAACCCCCTTTTTCAATGTTTCACGTGAAACATTTTTAGAAAAAAACATCGGCCACGGGTGAGTGTGTGACCGATGTTTTTTCACCTGTTCATTTTACTTTAATGATTCAACATCTAACAAGCAATTGATGTAATCTCTCCCAGCTTTTGTTTTGCCGGATGTTTTAATAACTGTAAATTCTTTACCATGCATAATGGTAGAAATATCTTTGATTGACCTCTTGAAAGTTGCTGACTGACAAGAATATACTTTGTTGTCCGGCGTAAGAATTGAAAGAATCTCGCTTTCTTCTCCTGTTGCTTCTTTAACATCAATAAAATTCAATGTTGCTGAAACTGGAATATGTGTTCCGTCTGCTACGTCTTTCATGGATTCGATAGCTGGCGAAATTGTCATAAGATACTGCTCAACTTCTGTTAACTCTCTGCTTGCTTCTTTAATTTTAATCATGGTTTTTTCTCCTTTTTATTATTTGTTTTCTGCTTCTTTTTTTACTTCTCTAGGTGGTAACAGTGTTGCGTGTTCAATAAACTCCTGTTCTGCCATACCGTAGAGGGTTTCCACTTCTCTTTTATCTACAATATGTACTGCCTTAATAGCGTCTGTTTCAACGATTTTTTTCACCTCTTTAAGAAGTTTTTCATCGTCTTTGAATGTGCGTGATACTGTGACGTCTTTATTGATTGGCTCCCCCTTTTCAACGTCTAAGCACATAACAGTAACTTCTGTTGTAGTGATAGTTCTTGTTACCATTGGTACTCTTGCCATAATTTTTACTTCCTTTCTTGTAAATGTATTAATTTTTGTTTCTATACAGGTAATACCTGTAAAGGGTGCAACGGGAATCGAACCCGTATTAAATAGGATGGAATGGAAAAAATTTTTTGCTTTACCATTTAAGCTATGCACCCATGGGGTGGTGACGGTAGAAAAAAAGGATTATGAGGAACCGCCACCTATGGCTAACGTAATAGGTTAATTACTTATTACATTATTTATTATATCAAAGATTTTTTAATTTGTCAACAGCTTCTGTATAATTTGTTGAACAAATTGTTATTATGTTTTTATCAAAACCAATATCAACAATATAACGAATATTTTCTATTTCCATAATAAAACGTTGAGTAAAAGTTTTAGCGTTATATTTTATTATTCCAATATGTCTTAAATACACTGAATTATCATACTCAAGACGCTTCATATATAAAAGATTATTAGAATATCTTACTACTTTCTTTTTACAAGGGTTCTTATAACATTCATATAATGACGAATAACATCGCATTAATTCTATATCAGAAGCATTCCTAAAATTATCAAACGCTATATAGTCAACAAATTTGCCATCTACAATTTCAAAAACTTTACCTTTAATAATTATATTTTCTGTACACATTAAAAACTCTCCTTTTAATTAACTCTATACCAGACAAATACCCGTGTTTAGTAAGTATGCCATACAGTTCGTCATATGTAAAAAATAACGCCATATCGTGATATTCTACTCTAAAACAATTATCAAATATCTGATAATTAATCATATAACCTGTACCAATAAAATTATTAATCAATGTTGATATATTAATAACTTTATTATTGCTAATCAATAATCTACTCATATTATCATCCACTCCTTTTTTAATGTTTCACGTGAAACATTATTTAATTATAAATCTTGCAACTAAAAGCCACATTAATATATTACATATTAACCAAATTACTAATTCCATTATAACCCCCTTATAATAAATTTGAAATATAACAAGCTAAAAAATACAGAACCATTAGACAACAAATATAAACAGTTTCTTTCATTTTATATCACCTCTTTTTCTATATAAGTAGTATAACATTTTTTTCGATATCTGTCAACACATTTACAAAAAAAATAATCGATAATTTTCCGTCCACTTATTCTACCCACCATGGTAGTACAAGATTTGCACCACATATCAGTTATAACTGGTACTTATCAATGGGGAAAATGAGGTACCGATTAAAATAA
>OHAP01001454.1_pt1 | contig 14936 bp, 11 predicted proteins | sample 1577171 | NCBI WGS metagenome assembly OHAP01 (sample SAMEA3541489, study PRJEB24748) | human gut metagenome | biome: human gut; feature: human-associated habitat; material: faeces | place: China | collected 2012 | reverse complement strand
CTGGTCATTTCCATGATGAGAATGGTTCCCGTCACCGGTGACTGAACAGAGGCCGCAAAAAAGGCGGCCATGGAGATGACGACGATGTTGGACAAGTAATACGAAGAAATGAGTCCCAAGCGGACAAAGACGATGCCCGTAATGCCGCCTGTCAGCGCGCCCAGGACCAGCATGGGCAGGAAAAAGCCGCCAGGGACGCCGCAGCCATAGCTGACCAGGGTGAAGAGGAACTTCCCGATGAGAAGGCCGGCAAAGAGTTTCAGCGATAAGGGCAGGGTATAGAGGCTGTTGACCAGGTCGTTGCCGCCGCCCAGGACTTCCGGGAAGACATAGCCCAAGATGCCGGCCATGCACAAGGCAAAGGCAATGCGCATATAATTATTGCGAAAGACAGGTAAATCATAGAAATAATGAATATTCAGCAAACCCTTGTTGAAGACGACGCCGGCCAAGCCAATAATGATTCCCAGAATGACCACGAGCCACATGTAGCGCAGGGGAAACGGCGGCAGCATGCCGAAATGGAAGACCGGCGCCCGGCCGAAGACGTAGCGGCTGACCATGGTCGCCAGCAGGGCCGCTGCCATGGACGGCGCCAGGACGACGCCGGAAAAATTGCGGTGCAGTTCTTCCAGGGCGAACATGACGCCGGCCAAGGGCGCATTAAAGGCCGCCGCCAGACCGGCACTGGCACCGGCCGTGATGAGGTAGCGTTCTTCCATGCGCGTCCGCCCCAAGGCCCGGCTCAGGCCCTGAGCCGTCACGGCGCCGATCTGGATGGACGGCCCTTCGCGGCCCAGGGACAGGCCCATGCCGATGCCGACGATGCCACCGATGAGCTTGACCCAGAGAATGCGCAGCCAGCGCATGCGGATGGCCCCCAAGATGACGCCTTTTACCTGGGGGATGCCGCTGCCGCCGGCATTGGGTTCATAAATCCCCAGGTGCCATAAGAGCAGGGCCGCCGCCAATAAGACGCCGAACCAGGACAGGTTCAGGAGTACGCCGCCGCTGGCCAGGACGTTGGCATAGATCCATTGGCGCCAGACCGTCCCCATTTCCAGGCCCCAGCGAAAAAAGCTGATAACCGTTCCTGATAATATCCCGACGACGATGCCTTCAAAAAAAAGGCGCAGGCGGAACCGAGGCCAATGGTCGAGGGCCCGCAGAGCCGCTTCTAACTGTGTATCGACATGCATATCTTTCACAATCCTTTCTATTCATATGTCCAAATTATATCATAGTCCCGTAACTTTCGCAGGTTCCTGATGGTATCCCCTATTATAGTATTATAGAGAAGGCGAAATATAAGTTTTCGTAAATTTTTCGCAAGCATTTCCTAAAAATCGTTGCTATTTAAAGAATGACTCATTATGATAGAAACAACACATCGATAGGAGTCCTGTCCATGAATCAGCCATCTTTCCATTTCCCAAAAAGCCCGCGGGCCAAGGCCATCGCCTTTGGCCTCATCTTTCTCCTGACTTGTATAGCCATTTATCTCTATAGCCATTCCAGTGCCGTCTCAAAAGTAAAAGGCACGGCCCAGAACGTATCGGTCAAGGCGTATACCGTGACCCGCCAGGATATGAAGCGCAAGATTTCCCTGTCCGGCCAGACCGTTCCCGTCGCCCAGGTCGACATTTCCACGAAATACGCCGGTAAAATCGCCGATGTCGCCGTCAACCTCGGCGATGTCGTCGCGCCGGGCCAGGTCCTGCTCATCCAGGATACGGTCGACACGAACCTGACCCTCAATCAGGATAAAGCAGCCCTGGAACAGGCCGTCGCCGATTCCAAGGCTGCGGAATCGCAATTCGGCTCAGACCTGCAAAAAGCAGAAGTCGAATACGACACGGCCAAGATGAATTACAACCGCTATGCCGTCCTGAAAAACGAAGGCGCCATTTCCCAGCAGGAACTGGATACAGCCTATCAGGCCCTGATCGTCGCCAAATCGGCCCTGGACAACCTGGAGTCGCAGAATGTCGGCGACGTCCCGGCCAGTGTGGCCAGTAAATATGCCGCCCAGGCCAAAGCCGGCTATACCGTCGACAGCCTGACCCAGCAGCTCGACGACATGACCCTGCGGGCCCCGCGGGCCGGCGTCGTCACCTACCGCAACGCCGAAGTCGGCGCCATGGCCGCGGCCAACACGAAAGTCATGACCATTACCGATACGAGCGGCGTATACATCGACTGTTCCCTGTCCGAAGCCGACGTCGCCGCCATCCAGCAGGGGATGCCCGTCAGCGTATCCATCGAGTCCCTGGCCCAGGACTACGACGGCTATATTACCTACGTCAGCCCGGCCATGGACGATACGACCAAGACCTACGTCGTCCGCATCACCCTGGCCCAGCCGGACGCGAAGCTGCGCGGCGGCATGTTCGCCCAGTCGTCCATCGACGTCCTGCAGAAACCGGATACCCTGTTCATCCCCAAAGACGCCTTGACGGAACAGGATGGGAAGGCTCAGGTCTGCGTCATCAGGCCTGACGATACGATTGAACTCCGCACGGTCACGACGGGCCTGCGCAACGACGATTATATCGAAATCACGGACGGCCTCGATGACGGTGACGTCATCGCCACAACCAACTTGGCCCGCCTCAAAGACGGTACGACCGTATCCATCGAAGAAAGGCAGTGACCGTCATGAATTTGACTAAGTTTTCTATCGACCGCCCTATCGGCATCACTATGGTCATCGCCTTCTTCGTCGTCCTCGGCCTGTTCAGTTTCTACCGCATCGGCGTTGAACTGCTGCCGGCCTTGAACACACCGTACGTCACCGTGTCCATTTCCTACCCCGGTGCCAATGCCGATTCCGTCGAACAGCAGGTCGTCAAGCCTGCCGAAGACGCTCTGTCTTCTGTGTCTAATTTAAAACATATGACGTCGACGGCATCGTACGGCCAGGCCCGGATTACGCTGGAGCTTGATTTTTCGGCCAATGCCGATGCGGCAGCCATTGACGCTACGAAAAAAATCAATGCCATCCGCGGCAGCCTGCCTGACGATATCGACGAGCCAGTCGTCATCAAGCGCGACGTCAACGCGACGCCGATCATGTACGTCGCCGTCCAATCTTCCCACTCCCTGGACGATATCTACAGCAAGACAGAAAATGATTTCCAAGATGTCCTCCAGCAGGCCGATGGCGTCTCGGAAATCGAGCTCAACGGCGGCCGTGATAAGGAAATCGCCGTCGAAATCGACAAGGACAAGCTCATCCACTACGATATGACCCTGGCAGAAGTCGTCAAAGCCTTGAAAGCGGAAAACGTCCTCATGCCGTCGGGGACGATTTATTCGTCAGGCACGACGACGGACGTCCGCGTCAAAGCCCAGTACGCCGATGAAAGCGAACTGTCCCAAATCCAGGTCACCAATGCCAAGGGTGCCAAGATTCCCATTACGGCGGTCGCCTCCATCAAGCGCCAGGACCAGCGAGTCACGCGTTATGCCCGTGTCAACGGCGACGATGCTGTCGTCATGGCCATTTACAAGAACAGCGACGCCAACGTCGTCAACACGGTCGACAATGTGACCAAAAAGCTGGACGAACTGCGCCAGGACAATCCGGACTATACCTTTACCATTACCAATGAATCGGCTTCGTATATCCGCAATTCCCTGCACAATACCCTGCAGACCCTCATCGAAGGCCTGTGCACGACAGGGCTGGTCCTGTTCTTCTTCCTCCGGGGCTGGCGATCGACGCTGGCCGTCATGATTGCCATTCCGACATCCCTGATTTCTACTTTTTTTGCCATGTACCTGGCCGGCTTCACCTTTAACATGATGTCCCTTATGGGCATGGCCCTGTGCATCGGCATCCTCGTCGACGACTCGATTGTCGTATTGGAAAACATCCACCGCCACCTCATGCAGGGCGAAGCACCAAAATCAGCAGCCCTTCACGGCCGGTCGGAAATTGGCATGGCTGCTGTCGCCATCACCCTCTGCGATGTCGTCGTTTTCCTGCCTATTGCCTTCATGACGGGCATGGTCGGCCAGTATTTCAAACAGTTCGGCCTGACCATCGTCTTTGCCACACTCTTTTCCCTCTTCGTTTCCTTTACGCTGACGCCGATGCTGGCATCGCGCCTGTTCCGCCTGGGCCTGAAAATCCCGGACAAACCGATTTGGCATAAAATGGACGCCATCGAAGAAAGCGCCCGCAACCACTATACGTCTATCCTGACCTGGAGCCTGGATCACGCCAAAAAGCTGGTCATCCCCGTCCTGGTCCTGTTTATCGCCGCAGCGGCCCTGATCCCGACGGGCCTGGTCGGTTCGGAATTCATGCCCCAGACTGACGAAAGCAGTTTCCGCATCACCGTCGAACTGCCGACCAATGCCAATCTGACGCGGACGGATAAAGTAGCGCGCCAGCTCGAAGATTACTTGAAGACGGTCCCGGAAGTCACGTACTATACGTCGATGATCGGCGGCAAGAGCCTGAACCAGGCCAATATCCAGGTAACGCTGAAAGACCGGCGCGACCGGTCGCGGACGATATGGCAAGTCACCAACGACGTGCGCCGCTTTGCTGCGGACCACATCTATGACGGCGACGTCCGGGTCAAAGAAGCCCAGGCTTCCGTATCCGGGACGACAGGCGGCTTCGGCGGCGGTTCAGGCAACCTTCGCCTGGAACTGCGCGGCAAGGACAGCGAGGCCCTGCTGGCCCAGTCACGGGCTATCGAACAGATGATGAAGACCGACATCGCCGGCCTGCGCGACATCAGCAGCTCCTACCAGGACGGCATGCCCGAATACCAGCTCGTCGTCGACCGTAATAAGCTGAAACAATACGGCACGTCCCTGAGCGATCTGAACGACACCTTTTCCAATGCCATCAGCGGCCAGAAAGCCGGCGTCCTGGCCAATGACGCCAAAAACGACAACAACGACACGGATATCTACGTCCGCCTCAAAGGGGCCGACGCCTTCCGCCTGTCCGACTTGGAAACGATTCCCCTCAACGCCAACGGCCACATCATTTACATCGCCGACGTAGCCAAGGTCCAGGCCGGGACAGGACCGGTGACGATCCGCCGGACCGACAAGGAACGGAGCATCACCCTCGGCGGCTCGCCTCAGGGACGGCCGCTGAACGAGGTCATCCAGGACGTGGCGAATCACCTGAACGCCATGGACCTGCACGGCATGACTTTCCGCTTCACCGGCCAGGCCGACCAGATGACGACGACCTTCACGGACTTGGGCGAAGCCCTGCTCCTGTCGCTCATCCTGATATTCATGATCCTGGCCATCCTCTATGAATCGGTCAAGACGCCATTCATCCGCATGTTCTCGCTGCCCCTGGGCCTCATCGGCTCCCTGTTCCTGCTCTTCTTGACCAATAATACGCTGAACCTCTATTCCCTTATCGGCATCCTGGTCATGGATGGCCTGGTCGCCAAGAATGGGACGCTCCTCCTGGACTATACGCTGACCCTCATGCACGAACAGGGCCTGGACCCGCGCAGCGCCGTCATCCAGGCCGGCCGCGTCCGGCTGCGTCCTATCTTCATGACCACCCTGACCATGGTCGTCGGCATGCTGCCTACGGCCCTGTCCATGACGGCCGGGGCGGAAACGCGGGCCAGTATGGCCGTCGTCGTCATCGGCGGCCTGCTGACATCGACAGTCTTCACACTGGTCATTATCCCGATTCTTTTCGTCTTCATGGAAAAGCACAGCCTGTTCCGACGAAAGAGTGCCTAAAAAAAGTCCTGCCCTGGTGGCAGGATTTTTTGTTTTATTATAGAATAATATATACATATATAGAAAATGCATCGGGCTCAATGAAGGAGGACTGACCTATGAACGATAGATACACACCGACATTTAATATTCACGAAGCCGTGCGCAAGACTTTACCTTATATGATGGAAATGCGCGAATATTTCCATGCCCATCCGGAATTGAGTGAAAAAGAATTCGATACGTGCAAGACGATATTCCAGGAACTGTCCCTCATGGGCATCGAAGACGTTAAAATCATCGCCGGCACAGGCGTCACCGGCCTGATCCACGGCGCCCTGCCCGGTCCAGTCATCCTCTTGCGGGCCGATATCGACGCCCTGCCGCTGACAGAAAAATTCGACTGCCCTTATTCGTCCCTCGTCGACGGCGTCATGCACGCCTGCGGCCATGACGGCCATGCAGCCAATCTCCTGGGCGTCGCCAAAATCCTCAACAAGCACAAAGACTGCCTGCGCGGCACGATCCGCCTGGCCTTCCAGCCGGCAGAAGAAGGCAACGGCGGCGCCGCCCGCATGATCGACGCCGGCATCCTCAACAACCCCCGCGTCGACTATGCCCTGGGCCTGCACGTCGCCGGCAGCCTGCCCAAGGGGTACGTCGGCATCGGCCGCGGTGAGATTTCGGCGTCCTGTGACGACTTCACCATCACCCTCCACGGCCGCGGCGGCCACGGCTCCCAGCCGTCCCTGTGCATCAGCCCCATCCAGATGGGCATCGACATCATCCAGTCCATCCAGAACTTCGTCTACAACTGCCATGCCGACGGCGACGGCGTCGTCCTCACCTTCGGCCAGTTCCAGGCCGGCCACAACCCGAACGTCATCCCGGAAACGGCCGAACTGAAAGGGACCCTGCGGACATATAACGAAGAAAAGCGGAAACGCATCCTCGACGCCATTCAGGCCATCCTGAAAAATGTCACTACCACTTACGGCGGCACCTTCGACCTGGACGTCGTCCCCTTCTCGCCAGTCTGCGTCAATGACGACGGCGTCACCGACCGGGTCGTCCACATCCTCCAGGACCACTGTTCCCACCGCGTCGACCTGGTCCCCTTGAAGCGCGGCTCCGGCTCGGAAGACTTCGCTTATTTCAGCGCCGCCGTGCCCAGCTCGTTCTACTACGTCGGCGTCTACAGCGACGCACCGGTCATCGGCCATTCACCGGAATTCCATTGGGACAGCAACGCCTTGAAGTACATGTGCGAAACGATGCTCACCATCGTCTATTACTTTGAAAGTTATGCCTGAGCTTCCCAGTTGTCTAATTCCATATTGAGCGTATAATGAGGGGTATCCATCTTGAAAAAGGAGTGATACCCCTCATGGTATTCTGGTTCATCATCGAACACACGATGCTTCCCATTTTCTTTCTCGTCGTCCTCGGTTATTTCCTCGATAAGAAATTCCACCTCGACGTAAAGACCTTATCGAAGCTCATGTTTTTCCTGGTCATCCCCAGTTTCATCTTTACCAATATCTATACGACGCAATTCCCGGCGACGAGCATCAACATCATCGCGGCCATCGCCATCTTCATGGTCATCTGCTTCGTCATCGCCAACATCGTCGGCCGTATCCGCCACTACGATGCAGCCATGCTGGAATCGTGCCGCAATGCCTTCATGTTCAACAACACGGGAAATCTCGGCGTCGCCCTGATCATCCTCGTCTTTTCCCACGACCCCTTCGTCGTCAACGGCCAGACGCCGTATCTGGCCGAAGCTATGGTTGTACAGATCATCATCTTCATGATCCAGAGCATCTCCCTCAACACGCTCGGCCTCTATCAGGCCGGCCGGGGCCGCCTGACGGCCAGGGATACGCTATCTGTTATGTTCCACATGCCCCTGCTCTATGTCCTGGCTGCGGCCCTCATCGCCCGCTACGTCGGCTGGGACGCCAAGGACTTCTTCCTGTGGCCTATCATGGATATGGCCAGCAAGGCACTCCTGCCCCTGGCCATGGTCAGCATCGGTGCCCAGTTGTCGCAGACGAAGATCCAATGGCTCGACAAGGACGTCTGGATTGTCAGCATCCTCAAGATGACGGTCCTGCCCCTCATCGGCCTGGCCATGATCTACCTGGCCAATGCCTTCCGGCCCGGCACGTTCACAGCCGTCAGTGCCACGGTCTTCCTCATCTACTGTGCCATCCCGACGGCCGTCAATACGGCCCTGTTTGCCATCGAGTTCGACAACAACCCCGATTACACCACGCAGGTCGTCATGAACACGACGGCCCTGAGCGCCGTATCCCTGACTTTCTATATTTTCCTGGGGCACATTCTTTTCGTCTGAATGATATACTTTTTATCTGTTCGTTACTAAAATCAATATATCCCAACTTTTATTAAAAGAATTTCAAAAAAAGTTATTGACATGACGCGTTTTTACTTATATAATGATTTCATCAACAGAATAGCAGCGGCAAAGGAGCCTGGAAAGAGAGAGCATAAACTATCTTTCCAGGCTTTTCGTATATTCTGGCGATAATAAAATATGACAGTAGACAATGATGTCTTTTCCCCGATGGTTCCATCAGGAAAGGCATCTTTTTTATTTGTCAGGAGGTTGGGAATTATGAAAAAATTATGGTCACGTTTAGGAGTGCTGCTCCCGTGTCTGCTCATGGCAGCGCCGGCAGCCTTCGCTTCCGATCCGGGGACGATCGATACAGGCGATACGGCCTGGGTCCTCATCAGCGCAGCCCTGGTATTCATCATGACACCGGGCCTTGGCTTCTTCTACGGCGGCATGGTCCGCAACAAGAACGTCTTGACGACGATTATGCAGAGCTTCTTCATCGTCGCCATGATTTCCGTAGAATGGATCCTCATCGGCTATGCCATGACTTTCGGTACGGATATTAATGGTTTCATCGGTTCTCTTGATAAAGTCGGTCTTACCGGCGTCGGCATGGCTGTCCTGGAAAACGGGACGATTCCGGAAATGGCTTTCGTCGCCTTCCAGTGCATGTTCGCCGTCATCACACCGGCCCTGATTACCGGCGCTTTCGCCGAACGCATGAAGTTCCACGCTTTCGTCGTCTTCATCCTGCTCTGGGCTATCTTCATCTACAACCCCATGGCACACTGGGTCTGGGGCGGCGGCTTCCTGGCTAAACTCGGTGCCCTCGACTTCGCCGGCGGCCTGGTCATCCACATCCTCTCCGGTGTTTCGGGCCTGACCCTCTGCGTCCTCCTGGGCAAACGCTATGGCTATGGGAAAATCCCCATGGTTCCGCATAACCTGCCTATGACCGTCCTCGGCGCAGCCCTCCTCTGGTTCGGCTGGTTCGGTTTCAACGCCGGCAGTGCTCTCGGCGCCAACGCACTGGCTGCCAGCGCGTTCATCGCTTCTCAGGCCGCTGCCGCTGCCGCTACGGTCACCTGGGTCGCTGTCGAATGGATTGTCCAGGGTAAACCGACCATCCTCGGTGCCGCTTCGGGCTGCATCGCCGGCCTGGTTGCCATCACACCGGCAGCCGGCTTCGTCGCTCCCCTGCCGGCCTTGATTATCGGCGCTGTCGGCGGTGTCATCTGCTACTTCGCCGTCGCCGTCGTCAAAGCCAAACTCGGTTACGACGATTCCCTCGACGCCTTCGGTATCCACGGTATCGGCGGTACATGGGGCTCCATCGCCACCGGCCTCTGGGCTACGACGGAAGTCAACCCGGCCGGGGCTGACGGCCTCTTCTACGGCAGCTCGGATCTGCTCGTCGCTCAGATTATTTCCACTGTCGTCGCTTACGCCCTGGCCATTGTCGGCACGTTCATCATCTTCAAGATCATCAGCCTCTTCATGACGGTCCGCACCGATAAGAATGAAGAAATCACAGGCCTGGACATTGGCGAACACGGCGAACGGGGTTATAATTATGCTATCATGTCCGGCAGCCCCTTCGGCGAAACGCCGGCGACGCCGCTCGGCAATGCATCCTTGGACAATGCCGCCGTCAACAACGCAGGCATTAACGGTCGTAACTTATAGAGGTGATACGAATGGAAGAACATCCGATTACAAAAGTAGAAATCATCACTCGTCCGAGTAAATTGGAAGAGCTCAAAGAAGCCCTGAACAACATCGGTGTCATGGGCATGACTGTCAGCCAGGTCTTCGGCTGCGGCCTCCAGAAAGGCTACGTCGAAGTCTACCGCGGCCAGCGGTACAACATCAACCTCCTGCCAGGCATTAAAGTCGAAACGGTCGTCTGTGAAGTGCCGGTCGACAAAGTCGTCGAAGTCGCCCAGAAAGTCTGCAAGACAGGCAAACCGGGCGACGGCAAGATCTTCATCTACCGCCTGAACGATGCCGTCCGCATCCGGACAGGCGAACGAGGACCTATCGCCATCATGGACGAAAAGTGAGTGTACAAACGGGGCTGCCGCATCGCGACAGCCCCTTTCAAGTTGTTAGTGGCTAGTTGTTAGTTGTTAGCGGATGGGTTTAAATTTAAAGCTTTTTTCTGCAAACTACAAACTCTGTGCTACAAACTATAAAGTAAACGGGGCATCACATGATGGCAGAAACCTTCGTGCGACAGCCTCTTTTTGCTTTCCGCCTGCTGCGACGGCAGGAAACATGGTATAATGAAAGAAAAGTATCAGAAAGGATGAAGTCCATGATTAAACGTTGTAACCATGACTGTGATTTTTCCTGCCAGCAGTCAAAAAAACAGAAGGTGCGAGTCATCGGCGGCACCGGCGTCTTTACGCTCCTCGTGTCGGCCCAGGTGCGCAGTGAGAACGGGAAGTAACTCGAATGAAGGACATAGCATGAAATCTATTGGTTCAATAATCAAAGAGAATCTGGTACTTTTTCTGGCAGTGGCAGCGGCGCTGGCGTCGATGACGGCCGTACCGCCTTCGGCTGCTTATGCCGGGTATATCAATATGCCTGTACTGGCGATTTTGTTCTGTCTCATGGTCGTCATCGGCGGCGTGCGGGAAAGCGGCGTCTTTTCTGCCGTGCTGGCCCGTCTCCTGCTCCGCCTGGGGACGATGCGCCAGCTGGCGGCGGTCCTGGTATTTGCCTGTTTTTTTGTCAGCATGTGGGTGACCAATGATGTGGCCCTCCTGACCTTTGTGCCTTTTTCCCTGATGGCCCTGCCCAAGGTGGCCAGTGAGGAACAGATGGCTCTTGTCATCGTCCTCCAGACGCTGGCGGCGAATCTGGGCAGTATGTGTACGCCCGTCGGCAATCCGCAGAACTTGTATCTTTATTTTTATTACGCTATGGATTTGCCATCGTTTCTGACGCTGCTCCTGCCATATACCCTGGTGTCTTTCCTGCTGCTTACGCTGTCCCTGTTCCGCTTGCCGGGGACGCCGATTCCCATTTCCGTCCGGCTGGCTGCCCGGCGGACAAGGAACCTGCCTGTCTTGGCGCCATCGCGTCGGCTCTGGCTCTTGGGCGGGATGTTTTTCCTGTCCCTGCTCACTGTGGCCCATGTCCTCGATTACCGCCTTACCTTGGCCATCGTTATCGTCGTTACGTCATTGACCCGGCCACGGTATTTCCGTTATGCCGATTACCGGCTTCTGGGAACCTTTGTGGCCTTTTTTATCCTCGTAGGCAATATGAGCCAGCTGCCTGGCTTCCGGGACCTGTTGACGGGATACCTGGAAGGCCATGAATTCCTCATCGCCCTTTTGGCAAGCCAGGTCATCAGTAATGTGCCGGCAGCCGTCCTCCTGTCGGGCTTTACCGATGAGGCAGCGGCCTTGCTGCTGGGAACCGATATAGGTGGCCTGGGGACACTGATCGCCTCCATGGCAAGCCTCATTTCCTATGGCATGTACGTCCGGGCCTGTCCCCGGCAGCAGGGAAGGTATCTGAAACTATTTAGCCTGCTCAACCTGGCCTATCTGCTGGTGCTGGTCCTGTTTGCCTGGTTGTTGGTCAGGTGCTGAAACGGACTGCCATAGAGGGCGCGACCGCGCTGGCTATATGGAAATGAAGTGAAGCAGTATAATTGAACAGGGCCTGTCGCACGTCATCGTGCAGGACCCTGTTTTTTATAGGCAGAAAACGTATTACTTTTTTAGATTAAAATAGATGAGAATCTGCTTCGGTCATTTGGCAGTCAAAATGGCAGAATGACAGAAAGCCGGAAAAGATGGTATAATGAAATAACTTGGTCGCTGACCGACTAAGAAAAGCGACCGAGATAGATGACAGCGGATTTGTATTTCTGCAAGGGAAAAGACTGATTTAGGCAATGATAGGATATTATATGATTATGAACGCGAAAAAATTTCTTGATGAATTTCTAAAGAAAATAAAGAAGAAGAGCGTTTATGAAGGTCGGAAATTATTTGATATTTATAAATCTGATTCAGCGTATACACCTGTGATTACAAATATTATCAATGAAATCATTAAAGAAGCTGATTATACTCCTCAAAATGAATATTTCAGAATTGATGTTGTAGGATGGACTTCACATTATGCGGATATGAAAAAAGATGCTGATGAGGAAGGTATTGATATAAAACCTCATCTGTGGGATTTGAAAATTGCTGTTGAGCATGAGAATGATAAGTCTGACTGGTCAGATGAAGTGATGAAATTGATTCATGTTAAATGCCCACTAAAAGTTGTTATTGCTTACAGCTATTCTGATGAACGAGGCATAACAGAACTTAATAAGTTGAAATTTCTTGCTGGTCAGATGAAAAAGGTCGAGGCTTTTAATATCGGTAAAAAACAGGAAGAATATTTGATTATTCTTGGAAATGGATGTAATCATAAAACGGGTATGCAAGATTATCAAGACTTTGGGTATATTGGTTATTTATATGATTGGGAGGCTGAAGCGTTCACAAAATTAAACTGACCAATGCGTTCGATTAGTCGAAAATAACTTGGTCGCTGACCGACTAAGAAAAGCGACTAAGTTAACGACTACGGTAGCGATATGTTGAGAGGATGAGCCTAGTACATCCGTAAACCCGTTTTTCGTGGGTGCTCCGTTAGGCAGTTGGATGATTACCCTGGCAAATTGGAGGACTGGAAATCGTACATAGACTGGAGCGGGCGCCCCACGTGGCGCCCCTACGCACCAATGTCTTGTGTTGTAGGAACGTGACGGGCCCTTTTCAGTCCGTCAGGTCATGAATGCAAAGAATGGCAAGATGGTTGCTGAAACGGACCGCCGTAGAGGGTGTGCCAATAAATGGCCTTGGCAGACTTTTCACTCGTTGCGTCTTGCCGGTTCTATGTGAAAACACGTGCCATAGCCATTCCTGAATACGCTGAACCAGTCTGAATATAAGGAAAAATCACCTGTTTCAAGGGTTGGGTTATGCCCTTTGAAACAGGTGATTTTTATATAGAGCTTTTTTTGCTTGCAATTAAGCCTAGCAGTTTGCGAGAAGGACCAGAAGGTTTAATGTCAATTTTTCCTTTATGTCTGGGAAGACGCTAGGATAAATACAAGTGCTTTTATCCAGGTATGTCAAGAATTTTGTGTAAATTTCTTAGAAATCTTTGTCATATTTTTCCATCAGAGGGCCAAGCCGTTCCTTTGAAATATAGGATTAGGATGATGTATGAATGTATTGTAGGGGGGGGAACATATATGGTATAATTTAGAAAAATGAAAAGGGGAAGACAAATAATAAAAAGCCAGCTTTTGTATGGTTTCCATTTGCTTTATACAAGAAAATACATAAAGTGTGGAAAAAAGAAAGTTTGCAGAATGAGTAATCGTAATATTGGGAGAGCCATTATGGATCAGAATTATTTTGAAAAATGGAAAGAATGTTCGGAAAAGTGGAATACATTATTTAATGAAGCGAACAATTTAGGATGTAAATTGTATGATGATAAAGATATGGATCTTAATCATTGGCATCAGATGGATTTAATTCAGATAAATTTACTATGGTTGAAGAGCTTACTCATCTATGAACATGCATTAAGTTTCATTGAACAAGACATATCTGATGATGAGAGATTTGAGGTCGCCAAGATTCATTATCATGTTACGGAAATAGAAAAACTTAATATTGATTGTATATTGAATAATTGTAAGAATTTTGCTATCCGTGATGGATATGCAGGTTATTTTATGGAAAAAGTCCGACGCTTTGTGGAAGATGTAAAAGATTCTTTCTTTTCTGACTCAGAAGAATCAGAAGACTAATTAATATGTAAGGGGCTCCTATGTTTTCAAAATACAAAGAAGTTTTGTATCCTAATGGATATCCTAAGTATGAAGGTTTTTTTGCAGATGGAAAATTAAACGGCCGTGGCAAATCCTATTATGAAAATGGCAATTTACAGTACGATGGATACTGGGTGAATGGATTATACGACGGAGAAGGCGTTTTATACGATGAAGCTGGACGGGAAGTTTATAAAGGCCGATGGACTAATGGCAAACCGGAAAAGGCCGTTTTTAAAACTTCTTATACTACTGAATCAGAATCGCCTAAGCTGCGGCAATACATGGATGAATTGAATTCGTTAATCGGATTACTGGATGTCAAAAAAGAACTGAATAGTTTGATTAATTTTGTGAAAATTCAAGGCTTACGAAGCCGGCAAGGATTGGAAGTTCCTAATATTTCATTGCACATGGTATTTACAGGGAATCCCGGAACAGGGAAAACGACGGTAGCCCGATTGATGGGAAAGATTTTGTTTGAACTTGGTTTTTTTGTCAAAAGGGCACCTTGTCGAAACCAATCGGGCGGGATTAGTAGCCGGATATGTCGGGCAAACGGCATTGAAAACAGAAAAAGTTGTCAAACAGGCTATTGGCGGCGTCCTTTTTGTCGATGAAGCTTATTCATTGGCGACTGACGATAGTTATGGACAAGAAGCCATTGATACGTTGCTCAAATTAATGGAAGATAATCGCGGGAATTTAGTCGTCATCGTGGCAGGGTATCCTGAATTGATGAAACAGTTCATTGATACGAATCCGGGATTGTCTTCGCGATTTAGTAAATATATCCCCTTTAAAGACTATTCTGTCGATGAACTCATTGAGATTTTTGAATTCATTTGCAAACAATATGCTTATCACATTACGGATAAAGGAAAAACCTTGTTGAAGGAGCACATTGCTAAACTGATAGAAAATAAAGATGATACGTTTGGTAATAGCGTAGTGGCTTTTTGCTTTGGGAAAAAGTTGAATGAA
>OHAP01001434.1_pt1 | contig 15073 bp, 14 predicted proteins | sample 1577171 | NCBI WGS metagenome assembly OHAP01 (sample SAMEA3541489, study PRJEB24748) | human gut metagenome | biome: human gut; feature: human-associated habitat; material: faeces | place: China | collected 2012 | reverse complement strand
GCGGGCCGTGTTCCGCTATGCGGTTGTCAATTTGCGAAAGAAATTATGCGTCACCGTTGAATCCATTGGCAATTTTACAGAGGTTTGAAAGACTGACATTTCTTCGTCCGACTTCAATGCTCGCGTAGTAGGAACGATCCATCTCAATCAAATTGGCGAACTGCTCCTGGCTGTACCCGAGTCCAGCGCGGAGCTCTTTGCATCTCATGCCGAATGATTTCTGAAGCGTCTTCGTATCCATGACAAAAAGAGTCATGGATTGTTGTATTTATGCCAACGGACTATATACAACAATCCCTGTTAAGGCGCATAATTACCTTTATTGGAAAGAGTTCTGATGCCCAGTCGGATAGGGCATGGAAAAGGAATGGAATAGCAATGACTCAGGGAAAGCATTTCGCTGCCGGTGGCGATCACTTCGCCGCACTGCCAAGCAAAAAGATTCACACTCCGAAGGGGATCGCGCGTCTGACCGTCACCGCGGCGACCATGGCCGCCATGACCGGATCGAGCCTCATCTCACCGTTCACGGCATTCGCCCAGACCGGTGACGGGACCACGCAGCACCCCGCCGTGATGTCGCCGATCGCCGCCCACGCCGGCGCGGCATCCGGTACCGGCGCGAAATCCGCCGCACAGACCATCGCGGACCTGCAGAAGGCAGTCGACGAGGCGAAGGCGAAGGAAGACGCCGCCAAGGCATCCTACGATGAGGCCGCCGGTCCCTACAACGAGGCGGCTTCCGCCCGCGACCAGGCCAAGGCATCCTACGATTCGGCAGTCAGCGCCGGCACGGCAGCCGACCGAGCGGCAATGGACGAGTACGCCCGTCAGGTCGCGGAGGGCAAGGACGCCGCCGATGCTGCCGGCAAGGACCTCGAGCAGGCGAAGGCGGGTCTCGCAGACGCCAAGGCGGATGCGTCCGAGAAGGACGAGGCGTACCAGTCCGCCCTCAAGGCGGCCCAGGATGCCAAGGATGCCCTCGATAAAGCCAAGGCAGATGCCGTAGGCGCCACCCCGGAGGCAATCAGTGCCGCCGAACAGGCCGTGCGCGACGCCCAGGCTGCCGTGGACAGGGCACAGGTTGAACTCGCCAACGCCAACGCTACGCTTGCCGATGCCCAGTCCAAGCTGGTTGCGGCCCAGTCTGCAAAGGATTCCGCCGATTCCGTCCTTGTCGCAGCCAAGCAGAACAAGGACGCGGCGGATGCGAAGGTCGCAGCAGCCAGCGCCGCCTATGAGCAGGCGAAAGCAGACCTCGCCGCAGCGGAGGCCGGTGCGAGCGGTCCAGAGTATGATGCGGCAAAACAGAAGGTCGCGGACGCAGAGGCAGCCCTCGCTGTCGCACGAGCGGCACAGTCCCAGTGCGAGTCCGAGCTCGAGCAGGCACAGTCCGCTGCGGCAACGGCACAAGCCGACCTGAATGATGCCCAGACGGCTCTCTCCGTAAAGCAGCAGGCCGCGGCCGATGCCGAATCCGGTGTGAACGCCGCCCAGTCCGCTCTCGATGCCGCGATCGCCGACCTCGATGCGGCCAAGCAGGCGAATGCCGACGCCGTCGCCAAGCTGGACGCCGCGAAGCAGGCTGTCAAGGACGCCGAGTCCGCCAAGGCAGCCGCCGACGTAGAGCTCGCGAACGCCAAGGCCGCAAAGGATACCGCAGACGCCGCCGTGACCGCCGCCCAGCAGAAGGTCGACGAGGCACAAACGAAGGTGGATCTCGCAGACGCGCAGCTCAAGCAGGGAGCCATCGGTTTTTTCAAGGCCATGGGTGCCGATTCAGCCATCGAGATCATCCAGAACTGCACGTACAAAGACTACACCGAGATCGGAAACAGTCTCGACGCAACGGGCCTTGAAAACATGCTTTCGTCCATCACGGTCATGAAGAACGTGAACGCCTACCGTAAGTCCGTCGGCCTTTCCGAGCTTGAGGTAAGCTATAAGCTCATTGCGGCAGCGATTGCAGATGCAAACTATTCGACGAAAAATGTAGAGCATGCCCAGCAGTTCGATGTCGGTGAAAACCTTGCCTGGAGCTATCGCGACCCCTGCAAGGCCTGGATCTATCAGGAAAAGGATCTGTTTGACAAGACTGCAGCATCCCTTGGTGCGACGAATCTTTCCGGAAAGGACGCCTACGACTTCTGGTACGCCAACCAGGACAAGTTCGATTACTACCGTATCGGTCATTACATGAACATCATCAACCCTGACTATGCTGTCATGGGATGCGGTCTGAACGATGACACCCGTTTGACGTTCTCGCTCACGCTGCAATACGGCGGTTGGGCCGGTTCGGGCTGGAATACCGGAGCCATCTCCGTCGACGAGTACGAGCAGAAGCTGACCTCCTACATCAACGGCCTGAAGAACGCCAAGAGCGCACTCGACGCAGCCAAGGCCGATCTCGCAGCCAAGCAGCAGGCAGCCACCGACGCCGCTGAAACCGTCCAGCAGAAGCAGGACGCAGCGGATTCCGCACAGGCAGATGTCGATGCCGCAAAGCAGGGTGTTGCCGATGCCAAGCGTGCCGTCGATGCCGCAAAGGCTGATCTCGCATCCAAGCAGCAGGGCGTCACGGATGCCCAGACCGAGCTTAATGCGGCGAAATCGGACCTCGATGCCGCCAACGCGGCAGTCGATACGGCAAAGTCGACCGTCCAGCAGAAACAGGTCGCCTTTGATGCCGCCAACGCAGCCGTAACGGCCGCACAGACCAAGCTGGATTCCGCCAAGGCGGACACCGAGGCCAAGCAGCAGGACGTCACGGTTGCGAACGCCGATCTCGCGAAGTTCTTCCAGGACGTCGCCGACGCCAAGAAGGCGCTCGATACAGCAAAGAGCGTCCATGACGCGGCGGCAGCCGATCAGGTCGAGAAGGCGACCGTCCTCGCCGCCGCCGAGCAAAAGGCGGACGCCACCGCACGCGCCCTCGCGGATGCCCAGCGTGCCGTCGATGCCGCAAAGGCCGACACCGGCGTTGCCGCCGACAGGCTTACCGGCTCCCAGACCGATCTCGATGACGCACAGTCGAACCTCGACATCCTCACCGATCTTGCCGCGAAGCTCGCAGAGTCACAGCAGCGCGAGCAGGATGCAGTAAAGGCCGTCAATGACACCAAGGCCGCCCTCGATGCCGCGAAGGCGGATGCCATCGCCGCCGAGTCCCTGGTCTCCGCCGCCGAGCAGGCGAAGGCGCAGGCAGACGCCAAGCTGTCGAAGCTGAACTCCATCGATACCGGCGCGGCGATCGCTTCCGGCCATGATGTGAACGCGGATGACGCCCTCAACGCGCTTTTCGCAGCAGCAGTCGAGGCACGTGCCAAGGTCGCGCCCGCAAAGGCAATCCTGGACGAGAAGCAGGCCGCGGTGGACGAGCTCCAGTCCGGCTATGATGTGGCACTCGCCGCCTACGAGCAGGCGAAGTCCGACCGCATCGCGGCGGAGCAGAAGCTTTCCGATGAGATCGCACGACAGAAGGCAGAGGAGGCGGCAAAGCAGCAGGCGGCATACACCCCGAAGCACCTCGCCGGCACGGATACCGCCCAGCCCGGCAGCCTCGCCCAGACCGGCGACCGCGCGGGCCTCATCGGGGAGACGTTCGCCATCGGCGGCACCGTCCTCGTGGCAGCCGGCGTCTTCCTCGACCGGAAGAAGCGCCGCGAGCAGATGTAAAAGCGAGTCGGGCGTTGGATATCGGCTAGTGTCCAACGCCCGGTTTCATGGAGGGGGAGATCGGTGTGAGAACAAAGGCTATTATCGTTGCGCTTCTGGTGTGCCTTTCGGCACCTCAACTTGGATGTGTCAGCGTTGCAAAGCAAGGAAGCGGCTCTACGGAAAGGGCCGCCACAGCGGTAAAGAACAAAGACAAAAAGAAGCCAAGCGAAGAAAAGGCGGCGCAAACCTCTGGAACCAAGAACGAGGAGAAGAAAGAATCCGACAGCAAGGACGAGCAGTCCGATGACTCCAAGAAGGAGGATAACAAGTCTTCCGATTCCTCGAAGTCGGACAACAAGGGCGATTCCTCCCAGTCCAAGCAGAATTCCGGCAATTCGCAGAGTTCCGGCAGCAACAATTCCTCTTCCAACGGCGGCAGCCAGAAGAAGTGGGTTGCCGAGCAGGGCCACTGGGAGACAGATTACAGCCAGGTCTGGGTGCCGAATGTGGTTTATACGCGCCATGAACGTTGGATCTGCAGTGCATGCCACGCAGCATTTGGATCTGCAGCCGAAATGGACGCTCACGCTCACGCTACTTTTGGCGATGCGCAGCATCCTAACGGCGGTTCTGCAATCAATGATTCGTATACCACCTCTGAGGACCAGGGACATTATGAACAGCAGGCTACGGGACAGCATTGGGTTGTCGACGTCGCCGGTCACTGGGAGTAATGGACATTCGTTCCCCTTCTCTTACATTCGGTGAATGTTTATTTATTTGTGGGCGGCCGGTTCGGCCGCCTTTTTTAGACGCCCAGTCTGGGAGCAAACGATAGGAAAGCAATCAAACGAGAGGCCGTTCCAAAAGAATTCGGCGGTGCCGGATGCTTCGGGCAAAACCTTCCGCAAATCGGTAAGGTCTTCCATCAACTTGCTCCAGCCCTCGCCCGGAGTCCGCTGCAGCGAATCTCTAACACTCGGCATCCTTCGCGTTAAAAATTCGCTTCCGCTCACGGTCTCCGCTGACACTACGACACCGCGAAGCCTTTCGCTCGAAACGAGGCCTCTCATTTCGTGTCTACGCTACGCTCCGCCCAATCGCCGTTCCGGTGATTGCAAGATTGGTGTTGGGCTAGATAAATGGGGCCATACTCAGCCCCTGTATCTGCCAACACATCTTGTTTATCGCCTCCCACGGCGATAAAGTTAGAAATGAAGTTACGCCTTCATTTCTAAGGGAAGCGACGGCGTCACTTCAAAAATCGGCGCGACGTCAGTCGCTCCCAAAAAAGGAAAGCAATCTCATATTGGTTTTGAATCGGTGGCCTCACCGATTCGCTCTGCTTTCCTGGGGGCATGATGAGTTGCAAGCGTCCACACACCGTTAAGGCGACACTCACTTCTGAAGAATACGAAACGTTTTCCGCTTTGGCGGACAAGGCAGGCATGACGAAGGCCGAGCTCATTCGCTATGCCTTGATTCATCGGAGTGATTCACTCGATGATCTAGTCATTTCTAAAAATGATGACGGTGGCCGCAGTAAAAAGCTGCAACCCGTTTCAGGTGATTCGGACAAAAAGCGTTCGAAGGTCATTTACGTTAAGGTCAGCGATGACGAACACGAGGCAATCTGCAAACAGGCGGATGCACTCGGTGCGACCGTCAGTGCGTATGCCCGCCGCGTGATGCTTGCCGGGAAAATCGAGAAAATCGATTTCGATATGAGCCAGGTCGCGAAAATCTATCGCGAGCTGTATCACGAGGGAACGAATCTCAATCAGCTGATGCACTTTATGAACGCACAGGGTCTTCCGGCCTACAACGAGAAAGCTGTTTTCCGCACACTCGAAAAGGTTTACCAAAATGCCCGTAAAGTCACTCTCTTCATCGAAGAGCTCGAACAGCGCTATTTCACCGATGGCGGTGAGCTCGATGACCGTCGTTAAGCAGAAAGGTGTTTCGTCCGAGCGCTACGCGAAGAATGTGCGCGAGTACATTAACGGCAAGCACGCTTTGGCCCGCGGCGGCTGGAACCTCGCGAACCGAAAGTACTGGTTTTCCGAGATGGCTATGACGCGGAAGATGTTTCATCACGACAGGCCCGCGCGTGCCGGCGCGAAGAACATAACGATGCTTCATCAGGTTCTTGCGTTTCTTCCCGAGGAGTGCAGCTGCAACGGAGGCAAGATGACCCCCGATGCATGTATGGCCTACGCGGAGCAATGGCTTGCGAAACACTACCCGCATCAACAAGTGATTGTCGCCTTGCATGAGGAAAGCGATAAGGCGGGAAAACGTTACGCGGTCCATATGGCGATTAACCGCACGGATCTTTTGACGGGTAAGCGTTGCGAGACGGGTGGGCGTCGCGGAAAGTACGAACGCGCTGCGTGGGTTCGTGAAATGGACGAGGCCTGGAATCTCGCTCAGCTCGAAAAGGGAAAGAAGAACTCGAAGATTCGAGACCGACAGCCGCGCGACACTGAAAAGAAAATCGTTGAGCGGGGAGAGTACAGTTATAAAAACAATCTGCGCGAGTTGATCCATCTTGCAATCAACGAAGGTCATCCGAAGAATATGGAGCAGCTTAAAAAGTTACTTGCCTCATGGGGCGTAGACATTTTCATCAAGAACAATCGAGTCTATGCGACAGATCTCGATATCAAGGAGGCCGGCAACCCGAAGTGCACTTTCAACCTGACTCGTCTTGACGGGAGGTTTGCGGTCAAGCAACTTGAGGCGGCCTTCAAAAATAACGTGCTGGAGGCCGAGCGAGCCCTTCCTTATGAGAGGCGTTGCGAGATTTACATTCAACGGCTTAAGAAGGCGTATTCGGCGTGGGTCGAGCAGGCAAAGGCGAGCAAGGGCGTCGCCTACAATCTCTTTCCTAAGTTCATCGCACCGAAGTGCGATGAAGATCTGCTCGAGGATCCGGCGGTTCGTGATGAGCTTCTTGCCCGGCGCGGTTACGCAAGGGAGATTCGCAACCGTTACGCCGGCGCCGTTCCCGATGCTGGCGATGACCGCGTTCGCGCCGCAGGACGAGCCCATGGTGGCAACGGCGACATCTCGCCGCAGGTCGATCGTGCGGTCGACCGAGGCGATTACGATCGCGGCGACGCGCCTCGCTAGTTTTGGAAAGCCTATCGTCGGTGCCCTAGCGCGCTGCCATCCAGTGCCGATTCTGCCATACTCGCAATTCGGTGAGGATGAGGAGTATGAATTGATCGGCGGGGGTCAGCCGCTCTGATAGAATCGTCCTTGCTGTCGGCAGCCCTCGTGCCGGGCAGAGCCCTCCATTTGATGGGAGGTGATGCCCATGACCGATTTCACCGAGCTCGTGAAGCTCCTGACCGCTATGGTCTCGCTCCTCACGGCCCTTGTCGGCCTTTCCAAGGCACTCAAGCAGGGTTCGAAGCCCAAAAAGAAAGGCCACCGTCGCTAAGACGATGACCCAACTTCATTAAGCAACGGCTCTGCCCAGCTCTCTACAACTTGGGCTGCCGTCGGCACCATTTTACCCTCCTGACGAGGAATTCGTCCATATTTCAAAAATCAAATCCTGTTCGCGCGTGGGCGTAAACTTATATAGTTGGGCAAATCCGGCAGATTGGAGCTTGAAACATGAGGGATATGCACCTCATGTCGCTCATAAAACGTCTCCTGACCTCGAAGGAGAACGTTTTTTAGCGATAAAAGGAGACATAAAAATGATCTGGTTTACCAGCGACACCCACTTCGGGCATGAGAACGTGCTGAAGTTCACCGACCGCCCGTGGGAGACGATTTGGCAGATGAACGACGCCATCGTCGACAACATCAACGGCAAGGTTGCCGTGGGCGACGAGCTCTACATCCTGGGGGATTTCTCATTCAAGATGACCGCCCAGGACGCCTACGGGCTGCGCAAGCAGATCGCCTGCAGGCGCATCCACCTCGTCCCGGGAAACCACGACAAGGACTGGACCCAGCCGGCGGTCGCGGGCACCTTCACCGTGGAGCCGCCGATCTGCGTGCTCAAGATCGACGGGCAGAAGATCGTCCTGAGCCATTACCCCATGGCCGACTGGCAGGGCATGAACCATGGATCGTGGCACCTCCACGGGCACATCCACAGCAGCGGCGGCGCGTACAACGAGTTCAACCGCAAGCAGGGCCTTCTGCGCTACGACGTCGGTTGCGATGCCAACGGGCACTCCCCGGTGAGCCTCGATGAGCTGAGGGAATGGTTCGCCGGAGTCGACGAGCCGTGCGGCCGGGTGAAATGGCCCTGGTGGGTCAACGAGACCGGCGACAGACAGGTCGAGCGCGAGCTGGCGGCGTACAAGAGGGAAGAGGTGATTCGATGACGGTCTATGTGACGGGCGACATCCACGGTGGGCTCGACATGCAAAAGCTCCGCGACTGGGAGCTTGGCGATAGTCTTACCAGCGACGACTGTCTCATCGTCGCCGGTGACTTTGGCTTTCCGTGGGACTTCTCTGCCGAGGAATGCGCCGACATCGCTTGGCTGGAGTCGCGCCCCTACACGGTACTGTTCGTCGACGGCAACCACGAGCGCTTCGATCACTGGGAGGAGCGCCCCATGGAGCCGTGGCATGGCGGGCTGACGCAGCACCTGTCGGACACCTCGCCCATTCGGCGCCTGACGCGCGGCGAGGTCTTTGAGCTCGACGGCTCGACGGTCTTCACCATGGGCGGTGCCACGAGCGTGGACAGGGAATACCGCGTGCCGTATTCCAGCTGGTGGCCTCAGGAGCTCCCGGACGAGCGCGAATTCGATGCCGCGCGGGCCAAGCTCGACGAGGTCGGCTGGAAGGTCGACTGCGTCATCACCCATACCTGCTCGACGCGCATGCTCTCGCCGACGCTCTACCCGGACCCAGGCTGGGAACGCCCTGATGTGGACCGGCTGACCGGATTCCTTGACGAGCTCGAGGACCGCCTGGACTATAAGCACTGGTATTACGGCCATTTTCACCGAGACGGCAACCCGGACGAACGGCACACGGTGCTGTACGACCGGATCGTGAGGCTCGGGGACAAACTCCTGCCGTGGGGTGCGTACTGATGACGGTCTATGTGACAGGCGACGTGCACGGCAGGGCCGAGTACGGGTCCAGCCGGTTTGCATTCAAAAATTGGCCGCTGGGCCGGACCCTGACGCGCGATGACGCGGTGATCGTGGCCGGCGACTTCGGCTTTGTCTGGGATGGGTCCAACGCCGAAAAATACTGGCTCGACTGGCTCGAGTCGAAGCCCTGGACCATATGCTTCGTGGACGGCAACCATGAGAACCACCAGATGCTGGGAGAACTGCCGGTGCGGGAGTGGAACGGCGGCCTCGTCCATGAGGCGCGACCGCACGTGCTGCACCTGATGCGCGGAGAGGTGTTCGATATCGACGGGTTCACAGTCCTTGCCATGGGCGGCGCCGCGAGCAACGACAGGCAGTATCGCAAGGAGGGGAGGAGCTGGTGGCCCGAGGAGATGCCGAGCGAGGAAGAGATGGACCACTGCCGCGCCTCGCTCAACCGCGTAGCCTGGAGGGTCGACTACGTGGTGAGTCACGAGGCTCCTGCTGCCCTGGCTAGAGAGCTGTGCCGCGAGCGCGGACGTGAGTGCGGCGGGGATACGCTGCAAACTTTCCTGGGCGAGCTCGACGGGCGGCTCGACTATCGCATCTGGCTCTTCGGGCATTACCACGGCGACGAATGGCGCGACGACAGGCATCGCCTGGTCTATCGAGACATCGTGCCGATCGAAAGTGCTGCGCCCGGTTCTCAGTTCTAGAAACCCCCTAGAAATGCTCTAGAGGGTTTCTAGAAAATTAGATGCTATGCGACCTACTCATCCTTCATCTGGGTCATGGCCTCGACCTTGGCCTCGGCCGCGGCTGCCCGCTGCTCGGAGGCGGCGAGGCGGTCCTTGAGGGCGGCTACCGCGGCCATCAGGTCGTGCTGGGCCAGGAGCGCATCGCTCAGCTCGGCCTGGGCTTTCAACGCGGCGTCACGCTCGACGCGCAGGCGCTCGGTCTCATCGGCCATGGCTTCAACCTCGGCGCGGAGCTGAACGACCTGCCTGTCGAGCTCCTTAGCACGGGAGAAGTACCTGACGCTTGCGGCGTGGAGCTCGTTGTTCTCGAGCTCGAGGCTCGCGGTATCGAGCTCGAACTTCTCCTCTATAAAGGCAATCCGCTCATTGCAGTCGGCCTCAAGTCTTTCGTTCCGATCCGTCGCCTCAACGAGCTTGCGGCTGAATTCATCCACCTGGGCCATGAGCAGTGCGTTCTCGGTCATGAGGTTGCCCGTCTCGCGCAGCAGCTTCTCCCGCCATGTCGCCTCGATCCGCTCGGCGGCCTCATCGAGGACGGACTTCACGCCGGGCGTCTCGCTGATTTTTCTCTCGTTTGGGTTGTCTGTCATCGTGCGGCACTCCAATCAACAATGGGCATGGCTCCGCCATGCCGTACGGCTGGGAACAAATACGCGGCCGCTGTTGAGTTGTGTTTGTCCTGCGCTTGGTGAGTTCTAAAAGCGTATCAAGTCATGCGTTCACGCAGGTTTTCGATTGGAGAAATACCGCACGCTTTCATGGTATCACGTGCCTTAAAGACCATGAATGGACGGCCATATCGATTCGTTGAAAATGGCACCTACGACGTGCTGGTGGCAGGAGGTGAGGGCGTTAAAGATGTCGAGAATGATTATGGGAGTATTTTAGATGCAGGTATGAGAAAGGGTCGAATCGAAGTGTCTGGCCGGACGCCAATTGTCCGGGAACTGTTCCGGTTCGACCCTGCTTCATTTTACATCCGCGGCATGTTTTTGTAGACGCCTGGCGATTACCGACCTTCACGACCTCGATGACGGTTTCCCCGTCCTCGATTCTTGCCAGATTGCGGTGGACATCGCTGCGCGAACGGCTGGATATCATTTGAGCCAGAATCCTCTTCTATTGAAGCGGATTCTGGCTCAGTGGTTTTTAACTCGGTTGTTTGACAGAAGCCCACGTCGATAGTCGGTCTGTGGACTTAAGATTTCGGGGGCTCCCAAGCGTTTTCGATCGCGGCGCGGTAGATTGCAGCGTAATTAAGCATCCAACTGCCATCACCCGCTTTTTGAATAAACCCCTTATTCTTCAAAGAAGTATAGGCCCGGGAGATCGTGTTCTTACTTAGGTGGTAGCGCTCCTCAATCCATTTGCTTTTTGCGTAAAAGCCCATGGCTCGTTTGTTTTTGGAAGGATTTCCAAGCTTCCATACGAGGCCGAGGATGAGGCGCTCGGCAGCGACAGTGGTGGCACAACACGCCCAGTCGGGCACCGAAATAAAATTCGCGTTATCCATTTTCCTTCTAATCTCTCGTTGCTCAGTAACATCATCGGAAAATTTGTCGGAAATCGACGGTAGCTCGCTCATGTTTACCACCTAGTCAAGGTGGGCGGTACGACCTTCAAGCTGCTTGAAAAGCTCATAAAACGAGCTTTCAAACATGTAATTCGAGCGATGGATTTGGATGAGCTTGCCGGACTCGCGCATGAATTTGCGTGCGGTGTTTTCGCTCCAGCCAGTGAGTTCGCGGATATCGTTAACGCGGAGCAACCGATCGCACTGAGCGGCACCAGTGGGGAAAGTCGGTGTGGACGCCTGAGTGCTAATCTTTGGAGTAGCCATGATGAGCTATCCTTTCAATGAGGGCCCTCCCTGTGCTTGTAAGACTTACCAGGTTCATAAGCACTTGGGGGGCCGGTTTCTATGACTACATGCGTAGCCATCTGACAGCTTTAGCATGTATTAAAACTCATTAGTTGTCAATCAAATATAGCATCTACCTGCGGAAACGGTATTATAGTACCGTAATATTATGAATAAAACGATGAATGAAAAACATGCTATTTCTCGCTTCTCTGTATATAGGCGTTGATGAAGTCTTCGTAGCCTTTAACTGCTTTTATTTCTGATTGTTGAACGAGGCTTGTATACGTTTTGAGCGTGATATTGGGGTCCGCGTGGCCAAGAATACCTTGCACGCTTCTAACGTCCGATCCGTTCGCCAGCATAAAAGTGCTTACGCAATGCCTGAGCTGATGCGGGCAGATGCCCTTATATAGTTTTCCGCCAGTCGAATTATTCGGCTCATAGATTCCAAGATTGCAGCTAACTGCGAAATCGCGAAACCAATGGTTGAAGATGTAGTTCTTCATGTGACAGACAGTAGGGACCCCTTGCTCGACAGCAATATCGCTAATGATGGGAGTGCTGCCAGTCTGGGACAGCCCCAGAGAGGCCAGGAGCTCTTTTTGTATGGCTGACCATGATTGAAGACGTTCGGCCAGGGTTTCTCCAACGGGGATTTTGCGTTGGCTTTCTTGTGACTTGGGTGCCCTCAGTTCATGATCGTTGGTGTACTGCCTGTCAATTTTCAAGGTTTTATTGGCAGGGTCCCAATCGCGCCATTCGAGGCCCAGCATCTCGCCTTTTCGCATACCCGTATACACTAGTACTAGCGTACCAACAGCTTCGGCGGTGAGCTCAATGTGTTGAAGATGTGTGCATAGGGTAGCTACTTGCTCGATTGTCAGTGATTCTCTTTTGTTGCGTGGTCTGCGAACATGAACGGTAGCGCAGGGGTTTCGGTCAATTATTCTCTTTGCGACTGCATTCGACAGAATCTGGCGCAGTTTCGCATTGATTCGTACAAGCTCAGATGGTTTGTATTTTCCCGTACGACGAGCTTCGGCATATGTTTCTTCGATTAGATCGGGAGTTAGCCCCTCAATTGTCTGAAACGCACCGAATAGGTCTTCGATATGCCTGCAATCGTACGCTTCTCTTTCATAGCTCGTTGGCGCAAGCTCGGTGTCCCTATTTTCATGAAAGGCCCAGCAGTAGGACGCAAGCAAAGTGGGCTTTTTAGTTTTAGTGATCGTGCCAGAGGAGTTGATTTCAGCCAGCTTGGCCTGCATTGCAGCCTTAGCTTCTGTTTTAGTCTTGCAACGAACCGTATAAGTTGGGGATCGTTTGTAACGCCCTGTCTTAGGGTCCTTGACCCCAAGGGAAAAATAATAGCGATAGGTGTTAGGTGATCTCTTGTCTTTCCAACACGTGCCTCTTCCGCTAATTAGTGGCTGTTCTGACATCTTTGCACTCCGTTTCTTTGAATAGTTTTCAACAATTCATTGAGTGCAGTTTAGCTAAAGCTGTTAGTAATATGTTTGTAAAAGCGTAGGCGCAGCTACCGGAGGTAAAAGACACAAACTGCTATGTTTATCTGCGGTTATATGGTGTTCAATGATGCTTGATGAATAGTAGGGGGTAGCATTAAATCATATCTCCTAAAGCGGGTGTCGACGGTTCGAATCCGCCCGGGGGCACCAGAAGATTATAACGGCGTCGCGAGAGCGGCGCCGTTTCTGGTTTGTGGGAGCTGCCGACGGATTAGGACCGTCGACACCCGCGTCACCAATTTCCCCGCGGGGGGGAGTTTTCGAATCAGCTCGGGGACACCAGAGATTGATCGAGCCCGGTACACCGTCACGGTACCGGGCTCTTCTGGTTCATGTCACGTCAAAAACGAAGCGCCCGCTTGCTGGGGGAGCAAGCGGGCGCCTGTGAGCGAATATGTTTGCGGCGGGAGCCGTAATGGGCGGTGGGGCGGCGACTAGTTGGTCGTACCGGAATCGTCGCCCGTGCTCGTGCCCGAGCCAGAGCCCGAACCCGAGCCAGAAATCGAAACCGTCAGCGTAATCGTGCTGTCGGTGGACTGCTTGCCGGTGGGGGAGACGCCCGTAACGGTGGCGTTTTCGTTGCCGCTCACGGGGTTACCGTTCTGATCGCAGAATGCGATGTTGTAGAACCCGGCGTTGTTGAGCGCGGTAACGGCGGCGGAGATGCTCTTGCCGTACAGGTTGCCCGGAACGCTGGCTTTGCCGGACTTCTTGGCAATGACGACGGTAATCGTGGCGCCAGGCTTCTGCTTGCCGCTGGGGTTCCAGCTAATCACGGTGCCCTCGGTAACCGAGTCGTTCTCCTGGTAGCTCACGTCGACGCCAAAGCCTGCCATATCGAGGGCGTTGCGCGCCTGGGCCTCGGTCATGTCGGTCAGGTCGGGGACGGACGTGGTATCCGGGCCGCTCGAGACCTTGTACGAGATGGTCGTGCCCTTCTCGACTTCCTTACCGGCTTCGGTGCCCTGCTCAAAGACCTGGCCCTCATCGGCCTCGTTGGCCTCCTCGGAGGCGTTGCCCTTCAGGCCAACGCTTGCCAGCGCGGCTTCTGCCTGGTCCTTGGTCAGGCCGACCAGCCGGGGAACCTCGACCTTCTCGGAGGGCTTGGGGCCCTTGGAGATTACCAGGTTCACCTTGGTGCCCTTGGCCTTCTTGGTGTTGCCGTTGGGCGTCTGCTCGGCGACCTTGCCCTCGTCGACATCGTCGTTGTAGCTTTGGTCGATGGTGCCGACCTCGAGGCCGGCTTCCTTGATCTGCTCGACGGCAGTCTGCTGGTCCTTGCCTAGCACATCGGGCACGGTGACCTGCTCGCCGCCAAAGAGTCCTGTGGCAAAGGCCACCACGATACCGATGACGGCAACGGCTGCCACCACGGCGGCGATGATCTTGTTCTTGTTGGATTTGGGCTTTTCGACCTCGTAGGAGCCGGTGGAGCCCGAAACCGAGCTACGGGCGGTATTCTGGCCGCTCACGCCCGAGACGGGACGCACCATGGCGCGCGTCTGATCGGAAAGCTCGCGAGTCTTGGTGGCGCCCAGCTCACCGGGGGCACCGATGATGCGCGTGGGCTCCGAGATGTTGACGGCACGGCCCGACAGGTAGCTGTTGAGCACCTGACGCAGCTCGTCGGCGGTCTGGAAGCGGTTTGCCGGGTCCTTCTCCATGCACTTGAGGATGATGCGCTCAAGGTCGGCGTCGACACCGGAGTTGATCTGGCTCGGCGGAATAGGCAGCTCGTTGACCTGCTTGAGTGCGACCGAGATAGCGTCGTCACCGTCAAAGGGAACGCGGCCGGTGGCGCACTCGTACATCACGACGCCCAGCGAGTAGATATCCGAGGTGGGGCCGAGGTCCTGACCACGGGTCTGCTCGGGGCTGACGTAGTGGGCGGTTCCCAGCACGTTGTTGTCTTGCGTGAGGTGGCTGTTCTTGGCGCGCGCGATGCCAAAGTCCATCACCTTGATGTTGCCGTCTGGCAGCACCATGATGTTCTGCGGCTTAATGTCGCGGTGGATGATCTCGTGCTTGTGGGCGACCGAAAGCGCGGAGCTGATCTGCGAGCCGATCTGGGCGACCTTCTTGGGGTCGAGGGCGCCGTGGCTCTTGATGCCGCTCTTAAGGTCGGTGCCGCGCAGGTACTCCATGACGATGTAATAGGTGTCGCCGTCCTTGCCCCAATCGT
>OHAP01001425.1_pt1 | contig 15161 bp, 14 predicted proteins | sample 1577171 | NCBI WGS metagenome assembly OHAP01 (sample SAMEA3541489, study PRJEB24748) | human gut metagenome | biome: human gut; feature: human-associated habitat; material: faeces | place: China | collected 2012 | reverse complement strand
CCCCGCCGAGTATATCAAGACGGTGTGGGGCATCGGCTTTAAAATGAGCGATCTGTGATGCGGCCCCACGGTCGCTCCGGTTAAGAAATTCTTCACCTTTGCTTAAAGGCAGATTATGGCCTTTCCATTATACTGGCATCAAGATCTATGAGAAAGGCGGATGCCAAATGGCAAATGAGATATTGGTGACCCGCGGGCTGACCAAGCGCTATGGCAATCATCTGGCGGTGGACCATGTGGAGCTGTCCATCCAGAAGGGGCAGATTTATGGGCTGGTGGGCCGCAACGGCGCGGGAAAAACCACGCTGCTGCGCATCATCACGGGCGAACAGCAGCCCACGTCGGGTCATGTGACCCTGAACGGCGAATGTACGATCGGCTATCTGCCGCAGACGATGCGCGTGGCCGACACCACGACGCTGGCCGAAGAGACGGCCAAAGCCTTCGATGAGGTGCTGCGGCTGGAGGCGGAAATCGCCTCTCTGACGCGCGAGATCGCCGAACGCACCGATTACGAAAGCGCCGGATACGAACAGCTTCTGCATCGTCTGAACGACGCGCAGGACCACTACCATATCCTCGGAGGCGACACCCGCGAAGCCGACATCGAAAAGACGCTGCTGGGCCTCGGATTCAAGCGCACGGATTTCGGCCGCGCCACGAGCGAGTTTTCGGGCGGCTGGCGCATGCGTATCGAGCTGGCGAAACTGCTGCTGCGCCGTCCTTCGATCTTTCTGCTGGACGAGCCGACCAACCACCTCGACATCGAGTCCATCCAATGGCTGGAAGAGTTCCTTATCAACAACGGGAAAGCCGTCATCGTCATCAGCCACGACCGCAAGTTTGTGGATAACATCACGACCCGCACCATTGAAGTGACCATGGGACGAATCTACGACTATAAAGTAAACTACTCCAAATACCTGGAGCTCCGCAAAGAACGGCGCGAACAGCAACAAAAGGCATACGACGACCAACAGAAGTTCATCGCCGAAACCAAAGAATTCATCGAGCGCTTCAAGGGAACCTATTCCAAAACCCTGCAAGTGCAGAGCCGCGTCAAGATGCTGGAAAAGCTGGTACTTCTGGAAGTGGACGAAGAAGATACTTCGGCATTGCGGCTGAAATTCCCGCCCTCGCCGCGCTCCGGCAATTATCCGGTGATTATGGAGAACGTAGGAAAGACATACGGCGACCATGTCGTGTTCAAGAATGCCAACCTCACTATAGAGAGAGGCGACAAAGTGGCTTTCGTAGGCAAGAACGGCGAAGGTAAGTCCACATTGGTAAAATGTATTATGGGAGAAATAGAACACGAAGGAACGCTTACCATTGGACACAATGTACAAATAGGCTATTTCGCCCAAAACCAGGCATCCTTGCTGGATGAGAACCTGACCGTATTCCAAACCATCGACGACGTAGCCAAAGGAGAAATCCGCAACAAGATTCGCGACCTGCTGGGAGCTTTCATGTTCGGCGGACCGGAAGAGTCCATGAAGAAAGTGAAAGTGCTGTCCGGTGGCGAGCGCACACGCCTTGCCATGATTAAGCTGCTGCTGGAACCCGTAAACCTGCTAATTCTGGACGAGCCTACCAACCACCTGGATATGAAGACCAAAGATATTCTGAAACAGGCACTCATGGACTTCGACGGTACACTGATACTTGTGAGCCACGACCGTGACTTCCTGGACGGACTGGTGAGCAAAGTGTACGAGTTCGGCAACAAGCGGGTGACTGAGCACCTGAGCGGCATCTATGAATTCCTCGAAAAGAAGAAAATGGATTCGCTTCGCGAACTGGAACGGTAAACTTTCATTAACTTACTTCCCGCAACAAACAAACAGTTCCTATTGTTTCATTGCCACAAATTCCTAATTACGAATGAAATGAAACAATATGACGCTATCATCATAGGGTTCGGCAAAGGCGGAAAACTGCTGGCTGCCGAACTCGCCAACCGCAACTGGAAAGTGGCAATCATCGAACGTTCTCCGCAGATGTACGGGGGAACATGTGTGAATGTAGGGTGTATACCCACCAAAGCACTGATTTACGAATCGGAACAGGCCGAACGGCTCTACCGGGACGACTACGGCAATCAGGCCAAATATTATGCACTCGCCATAAGGCGGAAAAACAAGCTCGTATCATTCTTGCGGGACAAGAATCACGAGCGTATCAAGGAGCACCCCAATATTACGTTGTATGACGGTACGGCATCTTTTGTATCCGACGATACGGTAAAGGTCGTCTCGCACGATAAAAAGGAAATTCTCCTTAAAGGAAAGGAAGTTTTTATCAATACGGGAGCTACCCCTATCCTGCCCGCCGTGAAAGGAATCGACGCAAGCAAGCATGTATTCACCAGCGAAACGCTACTCCAACAGAGCAAACTTCCCGGACGCCTGCTCATTCTCGGCGCCGGCGCTATCGGAATGGAGTTTGCCACCATGTATGCGGGGTTTGGAAGCAAAGTCACGTTATTGGAAACGGGCAGCCGCTTTATGCCCAAAGCCGACCGGGACATTGCGGAATCCATGCTGGAATCTCTGAAAAGGAAAGGCATCGAGATACGTTTGAACGCCTATGCCCTGTCCGTATACGACACTGCCGATGGCATAACATTGACCTATACGGACAATTCCGACAATACCCCCTATTTTTGGGAAGGAGACGCATTGCTGCTTGCCACCGGACGCAGACCGATGACCGACGGCCTCAACCTGCACGCAGCCGGCATACGGACCGACACCCGGGGAGCTGTCATCGTCAATGAACATCTTCAGACCACCGCCCCGCATATATGGGCTATGGGAGACGTAAGAGGCGGAGCCTTGTATGACTATTTATCCTTGGATGATTTCCGCATTATCACCAACCGGTTATTCGGCAATAAAAAGCGAAAGACCGATGACAGGATTCCGGTTCCATATGTCATTTTTACAGATCCGCCGTTGGCGCATATCGGCATGACCGAAGAGGAAGCCGTAAAACGCGGTTATTCGCTTCAAGTGTCCCGGTTGCCGGCTGCCGCCATACCGCGTGCCCGTACCTTGCAGCAGATAGACGGTATGATGAAAGCCATTGTCAACGCACATACGGGACGCATAATAGGCTGCACCCTGTTTTGTATCGATGCGCCCGAAGTCATTAATTTAGTATCGCTTGCCATGAAGAATGATTTGCATTACAGCATTCTGCGGGATTTCATCTTTACGCATCCCAGTATGAGCGAAGGATTAAATGATTTATTCAAGGCTTTTTAGCATCTTGGGTTTGGCAGTTAAGTGATTAACTTCTATCTTTGCGACCAATCAAAGAGAGAGGGATGAAAACGAAAAGGTACATTGCATACTTTCTGTTCTTCATCAGCATGATTATGCTGATAGTACCTGTCATTCCCCATCATCACCACGAAGACGGCATAATCTGCATGAAAAACGACCTGCCGTCCGACGGGTGCTGCCAGCATCAGGGCCCTTGCAGCGAACATTGCTGCTGCGACACCGGATGCATGACCACCCATTTCTTCCAACAGACACCCAACTCGGACAACAGTAACCTACATCCGTGTTTCGTGTGGGTGAACACATTATTTACCGAACCGCTTCTCAAACTCCTGGCTCTGCCCGAGGAAACGGGTATCAGGCAAGAGTTTGTCTACCTGGAATCTCTTCACGGCACGTTCATCACACGTGCCACAGGGCTTCGTGCGCCCCCTTCCGTCCTTGCTTGACCGATAGTTGCCGGAAACGGTTATCCTGCCGGCATAGGAATGTATGCAACCTGGTTGCACCGACCATTCCCTAATTTTGCATTTCCAAACAAGTAAGGACAAAAACAATTATCATGAAGAAAATTCTATTCATGGGAGTCATAGGATTATTCCTGTTAGGCTCCTGCAACAGCAAGTCCGGTGAAGGACACAATCACGAAACGGAAGAACACGCCCATGCGGGACATGACCACGAAGGGCACGACCATGAAAACGAAGGCCCCGGCCACCACCATGACGACGGACACCACCACGGTGAGGAAGCCGTTGCCGCACATAGCGACGAAATCATATTGCCTCCGGCCAAAGCGCAGGCTGCCGGAGTAGCCGTAAGCACCGTCGAACCGGGCGTTTTCAATCAGGTGATTAAAACCAGCGGGCAGGTTATGGCCGCACAAGGCGACGAAAGCGTTGCCGTAGCTACCGTGGCAGGTGTCGTTTCTTTTCACGGAAAAGTCATAGAGGGCATGAGTGTCGGCAAAGGTACTCCCCTCGTGGTGCTTTCGTCCAAGAATATGGCGGACGGCGACCCCGTACAAAGAGCGCGCATCGCTTACGAAACAGCCCGAAAAGAGTATGAACGGATGAAAGAACTTCTCCCCAATAAAATCGTTTCGGAGAAAGACTTTGCTCAAGCCCGACAGACATATGAGAATGCCCGTATCAGCTATGAAGCCGTTGCCAAGAACCATTCGGCCCAAGGACAGGCGGTAACCTCTCCCATCAGCGGATACGTGAAAAACCTGTTGGTAAAGGAAGGCGATTATGTAACCGTGGGACAGCCGCTCGTAAGCATCACTCAAAACCGCAGACTGTTCCTGCGCGCCGATGTTTCGGAAAAATACTATCCGTATCTCCGCACCATTGGTTCCGCCAACTTCTGTACTCCCTACAATAATAAGGTATATACACTGAAAGACCTGAACGGCCGCCTGCTTTCTTACGGAAAGGCATCGGGCGATAACGGTTATTATGTGCCCGTCACTTTTGAATTCGACAACAAAGGAGATATCATTCCCGGCTCATTTGTCGAGATATTCCTGCTCTCCTCGCCTATGGAGAACGTTATTTCACTCCCCCATACGGCTCTGACCGAGGAACAAGGCAGCTTCTTCGTATACCTGCAAGTGGATGAGGAAGGATACAAGAAACAACCGGTCACTCTTGGAGCCGATAACGGCGAACGGGTACAAATCCTTTCCGGAGTCAAGGCAGGCGACAAAGTGGTGACTCAAGGCGCTTATCAGGTGAAACTCGCAGGCGCTACCAATGCAATTCCGGCACATAGCCACGAACACTAAACAGTACAGTCATGTTAAACAAGATAATACATTTCTCTCTTCAGAACCGCATACTGGTGCTGGTGGCATCGGTACTGCTGTTGATAGGCGGTACGTATACCGCAATGCACACGGAAGTGGATGTGTTTCCCGACCTGAATGCGCCAACCGTGGTTATCATGACCGAAGCCAACGGTATGGCAGCCGAGGAAGTGGAACAGTTGGTTACTTTTCCTGTTGAAACGGCTGTAAACGGTGCTACGGGAGTACGCCGGGTACGTTCTTCTTCCACCAACGGGTTTTCCGTTGTATGGGTTGAGTTCGACTGGGAAACGGATGTCTATCTGGCACGCCAGATTGTAAGCGAGAAACTGGCGGTTGTCAGCGAGTCCCTTCCCTCCAATGTAGGCAAGCCTACGCTTGGCCCGCAATCGTCTATCTTAGGCGAGATGCTGATTGTAGGACTTACCGCCGACTCGACTTCAATGCTTGACCTGCGCACCATAGCCGACTGGACTATCCGTCCACGCCTTCTTTCTACCGGCGGTGTGGCGCAAGTTGCCGTACTGGGCGGCGACATCAAAGAGTATCAGATTCAACTCGACCCGGAACGGATGCGGCACTACGGCGTAACCCTTACCGAAGTGATGAACGTTACGCGTGAAATGAATCTGAACGCCAACGGCGGAGTGCTTTATGAATACGGAAACGAATACATCGTGCGCGGTGTCATCTCCACCGACCGGGTGGAGCAACTGGCAAAGGCTGTTGTCAAATTGCAGGACGGCAGTGTCCAGCCAGCAACGTCCAATGCTCCGTACTCCGCTTCCCCCATTTTGCTGGAAGACATTGCCGATGTACGTATCGGAGCCAAACTGCCGAAGCTGGGTACGGCTTCCGAACGCGGCAAGCCCGCCGTACTGCTGACTGTGACCAAGCAACCCGCCACAAGCACGCTTGAACTGACCGACAAACTGGAAACATCCCTCAAGGACTTACAGAAGAACCTGCCGCCCGATGTAAAAGTCAGCACCGATATTTTCAGGCAAAGCCGCTTTATAGAAAGTTCCATCGGCAACGTACAGAAATCACTGTTTGAAGGCGGTATATTCGTTGTTATCGTACTGTTCCTATTCCTTGCCAACGTACGGACTACCGTAATCTCGCTGGTGACGCTTCCTTTATCGCTGATAGCTTCGCTGCTGGCGTTGCACTATATGGGATTCACCATCAACACAATGAGCCTCGGCGGTATGGCAATCGCCATCGGTTCGCTGGTGGACGATGCCATTGTCGATGTGGAGAACGTGTACAAACGTTTGCGGGAGAACCGGATGAAGCCGGAAGCGGAACGCCTGCCGATACTGGAAGTCGTATTCAACGCTTCCAAAGAAGTGCGTATGCCTATCCTGAACTCCACGCTCATTATCGTGGTAAGCTTCGTTCCTCTGTTTTTCCTGAGCGGCATGGAAGGCCGTATGCTTGTACCTTTGGGCATTGCCTTCATCGTGGCATTGGCAGCTTCTACGGTTGTGGCACTGACGGTGACACCTGTATTGTGCTCCTACCTGCTGGGCAAAGAAAAGATAAAAGACGAAAAGCGTTCCACCGGCGATTCGCCCGTAGCACGCAAGATGAAAGAGTGGTACGGTGCAGCGCTTGCTTTTGTGCTGGGTCATAAGAAGAGCGTATTGGGCGGAACCATCGGTCTGTTTACAGTGGCGCTTGCCTGCTTCTTCACATTGGGACGCTCGTTCCTGCCGCCGTTCAACGAAGGTTCGTTCACAATCAACATATCATCCCTGCCGGGCATTTCACTGGAAGAGAGCGACAAGATGGGACATCGTGCCGAAGAACTACTGCTTTCCATCCCCGAAATACAAACCGTAGCCCGCAAGACGGGACGTGCCGAACTGGATGAACATGCCTTAGGCGTGAACGTATCGGAAATCGAAGCTCCATTCGAGCTGCAAGACCGTTCGCGCAGCGAGCTGGTGGCCGATGTACGTGAAAAGCTGGGTACAATTGTAGGCGCCAATGTGGAAATCGGCCAGCCTATCAGCCACCGTATCGATGCCATGCTGTCGGGTACGAAAGCCAATATAGCCATTAAGCTGTTCGGCGACGATTTGAACCGCATGTTCGCTTTGGGCAATGAGATAAAGAATACCATTCAGGACATTCCCGGCATTGCCGACCTGAACGTGGAGCAACAGATTGAACGTCCGCAGCTTATCATCGCTCCCAAACGGGAAGTGCTTGCCAAATACGGCATCTCCTTGCCGGAGTTTTCGGAGTTTGTCAACGTATGCCTTGCCGGCGAAACCGTATCCCAGGTATATGAAAAAGGAAAAAGTTTCGACCTCACCGTACGCGTAAAGGATGATTTGCGGGATGAGATGGAAAAGATACGTAACCTGATGCTCGATACCGGCAACGGACAAAAGATACCGCTGAACTATGTAGCGGAAGGAAAAAATTTGTATGCGGCGTTTGCGGTTATGTTTTTGAAGGTAACGATGCTCCGGAAAAGTGTCCTCAGTGTGGCGCTCCGAAAGAAAAATTCTCTCTCGTTCCGGAAGGCCCGAAAACTTATGCTGATGAACATCAGGTAGGCGTTGCCAAAGGCCTCGATGAAAAAGTCGTTGAAGGTCTCCGCCTCAACTTCACTGGTGAATGTTCTGAAGTCGGCATGTACCTTGCTATGAGCCGTGTCGCTGACCGCCAGGGTTATCCGGAAGTTGCTGAAGCTTACAAACGCATCGCTTTTGAAGAAGCCGAACACGCTGCTAAATTTGCTGAACTCCTCGGCGAAGTCGTAACGGCTGATACCAAAGAAAACCTCGAAATGCGTGCCCTCGCTGAACAGGGTGCCTGCGCTGGCAAGAAAGAAATCGCAACGCTGGCTAAACAGCTCGGTTATGATGCTATCCATGACACCGTTCATGAAATGGCAAAAGACGAAGCTCGTCATGGCCGTGTATTCGATGGTCTCCTCGCCCGCTACTTCGCAAAATAATCTATATAGTGAATCATCAACGACCTGCTGCATTGCGGCAGGTCGTTTTTTTATAGCGTAAAGTGTACTTCACCCTATTTTGCTATAAAAAAAGTGAGTTACCACAAATAATCGTGATAACTCACTTTACACCGTTTTCATCGCTCTGCATCGTTTCCATAGAGATGGTGTTCCCGGATGTACGTATAGCCAGCCGGTGCCAGTTCATCTCTCTGTTTTTCCTGATGCTGACGGATATCATGGGATGAAATATCATCGGCCTGATGATCCAGCAGCCGCACCGAAACGCCATCTTGTTCCACCAGGCTTTTTACCATTTCTATCTGCTCACGGTCATCACTTTTGCGCATTCCCACAAGAAGACCTGCCATCCTGCCGCATTCCTGCCATCGATACCAGTAACTGAAGGAAAGGAACGTATCCGAGCCCATGAGCAGGTACAGCGGATCGTCGGGAAATTTCTGTTTCATCGCGCAAAGCGTATCATAGGTCCGGCAGGAACTCCCCTGCTGTATTTCATAACCATCGACAGCTACGGGAAATGGCAGATTTTCCACTGCCCGCTGGCACATTTCAATGCGCTGCGACGCCTCCGTATTCAGTTCTTTATAGAATGGCTGGGTCGGCATGAGAACGACGAGACGTGGATGAACCGCCTTCCAGGCACTGCAGCAGAGCCGGATATGTCCCTGATGAATGGGATTGAAGGTCCCGCCAAACAAGACGATTCCTTTTTTTGTTCCATCATTCCGGCTCATGCTGCTCACCCTTTCCTTTTTATTTTACGACAAACTGCGGTTTGTAATCATCGAGACGCTGCTTGATAGGCAGCCACTGAAGGACTCGTTTGATGTTGCGGTCCCAGAAGTCCCACGTATGATCGCCATCTTCCGTCCACAGTTCAATATCTGCCAGATTTTTTACCTTGTCATAAAAAGCAATATTATAATCATGGAGGAAATCCTGATTGCCTACGGCACATACCATCTTCGGCAGTTTCTTACCGGCTTTGACGGCATTCTGGAATTCTACGACCAGGTCATTTTCACCGCCACGGGGATCTTTATTATCAAAGGTCATGAGACGTTCTGCATCCGAATAGAGCTCCTTCGATTCATACATAACTCCGATATCTACGACACCAGACAGACTGGCTGCTGCGGCATACTGGTCCGGGCAGAGGGCTGCTGCATGGAGTGCGCCATATCCACCCATGGACAGTCCGGCAATGAATGTGTCTTCCCGTTTCTGCGATACCTGGAACATATTGCCGATAACCTTCGGCAGTTCCTGGGTAATGTAATCAAAGTACCGGTATCCATGGGGCTGGTTGATATAATGGCCACGGCCCGTCGTAGGCATGACGACGACGAGGCCCATATCCATGACGTATTGTTCCACATTGGTGAAACGGATCCAGCCTGTCTGGTCACGCATGATGCCATGGAGGAGATACAGTACAGGGAATGGCGGTTTGATGACATCCCGCAGAGGTTCCGGCGTGCGGGTACAGTTCTGCGGATAAATAACTTCGATTCCCGTATCAATGCGTAAAACATCTGAGTAAAATTCAATGTGAAGTGACGGCATAGTGACTTCCTCCCTTACTATTATAGTATAAACTATGCATATACGACGTTATTTCTGTTCCGGATAGGTTCCATCCTGTTTGTCTTTATACATTCTCCAGGGAACGGCCAGGAAAAGGATATAAATCAGGAACGGTGCCGAAACGAGTGTAAAAGCGACATAACCTTTGGCGACTATCGTCAGGATGCCCAGGCGGCTGAATGCGACACTGATGAGGGTGACGATGACACCGATGACAGCGCGGCGATAGAACGCCGTTTTATTGGCCATGATATTGTGGCGGGCCGACAACAACTGGAATCGTTCGCTGATGCCGAATAACAGGCCTACGCCGGTACTCAGCATAGCGGAAACGGCAATGGCAACATACAGATACCGTGTCCAGTCAGCAGAATGAACGATATCGTGAAGGAGATACAGCATAGGGATGCTTTCTTTCGTGATATGAGGCATGCCGGCGGCAAACAGAATAGTGCAGAGCATGGTACCGCCGCCACAGAGAATCGCCGTACCCAGAGCTGCCAGGAAGGTATCTTTCTTGCTGCGGATTGTCACAAGGCAGGAAGGAACAGCCGCATTGGCGCCACAGGTAAAGAGGATAATCGACGAGAAAACGATGACCCAGGCATAGCCTGTCGTAAGACCGTAATCAGCAGCTGTAGAGCCCGATTCGATGAACTGGTCCGCTGCCGGCCAGCATGTACCGATACTGATGAAGAAAATGAAAATAATGATGGCAATGATCAGAATAGTCAACGTGTTGCCCAGTTTCATGACCAGATTAGCACCCTTTAGCGTAAAGCCAATCATGAAAACGCCAAAGAGAAGGGTCCCGACTATATTAGGAATACCAAAGGTCTGTTCCAGAATAATAGCGGCACCGGAAATCATGCCGGCGGCTACGAGGAAAATCTGTACCAGAGAAAAGAAATCCTTAAAAATCCCCAGTACCTGCCGTACAGCCGGATTTTTGTAAATCATATCCGATTGTTCCCGGTAATCTTTCGGTTTGTAAATACGGTTGAATTCAAAGGTCAGCCAGCACCAGATAAAAGTCAGGATACCGACCAGAAGCGGCCCCCAGATGACACCTGCCGAACCGGCTTTCAGATAATAGGCTACGGTCTGCGTCCCTGCGGCAAATCCCGGTCCTACATAACTACTGAACATCAACGCCGCAATGGACAATGCCCCTACGACATTTACTTTCGAAATCTGTTTCCCATCATTCATGATATGACACCTCCAGTGGATAGATGAATCAGGTCAGTCTATATTCGTTACACATTGAGCATTCCGTCCGGCGTGTACACGACAGGCACATCGTCTTCCAACATTTCCAGTTCCGGATTTTCTTTGACTATCTGAGCCGACACGAGCAGTTCCTGAACATGAAGTGTGTTTTCTATGATAGCAATGCGTCCATCCGGTCCGGGATTGGCCAATGCATAGGCCTGACTGATAGCTTCTTCTTCCGTATCGAAGTACACAGGGATCTTGCCCCGTTCGAGATAGGTCGTAGGAATGAGGTTGGAATACATGGATTCCCGGTCTATCTGGCTGACCAGACCTTTCGTCGTTATGTCGGCAAGACCGATACCCAGGGCATTTCCATAGGAATGTTCATTCATGCGGAGAGCGACGAGCATATGGATATCCGGGCTTTCCGGTTCTTCTACACCGCGCACGCGGATACGTCCGATGACTTTCGTATCCATCCCGGTCCCGCTGTAAATCTTTCCTATTTCCTTGACGACAACCAGATCGTACTGGCTGCCTGGCAGATGTGGCACGAGACTGCGGGCCAGAAGCTGGAGTTTCGCATCAGTTTCAATATACGTTTCTACAGGCACACCCTGGAGGAGGTATGTCTGATCATTGGAATTTTCAACGATGGCCAGGCCGCAGAGAATGGGCGCTTTCTGCAGCGACACCTTGCAGGACTGGGCAATGGACTGGGCCAGACCGTGGGCATGCATGGCCGAACAGCCATCTTTTTTCCCGAGGCCGATGGCTATCATTTTGACGATGCCGCTTTCATTGGGAGCCGAAAAATCCGTATGCGGTTTAACCCGGTTGCAGACAATGACTCCATCCGATTCATAAGCATTTTTATCGAAATATACAGGAGCGCCATTTTCCGTTTCTCCCAGATATACCGTTTCCATGGACGAACGGATAGGGCAGTCCATCGTTTCTTCCGTAATGCCATATCCTTTCAGTACGTCAATCTGCCCCTGGGCTGTCGCACCGCCATGGCTTCCCATGGCAGGGACAATGAATGGATGTCCCCCTTTTGCCTTGACATAGTCAGCAATACTGCGGATAATAGTTGCAATATTGGCAATCCCCCGGCTGCCAGCCGTAATGGCAATCTGTTTATCGCGCAATTTGTCATCCAGCGTCAGTTTATCCAGTTCCTGCCGTACCGCAGCGGGAATGTCACTGATGCAGTCTGTCGGAAAGTGCTGCCGTACCCGTATGAGATGAGGCAGTTCCTGCTTTTTCAAATCTAACATGTCACGTTTCATCTCTCTTTCTTCACGATCATCACGAACAATTTGTCTTGCATACGTTTCAGTTTAAATCATATAGTTATTATTTATAACGATATGATGTTATCAGATAAACAAATCCGTTCTTCTTTTTGTTCATCACCACAGGCCAGTATGCCTTCTCCGCCACTGCCATCGGTAACGTACAAGTAAGCAGAAACAGATTGCTGTTTCAGATGCAGCCGCACATCATCCCAGGTAAACTGTTGTCCCGGGGATTCCAGGTACTCCCGCATTTTCCAGGCCGCCTGCCGGCTTCCCTGCAATAACAGTCCCGGTCCTCCTGCATACGACAGGCACCAGACCTGTGGGAGGATTTCCGCCATATGTTCATCGATGACATGGGCTTCTCCCCCCAGGGATCCGATAATACCGCCTGTCCGTGGCCCATTCTGCCAGGCCGCTATATTGGCGGCCGCTGCCAGAACAGCGAGCGGGCAGAGCCAGGTCACATAATCTGCCAGATACTGGTCAAGTGCTACAGGATCTGTAATACATCGTACGTCTTCCCCCTGATATGCCGTCAGACTCTGCCTGATTTGTCCATCAACGCCATCCAGGTCCTCTGCCCTGCACCAGACGCCGACAGCCGCCGGTACCTGATACAGGCAGGTTCTATAGAGTCGTACCCTGTAATCATTCATCAGGGATACTGCTTTCTCACAGCCTCCGCCATGGCTGCATTGATGGTTTCCAGATTGTCTGATGCGGCATTTTTCACGAATGCTTCAATCGCTGCGCTGGCTTCGACAAACGGACCTGGCAGGTTCAGAACCAGTGCATCACCCAATCTGCCACATACCAGGCAGCTCCACAAATGACCGTTCTTGCCAAAGAGCTGCCGGCTGGCACTGGGCGACAGCATCGCTTCCAGTGCTGTGTGGGTAAAATCTTTTCCCAGCGTAGAACTGTAACGGTGTCCTCCACCGCTCCCCCCGATAAGCACGACCAGATCCGATACGGCTGCAGCCTTGCGGATGGCCTGTTCGATTTTATCTTCTTCATCTGTCACCGGCGCAATACGGGTAATCTGCATTTCCGGATTGTAGCGCACCAGCTGCTGCACGACGGCAGCACTATCGGTATCAAAGACGATACCCGCTTTGATTTCATCGCCGGTGGGAATAATCGTCGCCGTATCAATCATGATGAAGCCACCTTTCCCGGGCACAGTAGTCGTGGTCACGCTGGGGAATATGGTTGATATCGACAGGCACGATTTTTTCCGCTCCTGCCAGTTTCGCCAGTTCCGTCGCCGTAACTCCTTCTGTCGTCGAAATAGCCTGTATCAGACCATGTTCGTCTTTCTGTATCTGTTCCGGATCAATACCGTAGATATCCATATCGATGGATGAACCGGTTACACCAATGACCCGGACGACAGAATGGAATTTATCCATCAGGATTTTTTCCAGTGCCCGCGTGTCCAGTCCTTTGACATCGAGTCCCTGTACTTTGACAACGGTCTTATCCGTATAGACAATAATATTTTCATCAGCCATGGCAAATCCCCTGTTTCTATCAGATTTCTTTTTCTACCAGCAGATCATCGGCATGATACTTTTTGGCCTGTTCCACGCCTGGCAGGATTTCATCGGCATGGGCGATGACTTCATCTGCCGTCATATGGGACGTCTGTTTCATCCATTCCCGCGTGCAGCCGATGCTGTCCAGTTCTGCCTGGGCGGCCGGTGTAATGCGGTCAAAGTCGATGGGTGTACCCATAGCGCGGGCAATAGACAGGACGACAGGCGAGCAGCCAATATCACGGGCCGGTACGCAGCCGCACTGGAGAGCGCGGATAGTCAGACGGGCAATGACCTTCTTATCGCAGACGATGCAGGGAATATACTGTTTCAGCGTCTTGGCATAGGCACCGGAACCATGAGCCGTATCGCCGGCTTCAAACTGCGGATGCGGGAATACACGACCGTACATTTCAGCGACGGTCATACCGATGCCGACAGAAATGACCTGACCGGTCAGACCGACGAGGACGTCACCGTGATGCATACATTCGAGCTGGCCCAGAATCGGGAACAGGACTTCATCCATAGTGATGATATTCATCATTTCCGTTGCGGAATTGTTGTTGGAAGCCCGGCCGGTAATGACGACATTATGGACAGGAATCTTCTTGTCTTTCGGGTTCGGGCCACGGAACATTTTCTTTTCCGGGAATAATTTCTTCCATTGTTTCAGATGGGGTTCCTTTTCTACGAGTTCATCGGAGAGGGTGATTTCCTGCATGGGCAGGATGCCGAATTCATTATTGACTTTGCCATTATCGGAAGCCCCCATGCGGACGATAGCCCCTTCGACGACAATGCCGTCACTGGTTGTCGTCACGGCATCCATATCAAATATATTGATAGCAGCCGGCCCTTCAATCGTAGAAGCTACCTTGCGGATAGCATCATCCTGGGAAAGACCACTCTTTTCAATTTCTTTGACATCGAGAAATACAACCGATACAGGTATAATCTTATTATCAATATCCCCACCGGGCAGAACTTTATATTTCATGATGTATGCGCCTCCTTAGTGCAGACCCAGTTTCGGTCTTCTGTCTTCAATATCCGTGCAGCCGTCAAATTCTGTTTCTTCTGTAGGATGAATGATATTGATGACTTCCATGATAATCTTCGTCGTCTTGCCGTTTTCGTCCTTGCCCTTGATAAGAACAGTATGCATCGTTTCGGGAACACGGGGCAGTACGAGGACTTCTACATGCTGTACATCATCCCGGCCAGCGATTTCATGGACTGCTTCTTCAATACGGCCTGTACGCAGTGACTGCATCTTGGCACTGTGCAGACTTTCCAGACCATGGATTTCCATCGTCTTCGTGTCATCCACGTCGTGGACAGCGACATACATTTTCTTGATGCAGTAGGAGTGTTGCTGGGAAAAATTAAATTTTTCGGGGTATCGTT
>OHAP01001372.1_pt1 | contig 15615 bp, 9 predicted proteins | sample 1577171 | NCBI WGS metagenome assembly OHAP01 (sample SAMEA3541489, study PRJEB24748) | human gut metagenome | biome: human gut; feature: human-associated habitat; material: faeces | place: China | collected 2012 | reverse complement strand
GATAATTAACACCAAAAGGTGACAAGTTTGACTTACCGAACAATACACCTTTTCCGCCATCTACTGAAATAAACAGTTTATCTCCGGAAAAACTCTGTGCAAATCCTATTATGGAAGAAAGCACAAACAAAAAAGATAGAATAAGTTTTCTCATCGCACTATTTTTTATGGGTATAGTCACATGAATAATGACAAAAGATATCATCAATTCATGTGACTATTACAATTTATATTTATTATTATCACGGTTTCAAAGTGATAGCCTCATCTGACTCTACCCATAATAATGCACTATTTTCTGCAACTATTACAGAAGAAGCCAAAGCCTTTTGTTCCTCAACAGGTAATTGAGTTTCAGATATGATTCTTGTACACCCCTCTGTATATTCTTGCAAGTCGTCTTTACACATAATTTGGCTTGCTGTTGAAACATACGTTTTAATAATATCCAATTGCTGAGCGCGTTCAGGCATTTTCATTTTATAATATTCAACCAACTGTTCATCATTCTGTACAAGTTCAGATGAAAGTGGCATCTCATTCATTTTACTTATTATAGTGTTTTTATCACTTTCTGACACAGAACAACCATATTTTTCTGCTTTAGGAATGATAAGATTCATCCACTCTTCAGTAGTCAAATTGTCTTCAAAAACACCTTCATTTTCTTCTGCAATTTCACTAATAATCGAATTATGTAAAAAACCTACACTATCATCCTTTAAGCTCAAACATGGAACTTCAGTAACTATAGCCATTTCCATTTGGTCAGATAACGGCGGACGAGGAACAACATAAGCACATGATCCAGCACATGCAGAAAACAGGATACCTCCAATTAATGCACCTCCACCTCCTCCTACAATACCACCTAAGGCTGCACCACTAGCATCACAAAATAAAACAGCTTTGAACCAATTCCAGAATCGTCCTCTTGTGGCTACAGATGTAGGATGGGAAGCGACAAAGTTTTGACTATAGAGATCTAATGTCTCATTCAATTTCGCATAATTCGCCTCAACGACAGCATTCTCTTTTGCGTCTGTTTTTACGTCATTAGAACATGAAACGCAATAAAAGCTACATAATAATAGCATGAATAACAGTTTTGTCTTCATAATTTTTTAGATTTAGAACATTTTTAATTATAATTCGCCAGTTTTAAAAATACAACATTCACGAAACTTGAAAAAATATGAATGCCAATAGTGGAATAAGAGGCTCCTTTCTTTAATTTCTAGGTTTAACAATCAGGTAATACACTTTTTATTATATAAGAACGCTATAAAAGTCTCTTTAATGTAATTACAACAGATCTATCTTCAAATGGAGATTAATGATTTACACTTCTTTTATTGCACAGTAAATGTACCTTCCAACAAACAATCATCCAAAGTTATATGAATAGTATATTCTCCTTTTTCACAGGATGACATATCAATTATGACAATGCTAGTGTTGTAATAAATTTTAAAATGCACTATTTCACCTGTTTTTTTATTCATAATAGCAACGGTAGCGTAGTCTTCTATTTTATCAAAACTAATATTTAGAATACTAGAAAGAATAGTACATTTCTCAGCAGGAGGGAAAACGGGTATTTCCATAGGATTGGGACGTGCTTTTCTTTGCAAACAAATATCATGTGCAGATGCCCATTTTCCTATTACAAACAAACTACAAAGTAGTAATAATAGTTTCATTCTCATAACACTTGTATTTATTGGTTATGGCACAAATGTAAGGGATAAGATTTAAATAAATTCAGATGCCTAGTCACAATAAAGTTACAAGTTAAACATGGATCTCGACTACAAGTTACAGAAAAGTCACAGAAATGTCGCAATCAAATATAAGCGCCTATGAAACAAGATATTGGCATGTAGTCATCCATTCAAAGAATTCTTCTCCTAACTTAATTTTCATGCGACTTTTCCGACTTTTAAATGCCCCTTCAGAAGCACGTGTACATAATAAAATTGTTTCTTTGGAGCAACCCAATAAGAAAAATACGCAATGGAGTAAGTCTTCTTTAGTTAAATCAGCATATTGAATTTTCAATTTAAGCATAATGTCGCCAAAAGTTTCATAAATGCTTTCACAAATCATCTGTCCTTCATGAATACTCAAAGAGGTAGCAACGCCCATCTTTTTCTCCAAAGAAAGAAGCTTCTCATAGGTTTCCGTCCTTCGAAACAACTGAAGACAAAGTTCTAAACTCGGCTCCAACATCCCCATAAAATCAGACTCAGTATTATCCTGCTTCTCAAGGTCCCCAGATAGAATATCTGTACGATTCTTCATTAATTGATTTTGTAACTCAAGATACTTCTTTTTTCGACGCTTATCAATCCAAAGATAAACCGCTCCTACAATAATAAAGAACAGCAAAATAGATAAAACTTCAATTTTATATCTCTCTGCAAGTTTCTGCTGATAAAGTTCGATTTCATATTGATCAGCCAAACGGGGGTCTCTGCTGCCTTTGTTGTATCGTAAATTGAATCGAGATAATAAATAAAGGAATCAGCTGCCGCTATAGCTGCTGGATAATTTTTCTCCTCTTTCTCCAATTTATATAATTCTCCGTAACTTCCTCCACGGTTAAAGATATAAGAAGAAGATTTACTAAGATTCAAATAATATCGTGCAGAATCTATTTGATGCAAATTTCGTAGAATCCTTCCTTTCCAAAGGTGTTCTGTGAATAAACTAGTACCTACAGGTGCAGAAGATATAGAAGCAGATATATATTGATTTGCCTTCTGAAATTCTCCTTTTTCGCTATATAGAATTCCCAATTCCCCCAATATGAGAGACTTATAATAATCATCCGTCATGGCTTCAGCAATATCCAACACCTTTTGGTAATAGACCAGAGAACTATCCAATTGATGTTGAAGCATAAAAACATAACCTATTCCTCTGACAGCATAAAACAGACCATCATTCTTCTTTTGCTTACTATAAATTTCATGCGCTTTATAATGAGCACGCATAGCATCCTCATAAAGATCCTGCTCCTCATAACACCCAGCCAGGTTCTCATAAATCGCCCCCAAATAAAGATATTCGCTCTCTTTAGGGATTACTTTCAATGCTTGCAAGAAATCTTTCACTGCCAAATCCATACACCGCATGTCTCGATACACACAACCCCGATAATAATAGGCCTGCATCTTACGCTCATTATTCCAACTTCTTTTATAATAATCTACTGCAAACCGAATCAATGAATCACTTGACTCATGAACATACAACTTAGTCCTTGCCCGTGTCAAAAATATAGCATAATCAGCTCTTTCAGAGCCGGATAACTTTTCAGGATGAGAAATGGATTCGAGGAGAGACAGGGCACTATCGGGGAACTCTTGCATCAGTGAGTCTGCCTGACGTAAAAGAGTAGTTGCATTACCTCCATCATGACAAGCAGAGAGAGACAAAATCAGGAACAACCCTATAATATAAGAAAGAAGTAGCTTCATAGTTCGTTTCGTTTTACAAATGTAAATAGAATAAAACAAACAAGCAACAAAAAGACAAATAATTTTTTCACACATCATAATTACAATGTTAAAATTGCCCTTTCTCTCTCTTTCCCTAATCTTTTTTGCCTTTCATTTGTTCACTTTGTTACTTTCGCCGGAAGACGGCAGAATAAACTTCAACCTAAATAGTAACGAATGGAAAAATTTAATGCAATGAGGACTAGACTTTTACAAGATCTTCAGAAGAAAACCATCAGGTTTAAGAGCATAGTGGCGCTCACTTGCTTGTTGCTGACCTCCGTATCCGCCTTTGCACAGACAAAGACAGTGACCGGTACGGTAACAGATGCCGCCAATGAACCGCTGATCGGCGCATCGGTGCTCGTACAAGGAACTTCCACCGGAACCATCACCGATATGGACGGTAAGTATTCAATCTCTGTCACACCAGAAGACGTACTGGTATTCTCCTATGTAGGAATGACTACACAGAGTGTCAAGGTAGGAGCACAGAGTGTGATCAACGTCACCCTGAAAGAAGATTCGCAGGTACTAGCCGAGACAGTCGTTATCGGATACGGTAGCGCGAAGAAAAGAGACTTGACAGGTTCTATCACCAACGTCAAAGGAGAAGAAATTGCCAACAAGCCTGCAACGAACCCATTATCTTCCTTACAAGGAAAAGTGGCAGGTGTACAAATCGTAAACTCCGGACGTGCCGGTGCCGACCCCGAAATCCGTATCCGTGGTACAAACTCCATCAATGGCTACAAACCGTTGTACGTGGTAGACGGACTATTCAATGACAATATCAACTTCCTTAATCCGGAGGACATCGAATCTATGGAGATCCTGAAAGACCCGTCATCACTGGCTATCTTCGGTGTTCGCGGTGCGAATGGTGTCATCATCATCACCACCAAGAAAGCCAAAGAAGGACAGACACTGGTTAACATTAATACCTCTTTCGGTTTCAAGAAAGTAGTAGATAAGGTTGATTTGGTCAACGGTCCGCAATTTCAGGAGTTATACAGCGAACAGCTTGCCAATCAGAAGGACACTCCGTTCGACTTCAGCGGCTGGAACGCGAACACCAACTGGCAGGATGAGATTTTCCAGACTGCATTCATCACCAACAATAATATCAGTATTACCGGAGCTTCGCCGAAACACAGTTTCTATCTGGGCGTAGGTTACTCTCACGAACAGGGAAACATCAAGCATGAGAAGTTCAGTAAAGTGACTATCAATGCAAGTAATGACTACAAGATCACGGACTTTCTGAAAGTCGGCTTCCAGTTCAACGGAGCACGCACGCTTCCGGCAGACTCCAAACAGGTGCTCGGCGCTCTTCGTGCTGCCCCTATCGCACCGGTATATAATAAGGAATATGGCTTATACAGTGTTCTGCCCGAATTTCAGAAAGCACAGATCAACAATCCGATGGTAGACGTCGATCTGAAAGCCAATACGACCAAAGCCGAAAACTACCGGGCATCGGGTAATATCTATGGCGAAGTGGACTTCCTGAAACATTTCAACTTCAAAGCGATGTTCTCCATGGACTATGCTTCCAACAACGGACGTACTTATCTGCCTATCATGAAGGTGTATGACGATACTGCCGCAGGAGATGTAGTTACATTGGGAACCGGCAAGACAGAAGTCAGCCAGTTCAAGGAAAATGAAACGAAAGTGCAGAGTGACTATCTATTGACTTACACCAATAGTTTTGATCACGGCAATCATAACCTGACCGCTACAGCCGGTTTCACGACGTATTACAATTCACTGAGCCGACTGGACGGAGCACGCAAGCAAGGTGTCGGTCTGGTGATTCCTGACGATCCGGACAAATGGTTTGTCAGCATCGGTGATGCCGCAACAGCTACCAACGGAAGTACCCAATGGGAACGGACTACGGTATCCATGCTGGCACGTGTGATCTACAACTACAAAGGAAAATACCTGTTCAACGGTTCGTTCCGTCGCGATGGTTCTTCCGCCTTCTCATACACCGGCAATGAGTGGCAAAACTTCTTCTCACTAGGCGGCGGTTGGTTGATGACCGAAGAAGAGTTCATGAAGGATATCAAATGGCTCGATATGTTGAAAATCAAAGCATCTTACGGTACATTAGGCAATCAGAATCTGGACAGGGCCTATCCCGCCGAACCGCTGTTGTCAAATGCTTACTCGGCTGTTTTCGGCAAGCCGTCCATTATCTATCCCGGTTACCAGCTCTCCTATCTGCCCAACCCCAATCTGCGTTGGGAAAAAGTAGAAGCTTGGGAAGCAGGTTTCGAAACGAACGTGCTGCGCAACCGTCTGCACTTCGAAGGAGTATATTATAAGAAAAGGACCAAAGACTTGCTTGCCGAAGTGCCCGGTATCTCCGGAACAGTACCCGGCATCGGCAACTTGGGAGAAATCGAAAACATGGGTGTTGAAATGGCAGCCAGCTGGCGTGACCAGATCGGTGACTGGGGATACTCTGTCAGCGCCAACCTGACCACCATCAAGAATAAGGTGAAGAGCCTCGTTCAGGACGGATACTCCATTATCGCCGGAGACAAACAGCAGAGTTACACGATGGCGGGCTATCCTATCGGTTTCTTCTACGGTTACAAGGTGGCAGGCGTATACCAGTCGCAAGCCGACATCGATGCATCACCCGAAAATACCCTTGCCACAGTCACTCCCGGTGACCTGAAATTCGCCGACGTGAACAGAGACGGTAAGATTACCCCGGAAGACCGTACAATGATAGGTAACCCGACACCGGATTTCACCTATGGTCTTTCTCTCGGAGTAAACTACAAGAACTGGTCATTGGGCATCGATATGATGGGACAGCACGGTAACGAAATTTTCCGTACCTGGGACAATTATAACTTTGCACAGTTCAACTATCTGTCACAGCGCATGGACCGCTGGCACGGAGAAGGTACCTCCAACAGCCAGCCGTTGCTGAACTCCAAACATTCTATCAACAACCTGAATTCGGAGTATTACATCGAAGACGGCAGCTTCTTCCGTATCCGTAACGTGCAACTTGCTTACTCGTTCGACAAGGCCCTCCTTGCCAAAATACGCTTGCAGGCACTGAAAGTCTATGTCAACATACAGAACCTGAAGACATGGAAGCACAACACCGGCTACACACCGGAACTGGGAGGTAGCGCCACCACCTTCGGAGTAGACGACGGCAGCTACCCCGTACCTGCTGTCTACACCTTCGGCATCAACCTGACCTTCTAGTGGCGTGGCAAGGTACCACACCCAAGTTTCCATGCGGGTGGCAAGGTGCCACAGCCAGGTTTCCATGCGGAATATAACTTTAATGAATCAAATCTATAATTGTATGAAACTAAATAAATATCTTTTTTCCACCTTTATTGCCGCTTCCGCTCTGCTGATAAGCAGTTGCAGCGACTTTCTGGACCGGAGTCCGCAGGGACAATTCACCGAAGACGATAATCCCAATGCGCTGGTCAACGGTAAAATCTACAATGTCTATACCATGATGCGAAGTTTCGACATCACCGCCGGTACTCCCGCCATTGCTATCCATTATCTACGCTCCGAAGACTCCGAGAAAGGAAGTATTCCGAGTGACGGATCGGATGTAGCCGAAATGTACGATGACTTCTTATACACCCCGACCAACGGTTTGCTAGGTTCATACTGGGGAAAGAATTACGCCATCATCTACCAGTGTAATGATATCCTCGACGCCATTGCCGAGAAAGAGACTGCCGGACAAACAGAAACCGAAGATATCATCAACAAAGGGGAAGCTTCTTTCTTCCGTGCTTATTGTTACTTCAATCTAGTGAGAGCTTTTGGCGAAGTACCTTTGGTGACTTACAAGATCAACGATGCCTCGGAAGCCAACATCCCGAAGACTACCGCCGATAAAATCTACGAGCAGATCGATACCGACCTGAAAACTGCGGAAGAGTCATTGCCCGAAACATGGAGCACCGAATATACCGGACGCCTGACTTGGGGAGCTGCCCGTTCACTTCATGCCCGCACCTATATGATGCGCAGTGACTGGGACAACATGTACAAAGCCTCTACAGACGTTATCAACAAAGGTTTATATAATCTGAAAACTCCGTATAACGAAATATTCACCGACGACGGAGAGAACAGCGGCGGTTCTATATTCGAACTGCAATGTACCGCCACTGCCGCCCTTCCACAGAGTGACGTTATCGGCAGCCAGTTCTGCGAAGTGCAAGGCGTTCGCGGAGCCGGTCAGTGGGACTTAGGCTGGGGATGGCACATGGCAACCCAGTTGATGGCAGACGCCTACGAGACAGGTGACCCTCGTAAAAACGCCACCCTGCTCTACTTCCGCAAAACGGACGATGAACCGATCACCCCGGAAAACACCAACGAACCTTATGGTGAATCCCCCGTCTCTCCGGCTATGGGAGCTTACTTCAACAAAAAAGCTTATACCGACCCCGCACTGCGTAAGGAATACACCAACAAAGGATATTGGGTCAACATCCGCCTGATCCGGTATTCGGATGTAGTGTTGATGGCTGCCGAAGCTGCCAACGAAAAGAATATCCCCGGAGAAGCAGTGGATTATCTGGAAATGGTACGCGCACGTGCCAGAGGCACCAATACGAATATACTGCCCAAAATAACGACCAACGATCAGGGAGAATTGCGGGAAGCCATCCGCCACGAACGCCGCGTGGAACTCGGGCTGGAGCCCGACCGTTTCTACGATCTTGTACGTTGGGGGATCGCCTCGGAAGTATTGCACGCTGCCGGGAAAGTAAACTACCAGGATAAGAACGCATTATTGCCTTTGCCTCAGTCAGAAATTGACAAGTCCAAAGGAGTACTGGTACAGAATCCGGATTATTAATTAATATTCAAATCAAACTGATAGAACGATATGATAAATAAGAAAATATTTTTTTCACTTCTGCTGCTCGCTGCCGGCTTCCTGAGTGCGGCAGCGCAGAAGTCGCCACAAGACATGGACCGCTTCATCGACGCATTGATGAAAAAGATGACGGTGGAAGAAAAGATAGGTCAGTTGAACCTACCTGTCACCGGAGAAATCACTACGGGACAAGCCAAAAGCAGCGACATCGCCGCCAAAATCAAACGGGGCGAAGTAGGAGGCTTGTTCAATCTGAAAGGAGTAGAAAAAATACGCGATGTGCAGAAACAGGCGGTAGAACAATCCCGTCTGGGCATCCCCTTGCTATTCGGTATGGATGTCATTCACGGATACGAAACCATGTTCCCTATCCCGCTGGGATTATCCTGCACCTGGGATATGACCGCCATAGAAGAATCGGCACGTATCGCAGCCATAGAAGCCAGTGCCGACGGTATCTCATGGACATTCAGCCCGATGGTGGACATCTCACGCGACCCTCGTTGGGGACGTGTTTCCGAAGGCAGCGGTGAAGATCCCTTCCTTGGAGCCATGATTGCCGAAGCGATGGTACTCGGTTATCAGGGAAAGAACATGCAACGGAATGACGAAATTATGGCATGCGTAAAACACTTTGCACTGTATGGCGCAGGAGAAGGCGGACGTGACTACAATACGGTAGACATGAGCCGCCAGCGGATGTTCAATGAATATATGCTGCCTTACGAAGCGGCTGTAGAAGCCGGTGTAGGTAGTGTAATGGCTTCGTTCAACGAAGTAGACGGTGTGCCCGCTACCGCCAACAAGTGGCTGATGACGGATGTACTGCGTGGTCAGTGGGGGTTCAACGGATTTGTGGTAACCGACTATACCGGAATCTCCGAAATGATCGACCACGGTATCGGCGACCTGCAAACGGTTTCCGCACGTGCCATCAATGCCGGAGTAGACATGGATATGGTGAGCGAAGGCTTTGTCAGCACACTCAAGAAATCCATTCAGGAAGGCAAAGTTTCTATGGAAACACTGAATACTGCCTGCCGCCGTATCCTGGAAGCAAAGTATAAACTGGGATTGTTTGACAATCCCTACAAGTACTGCGACTTAAAACGTCCGGCACGTGATATCTTTACGAAAGCGCACCGAGACGCTGCCCGCAGAATTGCCGCAGAAAGCTTTGTTCTTTTAAAGAATGACAACGTGACCCTGCGTCCGGGAACTCCTGCCGAACCTCTTCTTCCTTTTAACCCGAAAGGTAACATCGCCGTGATAGGTCCGTTGGCCGACAGCCGGACAAACATGCCGGGTACATGGAGCGTAGCTGCCGTACTCGACCGCTGTCCGTCACTGGTAGAAGGCTTGAAAGAGATGACTGCCGGAAAAGCAAACATCCTATATGCCAAAGGGAGCAATCTGATCAGCGACGCCTCTTACGAAGAACGCGCCACGATGTTCGGACGTTCACTAAACCGTGACAACCGGACAGACGAGCAATTGCTGAACGAAGCATTGACGGTAGCCAATCAGTCGGATATTATCATTGCGGCTCTCGGAGAATCTTCCGAGATGAGCGGAGAAAGCAGCAGCCGTACAGACCTGAACATTCCAGATGTACAGCAAAACCTGCTGAAGGAGTTGCTGAAAACCGGAAAACCTGTCGTACTGGTATTATTCACAGGTCGCCCGCTGACGCTGACTTGGGAACAGGAACACGTACCTGCTATTCTGAACGTATGGTTCGGAGGCAGCGAAGCTGCTTATGCCATCGGCGACGCACTCTTCGGATATGTCAATCCGGGTGGAAAACTGACAATGAGTTTCCCGAAGAATGTCGGTCAGATTCCGCTGTATTATGCACATAAGAATACGGGACGCCCGCTGGCACAAGGCAAGTGGTTCGAAAAGTTCCGCAGCAATTATCTGGATGTGGACAATGAGCCGCTTTACCCGTTCGGATACGGACTGTCTTATACTACCTTCTCTTACGGTGATATCGACCTGAGCCGTTCTACCATCGACATGACGGGAGAACTGACGGCAGCGGTAATGGTCACCAATACCGGCACATGGCCGGGATCGGAAGTAGTACAACTCTATATCCGTGACCTCGTCGGCAGCACTACCCGTCCGGTGAAAGAGCTGAAAGGCTTCCAGAAGATATTCCTTGAACCGGGACAGTCGGAAATTGTACGGTTCAAGATTGCGCCGGAAATGCTGAGATATTACAACTACGACCTGCAACTAGTAGCAGAACCGGGTGAATTTGAAGTAATGATCGGAACAAACAGCCGGGACGTGAAATCCGCACGATTCACGCTAAAATAAAAATCGTACAATAGGCATGGATTACACGGATTCACACGGTCTTTAACTGCGAAATCTCTTAAAACCGTGAAATCCGTGTAATCCGTGCCTAAATTTTATTCTCTCATTTAAATCCACAATCAATGAAAAAATTATCTCTCTATATTTCGCTCCTCTGCCTGATACTGACAGCAGGAGCCTGCAAAAACAAGACCGGCGGACCAACCACCGCCAGTTCCGAGCTCACGGACGATGCCTTGATGGACACCGTTCAGCGCCGCACCTTTCTCTACTTTTGGGAAGGTGCCGAGCCCAACAGCGGACTTGCCCCCGAACGGTATCATGTAGACGGGGTATATCCGCAGAATGATGCCAATGTAGTCACTTCCGGCGGCAGCGGCTTCGGCATCATGGCTATCCTTGCCGGAATAGACCGGGGGTACGTCACCCGCGAAGAAGGTCTGGCACGAATGGAGCGCATCGTCTCCTTCCTCGAAAAAGCGGACCGTTTTCACGGAGCATATCCGCACTGGTGGTATGGCGATACGGGAAAGGTGAAACCTTTCGGACAGAAGGATAACGGAGGTGACTTGGTAGAAACTGCCTTCCTGATGCAAGGACTGCTCGCCGTACACCAGTATTACATCAACGGTAATGAGAAAGAAAAAGCACTGGCAGCACGCATTGACCAAATATGGAAAGACGTTGACTGGAACTGGTACCGCAACGGTGACCAAAATGTACTATACTGGCACTGGAGCCCCACCTATGGCTGGGAAATGGACTTCCCCATACATGGGTACAACGAATGTATGATTATGTATATCCTTGCCGCAGCCTCTCCTACCCACGGAGTACCGGCAGCTGTCTATCACGATGGCTGGGCGCAGAACGGAGCTATCGTCTCCCCGCATAAAGTGGAAGGCATCGAACTGCATCTCCGCTATCAGGGCACGGAAGCCGGACCGCTTTTCTGGGCACAATACTCCTTCCTCGGACTCGACCCCGTCGGTCTGAAAGACGAATACTGTCCCAGCTACTTCCACGAAATGCGCAATCTGACATTAGTGAACCGTGCTTACTGCATCCGCAACCCCAAACACTACAAAGGTTTCGGACCGGACTGCTGGGGACTGACTGCCAGCTATTCCGTCGATGGATACGCTGCTCATTCACCGAATGAACAGGATGACAAAGGGGTTATCTCTCCCACCGCCGCCCTTTCATCCATCGTCTATACACCGGAATATTCGATGCAAGTGATGCGCCACCTGTATAATATGGGGGACAAAGTCTTCGGTCCTTTCGGATTCTACGATGCTTTCAGCGAAACAGACAACTGGTATCCGCAACGTTACCTTGCCATCGACCAGGGACCAATTGCAGTCATGATCGAGAATTACCGGACAGGGCTGTTATGGAAACTCTTCATGAGTCATCCCGATGTACAAGCAGGACTTACCAAGTTAGGTTTCAATACCAATAAGCAGGATGTAAGGCAGAAATAAAGAAATCACAGCGTGCGTGGAAGTGGTCTACTGACCACCTCCTCCACCTGTATTCCCACCTTCGCCGCCACCACCTTTCACATCGTCATTATTGATGCTTCGGGCAGCTTTCTTCACACTAGCTTTCAGTTCACCAATCCGGTAGCTGATGCTGACTCCAAAGCTACGACTCGGCCACTTGCTGCTGCTCTTCGACAGGAAGTTTACGCCTTCCGTATGATTGTTATAGCTTCTGTATTTCTCAAATATATTACTGCAATACACATTCAGGCTCAAACGCTCATCTTTCAGGAAAGAACGGCTCGCACCCAAACTATAATAATAATAGCCGGAACCTTTTCCCTGTAGATTAATATAAGGAGTACTACCGCCACCATTCAGACTTAACCGTATTTTCAACGGAAGAGTATGCTGGACGCCACCATAGAAAGAACCGTTCCATCCATAATTGTGCAATCCCTGCGCTTCGCTTTTCAAATCGCTGTAGTTTCCACGGCCATTGACGTACAGGCGCGTTTTAGGAGATGCGTTCCAGTTCAGATAAAGGCTCATTCCGGTGTTCCGGCTCTTTCCTATATTGGCATAAGTGCTGTACAAGGCCCCTTCCGGTGCTATGTGCGTGGGATCATTGTCAAACATCTCCCCTTCGGGCGCCGTAATCAACCGACTTATATTCTCAATACTGTTATTGTTGAAAGAATGGCGCAGCGACACATTGATATTGAACTTCGCACTAAAATTGCTATAAGACAAGTCGAACGCATGGCTTTTTTCACTTTTCAGGTTCGAGTTACCTTGGGTGATAAACATCGGATTCAGATTATTAAAATAAGGATTCAGATTCCAGATGCCCGGACGCCAGATACGCATATTATAACCGGCACGCATGTTTTGAGTCTTGCCGAGCTTCATGCCAAGAGAAACGGATGGCACCAGATCGCTGAAGTTCGTGTGAAAATTCTCACCCGGTCCAACGATATATTTCACCCGCTGCACAGTCTGTTCATAGCGCACTCCCGGCTTGAAGGTGAAATCCTTATATTTCAATGTATATCCGAGATAAGCGGCTAAAATATGATTCAAATGACGATAGTTGCTACTGCGGTCTTCGTTATATAAATAATCGTCACTTCCTCCGGCTGCTTCATATAGTTTGTTGTCACTGGTATTGCGGCGGAAGATATATTTCGCACCTGCCTCCACGGTATGCAACTCGCCTATCGGAGTCGTATAGTCCACTTGGAAAGTCTGTTCCATGGTATTCGTTTTGCCATCCGACTGGCTGTTTTTCAACAGCAACCGTTTCACAAGGTCATCCACCTCCTCTTTGGCGTGAATATCTTCATAGCCAGTATTAGAATTGCTTGTCTGAGGCTGCGTATTGATCTTATAGGAGAAAGTGATCATCCGCTGCTTGTTCTTTCTGGACGTGCGCTGATAGTCGATGTTTCCATTGATGGAATACCAGGAGCCATCTCCATGATTGCCGGTCCGATAGCTGTAGGCTATGTCCTCATGGTTAGCACCATACATGGTGGTAAATCCATCACCATAATTTTTACTATTGCTGCCATACATTCCAAAAGCCACCGTCAGCAGCCTTAAGGTGTCGATCTCATAACTGCCTTCCAGGTTTCCATACTGGAAGTTGCCTTTCGACTTGGAACTGCTATTTGATTCAAGATATTTTTCCGTATCCGACTCATAGTTCTCACGGTAGCTGTCCGAATATCCACGGGGCCGGTCATTGTAATTAAAGTTGTAATTGGCAGAGACAGTCATTTTCCCCTGCCTCACCATTGCGTAGCCGCCGGCACCGGCACCGTAGTTGCTGGCATTTGCCCGGAATGTTGCCGTATATCCTTCGAATCCACCGCCTACTGTTACGATATTCAAAATACCTCCCACTCCTTCAGCGTCATATTTAGCTCCGGGCGATGTTATCACCTCGATATATTTAATGGAATTGGCAGGCATACTCTTCAACACCTCTTTCGGGTTGTTGCTCATCATATTGTTGGGCTTCCCGTTGACGTGTATTTTAAAGCTGCTGCTACCATTCACCTGTATGTTGTCTTCTCCGTCCACTGTCACTAAAGGCACTTTTCGAAGCATCTCCAATATACTGTTCGATTTCGAGTCGGGGTCATCCTCAATATTATACTCTATCTTGTCTACATCCACCTTGACCAAAGGCTTTTGCGCCACGACTTCCACTCCTTTCAATTCATTATTAGCCTCAGCGGAGAGCATTGTCCCCAAATCAATGACTCTAACCGATGGTTTCAAAGTGAACTCTTTCGTGACGGGCGCCTTGCCTATCGAAGAAATAGTAATGACGTAATCTCCCGCACCTACATTCAGTTTCTCCTGAAACCTACCATTGGCACCCGTCACCGCCATCTTGACAGCCTTGTCCGGTGCTCCTTTTTTAGTAATCTTAATAGTAGCGTATGGTTCTCCATCCTGAGTCAGTGAATCCAAAAGTACCCCTTTGACAGTATAGGACGGCGTAGCGGAGTTTTGTGCCCAACCTGTCATCACTGCGGTGAACACGAATAGTAATAGTAGCAACAATCTGTGTTTCATGTTTGGAATCGTTTTAGTTTTTAGTTTATTAGACGAAGTTTCTTTCAATTTCTTACAAATACGGGGTAAAAGTAGATGGTTTCTTTATGGTTACGAAATCTTCGGAGTTAAGAATCGTAAAAGAAGAGATAAAAAAGATTATACGAAAAGAGAAACTGATTTCTACGCCATAAAATGGCAGAGCTCTTTCTTGGCTGCACATTATAAATACATCTTCAAAATCTTAAGAACAACGGCATAATTGAATAAAGGTTTTCTCTGTAGAAAATAACGTCACCACATTCATAAATTAATTCGTCCGGCTATAGGCATCTTTTCGTCCGCCTATAGCCGGACGAAAGGTTGCCTATAGGCAAACGCAACTTTGCCTATAGGCGGACGAATTAATTCATTCACTAAAAGAGATTAAGTTGTACACTAAAAGATATTATATTTAGAACCCATATTTCATTTGGCATTAATATCAAGTAATTCCTGATATATCTGAGAATCGTTTTTTATTTTATTGCAACATCCACTTCCATGCAGGCATCACCTTGATTTCCCTTCTCTTGAGCTTGCATCAACCATATACCAAGCAACTTGTATGAGGTATGAGTTGTATAATGTCAGAAATTCTTGCGCTGCCCCCCCTTCCCATCAAAGCCAGATGCTTTTATACGCCATACTATAAATTTTCAAATAGAAGGGTAGCCTTCACCTTTTCTTCGAAACCTTTTATTCATAAGTGATAACGGGTGAAGCATATCACCCTTCACCGATCCTTCACCCAATTTTCATATGTAATCATAAAGACATCGTTCACTTTGCT
>OHAP01001367.1_pt1 | contig 15667 bp, 10 predicted proteins | sample 1577171 | NCBI WGS metagenome assembly OHAP01 (sample SAMEA3541489, study PRJEB24748) | human gut metagenome | biome: human gut; feature: human-associated habitat; material: faeces | place: China | collected 2012 | reverse complement strand
CGTTCATTAACAGGCGGACGTACATTCGCCGCCAAAATTGAAACTGCACTTTTAAGGCTATATGGCAGTTATGTTCCAACCGCTGACATATCCACCAAGCAGCTGCACGCCACACTATGCAACAAGTCCGTTGCGCCGCGATATGTTCTGCAACTCGCTGTCCTGCTGGGACTTTCTCTCCATGACCTGCTGCACGCACCCGATGCCGTGCCAGACTATAAGGCCGAGATGAAAGCAATGTATCAATCAGGAGCCAGCATGTACCATATAGCGCAGTTATATGGTACAGACGCAAAGACTGTGGCAAGATGGGTGAAACAGTAAGGGCAATGATTCTGTCGGCCATAGTTAATAATGGCATCTGCATATCTATGCTGCTGCTTTTTCCTTATCTGCCTCCTTTCTTTTACTATTTTTACGTGCTTTTCTCTTCTCATCGTATTCCCTTTGAATCAAGATGAATTTGTCCATCAGTACCTTTTCTTTACTGCGATTTCCCTTGATAACCATTGATGGGTTAATCAGCCAAACGCCATCAAGTTGCATTGCCACAAACCCCTTATCCGCAAGCGAGTCCATCGCTCTCTGTACGGTGGCTTTCGAGCTATTGATATTTACTGCAATCTTTTTCATTGTTCCAACGTACATATTGTTACCGCTCTGCATTGCACATACCAGAAAATCCAGCACCAGTGATTCCTTTCCGCCCAGTCCGGAAATAACTCCAAAAAACGAATCATACACTTTAAAAAAATTCATTTTCACATTGCTTATGCTTTCTGGTGTCGAATATTCTCGCGGCAAAAATAACGGGTCATTGCCATCGCCATCCGTTATAAGTAAATCACTTAGCGGGCGGTTAAGCAGAGTGTCATATTCTGACATTAGCCGTGCTTGCACATAAATGTCGCCTTTAACAAGCAGCCTTGGATTTATCATCCAAACTCTTTCATCCTCAGTCTTTGCCAGCATATCACTTTCCTGCATCTTTTTCACTGTATTACGTACTGTTACGACATCGCAATTCAATTTTCTTGCTATCGTTTTGTACGCCCCAACGAATTTATTTTTCGTCGGCTGTGTTTCCTGCAAGATGTATGCCAACACTTTGCTTTCCGCAGCGGAAAAGTTTGAAAGAAGTTCAAAGAACTTAGCATCGGCTTTCCAAAAGTGCTTTGTCCCGTATCCAGTGTTGTGACACTCGTGCTGGATTTTTTCAGCCACGCCAGTTTTAGCGTTTTTCAGAACAATCGTTTCAACATTCTGTTTCTTCATTACATTACTCCTTTGATACTTTAGGGGTGATTCCATGATACTTTTTGTTTTATTTCCATATATTTCCATGCAGAATATACGGCTATATATCGCTATATTTTTCAAGTCTTTCGTTCACAAATGCCAAGTCTCTCTTCTTATCTATTCAATGTTAATTCATTTCATGAAATATCATTGATAAAATAAGAAATGTCGCGGGAAACGTACAGCCAACCCGCAGAATCTCTGCTGTCAGTTGGTTGCCTCTTATTTGCTCCTATATAAGTTCGCGCCTTGCGGGGGAAGATAGGAATAAATAAGAATCGCCAGCAGAACTCTTATTGTCTCCTATGATTCCGCGCTCCGCGAGACAAATAGGAAACTATAAGTAATCTGCCGAAGTAGTAGTTACCGCTTTGTCTTGCCGTTCTGGCTTGCTGAATATGCTTACCCTCCCGCCAAAGGTTTGCGGCTTTCCCGTAACCGCACTACTGGGCAGGGCTCTCCTTTGGCCGAAGTGAAGCACTGCTTGCGGGAGAAGTTCAGACCTTCCCGTAAAGTTGCGGCAGTGGGTAAGTTCCTTTCGTTCTGGAGACTGAACGCCAAACTGCCGTAAGCGTTCTTCGCGGCAGCGGAAGTTAGCGTCTTCCGGCAAGTTGAGCCTTGACATGTTGCAACCATTTTGCGATTGTCAGCTATCTTAGGGTTGCCGATGCTGCTTGTTATTTTGTTTTCAAGGTACAAAAAAGGAGCCAGTACAAACGCTGCTTACACTATCCCCGTAGAGATAATGTCGCAATTTTCGTACTGGCTCCTTAGAGCTTTACCATTCAGTATGATTATTCAGTTTTAGATTAACGGACACCCAACAAGTCTTTAGACACTTATCGAGTTTACATTTATATTATACCACAATTTTGCACAGAACGCAAGTGCGTTAAAAGAATTACACAAGCCCGAAGTATTTGTCAAAGAATGCTTGCAATTTTGCAATAATACCATCCTTTTTGGCCGCTCGGTTGCCGCCGCCAAAGCGCGAGACCGGCGGCAGGATGCGGTCAACATCTGTGCCAGTAGTCTTTAATACACCATCCCGGAAAGAGTTATCCACAAACTTGCGCGTTTCGTCCGGCTTGAGCTTTTCCTCCACGATAAGTGTATCAAGGTCGGTTTTCTTTTGCTCGGTGACGAACTTTATCCAGTCGTCATCTACCTTGGTGGCCGTATTGACGGTTGCGATAAAGTTTTCAATCAGGTCTTTCTTGCTGCGCAGCTGCATACTGGAGTCCACGGCCTTGCGGATGTCAACAAGAATTTCTTTATCCTCGCAGTTGCTATCGTGATACTTGGCAACCAGCATAAGGATATAGTCAATATTGATTTCCACCTGACGGATAAGCTCCATCTCAAAAACTATATCGTCATTGATGACTTCCTTATCGGGGTTCTTAGGCCGCAGCTGTTGGTATAGGTCAATATAGTTGCTCTGGTAGTCCTGCATATCGCGCGGGGAGAGCAGTTCATTGCCCGCAAAGTCGTCAAACGAGGTAAGGATATTCCGCAGCCGCAGGATTGCGCCAAACAGCGCGATAAAGTCCTTTTGGTTTTGCTCGCCAATAATGGGCTGACCCAGCGGGAACTTTGCTTGCAGCTTGGCAATCAGGTCTTCGTAGCCGTCGTGGTGTTTGCCGTCCTCGTCATAGCCATCGTAATAGGCTTTATAGTTTTTCAGCAGAACGATACTACCCGCATTGCGGTCACCAAACAAGGCAATGGCTTTGTTGGTTTCCTCCTCCAGATTGCGGAAGCAGACAATGTTGCCGTATGTCTTTACGGAGTTCAGGATACGGTTCGTGCGCGAGAACGCCTGTATCAAGCCATGCATGACGAGGTTTTTATCCACCCAGAGCGTATTTAGCGTGGTAGCGTCAAAGCCCGTCAGGAACATATTAACGACTATCAGGATGTCAACCTCGCGGTTTTTCATGCGCAGGGATAGGTCTTTATAATAGTTCTGGAATCTGTCGGCCGAGGTGTCATAATGCGTCTTAAAAAGTGCATTATAATCCTTGATTGCAGACTCCAAAAAGTCCCGCGAGCTTGCGTCAAGCTGGCTGGTATCGTCAGAATTTTCCTCTCCCAGCATGCCGTTTGCATCTTCCACGTCCTCGTTGGGCGCGTAGCTGAAAATCGTTGCCACGCGCAGGCGCTTTGCTTCGGGCAAGTCCTGCATCTGGCGCTTAAATTCCAGATAGTACGCCTTTGCCATGGCAATCGAACTGACCGCAAAGATGGAGTTAAAGCCCGACAGACGCACACTATCCTTGACTTCTGCGACCTGCCCGCGCGTCTTATCGGTTGCTACCGCTTCGATATTGCGCAGCGCACGGAAAGAATACGTTTTACCGTTGCGTTTTGTTTTCTGGTCGAAATGCTCTAAGATGTATTTGACGATTTCCTTTACGCGGCGCGGGTCGGCAAGTGCCTTTTCAGTGTCGATGGCCTTGACCTGCTTATCGCCAATGCCCGCCTTGCGGTTGACAGTATCTACATAATCAATTCTAAACGGCAGAACGTTGTTATCGTTGATAGCATCAACAATCGTATAGATATGCAGCGGCAGGACTTTTTTGCCGTTGGCATCAGGCTCACCACCAAACGCCTGCGGGGTGGTTTTCAGCGTAGGTTTGCCGCGCGTACTGGCATTGGCCGCAAAAATCGGCGTACCCGTAAAGCCAAAGAGGTGATAGTTCTTAAAATATTTTGTGATGTCCTCGTGCATATCGCCAAACTGGCTGCGATGGCACTCGTCAAAAATCAAGACAACGTGCTTTTGGAAAATCTCATGTCCCTTATTGCGGGATACAAACAGCGCCAGCTTTTGAATCGTTGTAATGATGATTTTATAAGTATGCGGATTGCCTTTGGCATCCCGGTCTTCCAGCTGGCGTTGCAGCACCTGCGTGGAGGTGTTTCCGTTGGCCGCGCCTTTTTCAAAGCGGTCATATTCTTTCATGGTCTGGTAGTCCAAATCCTTGCGGTCTACCACGAACAGAACTTTATCAATGTAGGGGAGGTTAGAGGCCAGCTGCGCCGTTTTAAAAGAGGTCAGCGTTTTGCCGCTGCCCGTGGTGTGCCAGATGTACCCGCCTGCGGCCAGCGTTCCTGTCTGCTTGTAATTGGTCGAAACCTCAATGCGGGACAAAATACGCTCAGTGGCCGCAATCTGGTACGGACGCATCACCAGCAGCAGGTCTTCGGACGTAAAGACGCAATACTTCGTCAGGATGTTCAGCAGCGTATGGCGGGCAAAGAACGTGCGGGTAAAGTCCACCAAGTCGGGAATGACGCGATTTTTCCCATCAGCCCAAAAGGACGTAAATTCAAAGCTGTTGCTTGTCTTTTTGCCGCTCTTTCGGGTCGTTCCGGCGCTCTCTTTAATGTGGCTGTCGCGGGTCGTGTTGGAGTAGTATTTCGTGTTCGTGCCGTTGGAGATAACGAAAATCTGCACATACTCATACAGCCCGCTGCCAGCCCAAAAGCTGTCCCGCTGGTAACGGTTGATTTGGTTGAACGCCTCCTTGATAGGCACACCGCGCCGCTTCAATTCCACATGAACCAGCGGCAGACCGTTTACCAAAATCGTGACATCATAGCGGTTATTATAGTTGCCGCTGTTTTCCACATATTGGTTGATAATCTGCAAACGGTTGTTGTGGATGTTCTTTTTGTCCAGCAGCGTAATATTGACCGTAGAGCCGTCCTCGCGGGTCAGGTTCTGAATGTTGTCCTCTTGGATGCGGCGGGTCTTTTCTTTGATACCATCGTTTGCGTTGGCGATTTTATCCTTAAAGAAGTTATCCCATTCCTTATCCGTAAAGGTATAATGGTTCAGAATCTCCAGCTGACGGCGCAGGTTTGCCACAAGGTCAGCGTTATCGTGGATAGGAAGATAGGCATAGCCCTGCTCCTCCAGCATCCTGATAAACGCCTGCTCCAGCGCGGCCTCGCTCTGGTAAGCGTCAGAGCGTTTGCTTTGCGGTTCGTATTCTGTTACAACGGTACTTTCGTTGCTGGCGGCAACTACATTGTAAGTGCTCATGCTTTATCTTCCTCAATTTGGCTTTTGGGATTGCCTTGCTCTGCAAAGAACAAAATGCCATCGACAAGTAACAAGGCCTTTAAGAAATCCATTCTTGTATATGTCCGATGCGTTCTTCCATGCTGTAGCCAATGTCGATTTAAAAGCCCTGTTTCTGTTCCCGCGAAATCCACCCTACAAAACATAGAATCTGAAGCGCTTTTAATGCCTTGGGAGACGCATATAAACTTCCTATCTAAAACTGTCAAATCATCATCTTCCCTAATGGCACTTTCAATTTTTCCTATTCGCTTTTTATAATTGGTGACCGTTGCCATATTTGTCAAATCCGAAAGAACACCATCTAGCAGAGCGAATAACCCTATGCAAGCAAGTTGGTAGTGTTGCTTTTGAAAGCTCTCCAGAATCTCAATATAAAATCCATGGTAATTCTTTAGAACTGCATTTTTGCCAATCCTATCTATAAGCGGTTGAATATGGTTCTCCCCAAAATAGTAATCCTCAACAGCTTCAGAAATATCTTCGCCTCGGCTCCAGTTACACGCCAATTCAACAGTCAAATCGTCTGTAAATACAATTTGCTCTTTTGCCAACTTATTGACTACATTAACCCAAAGAGCCATCTTTCCAAATGCCTCAAGGGTTTCTACTATTTTAGGCATCCGGGCATTGATTTCTGCCGTTACTTTTTCGAACGCATTATAAAAGGATGCTAATCCCTCCATCATTTCGGAAAAACGAATTTCAACATTTACCTTTTTATCGTCCATTTTCTCACTCTTTCGGAAAATTTCAATAACGCTTCGGTAGTATCCCAACCGCCTTCCCCTTCATTTTGGGGGAATTAGGCTGATAATGCGGTTTGATGCGTAGTGTATCGAAGCAATTAACAAGCACTTCGTTTAGCTGAGACCTACATATTGTAAGCGTTCAATCATGCTCTGTATGTCCGTCTTCAACCATATCAAATGTCAAGAACTTATCTCGGTAATATTCATATTGCTTTTTACGTGTTCTAAGTTCAGCAGGTATCCCCATATTCTGGTCAAAACAAATAGCATCAAAATGGCTCAGTATATTCACAATATGTTGTTGTATGTCAATAGGTGGAAGGTATAATTTTATCGATTTTAATTCACCTACTGACGGGACATTTTTAATCGCACCACCTCGTGCAACCTTATTCATGATTTTTGAAATTGTATTTTCAAAGAAGAATTGAAGATAAAATACATTTATTTTTTTTCTGACGGGCGTCAGTTTCAATAACGCCTGATTTATTATACCCTCTGGTGCATTTTCCGGAATCACAAATGTTTTCCCTATCGTCCCTGAGCAACTAACAATCATATCTCCAGATTTGACCGTAAATCTTTTGAGTTCATTGAATTTTTCCTCATCAATATAATACCTAAACTTCAAATTTTGATAAATAGCATTTTGTTGCTCATATATAGCATAGCCATCTGATTGAAATATTTCCTTTTTTAACGTTCCTCCAAACGGTCCACGTACAAAGTTGCATACGTCTCCAAGTTCTACCATTTCTGACTTCTTAGTGTATGACAACAACTCATTTCTATACAGTTCGTACTCCGCAATAATCTTATCAATTTCCTCCCGCAGCACCTGTTCCCGCGCCACAATGCGCTTAATTTCTGCGTTCAGCTCGGTAATGTTGATGACCTCGCGGGTGTCCTCCTGCTCCACATAGGTGGATACAGACAGGTTATAATCCTGCGCGGCAATCTCGTCATTGGGAACAAGGCGGCAGAAATAGTCCTTATCCTCGCGGTCAACAAACGAAGCCACGATTTTTGCAATGTTGTCCTCGGTCAGCTTGTTGTTGTTCGTGACCTTGACAAATTCCTTCGAGGCATCAACAAACAGCGTCTTGTTCTCCGCCTTGCTCTTTTTCAGCACCATAATGCAGGTTGCAATGCTGGTGCCAAAGAACAGGTTGCCCGGCAGCTGGATAATGCAGTCGATAAAGTTGTTGTCAATCAGATACTGGCGAATCTTCTTTTCCGCGCCGCCGCGATACATAATACCGGGGAAGCAGACGATGGCCGCCGTGCCGTTGGTCGCCAGCCATGCCAACGAGTGCATGATAAACGCCAGGTCTGCCTTGGATTTCGGTGCCAGCACACCCGCGGGGGAAAAACGCGGGTCGTTAATCAGCAGCGGGTTATCGTCCCCGGCCCATTTGATGGAATAGGGCGGATTGGATACGATTACCTCAAAGGGTTCCTCGTCCCAATGCTGGGGCGAAATCAACGTATCCTCGTGCGCAATATTGAATTTATCAAAATCAATATCGTGCAGGAACATATTGATACGGCACAGGTTGTAGGTCGTCAGGTTGATTTCCTGACCGAAAAAGCCCTGACGGACATTCTCTTTGCCCAGAATCTTCGCCGCTTTCAGCAGCAGGGAGCCGGAGCCGCAGGCCGGGTCATAGACCTTGTTGACCTCGGTTTTGCCCACAACGGCAAGGCGGGTCAGCAGTTCCGAAACCTCCTGCGGGGTGAAGAACTCACCGCCACTCTTGCCCGCGTTGGAGGCGTACATACTCATCAGGTACTCATACGCATCGCCAAACGCATCAATCGTGTTTTCCTTGTATTCACCGAGCTTCATCGCGCCGATGCCGTCCAGCAGCTTGACAAGCATCGCGTTGCGCTTTGCCACCGTAGCGCCAAGCTTGTTGCTGTTGACATCAATATCATCGAACAGACCGGCAAAGTCGTCCTCGCTCTCGGTGCCTTTGGCGGAATCCTCGATATGACGGAAGACGGCCTCCATCGTCATGTTGAGGTTATCGTCCTGCGGCGCACGGGCGCGGACATTGACGAACAGTTCAGACGGTAGGATAAAGAAGCCTTTGGTCTGCACCAAGTCATCCTGCGCCTGCTCGGCCTCCTCGTCAGACAGTTTGGCATAGTCAAAATCTGCGTTGCCTGCCGCGATTTCGTCCGCGTTGATGTAGTTCGTCAGGTTCTCGGAAATATAGCGGTAGAACATGATGCCCAGAATGTAGGATTTGAAATCCCAGCCATCCACGCTTCCGCGCAGGTCATCCGCAATCGCCCATATTGCGCGGTGAAGTTCTTCGCGTTCCTGCTCTTTTTTGTTATCCGGCATTGTGATACCTCCATAATTCAAGTACACTTTTTAATGCTATGTATATTGTAGCAAATGCTCCATCCCATAAGTCGGACTTGCAGCCAAAGATACATATTTTTATCTATTATAACGAAAAAGCGGGCATTTGTCACCCGCTTTTTGCCGTATTTCGTAAATTATTGTAGATGTCACGCACTATTTGAAGTAGAAATTTTTCCGCAGCCGGATTGCTCCGTCATCGCAAATTACAAATAGGTCTTGTTCCAAATGTGCAAGGTCAGCTGGCTTGATGATGGGCTGTGGTTTCTGGTTGGGGTCGGTTGCCAATAGGGAACGTTTTTCACCAATCATTTTGGAGAAATATTCCTGTGTTTCGGTGTCTTTGCAGCCGAGCAGAACAGTAAACTTAAAGTTACTCAACATAGCTTTCCGTTCATCTTTACCGTAAATCATATCGAGGTCGGCTAACGACTGGGTCAGGACAAGGATTCTAATTCTGCGTTTTCGCAGCTTGCGCAGACTTTCAACAATTTGCAGCTTGCCAAATGAAGCAAACTCGTCAAGACAAAACAAAATCGTTTGCTTGTTTTCCGTCGGTCTGGATGAAAAATATTCCATCGACTGCGCCGTGATAATGCGCAGCAGGTCGCCATAGATTTTGAGCTTTTCGTCTGGGATATAGATGTATACGCTACTGGTTTCCAACATGGCCGGGCTGATGGCTTTTTCATAGCTTGGCACTTTTCTAAGTGCATTTTTAATTTTATCGTTTGTGGCAAACAGTTTCAAGGCATCGTCTGCCGCCTGTTTACAGCCCGCCGTGTTCTGCTCTGACGCGCCTGCAAAGGAACTAATGAACATATTAGCAATTAGATTCTGCTGCTTTGCAATATCGTTCAGCAAACTGCGCCAATCGTGACCGAGAAAAAACTCGCAGATTTCCACAAAGCCCCAGCCCATGCCGTAGTAGCAAATAAGCGCTGCCGTTATCATTTTTCGGCCATTTTTCGTAAAAAATATGCCCGCCTCGCTATCATTAGCCTTATCCGGCAACAGCAGGTAGGCAAGTTGTTCCAAGCGCTCCTGCCTCTCAGTGTCATCCGTTACGGCATTGATTGAGGCAAATACATCATACGGGATACAACTTTCAGACGTCGGGTCGAATACAATTTTGTTGGGCGTGTTGACATTCGCTGAAATATCGCCGGAAATATCCACCACCAGCGCCGTACCCTGCCAGCTTCGCAACGTTGGAATCAGCAACGCACTTGTTTTACCTGTGCCAGACGGCCCCAGTACGAGAATATGCCCTTCGTCCTGTTCGGGGGAGTAGGCCAACAGACCAAATTTCTTACCGAACAGAATCCCTTTTGCTTGCACTGGATGCCGATACACAAGATTCTTTTTTGCAAACGGATTTGGAAAATGGTTCACCTGTCCGCGCAAATATACTATCAGTAGCAGCACAAGGAGCATGACTGCCGTTGCGCCGTACAGATAGCAGTTGATAAGCATTACAGCCTGATTCATGGTTGTACCTCAAAAGTGAAGTTTCGGCCCGGACGATTCACCGAAATACAGCGCAGGGCGTTCCACTTCCTGCTGGTATTCCTGTTCGCGTTCGGCTTTAAGCTGCGCGACAGTGCGGTTGCCGCCTTGCCGCTTGGTTACACCCGTCATAACGTGGGCATCTTCCAGACCGTGTTCATCCAGATAGCGTTGCAGGTCAGGATGAAAATTGCGCAGTTCGCGACGGTCAAGAATATCGTTCGCACAGATTTTATAACCCTGCTCGTGCTTCGGGTCTTCGACAACAGGCACGAAACAAAAATGCAAATGCGGTTGGCCGCCCTCGTCATCATGGACGATGGCCTGTACGACATTTTCCTTGCCATAACGATTTTCTAAGAAATCGTATGTCACGCAGAAAAAGTCATCGTAGCGCTCCGGGTCTAAATCCTGTGGAGCCGTCACGACCCAGCCAGCCATAACCTTTACGTCATCGCGGTTATAGCAGTACAGTTCTGATTTGCGCTGCAAAAAATAGTCATACTCGGTCATGCCCCTATCGGGGGACAGAACATAGTCCTGCCCCTGCCGAGACAGGTCAATGTCAGGATTGCCGGAATGTTCGATTTCGCGGCGATTGTGCCGCAGTTGATTGCGGACTGCGCCCGCTGAAAACTTCTCTACACTTGCCATTGTAATCTCACTTTCCTTTACGGGGTTCATGCCCCCTCCGCCCACGCCTTGAAATGCCCTGCACAACGAAGCAGTGCATTTAGTCGCGGACTGATGTGCCATACAAGGTATGGCAGTTTCCCCGGAAACTCCCACCGCCCTTGCGGGCTTACCTTGCCAAAGGGGCGTGACCCCTCTGGACTCCCCACTGCCGACAAGACCTGCTTGCCGTCAGTGGGGGCTGCGGCCCCCATCGGGACAACTTCCCGCCGTCCCTGCCCCTATAAGATTGGCGGCGCCAAGTTCTGCACTCCCGCGCAGAGCATCAGCACCGCCCTTGCTGCGACCTGTACGCCTTACTATCGCAAAGGCGTGTCAGGTCTTACTTTTTTCTACTCGGCAAACGGCACCACTGTCCCATTGCATCACGCTCGATTCCTACAAGGAACTGGATGCCGTCAAACCAGCTGAACGGCAGGCTCGGTTCACAACGAAACGCAAGCGCTGCCATTACATCGTACACAGCCTTTTCGCCCCACAGAACCTCCCACTCAGCAAAAATATCATCTACCAAGCGAGCACCGTTAATTTTGTTGATGCCGCCAGTCGAAATCTGTTTGCCAAGGAGCTCATAGACCTCGACAGCAGATTCCCACAAGGCATCATTCTCTGTTATGGTGCAGTTCTCTGTGTCCTCGTGCAAATGGTATCTGGCAAAAAAGCCCTGTAAACGGTCTGCATCGTACACCGGGCGTGTTCCTAACGCCCTGATGCCGCGTGTCATTGACTGCTTGATTTCCCACGCATCCAATTTATTTTCTGCGCGGCACTGCAAAATGAACGTTGCCTCTGTGCGGAACGGCTCTGTCATCGGCAGAAACTCGTTTTTGATTGCCATATTGATGATGTCTCCGATTTTCAATCCGAAAACTTTGGTTGCGACAGTAATCAGAATGTCGCTTTCTTTATCTGAAATGAAATAGCGGTTCATCAGAACGCCCCCTTACGAGATGAAATACAATTCGTTATGCAATACGTTATGTATATAATAGCATATAATATACACCATGTCAATATATACATATCGTATTTTTTAATAAAAATAGTACGGTACACCGCTGCGGCGGGACGGGGAAGCGTGGCCCTGCCGCTCAAAAAAGTATATAAGCCCACACCCTTTAGTCAACAAACTTTCACGGCATATTCTCGCACTTTGCGGGGATGCTGCGATATTCCATGATTTGTTGACACAGGGGTGTGGGCTTTACTTTTTCTTTTCGCCGGCAGGGGCCAAACCTGCAAACCGCTTCGGCGGGGATTTAAAAGTGAACTTTTAAGACGAAAGGACAACGAAAATGAAACAGACGATTAAAACGAGCCGCGTGGCAGGACAGCTTGAGAAAATGTTCCGAGCACTTAATAGCCGCTTTTTTGACGGTGAATTGCCGGAGGTCGTTATCAGCTTGAAAAAGACCGCTGGCGCGTATGGGCACTTCACCACTGGTAAGGTTTGGAAAACAGGCGAAGAACGGCGCTACGAAATCAATATAAGTTCTGCCAGCTTAAACCAAGAGTGTGCTTTTCTGGCTGGCGTGTTAGTCCATGAGATGGTACACGAGTATTGCGCCGAACACGATATAAAGGACACCAGCAATAACGGCGTATATCACAACAAGAATTTCAAGCACATTGCAGAAACCCACGGTCTGGAAGTCGAACACCATCCCAAATATGGTTGGACAATTACCAGCCCCGGTCTTGAACTTCTGGATTTTGTAGAGGAGCAGGGCTGGCAAGATTTCCAGATGGTCGAGAGCCTTAACCTGCTGGATGTACTCGGAACGCTCCCCAAGGGCGGCAACAGCAGTGCAGGAGCGGAAACCAGAACGAAAAAGCCAAGCAGTACCCGCAAATATATCTGCCCCAAATGTGGCAACAGTTGCCGAGCAACCAAGGTCATCAACCTGATATGCGGCGACTGTATGGAAAAGATGGTTGTTGCCGAATAAGTCACAATAACAGTGATAATGGTCGAGTGAGAGCAGACCGCCATTTTTATATGTACACTTTTAATAAGGAGCACTACAATGCAATACGATTACCATTCCTGCCCATACGAACCAGATACCGGCGTTCCCCCTTGCGGGGAAATGGCCGAGTGCAAAACCTGCGCATGGTGCAATCTTGCGGCCACATCCGAAAAGTAGAACGATGGCGGCGGTCACACAAGCGACCACCGCCATCATTTCCAGTATCAAATTTAAGCTATGCACAAGTAGTATTAAAAGTTCTTGCTATCGTATGACAAAGTAAGTATACTATCAGTATCAAAATTAACGAACGTCAGAGGTGAGACCCCCATGCAGACTTACGGCTATTGCCGGATTTCCACACCGCGACAAAATATTGAGCGGCAAGTGCGCAACATTTTAGCCGCGTACCCGGATGCCCATATTGTCCGCGAGGTCTACACCGGCACTAAGTATCAAGGCCGCGCGGAATTGGACAAGCTGCTGCGCACTGTACAGGCCGGAGACAGAATTATTTTTGACTCCGTTTCCCGCATGAGCCGCAGCGCCGACGAGGGTTGCCAACTGTATACGGATTTGTACGCCCGGAATGTTGACCTTTTCTTTTTAAAAGAGCCACATATCAATACCGAGACCTACCGCCAGACCATCCAGCGGCAAATCAACGCCCAGTTGCAAACCGGCAGCGCGGCCACTGATAATTTTGTTTCGTCCGTTATTGCTGCATTAAATCAATACACCGCCGACCTTGCCGCTGAGCAGATACGCCTAGCCTTTGCGCAGGCACAGAAGGAAGTTGACGACCTGCACCAACGCACCAGAGAGGGGATGCTGACCGCGAAATTGAACGGCAAGCAAATCGGACAGGTGGCGGGCCGCAAGTTGATAATTAAGAAGGCCGCACCGTGTAAAGAATTGATTGTGAGATACAGCAAGGATTTTGGCGGCACACTCTCGGATGCCGAGTGCATAAAGCTGATTGGTATTGCCCGAAACACTTATTACAAATACAAGCGGGAACTGCGTGAGCAGTCAGCAGGGTTGCCCCCGTTATGAGGGCTTATCTGCAAGGACGCACCACGCGCAGGTCTTGCACTCTGCTTTCTCGCCGCAGGGCGGTACACCTGTGTCTGGTTCGTAGGGGCAAGAATGATAATAGTATTGCATGGGAAAACTCCTCTTACTTAAAAGTGTACATATAAAAATGGTAGCCTACTCTCACTCGGCTATTATCGCTGTTTATAATGGATTACTCGGAAACGACCATTTTCTCCATGCAGTCACCGCAGATTATGTTGATTGCTTTCGTCGCTCGGCAGCTATTGCCACATTTGGGGCAGATATATTTGCGGGTGCTGCTAGGCTTTTTTGTTCTGCTCCCGCCCTTGGGGAGCGTTCCGAGCACATCCAGAAGGGAAACACCCTCAACCATCTGCAAGTCCTGCCAGCCCTGCGCCTCAATGAAATCCAGCAGGTCAATTCCGGGGCTGGTAATTGTCCAACCGTATTTGGGGTGGTGCTCAACTTCCAGCCCGTGCGCCTCGGCCATTGACTTAAATCTTTTGTTGTGATACACGCCGTTATTGCTGGTATCCTTGATGGGTTCGGGGTTTCCGTCCGCATCAAGGATTTTTGAGCCGTAACCAACTGCGCAGGCAAGGTGGCACATCTCATGCAAAAGCGTGGCACAGGTTTCCTCGATTGGGCGGTTGAGCGTGGGCGAACTGATGTTGATTTCATACCGCCGTTCGTCGCCCGCTTGCCAAACCTTACCGCAGGTAAAATGTCCGTATGCTCCAACGGTCTTTTTGAGGCTGATAACAACTTCCGGCAACGCGCCATCAAAAAAGTGATTGTTGAGAAGTCGAAACATTTTTTCAAGTTGTCCTGCTACGCGACTAGTTTTAATCGTTTGTTTCATTTTCGTTTTCCTTTCGCTTTAAAAGTGAATTTTTAATCCTCGCAGAAGCGGTTTGCAGGTTTGGCCCCTGCCGGCGAAAAGAAAAAGTAAAGCCCACGCCCCTGTGTCAACAAATCATGGAATATCGCAGCACCCCCGCAAAGTGCGAGAATATGCCGTGAAAGTTTGTTGACTAAAGGGTGTGGGCTTATATACTTTTTTGAGCGGCAGGGCCACGCTTTCCCTCCCGCCGCAGCGGCGTTCTCCTTTCCGAATCAAAATTTTAAAAAAATTAGTATAGTTATATATAGGGGAGAAAAGTTTTCTCATGAGCCAAAAGGATACAAAATATGATAATTACAAACCAACGTCCAGAGGTAAAACTCCTTTGGAAGACAGCGAAAAAGCACTACAATCTTAAAAGCCGTCAACTTTTCCGCATAGCGCTAAAGGACGAGTTTTTACCGCTCACCGCTCCCTTTCGCACTGAAGCCGATTTCTTATTAAATGAGGCTGCTGCAAATAATCTGACTACCGATGAAATCAAGAACTCCATGTCACGAGGCATCGACGCGCTGCAAAATCGTCCTCTCCGTGAGCCATCTATTCTGTGGTCGTTCTTCTCCCGATTTTCGGAAAATGAATTGCAAAAATCCTCCGACATTGTTGAGGGAGACGCTTCTTGGGAGCGAACTATCGCGGTCTACACAGTTCTCAACGAAGTACCTTTTGTGAGCAACGATGGCAGAATTGACGGCGCACGCCTTGTTGATGACCTTTTATCTAAATGGGATAGTCTCTGGAACAAGAAAGAGACGTACTTTTTACTAGCATTGATTGCAGACCGCTGTGAACCCGAAAGCCCTTTCGGTTGGTTTGAGGGTGTACTTTTTCTGCGCGACATCGAACGTGCCGCTCTATGCGGCGAATAATGCGGCAGAAATGTCCAGCGCATCGGTGCGGACATTGTGCCGCCACCCCAGGGGGGCAGGAACGGCGGGAAGTCGTTCCGATTGGGGGCCGATGTTCCTGTCGGACCTGCGCGACTCCCTGATGACCGCCATCGGGCAGAAG
>OHAP01001366.1_pt1 | contig 15672 bp, 8 predicted proteins | sample 1577171 | NCBI WGS metagenome assembly OHAP01 (sample SAMEA3541489, study PRJEB24748) | human gut metagenome | biome: human gut; feature: human-associated habitat; material: faeces | place: China | collected 2012 | reverse complement strand
CGTCTCCGCCTTCGAATGGGATGAGTTCGTTGGAATCGTCGTCGATCATGGTTTTCCCTTCAAATCCACTTGGTAGCAGTATACGATCGGCAGACGCGTCGGTGCGCTTGGGAGTGGCGGGAGACAGGTATAAAAACGGTGGGGAAGTGGTCAGTCTTCGATCTGGGCATCGCCCGAGTCAAGGGACTGGAAGATCTCGTTGAACAGGGCCTCGGTCTGTGCCTGGAGCTTTTCCAAGCGGATCTTATGCTCGCTGCCGGTTGTGGATCTATTCATGGTGTCCATAAGACGAAGGCTTTGCAGGGTGCTCTTCCATCGTTCGACTGGTGCGTTTACGGGAAATCGGTCGGCGTATTGCTTCAGCGTCTCCTCGATGGTGTCAAGTTGCTTGGCGACTCTTGCGGATGGGCTAAGTGCGGCCGGCAGATGCATGCTCGCGGCGGCCTGTTTGAGTTTGCTGCCTACCTGTTGCTCGCTGACAAGCTGCGCCACCTTCTGCATGTTCTCCGGGTTGACCGCGATATCGACCGCCGTTTTGACGGCATAGGTCGCCGCCGATGCGACGATCCCCTTCAGAAACCCACCTTTGCGCGCCGCCGGTTACCCCTTTCAACGCTGAAACTCTTCTAGGAACAGTGTAGTTCAGAAAAGGCGGGTATTAGTTGATTTATGCATGCCTATGCGGCTTGGTAAAGAAGGAGCCCCCTAGATTTGAGCATTGTTAAGAAGCTTGGATGCTACTGTTGCTACCATAGCAGCAAAGAGATAGAAAAGAGGCCCACCGCATTTCAGGACGTAAACGTAGCCTTGGGTGGGCGCTGATATAAAGGACTGTACATTCTATGGCGATTGAACATGCCGCACGAATGACGAAGTATGTAATCGAGATGCTGGATGCGTGAAAGTGCGTGCAAGTGTGCAAGCCCGGCCGACTGATGTGCTGACTCAGCTTCTGGCATCTAACGGCTGCTTGCTCATGGCGGGATTATGACGTGATTATGACGGGATTCGGATTACGATGACGCGTTTATGACGCGATTGCGACGCGATTCGGTTTCTGATGACGCGATTGCAGCTTGCTTATTTCTGATTTCATGCCTCGGTGTGCGTTTTGCTGCCAAGGATTTTCAAGGGAGCATCGTTGATTTTCTTGGCAATTGAACACATGCCACATGAATGACGAAGTATGTAATCAAGACGCTGAGTGCGCACAAATGCGCGCAAATGCGTGAGTATGCTTTGATTGAGTTGTTAACTTGAATGCAAGCCCTATCTGCTGAGAACCCATCGCGCTCGCAAAGAAAACATGGCTCATGGTGAATGCGTATTGTCCGCATGTCACTCGTCAAAACGAGAAAAGCAATACTATAAACATTTAGCATAGTGTGCCTCATCAAAATGGGGAGAACATGGAAGTGGAACAGATCGGAGAAATTGGTAGGAAGTGTTGTAGAGGAAGTTGGATGATGATTGTTTGACATAGAACAGTGCAGAACAAGAAAATAGTTTGGGGATTTACGGAGAGGATGAACCATGCTGCTCTGTGTCATTGGTTTTATTGTATCGATGCAGATTGGAAGAAATGGTGATTTCTAATAAAAAGCTTTCAGCTGAAAAAATTAATGAAACACAAATAATAAAACTATTATCAAGTGATAATATAGAACAAGAGAATAAAGATAATTTACTGACAAGAATATTAAAGATAGAAGAAAAAATTTGGATAAAAAAAGAAAACAAAAATGGGTACAAAAAGAATTCTCGACGCGTCTTGCTTTGGGTTTTGTTGATATTTTCAATATGTCTTTTCTGCTCTGCCGTGTTTAATTTAAGAGTTAGTCCACTGAATTCTATATTTCGCCCATTAAACTCTATAATTTCCGTACTGAATAATTCTTTGGTGAGGTATGTATTAGCTTTTTCTCTGCTCGCTGTATTTGAAATAATTGCTTTGTTTGCTCCGGAAGATACATTTGAACATGTCGCATTATTCAATTTGTTCAGCATCGCTATGCGTTACATGGGTACAGCTCTTCTAATTATGCTTGCTCTTATGTTGCTAGTCACATATATATCGGGAAACCTTATTGGAGGATTAGTGCTTACTGCGGTTTACGCTACCGGTGTGGGAGCATTGCTTTTGATACAAAATGTTCCATGGCTTTATCCTCCAGTGATGCCATATTCAAAATATGTTAATCCCAAAAAAATCGAAATAATATCAATTTGGTTAGTGATTATATTTTTCTCCGCGTTATTGAAATATATAGCTAAGAGTAATGATAATTATTATTTTTTTATAACTTTAATATGTTGTGTTATAAGCACATTGGCTAATTATGTATTTAGTAGTTGTTGGTCAGGAGTGAGTATTCAAGATATAATTAAAGGTTCAGATAAAATAATCTTAAATTTATCTTGTAATGTTGCAATAAATTTGAAAATATTGATAGGAGATTCAATTGATTTTGATCTTTTGTTATCTGAGGATAGTCATAGACTGTTGAACAAACATGTTCTTGCCTCTGATGAACTGCGTGTACTTCTTTTGCTATATACGGGACATATTGTTTCAGCAAATCCAATTTTTGAAAGTAAGTCAAGAAAAGTAGTTGTGCCATCTTCTTTGTTGCTGTCAGAGCACATTAATGAACTTCTATGCTCCATGTCAGATACAGCTTATGTGGATACTTCTAAAAAGATGATTTGCATCTTAAATAAAAAGCAAAAAGAATGTAAAGAGGACTTGTTGGAATTTTTGCTTGCCCTTAGAAAACATCTGAATGAAGAATACAGCAGATAAAAACTAAATATCTGTGATGTGTTATTAGAAGTAAAAGTGTCACTATATGTGTATGATTGCCCATCAATTGACGGGCAATCATACACATATGATATTGAGTTTTCCTATTGCAGTGCCTTTACTTCGTCGAGCAGGGTCTGATAGGTGGTGGCCTGCTCGTAACGGGTTCCATCTGCGAGATCGAGTTGGTTGAACAGTCGTTTCGCACAGGCTATCTTGCTGTTCTCGATTCCGCGCAGGTCGAACGATTCCAGGCTTCCCTTGGTCTCCGCCACAAAGAACAGGTGCTTGAGACCGCTGTCGTCGCGGAAGGCCACGGCCCAGTCGGGGGCGTAGTTGCCCACGGGAGTCGGGATCTGGAATCCACGCGGCAGTTTCGCATACACCGCGACTTCCGCCGCGTTATCGAGGTCCTTGGCGAAATCGCTTTCGATCCTGCCATCGGGGAACACCCAGTCCTGCACGCACTTGGACGCCTGATAGCCTTCGGCCTCATCACGATTGTTGCCGCCCTTGGTGAAGATGCTCGAATCGTATCCGCCTTCGATCCGGTCGTAGCAGATATGGTCAACGACCATGTTCGCCTTCTCCTGAACAATCAGACGGCCGACCCTCGCGATGAATTGCTCCGGATTGTCACGGAACATGAGGAACTTGTCCGGGCGGATGCCCTTGAGGATGTGCGCGGCGCAACGACGCGTGATGGTCGCGGCCTGCGCGATCTCGCCGAGCAGATCGTATCTCACGCCGTTCGAAGCGTCGACGTCCAGGTCGCCGGTATGGGAGTCGTTCCTGTGGAAGTGTGTGCGGTCTGCGAGCTCGTCGCGTGAGGCATTCTCCTTCTGGATACCGCGCGTGACCGTGTAGGACAGTTTCGATACGACCAGACGCTCGTCAATTGCCTTGACTGCGTTTTTGACGAGTTCGTCGTCGTTGAAGCTGACGGTATACGCATACTTGTGGTTGATACGCTTCCAGAGTTCCTGGAACTCCTTCTTCTGCCAGTTGGCATTGAGCGGATTGCCATGTACCTTACGCTTCAATGCGTTGCCGATCAGCACTTTGGTGGTGCCTTCCACCACGCTGTCCAGCACGAGACGGATTGCCGGGACCTTCTTTCGCAAGGGTTCTGGCAGAAGTTCCACCGCATCCTTGCCGAAACGCTCTTCCTTGTACTTGTCGGTCAGCTTGCCGTCGCGGTCGATGAGCCGGTCCACGGTCAGCGCGTACACGATGTCACGCGCCTCGTCCTTGCTGAACGACACGTCTCCCAAGCCCGCATACTTCGGACCGAGCTTGTCGGCCGGAACGCATGTCTTGGCGAAGAACGCATCGTTGATGACGATTGGCCGCTCTCGCAGGTCGGTCTCGATGTCCTTCTGCAGGCTTTCGGCGAACCTCTCATAGCTTTCCGACGCGATCACGGTCAGCAGGTTCACGTCCAGGAAGTCCGCGTCGTCGAGCACGTTGCGGTCCTGGCGCACGCCCTCGCGGTTCACGCACAGGCGCAGGCCGCGTCCGACCTCCTGGCGTTTGCCGACCTCGTTGTCCGAATGCTTCAACGTGCAGATCTGGAACACGTTCGGGTTGTCCCATCCCTCGCGCAGCGCGGAATGGCTGAAAATGAACCTCGTGGGCTCGTCGAAGCTCAACAATCGTTCCTTGTTCTTCAGGATCAGGTCGTACGCGCTGATGTCGTCGCTGTCTTCCGACCCGCGTTTGACTTTCGAGTCGATGGAATGACCGTGCTTGTCGATGCTGAAATATCCTTTGTGCACGTAACGGCCGTGCGTGGTGCGCAACCAGTCGAGATAGCCGGACCCGTCGTCGAGACGGTTCTCGATGAAATCATGCACGCAACGGTCGTACTCCTGCTCGAACATGTCCGCATACTCGCCGTTTAACGGCTCGCCGTCATCGTCGTACCGGCGGTATTTCGCAACCTCGTCGATGAAGAACAGGCTCAGGCACTTGATACCGCGCGCCCACAGGTGCTCCTCCTTGTGCAGGTGGGAGAGGATGGTCTCGCGGATCTGCACGCGGCGCATGTCTGCCTCGGATCCGTCGTTCATGATACGGCCCTTGCCGAGCGTCTCGCCGTTCATGAACCGCACGTAGCCGGTCCGGCCCGGCTCCAGGCCGTCGGGCACGATGCCGTCCGGAGCGATGCGCCAGCCGTCGCGGTACGCCTCTAGCCCGCCGGACGCGGTGTAGACGTCGTCGCCCTCGTCGAACAGTCCGGACGTGGTCACGACCTTACCGGCTGAGGACAGCTTCTTGTATTCGATACGGGCCTGCGGCGCCCTGTTTTTGCTGACGATGATGTCCTGCAGATACAGGTAGCCGTCGGTGCCGCGCATGTTGTTCAGCTCGAAGCCCTTGACCTCGATGCGCTTGACCAGACGCTGGTTGTACGCGTCCAACGCATCCAACGCATACACGAGGTCGTGCTTTATCTTGTGCGTGGCGGAATAGTTCAGCGTGAACAATGGTTTGAACAGGCGTATGCCCGCCTGCGTGGCCTTGCCGCCCATCTTCTGCGGCTCGTCCAGGATCATGATCGGATGGCTCGCACTGATCACGTCGATCGGGCGGCGCGAGCCGAAATCGTCACGTTCCGAGAAGATGATTCTCGCGTCCTTGCTACGCCCGTTCTCCTTCATGGACGTGTTGAACGCCTGCATGTTGATAATCATCACCTGGATATCCGAGGACTGGGTGAATTCGTCCAGTCTGGTCAGATTCGACGAATCGTAGATAAAGGAGTGCAGCTTCTTCCCGTATCCCTCGTTGCCGTCGCGGCCGGACGTGTAGAAGTAGTTGCCTGTCATATCCAACGATTTGGCAACGCCTTCACGGATGGCGATGGACGGTACCACGATGATGAATTTCGACCAGCCGTACCGGCGGTTCAGCTCGAACATGGTCTTCGTGTACACGAACGTCTTGCCCGTGCCGGTCTCCATTTCCACGTCCAGTTCGACCGCGCCTGCCGGATCCGTGTACAGTTTCGGGGACTCCGTCAGATTCTGCCGGCGTTGGATATTCCGGACATTGGAAAGCAGCCGTTCGCCGGTTAGCAGTAGGTCGGCGTTGCGGTAGCCGGTGTCATCGCCTTCGTCATAGGAGTCGAATGTTGCTTGTTTCGGGCTGTTGTCCTCGAACAACGCGCCCTGAATGGGCTCAGGGTCTGGGAAGACAGGCTTATGGACGCCTACGTCGCGGATATAAGAGATGCCATCCTGAAGCGGTTGCCCGTCAAACACGTCGCATACCGCGTCGGCGGCCTCAGCCTGGTATTGATATTGCGAGAATTTGAATTGCATAATCAGCTGCCTCAGATGATGTAAGGCTTCGTGCTACCGGTCTTTGAATCGGCGGACTGTTTGAAGATCTCGACGAAGTTCGTGCGCGCCGCGCTATCCGGAAGACTACGCTCGGAGACCAACGCATAGGACGGGCGCGGACTGAACGCGGCCATCGCACGGATCAACGATTCGGGAATGTCCGCTTCGAAGCACGCGAGCAGCCGTCCATCATCCACACTGTACACGGTATGCCCATCGAATTCACCGCCGGACGAAGTGTTGACTCTGACATCATATGGCAGTTGGAATTTCGGCAACGCCTCGAACAGCAGATCAAGGTCCGAACGGTCGGACTTCCTGATGTCCACATCAAAGTCAAGATCAGCCTGGGAGTATGAGCCGACGTTCTTGCGCCTGTCCTCGTAGTTCGAATCATCCACGCGAAGCACACGGAAGCCGATGTCCGGCATCTTCTTGGGAGTGCCATCAAGCGTCAGCTGCGCGTTTCTCGGTTTCTATCTCAGACTTGATCTTCTCGCCGGCACGGCGGATGCGTTCCTCCGCTATCGTGCAAATACTATGGTCGTAATGTATCTGATCGCATAAATTAATTGCATTCTTTATAACAGCTTGAGCGCTTTTTTTGGTGACACGCTTGAGAGAATCGTCTAGGTCTTCTTGAATTTGAACAAGAATAAATCTACGATTACCTCCATCTATCATATTCTGCAGAAAAGTGGCATGAGCAGTGGTTCCAGAGCCTGAGAAGAAATCCATTATAATAGAATCCTTCTCAGTTCCTACCCAGGATAATATTCTCGCAATGATTTCCTCATCTTTGGGATTATCAAAAACTTTTTCGCCCAATAAATCTTTCAGTCTCTTTGATGCTGCGCGTCCATCTTTATATATGACGCTATATGGCACTTCAAATTCTGTTTTGGAGAGATAACGCTTGAAACAAGGTACCTTTGTCTCATCTTGTCCAAATTCGACAAGACCTTCAGCTATAACTTCCTTCATTCGTTCAGGCGTGCTGAATAACCAGCCGCGAGAAGGGACAGTAACAGGTTTCTTCGTTATAGGGTGCAACACTTCATAGCGTGGGCCGCCGCCGCCCGGCCAGGAAATATTGTCCGCATAATATAGCCCGTTTTTATCGGCAGACGAATAGTGGCTTTGCCGTTTTGCGGGATCAGAGTCGTCAAGTTTTTTGTACCAGCTTTTCATCTCCTTCTCTATGCGGTCATATTTATCACCATACTTTGCAGACAAAGAATTATATTTGTCATAAATTTCTTTAAGCCCATTTTTTCTTTCTCTCCAAATTATCTTATTCTCTTTGAGATATTGAACTGATTTTGCGTAACATAATATGTATTCATGGGATAGAGAAATGTATTTTGAATCGTTTTTCCTGCCTCCCGCCCATACAATCTGCGCAATAAAATTGTCATGCCCGAAAATTTCGTCGGCTATCTTTTTTAAAGAATCTGCTTCGTTCTCATCAATGCTAATAAAAATCGCACCATCTGCTGTTAAAAAATCCCTAGCCAATAAAAGTCTAGGATAAATCATTTCGCACCAAGCGGAGTGGAATCTACCGTTGGACTCTTTGTTTTGAACAAGCTGACTGCCTGCATCGTTATATGCTCCGCTGACGACTCTATCCTCTTCTTCTGTCTGCTTATATGAATCCATATAAATTAAATCGCCATCAGTGTTGTACGGCGGGTCGATGTAGATGAGCTTGACCTTGCCGGCGTAGTTCTCGCGCAGGATCTTCAATGCGTCGAGGTTGTCGCCCTCGATATAGAGGTTCTTCGTGGTGTCCCAATTCTTGCTGCGTTCCTTGACTGGCCGCAGGGTCTTGGCGATGGGCTCGCGAGCGAGTCGCTTCGCCTCGCGTTTACCAGGCCAGGTGAACTGGTAGCGTTCTCGATTACCTTCCGCTACGTCACCGAGGCGCTCTTTCAGCGCGTCGAAATCCACTGCTCGTTCTGTCGCGCCTGTCTGTGGATTCGTGATTTCGGTGGCCACTTCAGGGAACAGGGCGAGCAGCTTGTCCACATTCTCTTTGGTCAGATCCGGTGTGATGCCGTGGATTTTCTCGATGTCACTCACAGTGTTTCTCCTTGTTGTTCCTGTTCGAGCTCGTGCCGCTTGGTCTGCAGCTCGTCCCATAGCCTGTTCCGCTGGCCTATCTGGATGGCCCTGGCGTGGCGTCGTTCCAGCTGGTCTATTTCCTTGGTAAGTCTCATTATGCGCGTGCGGGACACGATGCGTCGGTCGACGCGCGTCGGATCCGGCGAGCTGAGGATGGTCTCTGCGCACAACGACTCCCATACGGCGTCCAGATCGGTTCCGCCCAGATGAATGCGTGTGGATTCACATTCCACCGGTTTGCCCATATGGACCGAGCCTTCCATGAGTCCTTCGGCCACGTTCGCGTTGCGGAACACCGCGAGCCTCGCCATGCTGCCATTCACGCAGACGAACAGGATACGCGACTTGTGATGGGTCAGTTCATCACGGGTGCGGGCGATGTGCTCCATGACCTCCAGCGGCGGATGCCCCGTGGATTGCTCCAGGCCAATCACGTTGATTTCGTTAGTGAGCGGTCCTGCCGGTATGCCGGTCTCCTGCTCGCGGATTACGGCGAGCATGGTGATTGAGTCGATATCCTCGATGAAATGCTGCCGTAAGCGTTTGCCCACGCTGGTGTTCGTATAGAAGCGTTCCTTGGAGAGCCGTCCCCTTGGATGGGTGACCGCGGTGGTGCTGGGCAGTCCCAACGTGAGCGCAGTCACCGGTCCACATGATTCGATGCTGCTCATGACTTACCTCCCGTTGCGGGTCGGATGACGAGGAAACAAACCAGTTCGAAATCGTCGAGCCCCTTCACATTCTCGTCAAGGAAATTCCCCATGGATCCGGTGAAGAACCCGTCCGCGGCATCCATGTCGTCCTGGTCCATGATGCTTCCGACAGCGTCGCGCAGCAGGCCGGAGGCGTGGCGCATGTCTCTGCCGTCATGGGTGAACCGATTGTATGCGCGGCATAGGCGCGGATCATATGTATCCTTGCCTTTGCACAGCTTGCGCATCACGTCGAGACAGTCCTTGGCATTCAGATGCCCGTGCAGGATCCTTCCGTCGTCGCCGACATGCACGAGATAATAGGGGTGGATCGGGTTGCGGCCCACGGCCTTCACGTCCTTGCTCGTGTTGCGCAGCACGAACAGGATGCCAGGCTCGTTGCCCTCGACCACAGCGTTGATGCCCGTAGGTGTGCGTTCTATGTCGGGGTTGTCGCGATGATAGCCGACTAGATCCATGCGGAACTCATTGAGACCGAGGTCAGTGATGCTGACGCCGCCGTCCACATCTTCAAGATCAAGTATCTCGTCCTGCATCTGCCTGAGCTGACGTTCCCTGTACTCCAAATCTCCCTTCTCGTCGGGATTGATGTAGTCATCGTCGCCGGTGGAAGCCATCACAGCGACCTTCATGCGTGCCTCGACCCTGTCCTTGAGCCTGAGGTACTTGTCGAGATCCACGTCGGGCCAGTAGTTGACCAGTTGGATACGTTTGTTCGTCGAGCCGATACGGTCGATGCGGCCAAAACGCTGGATGATACGCACAGGATTCCAATGGATGTCGTAGTTGACCATCATGTCGCAGTCCTGCAGATTCTGCCCTTCGGAGATACAGTCTGTGGCGATCAGAATGTCAATGTCCGTGTCCTTCAGACGGGGCGCGGTCAGGTTGCGTTCCTTCGAGACCGGAGAGAAGCAGGCAAGGATGTCGGACATGTGTCCGCCGACCTTCCTGACCGTGCAGCGTCCCGGATTCGTGCCGGTCACCTCCGCGGTGTTCAGGCCCAGCATGCCGGCATACTCGCTGACGTGTTCGTACAGGTAGTCGGCGGTGTCGGCGAACGCGGTGAAGATGAGGAGCTTGCGGTTGCCGGGGTTGATGGGCTGGTTCTGCTTGTCGCTGATGGTCCGGTACAGACGCTGCAGCTTCGCGTCGTGCGCTGCGTCGATGCCGGCAACCATGTCCAGCAGGCGGTGGATAACATCCATGTCGCGAAGAATGCAATCGCGCCAGGTGCGCCAATCCATGTCGGACAGCAGGAATCTGGTCTTGCCTTTGGTAGCGAACTCGTCCGGATCCATACTCTCCGTATCATCCTGGTCTAGGTCGAATCCGTCGTCGAAACGATCAATATCAATTTGCTCAAGCACGCCGGTGTCGTAATGTTTGGCACGGTATTCCTCATACGAGTCGATCGTGCCGACCGTATCCGACATGTAGCCGAGCACACGATTCAACGTCATACGGAACGAGTGGACGCTGCTCTCGAAACGTTTGAGCAGGTTCGTGGCCATGAGCTTACGCACACCAGTCTCCCGGCCCCGGATGGTCAGGCCTTCGATTTTGTCATCGTCGAAGTACTTGCTCATGCGCGATTCGAGCACGAACTCGGACGGGGTGTACAACGCGAGGGTGAGCCTTTCCAACTCGTCATAGATCTCGTCGTAAGACACGCAGTCGCTTTTCGTGGACAGCGCCGGGCGGATGGTCTGCGGGCGGAGACGTTCAGGGAAGCCGCCGATCGCATCCATATCGTAATGGTTACGGATGTGGCGGCGGCTGCGCGCGACGGTGACCTGATCGAGGATACGGAAGAAATCGAAGTCGAGCATGTCCATCAGACGTTTGGTGTTGCGTTCCTCCGGTTCGAGTTTCGACCAGACACCGTAAGCCTTCTGCGCGTTACGGAACACCATATCGATATTGGTGGAAAGCCCGAGCTTCCTGGACCATTCATCGCCTTTGTCGCCGTAGGCCAGTTCGAGCTGGTTCTGCAGATCGCGGAAACGATTGTTCACCGGGGTGGCGGAGAGCATAAGCACCTTTGTAGGCACGCCGGAATGGATGACCTTGTTGAGGAGCTTCTGGTATCGGTTTTCTTTGTCGTCGGCCTTGGCGGCGCTGTCTGCGCCATTGCGGAAGTTGTGCGACTCATCGATGACGACGAGATCATAGTTGCCCCAGTTGATCCGTTCAATCGGGATGTTCATAATCGTATCGCCCCGCGTGCGGCTCAGATCCGTATGGAACAGCACATCGTAACGCAGATGGTCGCCGGCGATTGGATTGTTCGTTGCGTTCGACCGGTACGTGACCCAGTTGTCCTTGAGCTTCTTCGGGCACAGAACAAGCACGTTGCGGTTGCGGGCCTCGAAGTACTTGACCACGGCCAGTGCGGTGAACGTCTTGCCCAAACCGACCGAATCGGCCAAGATGCAACCGTTGTATGTTTCGAGCTTGTTGATGATTGCGAGGGCCGCGTCCTTCTGGAAGTCGTACAGCTTGTTCCAGATCAGGCTTTCACGGAAACCGGTGCCTTCCTTCGGTAGCACATCCTCGGAGATGTCATCAAGGAACTCGCTGAAGATACGGTACAGGGCCATGTAGTAGACGAGTTCGGGCGGGTTTTCTTGGTACATGCGCTCGATGCCGTCGATGACCTTGTCGGTCACGTCATGCAGGTCGCCGCTGTCCCAAGCACTATTGAACTGGTCCAAGAAGCCTTTGGCTGCAGAGCCGTCCACTTTGGCGACGCCTTGATAGGAGGCTGCGTGTCGGCTCACACCTAACTGCGTGGTCGTGAACTCGTTGAACGGCATGTACGTGATGTGCTCGTCGCCATGTTCCACTCCGAGAAACTGGGCTATATTTGACCCCTCAGAGAACGACATGAAACGAGCCTTCTTGCGACGGATCCAGTTGGCGCATTCCGTGGCGATGGCCTTCTGCGTGAGCTCGTTGCGCAGGCGGATCTCCAATGGAGTGCCATACAGGCTCTGTTCGCGTTCCAAGCGTGGGATGTAGAATTCGCGTTGTTCCTTGGGGGTGGCGTCCTCGGTGAATGTCTTTGACGTATAGATGAAACGGAACGCGCCTGCATGTTCCAATTGTTCGCGCAGCTCCCTGTACGCGTACATCGAGAACGATGCCGCCGCGATGGAGATTCTGTCGCCTTCGCGTATCGTACGGACAAGGTCATCCTTGACCAGCGAGGTCCTGTTATCAATAAAGCCCTGAGTCACAGCGCCTATTCTAGTGGAGGAGGGGCCAAGGGGCAGTAGCGACGCCTTAACATTTGTCAGGGTATTGCATCGTGTGAGTATATACGATTGTTCATGAGTGAGTAATCAGAGCGAAGAGGAAGACCAAAATGGACAAGAAATTAGATTTGACGGAACCGATTATTGCATGGCTATTAAAACCTGATAGCAATTGTGCAGAAGTAGCAGCCATGTTGCGTGATACAGGGAAACGCTTCGAACTCACTGTTCCATTCAGAGACAATTTTGACAAATACCAGCAATGGTTTTTATCGAGTGGAATGGTTGTTCTCCACGATAAGCCCCTTGAGCCAGTGGAATTGCCGAACATAATTCGTACAGTATCGAATGGCAGGTTTTATACCCTTGTGGGATGTCGCGTGAGTGGTTCTGTATCTGCGGGAACTGGGACGGGAGTTGTCGTTCCGACATACGTAGTTTTCGGGAATAGTAAAACGAATTTCGAAAAAATACATGCGATGCGTTCTGGCATTCCAGGTTTGTCACCGTGGTCGGGAATTTCCTCACTTTCGCTTTCTCTTGGTGACGGTTCTTCAAAGAAAACTGAAGTGATTGCGGAACCGCGCAATGAGATCGTGGTCGATGCGTCAGTGGGATTGAAGCTGCGGCCTGGTTACTCTGTAAAGACTTCTTTGAGGAGAGATGAGGTTACTGCTCGACAAATGGTCTTCATCGAAACTAGGACAGATGAATTGCGGGATTGGACATGGCATTTGTTTTATCATCGCTCGTTGATGAACCTGCTTACTATTTCTGATTGGGTTCCAAGAACGTTTGCTGACTTGGAGGTTCTTCGGGACGAGGATTTCTACGAATTAGATGGGGAAAAGAGAGAGATGTGGCATCCTGTTTTGTCATATATGCCGCGAGTCGACCGTTCCCATTTTGAGAATCCTGAGTCTCAGTATCTCTTTTGCTTTTCCGACATCCGTGAAGAAGGAATTCGGAAATGGCTTGAACTAGTAGATAGATGTCAACAAGGAATGACTCTTCTTGCCTACGTGGCGAAGGAACAGGAACATCTTGCCCTTGAAACGTTGAATATGCTGACGGGGACCATGCTTGACTGCATTGGATGGTATGTCGTAAAGACAAAGAACCAGATAAAGCGTATGAAACGGAATTCCAAAACCGGTGAAATGCAATCTGCCGGTTTTTACCAAATGCTTGAGGCTGTACAAGAGGAATTAGGAGATGTCTTTCCATTTACTGATCCAGAAGATTGGAGAAGGAATATGAGAAAGGCATTCGTCGGAAATAAGCATGGCGATGCGGAAGGCGTAGATTTCCAAACAATGTATGACGTGACAATGCAATCATTGGTCATTGCGCGAATGTGGGTAGGTCTGCAATTAGGTGCTGACGGGAATACGTTGAAGGAACGTGTCTCTTCTGATGAAATTGGTAAGAGGGTTAGTCGGTTTATTGCATGGTAGTGCGCCGAGTCGGAAGCTGCTTTGTAGCATGCTTCTACGGACATCAAGTCAGGCTTCTTGCTTTGGAGAGAAGTGCATCTAATTACTGTGGCCAATAAAAAGTCCAGTAAAACTCTTTTCGAGCAAGTAATCATTTAAGAGAGGGGAAAGCACCATGGACGCTGGAAAGAAAATCCTGCTGGACCTATTGACCGGTTCGCTTCGGTTCGTGGTTCCGGTGTATCAGCGCAGATACTCATGGGGCGAAGTGCAGTGCCGGCAATTGTGGACTGATATTGTAACAGCCGGCAGACATCCTGAGAGAATGCACTTCACCGGATCGATCGTATGGATGCAGGAAGGCGGCATCGTCCCGGATGGTGTCAGCCGGTGTCTGCTCATCGACGGCCAGCAGCGCCTCACCTCGGTGACCCTGCTGCTTATCGCACTGGCCGAATATGCTCGCGAACACCCTGAAAACCTGCGATTCTCCACAGACATGCTCATCGACCGTGGCTATCTTGTCGACAAGTACGCAACCGGCGAAGGCCGCTACAAGCTGACGCTTTCCGGTGACGATAGAGAAGTGCTGCACAGCATGTGCGACCATGCGATCGCCCCAGATCGGCCGAACCATGCCAATACGGGTTCCCGGCTGGAAACGAACTTCAATCTGTTCCGTTCACTGGTCGCCGCAATCGATGATGCGAACGTGGTGTGGAACGGTCTGCAGCGTCTCGAAGTCGTGTCTGTCACCTTGGACCAAGATCGTGACGAACCGCAACTGGTATTCGAATCAATGAATTCCACCGGGCTTGATCTGGAGACTTCCGACCTGGTACGCAACTACATGCTCATGGGGTGCTCCATGGCCGAGCAGAAAACCTTATACGAAGACTATTGGCTGCCCATGGAACGTGTTCTCGGCAACCTCCCATTCGATGCGTTCCTGCACGACTGGATGGTCGTTACATTGAAAAAGCCCGTGCTCAAAGGCCGCGTCATGTACGCGGAATTCAAACGTTTCGCGGCCGACAGTTCCTTGCTGCGCATGGAACGCACGCGTAATCTTCTGGCGAACATGCTGGAATACGCCAAATATTATGCCGCTATCAAAGGCGTTGCCGCCGCTGGCAGCGGCGATATGAACGTGGACCGCCGTCTCGAATCAATTCAAAAACTGGGCAGCACGGTTACGGACCCGTTGGTTATGTACATGTTCGCGGCATGGAAGCGTGATCGCGTAAGTTGTGATGGACTGCTGCGCATGCTTGCGGATCTTGAATCGTATCTGTTTCGCAGAATGGTCTGCTCGGTGTCCAGCAACGGATTGAACAAGCTTGTTCCGTCGCTGATCGTCAGACTTGATTCGGCTGAAGATGATTTGGCCGAAACCTTCGCCGCACTACTCATCACCGAGACCGCCAAAGCCACACGCATGCCTACGGACAGTGAATTCAGACAGGCGTTGCTCGGCGAGAACCTGTACCGGCCGGCCTGGCGATGCAAGTATCTGCTTGCCGGCTTGGAGAACTATAACCACCCCAAGGATCCGCGGTCCTTCAGCGAATACACCATCGAACACATCATGCCGCAGAACGCCATGGCGCACGCCGAATGGTGCAATATGCTCGCAGACCTCGACCGATTCCCACTGCTGGTGAACAGTTTGGGCAATCTGACATTGACCGCATACAATTCGGAGCTTTCCGACGGAACATTCGAACAGAAGAAAAACCGCGCAATCGGCGGATACGATAGCGAATACCTATCCATTTCCGCGGAACTGCACGATGCTTCGCAATGGAATGAACAGGCAATCGCGCAGCGAGGCACCCGACTTGCCGATCTCGCATTGCAGGTGTGGGCATGCCCCACAGCGGGGAATGAGGTTATGCAGACTCTGCGCAATCGGAACGTGAACCAGGGGGTGCAATGAACTTGCGCAGGCGCTCCATGGAATACTTGTGGGTCTTGGGCTGGCGC
>OHAP01001357.1_pt1 | contig 15732 bp, 19 predicted proteins | sample 1577171 | NCBI WGS metagenome assembly OHAP01 (sample SAMEA3541489, study PRJEB24748) | human gut metagenome | biome: human gut; feature: human-associated habitat; material: faeces | place: China | collected 2012 | reverse complement strand
AAGGTATATTTCTGAAGGTGAAAGGCGCGCGTGACCGTCGTGTGGTTGTCGAAATCCAAGGTGTCATAGCCGTTGCCCTGGCCACTGTCCATCCCGACCTGATAGAAGTCGTGTCATGACATGCATTCTACTGCGGGTCAGGTCATCCAACAAGTCGGAATTAATAAATAAACATCAATCATAAACAATATGTCTCTTTCTGAAGAAACACTTACGCTTCAGCGTGCCGCGCACGACCTGATGTATTTGGGTATGGACGGCAGTCCCGTCTACAGCGATGACCTTTCCCGTCGTAACGGTGAGGTTTATCGCCTGACCACCTCTTTGTACAATTCCGTATTCCAAGGTTCCACTGTCGAGGAACAGGCGAATGTCTGTCTCGCCCTTCTGATGGGCTACAACGCTTCCTTCATTGACCATGGTGAAAAGCAGGGACATGTCCAGGAAGTCCTGAACCGTTGTTGGGACCTTCTTGAGGCTCTTCCCGCTTCACTCTTGAAACTCCGTCTTCTCACCGCCTGTTATGGTGAGGTCTATGATGAACCCTTGGCCGATGAAGCCCGTAAAATCATTGCTGGTTGGGATGGAAAATCACTCACTCCCGAACAGCAGGAGGCCATCGAGGAGTTTGAGAATGTGGTGGATAATCCTTATCCGTGGGAATATGTTGACGAATAGTAAGCACTCTATTTAGGGCTATAATAAATGAGAAGGTTCTGAATGTTCTTACTTTCACTACTTCTGTTCTTATTTCTTGGTTTAGAACTGCATTTTCAATAAACTTTCTTCGATATGATAAATACATTTGGTAAAAAAATATTTCATTATTGAAAAGTAGTGATGCCAGACGTCTATTCCTCCATGTTTTTGTATAATCTGGTATTATGAATAAGAAAAATCAAATAACGACAATAAGACTTGGATTCAAAAGTTTAAATGATTTGTTAACATTTCCAACTGATTGTATGTTAATAGTTTTAGATACTTTGGAGAGAAATGACACTTATTACTCGTGTCTCCAGTAACTTTATGGCTTATCTGGCTTTTTACAAGTATGTTTTTACACTCCTTTGTATACAGGGCAATATCCTGTATTGAGGTAAGAATATGTGTCTTAGTCGTATGATATTGGGAAAGGCTCTTCGCTGTCTGAATGCTTTTGGGACATATCAGTGTACCTATATCTGCGATGGGGCATATACTATCGGTAATTCCCTTAGCAAATGTTTCATACGTCGAACTCTTTGTTTTTTCGGAAGTGGAAAGATATCCAGTGTGTGGGTTGTATATATGATTATACCGACTTACAGGATGCAAAGTACACCTGTATTAAATTCTTCAAACAGATGGTGTTTGGTCTACCGATTATGAGAATTAATTGCTGATGACTATTGGATAAATGTTGATAAATATTAGGAATAATTTTTGGTAACAGCACAATGGAAAACACTAAAATGTAGCTTTTTCTATGGGACATGTCAAAATTGGATACTAACATGTAATATACAGTATGACTTTATATGGGAAAAGTAATAAGGCAATCAAATTTTGAGTTATTAAGAATATTAGCAGCTGTAGGTGTTGTTATTCTACATTTTATATATCCCAGAGGCATTCAAAATGTAGAGGGTAACGCAAATACTTTCTTTCTTTTATTACTTGAGAGCCTTTTTATTAGTTGTGTTGATATCTTTATTATGTTGTCTGCTTTTTTTGAATAAATAGAAATGAGAGAAAAATCAGCAAACCATTAGATCTTCTAATTCAGCTAGAGTTAATACAATTTGTTTGCTTTATATTTTTTTGTTATAGTACTGAAACTTTCAGTCTTACAGAATTGGTAACTCGTTTGGTACCAGTAGATTATTTTTTTACTCTATATATAGCTTTATATTTTATTAGTCCATATATCAATAAAATAGTAATTGGTTATGATAACAAGGAGTGGAAAAAGTTATTGTTTATCAGTATGATTTTTTTAAGTTTTTTACCTATAGCTAGTGATATTCTTACAGAGGTAACAAATAAACAATGGCTTGGTTCGAATACTATAGGACATTGGGGGGGATTTGGTCATACTCTAATTAATTTTGTTTTGGTATATATCATTGGTGGATATTTATCATTTACAAAGTATGTTATTGTATCAAAAAAGAAATTGTTATTTATTATACAAGTTTGTTCATTAATACTTATAGGCTGGCAATATGCTAGTATTTATGTATTTCATTCACAAAATGGTACGTGGTCAAGCTATTATAACCCTATAGTATTGATATTAGCAGCGTCAATAATTAAACTTTTTGGTAGCATTGATATAAAATCAGTCATAATTAATAAACTGGCAGGTGCTGCATTCTCTTGTTATTTGTTGAAAAATGTAATTTTATCAAGAGTGCCTATAGAAAACATAGTTAAGCAAGATATAATACATCTTATTCTATATGTTATCATTGTATCTATTGTGACTTATTTATTTTCTTATGTTTTCTATATAGTCTATAAAACTTTAAAGAATTATTTTATATATCATTTATGGAAACTCCCCAAATAATTAATCTCCCTAAAATTGGAGACAAACGAGGTAATTTATCTGTTATCGAGGAGTTTAAACAAATTCCTTTTAAGATAGAACGTACATATTGGATTTATGATGTGCCAGGAGGTGAGAAGCGAGGAGGGCATGCATATTATGAAAATACAGAATTTATAGTTGCAATGTCTGGTAGCTTTGATGTCATTCTAGATGATGGTAATAAAAAGCATAAATTCTCTTTAAATAGATCTTATTATGGATTATTAGTTCCTAAAGGTTGGTGGAGAGAAATGGAGAATTTCTCAACTAATGCATTGGCTTTAATTCTCGCTTCAACACCATATATCGAAGAAGATTATATATATGATTACGAAGAATATAAATTAATGAATTTATGAAAAAAACGAGTGTATATGATTGTTCAATTATAGAATTACCCAAAATAGAGACAATTGGAGGTAATATTACCCCTATCCATAATAATATTAATGTTCCATTTGAAGTAAAGAGAGTCTTTTACTCATACGATATACCAGGTGGTGAGGATAGAGGAGCCCATGCTCATAAAGAGTGTCATCAATTTTTGATAGCTGCATCAGGTGCATATGAAGTTTTGCTTGACGATGGAGTTAATAAAAGAACTGTATTACTTAATAGGCCTTTTTTCGGACTTCATGTTCCACCTGGAATATGGGCATCCGAACAGGCTTTTTCATCTGGATCAATTTGTTTAGTATTAGCGTCACATGGCTATACTGAGTCAGATTATATTAGGAGTTACGAAGAATATTTAGATTTTGTGAAGAAATGATTATACTTCCATCTACATTTGAATACCATAAGTATGGGGTTGATGCCAGATTTGTTACTGAGTGTGATGCCTCTTTTATATTAGAATTACGAAATAATCCGCGACTAGCTCGGTATATTCATTCTACTGATGATGATATAGTTAAACAGAAAGAATGGATAAAATCATATAAATATAGAGAGGAAAAAGGACTTGAATATTATTTTATATATTTAGTTGATGGTATTCCTTTTGGTGTTAATAGATTATATAATATAAATTTAACAGATAATTCCTGTTCTAGTGGTAGCTGGTTATGCAAGCAGGGTACTGACATAAATTATGCAATGTCTACATTTCTCATTCAAGGAGAAATTCTTTTTGAAAAACTAAAATTGGACAAGAACTATTTTGAGGTAGATAAAGCTAATAAACAAGTATTACGGTTTGAGAAAATTAGAGGAGCAAGATTTATAGGTGAGGATGAAAGATCATATAAATTTTGTATGGATTATGATTCACATATGAAATCTTGTAATCGAATTAAAAATCTTTTAAATATTAAATAAATATGGAAATAAATGAATTTGTGGAGAAATTTGCTGAGCAATTTTATGAAACTGAAGCAAGTGAGTTAACTGGGGAAACTAATTTTCGTGAAATTGAAGAGTGGTCATCTCTAACAGCGTTATCTATTATAGCTATGGCTGATGAAGAATTTGGTGTCACATTAAAAGGTGATGACATTACAAACTCAAATACAATAAAAGATCTATACGAAATAGTAAATAGCCGTTTATAATGTCCGATTATAATCCTTTTACCCTTGTTGGTAAAACCATCTTAGTTACAGGTGCTTCTTCAGGCATTGGTAGAGCCATTTCTATCGAGTGCTCCAAGATGGGGGCAACTGTAATCTTAACAGGTAGAAACGAAGAGAGGATAAATGAATCTTTATCTATGTTAGAAGGTTCAGGTCACAGATATTTTATTTGTGATTTTGATGATTCGAATGCAATAGTAAAGTTAGCTGGAGAAGTTGATATAATTGATGGTCTTGTAAACAATGCTGGATTTACCATAACTAAGCCTATTCCGTTTATTAATGATCAGGATTTATCAAAGTTACTTCAGGTTAATACTATAGCTCCAATTTTATTACTGAAAGAACTAATAAAGAAGAAAAAAGTTAAGCGTGAAGGTTCCATTGTCTTTACTAGTTCTATTGCTGGAATTTTACGAAGTAGTATTGGTAATTCTATGTATGCTAGTACTAAAGGAGCAATTAGTGCATTTGTAAGGGTTGCAGCTAAAGAATTAGCTCCTCGAGGTATTAGAGTAAATGCGGTATGTCCAGCAATGGTAGATACAGGTATTCTTGTTAATAGTGATATTTCTCAGGAACAATTAAATGCAGACCGTGAAAACTACCCTTTAAAAAGATATGGTTTACCAACAGATGTTGCATGGGCAACAATTTATCTTCTATCTAATGCATCAAATTGGGTAACAGGAAGTAATTTAGTTGTTGACGGAGGTATATCTATAAAATAATGATTATGTCAAATAAAGAAAAAGTATTGAATCTCATTGCAGAATGTCTTGAGGTTCCCGCTAGTGAACTATCATATGATACAAATATGGATGATGTCGAAAATTGGGATTCGATGAGAAATGTCATGATTCTTTCTATACTTGAAGATGAATTTGATATTCTGATTCCAGAAGATGATATCTTTGATCTTACAACAATTGGTTCTTTTGTTGATGAAGTTGATAAACTTCTAAATTAAATATAATGTATGAACATAGTCCTTTATTGAAGGCTGTGATGCAGAATATCGAAAAATATTCTGACAAAGCAGCAGTTGTAATGAACGGAAATACAGTGTCTTATGGTGATTTAGGAAAGAATATCCGTAAGGCTGCTGGAGTTCTGAAGTCAATGGGTATACATGCTGGTGATAGAATTATACTTTCCGCACATAAAGATGTGGAATATCTATATCTATATTTTGGTGCGCATATCCTTGGAGTTACTAATGTAATTGTAGATGCTGAAGCTAATGAAGAACGTCTACATTATATTGAAAAAAAGATTAATCCTGTTTGTTGTTTTGGATATGAAAGTAATCATTTTGCATTTAAACAGTTTGATGAACTTAATTTAGATAAAGCTGATGAGCTTATATCCATAGATCTAAATATAAATGAATCAGATATTGCAGAGATTCTCTTCACTACTGGTACCACAGGTGCACCAAAGGGGGTATGTTTGTCATATTATAATATTTATTCATCAGCATCAAATATTAACAAATATATAGGAAACCAAGTAGATGACGTAGAATTACTTGGTCTTCCTATTTGTCATTCATTTGGATTAGGACGTGTTCGTTGCACTCTTCTTAAAGGGGCAACAATTGTAATATTGAGTAATTTTGCCAACGTACGTACATTCCTTAAAACAATTGAGCAATATAAAGTTACTGGATTTGGTGTTGTTCCTGCAGCATGGGCATACATTCGCAAAGTTAGTGGTACCCGTATTACCCAATATTCTAATCAGATAAGATATATAGAAATTGGAAGCTCAGTAATGCCTCTTAATGTCAAGATGGAAATGTTAAAAATGTTTCCTAATACTCGTATTTGTATGCATTATGGCTTGACAGAAGCATCACGTAATTGTTTTCAGGAATTCCATGATACAGAACATCTTGATTCTATTGGTAAGCCTGTATGTGAGGAAGTTGATATCAAAATATTTGATGAACAAGGAAATGAAGTAGCTCAAGGAGAAAAAGGAGAACTTTGTGTTAAAGGAAATATGGTATTGGTTCATTATCTAGAGGATAGTGATACTAAAAAATCGTTTTTTGGTAAGTATTTCCGCACAGGTGATTGCGCATATAAAAGTGCAGATGGATATATTTATCTACTTGGAAGAGAAAAAGAGCTCATTAATGTCGGCGGGAAAAAAGTTTCTCCTATGGAAGTGGAAGATGCTATTATTGCGTTAGGTGTCGGTGATTGTATTTGCGTGCCTAAGAAAGATGATGATGGAATAATGGGCGAGGTAGTGTACTGTTATGTTTTGAAAGATTCTACCACGCTTACTTTTGAAGAAATAGCAGAAAAACTACAAGACAAATTGGAGATTTATAAGCGGCCTGTTGCTTATGAATGGATTGATAAGATACCAATGACATCCTCTGGTAAGAAACAGCGTTTAATTTTAAAATAAAAGTAAAACATGTCATATTTAACAATTAATCATGTAAAAATGGTTGGATTATCAGCCTGTGTACCACCAGATATTGAAGAAAATCTTTCTCTCTCAATTTTTTCAGATGAGAAAGAGGCAGGTAAAGTAATTGCATCTACTGGTATAGCTCGTAAAAGAATAGTAAGACCAGGAACAACTGCGTCAGATTTATCTATTCCTGCTATTAATAAGTTATTAAATTCTTTAGGATGGGAAAAAGACACTGTTGATTGTTTGATTTTTGTTAGTCAAACAAGAGATTATATTGCACCTATTACATCTGCAATTCTTCAAGGTAAATTAGGATTACGGAATGATTGCTATTGTCTTGATATGCCTCTTGGATGTTCTGGATGGATTTATGGATTGAGTAGTATTGCTTCTGTATTATCTCATGGGGATTTAAAACGTGGGTTACTTGTTTGTGCAGAAACTAATTCAACCAATCGCTCACCAAAAGATAAAACTGTAAAGCCTTTATTTGCAGATGCAGCAACAGTTACAGCATTGGAATTTGATGAAAATGCAGCTCCTATGCAGTTCGAGTTTGGAGTAGATGGTAGTGGATATAAGGCTGTATGTACTGAATTTGGTGGAAGTCGAAATCCTGTAACTCAAGAATCTCTAGAGATGAAGGAAGTTGAACCTGGCATTTGGCGAAGAGGTATTGATATGGTTGTTAATGGAATGGATGTTTTTTCATTTGCAATTAAAGTACCGCCACGTTCATTACAGAACATTATTGAACATTTTTCCATCGATGTAAACAATGTAGATTACTTGTGGTTACATCAGTCAAATCATTATATAGATGATCGTATTCGTAAAAAAATGAAAATACCGGAGGAAAAAGTTCCATATTGTTTGGAAGATTACGGAAACACGACATGTGCTTCTATCCCTCTTACAATGGTTGTTTGTTCGGCCAAAGAACTTATGAATTCAAGAAAGGAAAATTTAGCTTGTGGATTTGGGGTCGGTTTAGCATGGGGTTCTGCTCATTTTATGACAGATCATTTGAAAGCAATTGAATTAATGGATTACGAATATTAAAGTTTATGGGTATGTTAGAAAATGCAATATTTCATCATATAGGTACAGCTGTAAAATCAATAGAAAAGGTAAAATCTATCTATCTTTCTATGGGGTATACTGTTACTGGTACTGTAATTGAACCTGTCCAAAAAGTATATGTTGCGTATGCTAAAAAAAAAGGTTTTCCTACAATCGAGATGCTTGAACCACTGGATGACACTTCGCCTGTGAAAGGTATTCTCAACAAGAATGGAAATACTCCTTATCATATGTGTTGGGCAGTTTCTGATCTTCAGGCTACAATTGCTGATATGCGAAAAGAGGGCTTCCGTCCTTTAAGTAAGCCAGTTCCTGGTCATGGATTGGATGATGCTTTAATGGTATTTTTATATAATATCAATTATGGATTAATTCAAATAATGGAAATTAAATGTTAATTAAAACACCTATTATGGATGAAATTAAGATTACATCTGTTAAAAGTGAAATGGCGGAAATTGGCAAAAATATAATTGAAGAGAAATCTGAAATATATACAGAGGATTTCATTAATATTTTGTTAGAAACAATAGATAAGAATCTGCCAGAAGCTTCAGATACTGAAAGGTTGAATGCTCTTTATTGCTCAATATATGATTATTGGGTGTATGGGAATAATATATCAGAGGAATTCTATTACCAATTCCCCAGAAAATCGCATGAGGAAAAAAAAGTGTATTTAACTCAAAGAAATAAGTTTGTCTATTTTTGGCATTTGAGCAAGAAGGAGGATGCCTATTTGCTGGAGAATAAATGGGAGACATATAAATTACTTAAACCATATTTTAAGCGCGAAATGATAGAACTAAGAGGTGAATCAGATGAAGAATTTGAGTATTTTCTTTCTTTTATATCACGACATCCAATTTTTATGCTCAAGCCTCTTGATATGGGTGACGCGCATGGTGTTGAACGAATTGATTCAAATGATTTTTCGGATAAACATGCTTTGTATAAAAAAATACTGACAGCGGGTAAAGAGTATGAAGTCGCATATCGTAATTGGAAGCAAACTAGCGTAGTCTTAGAGGAATTAATTGTTCAATCAGAGGAATTTGCTAAGATACATCCTGCTTCTGTCCAAACTCTTCGTTTCCCTGTCATTCGCATAAATGGTAAAATTCATGTCTACCATCCTTATTTAAAAGTTGGAGTTAACAATGGGGCAATTGCGAATGAGCTTGGTGGATTCACTGTTGGTGTAAATCCTGTCACAGGTATTACAGATACTGATGGATATATAGAAAAAGGAGGGGAAAAAGTTGAAATTCATCCTAATACAAATATACCGTTTATGGGTATCAAATTGCCACATTGGGACGAACTTCAAGAATTTGTTGAGAAATTAATGGATAAATTACCCACCATAAATTATGTTGGCTGGGATTTAGTATATACCAGTAGTGGATGGGTTGTTATAGAAGGAAACTATTATGGAGAACCTATATGGCAGATGGTTTACCATGAAGGTACTAAGCCCGAATTAGAAGAGTTAATTGGTTGGAAACCAGAATCAGAGTTCTGGTGGCAAAATTAATTTAAATGAAAAGAACAATTTTAGAAGTAATCTGGTCGTTTATATTCTTTTACACGAGGAATACTAAAGCAACTTTTGCCAATCCATGATTAGCCAATAATTTATTATTTAATAGAGACATTGGTGAAGGCTGGAATTAAGGATATCTTGATTGTTTCAAGTTCATGACATACTACTAATTTTATAATTTGTTTATAGTTATATTTCTTCATTTGGAACTTGTTACACTTATGTTATTCAAGCAATTTTAGAAGGACTCACACAAGTGTTCACTATTGGGGAAAGGTTTGGTGGTAAAGAATCTGTATGTATGATTACAGGTAATTGCATCATTCTTGGTGATGAATGTATTACCAAACTTTGTAAGGTTATTTGTGCTGTTAAAAATAAAGGATAGATAATTATCTTTCTCATTCGTGATAATTCAACAATATGATGTTTGAAACTATATAAAAAGACCAAGTAGAATTTATAGAAAGTCAACTGGAGGACTATAGTAAGTATGCCATTACTAGTCTTTATGTTTTTCCATGGGATGTTGCTTGTTATGCTAGAATCATCGAAAAGTCAGAAAGAGAGTAATTAGAGGTTACAACACTTGATAAGATGTATCTTGAAGAGAATAAACTTCGGGTATAGAAGTGGGGTAATGATTCCAATATCATAGACAACTTGGTAACGACGAACAATTATATTCAGAAAAAAAATCGAAAATAAAATAAAAACATACAATATGGTTAAGTTATTAGATCTTCAAGCAATCACCATGCAACATAGTGGCGAGTATAAAGAAGCTGTAAATCGTGTGATTGAGTCAGGTTGGTTTCTTCAGGGTAATGAAAATAAAAAATTCGAGGCTGATTACGCTAACTATATCGGTATCGACCAATGTATTGCTGTAGCCAATGGTCTTGACGCACTAAAGCTGATTATTCGTGGTTACAAAGAGATGGGTATCTTCAATGAAGGTGATGAAATCATTGTACCTGCGAATACATATATCGCAACTATCCTCGCAATTACTGATAATAAGCTTACACCGGTATTGGTAGAGCCTACATGGGAGAATCTTGAAATTGACATCGATAAAGTAGAGTCTGCTATCACTTCAAAAACTAAGGGCGTGATGATTGTTCACCTTTATGGTCGTGTGGCTTATGATGACAAATTAGGTGAGATTTGCAAGAAGTATAATTTGAAGTTGATGGAGGATTGCGCACAGAGTCATGGTTGTACATGGAAAGGTGTTAAGACTGGTGCTCTTGGTGATGCGGCTGCTCATTCATTCTATCCAGGTAAGAATCTAGGAGCATTTGGTGATGCTGGTGCTGTTACCACTTCAGATATTGAATTAGCTGCAACTATCCGTGCTTTGGCAAACTATGGTAGTCATAAAAAGTATGTATTCAAGTATGTTGGCATGAATAGTCGTATGTCTGAACTAGATGCAGCTGTACTTGATGTGAAGTTGAAGTATCTTGATGAGGATAACAAGAAGCGCCAGGAGTTAGCTGCTTACTATTATGAAAATATTAAGAATCCATTGATCACATTGCCAGTTCGTATTGATGACGAGAATAATGTATATCATCAGTTCCCTATTTTTTGTGAGAGACGTGATGAGCTTCAGGAGTTCTTGAAGGAGCATGATGTACAGACATTGATTCATTATCCTATTCCTCCTCATCTGCAGGAGTGCTATGAGAAGGAAAATTGGAATACTCTTCAGCTCTCATTGCCTATTTCAGAGAGAATTCATAATTGTGAGTTATCTATTCCAATGAACCAGGTTGTTACAATGAAAGAAGCTAAGATTGTGGTTGATGCAATAAATAGCTTCAAGTCTTAAGTAATTACGAACAAGAGCCGAATTCTTTCTGATTTTATGGCTGATACTAGTAATACATCGTATAAATCAATATTTAAAGCCACATCTTTATTTGGTGGCGTTCAGGTATTCAAAATTCTTGTTAATATTATAAAACAAAAATTGCTTGCGATATTAATTGGGCCCGAAGGTGTTGGTATTTTGGGCCTTTTTACGTCAGCGACTCAGCTTGTACAAGGTGTAACTTCAATGGGGTTATCTTCCAGTGCAGTACGGAATATTGCTGCTGCGAATTCAACTGGTGATAATTTAATTATAGGAAAGACTATAAGAACGTTTCGAAAGTTAATTTGGATAACAGGTATACTAGGTACAGTATCAGTTATTTTACTCGCACCAGTTCTGAGTCAAACCTCTTTTGGTAATAATAGTTATACATTATCTTTCATTGTATTATCTGTATTATTGTTAATTCAACAAATTTCATCGGGCCAGAGTGTTTTACTACAAGGAATGAGGAAATTAAAAGATTTAGCAAAAACAGGAATCTATGGATCGTTATTAGGATTAATATTTACAATTCCTATCTATTTTTGGGGGAAAGAACGGGGGATTGTTCCAGCCCTTATCATTGAAGCTCTTTTTCTTTTAGCATGTTCTTATTATTATTCACGTAAGATAAAACTTGAGAAAACCTTTCTTAGTTTTTCGGAAATGAAGAGTATTGGATCCAATATGCTTGGAATGGGCTTAGCAATGATTCTTAACAATTTTATTGTGCTAGGATTAGGCTATGTTGTAAGAGCTTATATTTCAAATGTAGGGAGTAGTAGTCAAGTTGGATTATATACTGCTGGTATTACTATCGTTAATTCATATGTAGGTATGATTTTTTCAGCAATGGCGACTGATTATTTTCCTCGATTGTCATCAATAAAGGATAATAATGATAAATGTAACCAATTGGTAAATGAGCAAGCAGAAATAGCAACTATTATCATAGTACCTTTAGCATCGATTTTTATTTTGTTAAGTCCTATTCTTATTTCAATATTATATTCTACTGAATTTAGTGGTATAATTTTTTTTATGAGAATATGTATGGTATCAATGCTATTTAAGGCATGTTCTTGGGCAATTTCTTATTCTTTTATCGCAAAGTCCGATATGAAATTATTTCTTATAAATGAGATTTCAGGAAATTTGGTAAGTTTACCAATTTATATATTTTGTTATAAATATGGTGGGCTTGATGCATTGGGGATAGGACATTTTTTTGGTGTATTAATCTATTGTTTTATTGTATTTATTAATGCTAAACGTCAATATCAATTAGCGTTTAATAAAGACTACATAGTCTATTTCTTAAAATCGATTTTCTTAATGGCTGTAATGGTGGTTGTGTTATCATACAATGGCTCCCTATTAAGTTATTCAATATCTTCAGTTTTCACAATATATATTATTTATTATTCATACATAAGTTTAGATAAAAAAATAAATTTGACAAAATTCATAAAAGAGAAACTTAATAAATAATATGAGAATTTTACTAATAGGTGAATATTCTGGAGTATTTACAGAATTATCAACTGCATTGAAAAATAAAGGCTATGATGTTTTTACAATATCTAATGGCGATGGTTATAAAAAGTTCCCTGCAGATATATTATTTAAATATTCTTTAAAACAAAAGAGAAATCTATTTGATAAGTTGCTAAATGCTTTAAGAACTTATTTGGGAATTATGGGACTATTTGATTTTTTTATAAAATGGAGAAAATATAAACCTTATTTTGGTAATTATGATATTGTACAGCTTATAAATCCTATTGCACTTACAGGCTACGGCTCTATAGCTAATTATATCATGATTAGATACGTTTGTAAGCATAATAAGAAAGTTTTTCTTTCTGTATTAGGGGATGACTTTTATACAGTTGATTATTTTAGAAGGATTATTTCTCCATCAAATCATTATTTTAATACATTAAAACTTAGAGAAGTTTTCGCAGGAAAGTACATTTGGGGATTTCTTTACAGAAAGCAGAATGATTATGTGGTAAAACATTGTAAAGGTATAATGGCGAGTGCTTATGGTTACCTTCAATCATATTTGTTTACAGAAAAGTGTATTAAGGTACTCTTCCCTTTCCCCATAAATCAAAAATATATAGGTAGACCATTTACACTTAAAGAAGGAGAGCCAATTATTATATTCCATGGATGGCAAAAAGGAAAGGAAAAAAGAAAGGGTAATGATATCTTTGATCGTGTAATTCGTAAGGTGGTTACAAAGTATGGTTCTATAGTGGATTATAGGATTGTCAGTGGTGTTACTTATGAAGAGTATATTAAAACTTATGAATCCGCACATATATTTATAGATCAGTTATATGCTGAAGACAAAGGATATAATGCACTTCTTGGTATGGCAGCGGGAAAAGTTGTCTTTTCAGGATACAATAATCAAGTTCTTAATACCTATCCAAATTATGATGGTAAAATTGTTGGAATGGATGTTACTACGGATGAGTCAACATTGTTTGATAGGTTCTGTTTGTTAATAGATAATCCTTCGCTCATGGAAGAGATTTCTCGCAACGCCATTGATTTCGTTATTAAAAATCACGTATCTTCTTTTGTTACCGATATGTTTATCAAGTCTTGGCGAGATTTATAATAAGTCTATATGGTTTATATATTATTCTTATTTTTTGTTTGCTTATTCTATTCGATTCAAAATAGAGAATATCATACAGTAAAATCTATTTTACAAAATTCTATTCCTGTTATATTTTTTTGGGTTCTATTAATTGGAGGGCAATATGGTGTAGGTACAGATTATTTTTCGTATTTATCCTATTTTGCTTCCAGTGACTTGTCATATTTTATTGATAGAGGTGATATTGGATTTGCAAATTTTGTTATGTTTTGTAGATCTATAGGTATTGAAGGACAAGGTTTTTTTTTCTTATTATCTTTTATATGGATTATTCTTTTATTACTGACATTTAAGTTTCTTCTAGGTAGTAAAACAAGATTTTTGGGTTACTTTTTTTTCGTATTCATTGTGTATTCAACTTCGTTTAATAACCAGATGAATGGTATTAGGCAATACACTTCAATATACATGCTTAGTTTTGCACTTTGTTTATGTTTTCAGCGTAAATGGATTTTATCTTTTGGCCTTTTGATATGTTCAATATTAAATCATAAATCATCACTTATTTTGGCATTAGTTTTTACGCTTTTTTATTTTCTTAACGAACGAATATTTAAAAGGAAGTGGCTTTATTTGATTGTGATTGGCGGTTTTATTTGTAGTCTATTATTAAATGTTGGTCAAATTCTCCCTTTTTTAGGATATTTACAGGGAGAAGATATGTTTAGTGAATACACTGTTTATTATAATAATCTTCATTCAGAAGGCAGTGATTTTTTAGAAAAAGCAACAAAATATATTTATATACCATTATATTTTATTAGTATTTATAAGCTTCCAAAAATGCAATTACAAGGTCTAGAGAATAAATTATTTGTTATAGGAATAATTTCTTTTTCATTTAAAATGGCAATTCTTTCTCTTCCTTATATATCTCGACTTGGTCAATATTTTGAAATATTGATGTGTATACCATTAGTTTATCTTCTTATATTTTATAGAAAAAGTAAAATAGGGTTTGTTGTTATTTATACATATTTACTCTTTCCGTATTTGTTAAAAGTTACTTTTTTGGCGAAGGCAGAATATTTATATGATTCGTATTTTTTACAGTATTTTTGATATATGAAACTAGTAGTTTTATTATCTTGTATGTATCAAGATAAATCAATTATTGAGAAAAGCAATCTTCAGACAGATGTTGTAGTTGTTAATCAATGTGATGATAATAAAATAGAAAGAGGAACATTCGTAGATAAGAAGGGAAAAACATCTAATTTTTTATTTATATCTACAACGGAAAGAGGCCTTGCAAGAAGTAGAAATATGGCTATATCTTCTGCGGATGGTTATGACATTTGTCTAATAAGTGATGACGATGAAGTTTTTGCTGATGGATATGAAAATATAATATTGTCAGCTTATAAGAATAGACCTCAGGAGGATATGATTTGTTTTGATTTTAAGGGCAATAAAAATCATTTTACCCAAGAATGTAGAATGGGTTTTAAGATGATCTGTTCTAGTTCTTCTATTCAGGTAACTTTTAAAAGAGATAAGATTATCCAAAATAACATTCAATTTGACGTTAAGATGGGTAGTGGTACAGGTAATGGACCTGGAGAAGAAATTAAATTTATGATGGATTGCAAAAGAAAAAGGTTCAAGATGTATTTTATGCCAATTATTATAACAGAATTATTACCAAGCCCAAGTAAATGGTTTAAAGGAAGAGATGAAAAATATGTACGTGATGCAGGTTGGATTGCTCATCGTTCAATGGGTGTTTTTCTCGGTTTGATGTACATTCATTATCATATTGTAAGACATTACGATCGCTATAAAATGAATCATTCATTTATAAAACTTTGGTATTTAATAAATAAAGGATTTTGGGAAAAACGATAATATATAATTCTGAATTTAGTTATTTTTTATTATGGATAAAGCATACTTAAGACGTTTTATTTTTAAAAATTTGAAAAAAAGTAAGTTGATTTTTAATGTTCATGAATGGATTTGTGGTTATAAGGA
>OHAP01001343.1_pt1 | contig 15841 bp, 9 predicted proteins | sample 1577171 | NCBI WGS metagenome assembly OHAP01 (sample SAMEA3541489, study PRJEB24748) | human gut metagenome | biome: human gut; feature: human-associated habitat; material: faeces | place: China | collected 2012 | reverse complement strand
TGCTGTCCTCGGTGACAACAGCCGCGCCGTGGCGGGTGATGAGGTGGTCGATGCCATGGTTGATCTCAGGGTCAACGTGGTAGGGGCGGCCAGCCAGCACGATGATGCGCTTGCCCTGACGGCGTGCCTCATCAATGATCTCGCTGCCCTTGACCCGGATCTGGGCCATGTGGGCCTCGTGCTCGGCGTAGGCAGCATCGGCAGCGGCCTGCACTTCCTTCTCGGAAATGCCGCCGAAGTATTTGGGCAGGACTTCCTTTGCCATCTTGCGGACAAAGTCCTTGGGGCGGTGGATGCCCACATAGTCATAGATAAACTTCTGGCCCTCCAGCTCGGGGCAGTTGCCTGCCAGAACTTCAGGGTAATAGGCCACCACAGGGCAGTTATAGTGGTTGTCGCCCAGTCCTTCGTCAAAGTTGTAGGTCAGGCAGGGGTAGAAGATGGCATCCAGGTGCATCTGGCTCAGGGCCTTGATGTGGCCGTGGCTCAGCTTGGCCGGGAAGCAGGCGGTATCGCTGGGGATGGTGGCCTGACCGGCCAGATACAGCCCCCGGCTGGACACCGGGCTGGTGTGCACGGCAAAGCCCAGCCTGGTCCAGAAGGTGTACCAGAAGGGCAGCAGCTCGTACATATTCAGGCAGAGCGGGATGCCAATGGAGCCGCGCTTGCCGGGCACGGGCTTGTAACCGGCCAGCAGCTGCTGCTTATAGGCGTACAGATTCAGGCTGTCGTCCTCGCTCTTGCCGGTCACGGGCTTATCGCAGCGGTTGCCGGAGATGAACTTGCGGCCATCGGCAAAGGTGTTGATGGTGAGCTGGCAGTGGTTGCCGCAGCCGCCGCACTTGACGCTGACTACCTTCTGGTCAAAGGCTTCCAGCTCGGCCAGATTCATCATCCTGGAAGTTTCCTGATGGTTCTTATGGCTCTGGCGCAGGCCGAACAGGGCCGCGCCGTAGGCACCCATCAGGCCCGCGATGTCGGGGCGGATGACCTCCACGCCCATCTCTTTTTCAAAGGCGCGGAGAACAGCTTCATTGTAGAAAGTACCGCCCTGCACCACGATCCTGCGGCCCAGCTCCTCAGGGCTGGATGCGCGGATGACCTTGTACAGCGCGTTCTTGACCACACTGATGGACAGACCGGCGGAAATGTTCTCGATGGAAGCACCGTCCTTCTGGGCCTGCTTGACCGAGCTGTTCATAAACACGGTGCAGCGGCTGCCCAGATCCACGGGGCGGTCTGCGAACAGGCCGAGAGCGGCGAACTCCTTGACATCATAGCCCAATGCCTGAGCAAAGGTCTGCAAAAAGCTGCCGCAGCCGGAGGAGCAGGCCTCGTTCAGGAAGATGTTGCTGATGGCACCATCCTCGATCTTGAAGCACTTCATGTCCTGACCGCCGATGTCGATGATGAAATCCACGTCGGGCATAAAGTATTTGGCGGCGGTGAAATGAGCCACCGTTTCCACCAGACCATAATCACAGCGGAAGGCGTTCTTGACCAGTTCCTCGCCATAGCCGGTGGTGGTCACGCTGGCCACCTGCAGGCCGGGGTGTTCCCGGTAGATCTTGATCAGCTGTTCCCGGATCAGGGGCAGCGGGTTGCCAAGGTTGGGCTGGTAATTGGTGTACAGGATCTGGCTCTTCTCGTCCACCACCACCAGCTTGACGGTGGTGGAGCCGGAGTCGATGCCGATATGCACCGGGCCGCACTGGGCGCTGAAAGGCACATGAGGCACGCTGTGGGACATGTGCCGGGCATGGAATTCCTCGTACTCCTGCTTGTTGGCAAAGAGCGGAGGCTCACTGGCATAAGTAGCGGTGGCGGCGTACTGGTCCAGCGCGTCGGCCACTGCGGAGAGTTCGAACTCCTTATCCGCATAGAGGGCGGCACCCAGTGCCACATAGAGCAGGCTGTTCTCGGGGCAGGTTCCGGTGACTCCCAGCGCCTCATCAAAGCTCTTGCGCAGCACGCTGCTGAAGGTCAGCGGCCCGCCCAGATACAGGATATTGCCCTTGATGGGGCGGCCCTGTGCCAGACCGGCAATGGTCTGGTTGACCACCGCCTTGTAGATGCTGGCGGCGATATCCTCCGTGCGCGCGCCCTGATTGATGAGGGGCTGCACGTCACTTTTGGCAAACACGCCGCAGCGGGACGCGATGGTATAGGTGCGCTCGGCCTTTTCCGCGGCCTTGTTCATCTCGTCGGCACTCATCTTCAGCAGGGTGGCCATCTGGTCAATAAAGGCACCGGTGCCGCCGGCACAGCTGCCGTTCATGCGGACCTCGGTGCCATTGGTCAGGAACAGGATCTTTGCGTCCTCGCCGCCCAGCTCGATCACGCAGTCGGTGGCGGGCACAAACCGCTTGACTGCCACACGGGTGGAGAACACCTCCTGCACAAAGGGCACGCCGCAGCTGTCGGCCAGACCCATGCCGGCAGAACCGGAGATGCTCAGCAGTGCCTTGTTTCCGTGCAGGTGCTCTGCATCGATACGGCGCAGCAGCTCCTGCGCCTTTTCCAGAATATGGCTGTAATGACGCTCGTATGTTGAATAAATCAGCGCATCATGTTCGTCCAGCACCGCGCACTTGATGGTGGTGCTTCCGATGTCAAGACCTACTCTCACTTGCTTTTCCTCCTGAGGAACAATATAAAAATACAGTTGTATTATACTCAAAAATCGGGATACAATCAATCCAGTCATTATATTTTACACGCAAAAAATAGTATTTTCCGCTCAAAAAGTTAAACATTTTGTTAAATTCACGAATACAGCTCCCCTGTTTTTCTACATTCCGGTTAAGATTCTTTACTCAGAGTGATTTTTACACAAAAACGCCCTGCCCCGGAAAAGCCCGGAGCAGGGCGCTGAACATCGTATCATTCCATTTTATCGGACAACAGGGCAAGCTCCCGCAGGATCTGCCAGCGCAGGCCATCAGCTGTGGTGAGTGCCGGATGGATGGTGTGCAGCTCCACGCTGCCCTCAATGGGAAACATCGTTCCGGCCAGCGGGATGCGCACCTCTGCCCGGGTGCCGCTTCCGGCACCGCGCGGCGTGAGGGAAAGCACCCACCCCATGTGGGCGCAGTAACGGCGGCAGAGCAGCAGCCCTGCCTGCACACCGCCCAGGAAGCGGCGGCGGTTCTCCATCCAGTTTTCACCGGTGGGCAGGCCGCAGCCGTCGTCCTCCACGATCAGATACAGATCCTCGTCATCCCGGGTGAGCCGGATCTTGATCTGCCCGCCGGGGCTTACCGCCCGTAGGGCATTGGAAAGCAGATGAAACAGCAGCTGTTCGGCCTCCTGGGCATCCGCCTTGACATAGCAGCGCCGGAACGGGCTGTGATCCACGGTCAGCCGGATGCCCAGCTGCTTCTCGATCTCCGGGGCTATCTGGGCGGCCTCCATCAGGATCCAGCACAGGTCTACCGGCTTCATGGACGGTTTGTCGTTCATCTCCACTTCCAGCAGACCCATCATTTCCCGCAAGGTGCGCTCCAGGCGGATGCTCTCCTGCCCCATGTCCTCCAGCGCCTGCCGGGTCCTTTCGTCTCCGGTCCGGGCCAGATGCATCTGCAGGTATTCCCGGTTCTGGTCCATGATGCGCAGGGAGTGCAGCAGCACGCTCTCAAATTGTTTGCGGGGGAAATCCCCCATCCCGCTCTCTTTTGCCATTCCGTTCTCTCTCTTTTTTCTCATCGTCCGGCCTTCCGTCCCTGCGTTCCGCTGTCGATCAATTTCTGGCGGCCCGCATAGATCAGCTTGCCCAGGGTAACGCTATGCCCCATCAGGCCGTAATCTTGCTTGAATTTCTGCCAGGCTTCGGTGTTGTATTTTTCCACTCCGTCGATCAGGCGGCGCATCCCGCAGTCCACAGCGGCCACTGTGGTGTGGTGTTCCTCGGCCACAGTCTGCAGGATCTCCTTGCGCACGGCCAGCTTCCGCTCCGTGCCGCATACGACCTGCAGCGCAGTGGTCAGATATTCACAGTTTACATCCGGCTGCTGGATGCCCCACTCCGCATAAAGCTGCTTGCAGAACGGCAGCACCCAGAAGATGCCGATGTCCGTAGAGCTGCGCAGATCCAGCAGCAGATCCAGCAGGCTGCTGCGCTCCGGCAGGTACTGCCTGCCGTCCGGCCGCAGGAACGATGCCGTGGCATCGCTGTACCAGTCATCCCCCTGCAACAGCAGCAGCGGGCGGTTATGCAGGCTGTTGAGCCGCTTGAGGAACTCATACCCGTCCATATCCTCCAGCTGGCTCGAAAGCACCACGATATCCACACTGCGCTGCTGGCGCAGTTCCCGCAGCAGCTCCTCGCCGCTGTGGAAGCAGACACAGCAGATCGCAGGATTCTGCTCCTCCAGATAATTTTTCCGGACGCGGATCTCCCGCTCGTCGTAGCTCAAAAGCGCGACATGCAGCTTTGAAACGAGTCGTTCCGTCAATCCAACCTTCCCCTTTGCCTTAAAATTGCCGCACTTTTCTTCCGTGCGTACTGTACGATACTATTTTATAAGGCCCTGCGGAAAGATTCAATCCCCGAAAAAACGTCACTATGCGTCGAACCGTGCAGGAATGTCAGCTTTTTGCGTCTTGATTTCTGGTAATTTACGTCATAAAGTGTCGATTTTTGTTTCTTTCACCTTCTTCAGCATAACACCATCTTTCCCGAAAAGCAATGGTTTGTTCACATTCATCTGATACTATATCTACGTTATTTTGTTTTTTGTCCGGCATTTCCCACACGCCGCCGGGCACGCATAAGAAAGGCCTGCCTATGCTACAACTGAAAAAGATCCGCAAGGAATACAAAACCGGTGACCTTGTACAGACCGCACTGAATGATGTCAGCCTGAACCTGCGTGACAGCGAATTTGTCGCCATCCTGGGCCCCTCCGGCTCCGGTAAGACCACCCTGCTGAACATCATCGGCGGCCTGGATCGGTACGACAGCGGTGACCTTGTCATCAACGGGATCTCCACCAAAAAGTACACCGACCGCGATTGGGACTCCTACCGCAACCACACCATCGGCTTTGTGTTCCAGAGCTACAACCTGATCCCCCATCAGACCGTTCTGGCCAACGTGGAGCTGGCCCTGACCATTTCCGGCATCTCGGGCGCAGAGCGCAAGCGCCGCGCCACCGAGGCACTGCAGAAGGTGGGGCTGGGCAATCAGCTGCACAAGCACCCCAGCGAGATGTCCGGCGGCCAGATGCAGCGCGTTGCCATTGCCCGTGCGCTGGTCAACAACCCGGATATCCTGCTGGCGGACGAACCCACCGGCGCGCTGGACAGCGAGACCAGCATCCAGGTCATGGAGCTGCTCAAGGAGGTGGCAAAGGACCGGCTGGTGGTCATGGTCACCCACAACCCGGAGCTGGCCCAGCAGTACGCCACCCGCATCGTGAACCTGAAGGATGGTGTCATCCGCTCCGACACCGCCCCCTACAAACCTGACACCGCTCAGCTTGCCCCTGCCGTTCACAAGAACATGGGCCACTCCTCCATGTCGTGGTGGACCTCGCTGACCCTGAGCTTCAACAACCTCTGGACCAAAAAGACCCGCACCCTGCTCACGGCCTTTGCAGGCTCTATCGGCATCATCGGCATTGCTCTGATCATTTCCCTGTCCACCGGTGTCAACCAGTATATCGCTGATATGGAGCGGGACACCCTTTCCGAGTACCCGGTGCAGATCCTGCGCAGCGGCATGGATCTGACCAGCCTGCTGTCCGCCGACCTGCCCGGCCAGCCCGCCGCCCCCGACCTCGGCGAAGGGATGGTGCCGGTGCGCCAGCTCGTGACCCAGATGGTTTCCGGCATCACCTCCAACGACCTGACGAGCCTGAAAGCCTACCTCGAGAGCGATGCCTGCAGCATCGGGGAGAGCGTTTCCTCGGTGGAGTATTCCTATAATGTACAGCCCCAGATCTACCGCCAGGACCCGGACGGCAGCATCCGGCAGGTGAACCCGGATTCCTCCCTTTCCGCTCTGGGCATCAGCTCCACCAGCTCGACCAACAACATGATGGCCAGCATGATGAACACCAGCGTGTTCTACCAGCTGCCCGCCAGCGATGCCCTGTATCATTCCCAGTACGAGGTCAAGGCAGGCCGCTGGCCCGAAAACTACAACGAGTGCGTTGCCGTGCTGGGTGCGGATGGTTCCATCACCGATTATGCCCTCTACGCGCTGGGCCTGCGGGACAACGCCGAGCTGGACAAGATGATCCAGCAGTTCGCCCAGAACCAGAATGTGGATGTGCCCGAGGATTTCAAGACCTACCGGTACAGCGATTTTCTGGGCCGCACCTTCAGGCTGGTCAATGCGTCCGACCGCTACCAGTACGATGATGCCCACAGCACCTGGGTGGACAAATCGGACGACAAGGCTTTCCTGCAGGAGCTTGTGGCCAACAGCGAGACCATGACCATCGTGGGCGTGGTGCAGCCCAGGGAGAACGCCTCCGCCGCCATGCTGTCCTCCGGAATCGCCTATCCCGCCGCCCTGACCCGGCACGTCATGGACACCGCCGCCCAGAGCAAGCTGGTGCAGGACCAGCTTGCCGACCCGCAGACCAATGTGCTGAACGGTGAGCCCTTCGGCACCGGGCAGACCGCTGCCGTGGACATGGCTTCCCTCTTCTCCATTGACACCGACCAGCTCGAGAGCGCCTTCCAGTTCGACCCCGGCAAGCTGGATCTTGACCTGAGCGATGGTTCCGTAGATTTTTCCTCCCTCATTGACCCGGACAGCTTCCAATTTGATCTGGCCGAAACGCCCGACATCGACATGAGCGCCCTGACAGACGTGTTCGCCAACATGGACATTTCCATCCCCGCCGACAAAATGCAGCAGCTGGCCCAGAAGGTGATGACCGGCTACAAGGATTACATCATCGGCAACGGCATTCTGGGGCTGGACAAGATCGGTTTTGACCAGTATCTCGCCAGTGACCAGTTCCAGCAGCTGATGAAGGATTCCATGGGCAGCCTCATCGATACCACTGCCCTGCAGGAGCAGTTTACTGCCGCCATGCAGCAGGTCATGGGAAGCATGATGGAAAACTTCTCAGAACAGATCGCCGCCGGATTGCAGGCCCAGCTGGGCGCTGCCATGGAGCAGGCCATGGGCCAGATCAGCACGAATCTGCAAAGTCAGATGACCGAGCGCTTCTCCTCTCTGGGCAGCCAGATGGAAAGCGCGCTGAAGATCGACGCAGATGCGTTCCGGAATGCCATCCGGTTCAACATGACCGAGGACGATCTGGCGGAGCTGATGAAGTCGAACATGATGTCCACCAGCGCCACCTATGAAAGCAACCTGCAGTCCCTTGGCTATGCCAGCGAAGATGACCCCAGCCAGATCAGCATCTACCCGCTGGACTTCGAGCAGAAGGCTGAGGTCCTCAACATGCTGGACAGCTACAATGCCGCCATGCGTGAGCAGGGTGCGGAGGACAAGGTGATCCAGTACACCGATGTGGTGGGCACCCTGATGACCTCCGTGACCAGGATCATCAACATGATCTCCAACATGCTGGTGGCCTTTGTCTCCATCTCGCTGGTGGTCTCCTCCATTATGATCGGCATCATCACCTATATCAGCGTGCTGGAGCGCCGCAAGGAGATCGGTATCCTGCGTGCCATTGGCGCTTCCAAGCGGAACATCTCCGAGGTGTTCAACGCCGAGACCTTCATCATCGGCCTGTGCTCGGGCCTCATGGGCATCGGCCTCAGCAGACTGCTGCTCATTCCGGGCAACATGCTTATCCAGAAGATCGCCGCCGGCACCAGCGTAGTGGCCGTTCTGCCCTGGAAGGCCGCTGTGGTGCTGGTTGCGCTGGCAACTGTGCTGACCATTCTGGGCGGCTTCATCCCCGCCAAAACCGCTTCCCGCTCTGACCCTGTCAAGGCTCTGAGAGCAGAATAAGATCACTTTTTCAAAGAGGCTGTTGCACAAGCCCCAGCAAAAAAGACCAGAGTTGTTTCGCCAAACGGCGTTACAACTCTGGTCTTTTGCTTTCTTTCATGTGAACAGTGCGGCGGCTTCTTTACCACTCTTCTTCGTCAGCGCCCACCCTTGTGCGGCGGAACATGCTCTCCACAATGGCGCAGTATTTATCCGCCAGACAGACGATGACCGCCTCCCGGCAGGTCGGGATATGGCGGAAGGTCAGGGGCCACATGTGGCTTGCAATGACGTTCTGCTCCTTTTTGGTAATGCCGAACACCCGCTGTGCGTTCACACAGGCAGACCCCGGGTGGGAAAAGCCGTGCATCTCAAACAGATGCCGCAGGCCGTGGAAAGAGCCCTGCTTGTGCCAGTCATAGAGATAGAAATCGTGGAGGAAGGCCCCCACGGCCAGCGTGGTCTCATCGGCTCCCAGATGGAAGCGGTGGTTGATCCAGCAGCTGACCACGACCACATTCTTGCAGTGCTGGTAGGTGGTCACATCACCGTGCTGGATAAACTCACGCATTTCCTGCACCTTGGGGTGATGGTCGTACTGTTCCAGAATAGCGGACAGGCGCTCCCGTTCCGTTTGTGAAAGCTGCATGGAAAATTCCCTTTCTTTTTGTCAGAAACGCTGGGCTCAGCTCCGCAGCTGAACCGGGTTGGAGCTGCCGAAGTTCTCAGCGGCCGAAGGATTTTCGCGGGTCAGGCTCAGGTCCACCAGATACTGCCTGCCGTCGCCCAGTGCCTCCAGCTCGGCCAGCTTGGCCTCGGCAGAAGCCTTGTCCGGGTACCACTGGATGAGGAAGAAGTTTTCCTCCTCCACACCGTAATACAGCCACTGGCCGTCTGCCCGCAGCAGGTCGTCCAGATGATCCACCTCATCGCCATCGGTCAGGCCCAGGCCCTCCTCGGCGTAGACATTTTCAGGTTCCACCTGCAGCACCTCAATGACCTGAATGGCGCTCTGTAAGTATTCATCCTGCGAAATGCTCTTGTCCGAGCGTTCCCAGCCCGTCAGGAATGCCTGCATCAGCAGGTTCTTCACGGAGATCTCCGGCTTCATTGCCATAACATATTCCTCTTTCCTCGTTTGTTTCCGCTGACCAGTATACGCTAAAAATTGTGAAAGGTCAACTATTTCTTTATGAATTTTTTGTAGCAACGCACAAAAGGCATTTTGTTCCAGTTCATTTCTGAACTTTTTATGAAACCCCTTGATTTTTGACCCGCATCGGTGTATATTAGCACTCGAAAGATATGAGTGCTAAGAAGATGCAGCATCGGCTGCTTCTTCTGCATTGCCGCTCCTTTTGCGAGGGGCCGGATCTGAATACTGTACAAAAGAGGTTTTGTATTATGGCGAAGAAAGAATTTCAGGCTGAAAGCAAAAAGCTGATGGACATGATGATCAACTCCATCTACACCAACAAGGAGATCTTCCTCCGTGAGCTGATCTCCAACGCTTCGGATGCCATCGACAAACTTTATTATAAGAGCCTGACCGATCCTTCCGTGGGCATGAACAAGGGCGATTTCCGCATCCTGCTCACCCGCGATAAGGACAATCGCCTGCTGACTGTCTCCGATAACGGCATCGGCATGACCAAAGAAGAGCTGGAGCAGAACCTGGGCACCATCGCCCACTCCGGTTCTCTGGACTTCAAGAAGGACAACAAGGACGAGAACATCGACATCATCGGTCAGTTCGGCGTGGGCTTCTACTCCGCCTTCATGGTCGCCGACAAGGTCACCGTCATCTCCAAGGCATACGGTGCGGACGAAGCCTGGCAGTGGGAGTCCAGCGGTGCTGACGGCTACGAGCTGACCCCCGCCGAGAAGGAAACCGCCGGTACTGACATCATCCTGCACATCAAGGACAGCACCGATACCGACAATTACGAGAACTTCCTCGACGAATACGGCATTGTGGCCATCGTCAAAAAGTACAGCGACTATGTGCGCTATCCCATCCAGATGGAGCGGGAAAAGAGCCGCCAGAAGCCCGAACCCGATCCCAAGCCCGAGGACTACAAGCCGGAGTGGGAGACCTACACCGAGCTTGAGACCCTGAACAGCATGGTGCCCATCTGGAAGAAGCAGAAGAGCGAGGTCACCGATGAGGAATACGCCAGCTTCTACAAGGATAAGTTCAACGATTACTCTGAACCCGCCCGCGTCATCGTGAGCCGCACCGAGGGCACCGCCAACTACAACGCCCTGCTGTTCGTGCCCAGCCATCGCCCCTATGATTTCTACACCAAGGAGTATGAGAAGGGTCTGGCCCTGTACGCATCCGGCGTGCTCATTATGGAAAAGTGCGCCGACCTGCTGCCCGATTACTTCAGCTTCGTCAAGGGCATTGTGGACAGCCAGGATCTGAGCCTGAACATCAGCCGTGAGATGCTGCAGAAGGACAATCAGCTCAAGCTGATCCACAATGCACTGGAAAAGAAGATCAAGAACGAGCTGCACTCCATGCTGGTCAACGACCGCGAAAAGTATGAGGCATTCTGGAAGGAGTTCGGCCGCCAGATCAAGTTCGGCGCTTACTCTGATTACGGGATGCACGCCGAGCTGCTGCGTGACCTGCTGCTGTTCTGGTCTGCCAAGGAGCAGAAGATGGTCACCCTGCAGGAGTATGTGGACAAGATGCCTGCCGAGCAGAAGTTCATCTACTTTGCCGCCGGTGATTCCACCGACCGTCTGGCCAAGCTGCCCGCCGCCGAGCTGGTTCTGGACAAGGGCTATGATGTCCTGCTGCTGACCGAGGATGTGGATGAGTTCTGCCTGCAGATCATGCGCAGCTACCCCCGCAAGGATGCCGAGGGCAAGGACGGCACCGTGGAGTTCAAGAACGTCAACAGCGGCGATCTGGGCCTTGAGACCGAGGACGAGAAAAAGGCCGCTGAGGATGCCACCGCCGAGAACAAGCCCCTGTTCGATGCCATGAAGGACGCGCTGGACGGCAAGGTCAAGGAGGTCAAGGTCTCCACCCGCCTGAAGGATCACCCTGTCTGCCTGAGCGCCGACGGCCCCCTGTCCATCGAGATGGAGAAGGTGCTCTCCAAGCAGCCCGGCAGCGAGGGCGTGAAGAGCGACAAGGTGCTGGAGCTGAATATCAACCACCCCGTGTTCGCCGTGCTGAAGGCCGCACAGGAGGCCGGTGATACCGACAAGGTCAAGAAATACAGCAGCCTGCTCTATGCACAGGCACAGCTGATCGAGGGCCTGCCCGTGGATGATCCCGCCGCTTACGCCGAGGCCGTTTGCAGCCTGATGAAGTAATTTCCTTTCCCACAAATAAATTACCCCCTTAACAAAAGGGCCGTGCTCCGCTATAATAAAGTGGAACACGGCTTTTTTATTTTAGGAGGATTCTGCCCCATGGAGCCCAGACGCAGCAAACATTTTCTTGCCCACATTCCCACCATCGCGTTACTGGTGTTGTTCGCCATGTCGCCGTGGCTGGGCATCCTGTTCTTCATACTGCGTGCCATCGACCGAGATGCCGAGAAAAAGGAGCAGGAGAACGCGGAATATTCCAGCGATTTCCGTCCCCAGGACACCGGTGCCGGTCAGCCGGCCCGGGACACTGAACCAGTCTATGGCCACGATGTACCCACTGCCGAGCAGCAGAACGCCAAAAAGCGGCACAAGACCCTGACCAGCCTCTGCACGGTGTTCGGCGGCATCTTTCTGGTGGTGGGCCTTGCAGGCCTTGCCGATATCATTGACATGTGGGGCTACTGGTTCGACTGGGGCGAGTTTCTGACCGCGCTGGCCCAGACCATTGGCGGCGGCGCTGCGCTGGCCATGGGCCTGCGGATGAAGCAGGCCCGTAAGCTAGAGCGCCAGCTGGACAAGATCGTTGGAACCCGGGATAATATCCCGCTGGACGAACTCTTTGCAGCCGCGGGCATTGATGCCGACAGGGGCCGCGCCGCCGTGGAGCGCGCCATCGACCACGGCTATTTCGGGGCCGATGCCTATATCGACAACCGCACCGGCACGCTGGTGGTGCGGGGCGCTGCGCCCCAGCCGCCCAGACCCGCCGAGCCCGCACCCGCACCGGCTCCCGAGGATCAGTATGCCGCCCTGCAGCGCCAGCTCCGGCAGGCCAACGATGCCATCCCCGACCCGGTGATGACGGCCAAGATCTCCCGGCTGGAGGATGTCAGCGCCCGCATCTTCGCACTGGCAAAAAAGGACCCGGACAAAAAAGCCCAGCTGCAGAAATTTATGGATTACTACCTGCCAACCGCGCTGAAGCTGCTGAATACCTACGCCCAGCTCTCGGCACAGGATGTGCAGGGCACCAACATCACTGAGGCAAAGCAGAGCATTGAGCGGAGCATGGATCTGCTCATCACCGCATTTGAAAACCAGCTGGACAAACTGTTTGCCTCCGATGCGCTGGATGTTTCCACCGACATTGCTGCGCTGGAAGGGATGCTGAACCTCGACGGGCTCACCGGCGGCGATTTCGCGCCCCGGAGCTGACCGCCGGAACTGCGTTGACCTTTCATCCAGATGCAACAATAATACATGGTCTTTTCTCGACAGAACCGATATTATAGAATCAGAAGAACGGGCCCTGGCCCTTTGAAGAATCATTCACCTATACAAGGAGGAACGCGCCATGATGAAGCCTATTTCTGTCTGGAAGCAGGAGCTGGCGGGCGGCACCCATACCGCCCGGCTGGCCTCCCTCTACTGCTGTTCGCCGGAGCAGACCGCTGCCCACGCCGCACGCTATGCGGCAGTGCTGGACGGGCTGGAAGCTACCTTTGGTGCACACACCGAGGCCGGACTGTACAGTGCCCCGGGCCGCACCGAGATCGGCGGCAACCACACCGACCACCAGCATGGCCGGGTGCTGGCCGGCAGCGTGAACATTGACATGATCGCTGCCGCTGCTCCCAACGGCCTGAACCAGCTGCGTGTGCAGAGCGAGGGCTATGACCTCTGTGTCATCGACCTTGGCGACCTTGCTGCCCGCAAGGAGGAAGAGAACACCACCATGGCCCTGCTGCGGGGCGAGTGCGAGGCTTTCAAGGAGCGTGGCGCTGCCCTCTCCGGCCTGGACGTGTACATCTCCTCCAATGTACCCAAGGGCAGCGGCGTTTCGTCCTCTGCCGCTTTTGAGGTGCTGATCGGTGTCATCCTGAACGACCGCTTCATGGCCGAAAAGGTCTCCCCCATCGCCATTGCGCAGATCGGCCAGTGGGCAGAGAACGTCTACTTTGGCAAGCCCTGCGGCCTGATGGATCAGATGGCCTCCAGCGTGGGCAACATTATCACCATCGACTTTGCCGATCCTGCCCACCCCGATGTGGAGCCGGTGCAGGTGGATTTCTCTCAGGCAGGCCTTGCCCTCTGCATCCTGGATTCCGGTGCAGACCACGCCGACCTGACCGATGAGTACGCCGCCATCCCCAACGAGTGCCGCGCCGTGGCCGCTGTCTGCGGTGGCGAAGTCCTGCGGGATGTGCCCTTTGAGACCTTTATTGCAAATCTGCCCGCATGCCGCAAACAGTGCGGTGACCGGGCTGTGCTCCGGGCTTTCCACGTCTACGCTGACAACCAGCGCGTTGCCCGGCAGGTAAACGCCCTGCGCGCCGGTGATTTTGAGACCTTCCTGCAGCTGGTCAACGAATCCGGCACCAGCAGCTGGGAATACCTGCAGAACGTCATCCCCGCCGGGTACAAGGAGCATCAGGAAGTGGCTGTGACCATTGCCGCCGCAAAGCATTTCCTGAACGGCGCGGGCGCTGTCCGCGTACACGGCGGCGGCTTTGCCGGCACCGTGCAGGCCTTTGTGCCGCTGGAGAAGCTGGATGCCTTCAAGGCTGAGATGGAGGCCATTCTGGGCGCAGGCAAGTGCCACATCCTCTCCATCCGTCCGGAAGGAGGTGCCGTGCTGTGATCTCTACTGCCATTCAACAGCTCGTCAACTATGGGCTGGACACCGGGCTCATCCTGCCCGATGACGAGATCTACATCCGCAATCAGCTGCTGATGACCATGCAGCTGGACAGCTTTGCCGAGCCCGAGGGGGATATCTGCTACACCGACCTCGAGAGCATCCTGAAAACGCTGGTGGACGATGCCGTGGCCCGGGGCGTGTGTGAGGACAATTCCACCGCCCGCGACCTTTTTGACACCAGGCTGATGGGCGTGCTGACACCGCGCCCCTCCATTGTCCGCGCCAACTTTGAGGAGCGGTACGAGGAAGAGGGCCCCCAGGCCGCCACCGACTGGTTCTATGAATTCAGCCAGGACACCGATTACATCCGCCGCTACCGCATCAAGCGGGACGTGAAGTGGGTCACCAAGACCCCCTACGGCGATCTGGATATCACCATCAACCTCTCGAAGCCCGAAAAGGACCCCAAGGCCATTGCCGCCGCCAAGCTGGCCCCCCAGAGCGCCTACCCCAAGTGCCAGCTCTGCGTGGAGAACGAGGGCTATGCAGGCCGGATGAACCATCCCGCCCGCGAGAACCACCGCATCATCCCGCTGACCATCAACGGCAGCGCATGGAATCTGCAGTACAGCCCCTATGTCTACTACAACGAGCACTGCATCGTGTTCAACAGCCAGCACACCCCCATGAAGATCGAGCGGGCCACCTTCCGCAAGCTGCTGGACTTCGTGGGCCTGTTCCCCCACTATTTCGTGGGCAGCAATGCCGACCTGCCCATTGTGGGCGGCAGCATCCTGAGCCACGACCACTTCCAGGGCGGTCACTATGAGTTCGCCATGGCCAAGGCCCCCATCGAGAAGAGCTGGGTGTTCCCCGGCTTTGAGGATGTGGAAGCCGGCATCGTCCACTGGCCCATGAGCTGCATCCGCCTGACCTGTGCGGATGACGAGCGTCTGGTGGAGCTGGCCGACAAGATCCTGACCGCATGGCGCAGCTATACCGACGAGGCAAGCTTCATCTTTGCCGAGACGGACGGCGAGCCCCACAACACCATCACCCCCATTGCCCGGGTGCGGGATGGCAGATATCAGCTGGATCTGGTCCTGCGCAACAACATCACCACCCCGGAGCACCCGCTGGGGGTCTACCATCCCCACGCAAAGCTCCACCACATCAAGAAGGAGAACATCGGCCTGATCGAGGTCATGGGTCTGGCAGTCCTTCCCAGCCGCCTAAAGCAGGAGCTGTTCGATCTGGCAGATATGCTGGTGGCCCGGGTGCCTGCCGAGCAGTACCCCGAAGCCCTGCAGAAGCACGCCGCATGGGCACAGGAGATCCTGGCCCGCCATCCTGAGCTGAACAGCGACAGCGTCCACCTGATCCTGCAGGATGAGGTAGGCCAGGTGTTTGCGCAGGTGCTGGCAGATGCCGGTGTGTACAAGCTGGATGAAGCCGGCCGTGCCGGTTTCGTGCGGTTCCTCGAAAGTGTAAAGTAACCACCACAGGCCAGCGGTAATTCCCCACGCAAGTGAGTACGGGTTGCGGCTCCCAGCGTCTGCTTCGTGCAATTGCACTCGCATCCTGCTGGCCGCGGCCCCAACAACAGCTTCCTACATCCGCCACTGGCGGCGGTCGCTGTTGTTGCAGTCCATTTCATCGCCCGCTGGCCTGCTTCCCGGGAGGTTTTTATGCCCTATACTTTAGAAGTCTGTGTAGACAGTGTCGCAAGCGCCCTTGCGGCAAAGCGGGGCGGGGCCGACCGGCTGGAGCTGTGCGCCGACCTGATTATCGGCGGCACCACGCCCAGCCTTGCGCTGGTGCGGCAGGTCAAGGCCGAGACCGGCCTGCCGGTGCGTGCCCTGCTGCGGCCCCGGTTCGGTGATTTCTTTGGGCGGCATCAAAGAAATGAACGGTCTGCCCGACGCTCTGGTCGTTGTTGACGT
>OHAP01001334.1_pt1 | contig 15980 bp, 11 predicted proteins | sample 1577171 | NCBI WGS metagenome assembly OHAP01 (sample SAMEA3541489, study PRJEB24748) | human gut metagenome | biome: human gut; feature: human-associated habitat; material: faeces | place: China | collected 2012 | reverse complement strand
CAGCGACGAAACCGTCCGGGAGGCGGAAAAGGCGATGCAGGGCGGTGAAACGGCATGACAAACAAGTTGAGGAAGAAGCCGCGCAAGGCTTTAACATCTTCAATGAAAACGCCTCACCTACAAAGAATCAAATGGATTGGAAACAGCACATTGAAGCATACCCCGAACACGCGGGCCTCAGCCCCTATGTACAGCGCGGCTACGAAAAAGCCCGCCTGAACACCCTTGCGCTAGACTTCCAAAATAGAGCGGCAGAGTACGCCTACACATCCGGCCTTATCAACGAAAAAGACCCCGGAAAGCGTTCACAGGCCCTTGATAAGTTCGAGACGGAATACAGGAAACAGGCAGGTCTTGACGGGTATGAAAACAACCTTTTCCTTGCCGAACACTACAGCGCACACATCGGACAGGCGAAGCAGGCCATCCTTGGAGGTCTGAGCAAGGTTCAGGTCGAACAAAATCAAGTCCTCCTCAAACAAAATCTCCTCGCGCATATGACAGAGGCCGCTAAAACGCTGTTCAATCCGCTTGTCGGCGGGCGGTCTTTCGACAATCCAGACACCTGCGCGGCGGTACGGGCTGAACTTGGCTCCAAGCTGATGAACATAGCGAGGGACGCCAGCAACAATGGCCTCATGGATTCGGACGTGCGGGGCCTTCTTTTGGATACGCTTTACAACATTACAGATTCTTTTGACGAAAAGAAGGACTACGATTCCGGGGATGAGGTGATAGCACTTGCCGATGAACTCACCATCAACGGTGTTCCCCTGTCCGCGTCTTTGGGATTCGCGAAGAAAAAAGAAACTCGGGAAATGCATATCCATGCGAAGATGCAACAGAAGCTCCAAGAGGACTACCAAAAGGAAGCCCGTAGGATGCAGCATGAAGCCCGCATTGCCTCTTCCCTTGGAATCGAATTTGCCAAGTCCGACTATGACAAGACGTCAGAGGGGCTTGCCTCCTTCCTCAAGGCTAAAGGCGTAAGCAACTATGCTTTCCAGTCCGCATGGTCTACCGCGCAGTTCTACAAGGCCAACGAACATCAAAATCCCCTTATGGATGAAACAAGCTCCTCTGAGTGGATGGATTTTCTTGCCAAACATCATGGCGGAAAAATGGAAAAAGCAGATTATGAGGCCGCCGTTAAAAGGTTCGGTTCCACAGCCGCCCTCCCCTACTATGAAGCCCACGTACAGGGAAAGGCAAAGGAAGACAACACCGAATCCAAGTTGATCATGGCGGGCATGGAACATCTTCAATCTTCTTTGTTCTACGCAAAAGACTTTGACCCCGCGTCCATCTACAACCCCGCAAACCTCCAAGGTGTAGACGTGGAGAAAGAACGTACCGACGATTACAACATGACTGCCCTGAACTTTAAAAACCTGTTCACGGAAGGGAAAGCGGAATGGTTGCAGAAGCATGACGGGGCAAAGAGCGTTCCCCCGGAAGAGGAAGTTCTCATCTACAACAACGCTCTCCAACAGACGAAAAGCCAAACCCTCAAGCGTTGGTCTGAAATAGAGCAGATGAACCAATTTCGCGTTCATGCCGGAAAACTCCAACCCGTCAAAGGCGATAGTAGCAATGGGGGGATTTCCCAAGGGGCTAAATTTATGCCCTTCCCCTCTCCCGCCAAAGAAGCGCAAGACCGCCGCAACACTTACTTCAAAAAGCAGTATCCCGCCGCCTCAGTGTCAGGCAAGGTCAATACCCTTGAATACATGATGATCTATGACCTCCAACAGCGTATTTCCCGTAAGGAAAAACCCACATGGGAAAACGTCTTTGCCATTGCCACAGGCGGCATAGACCCCGCGTCCGTCAATGTCCACAGCTTGGAGGACGCACAACGTTATCTAAGTGAACACAAAGAAATCTGGAAATCGCAGCGATAGGAGGGGGAGACTATGATACCATCACAGATTACAGGAAAGATCATCCGTTCGGGCGTTGAAGCGGGGATCAACAACAGCGGCGGTGAAGACCTCAATGTACTTGAACAGTTCCACCCGAACGCCGCCAATGCTTCCCCCTACATCACCGCAACCGTCACGCCTTCCTCCTATGAGGGGCAGACAAGGGAAGGGGAAGCGGAACCCCCCTCAGTCCTTGACTATGTGGGGGATGCGTTGGGCGGTCTTGTTTCCTCCCCTACCGCCGCCATCAATGACACCCTGAACCTCGCTCAGTGGGTAGTAACTGGTGGAGAAGAACCAACAAACCCTGATGACAAATGGGGGCAACTTTGGGAGTACACGCCAAAGACCGCCGCAGGTGAATTTACAAAGGAGGTCGGAACATTCCTTGCCGGATTCGGGGCGGGCGGCGCACTCCTCAAAGGTGGCAAGATACTCCAAAGCACTACCAAACTGGCAAAAATTGGGCGGGGCATGGCGCAAGGGGCTTTTTCTGACTTCATGACCAGAGACGGGCATGAAGAACGCCTTTCCAATCTCCTAAGCGATCACCCCAACCTTCTCCAACCCGTCGCGGCCTATCTCGCTGCTAAAGAGGACGACAGCGAACTGTTGGGCCGCATTAAAAATGTGGCTGAGGGCCTTGTGGTTGGGGGCGTTCTCGACATGTTCCTTGCGGGCGTCAAGGCCGTCAAAGGTATGCGCTCCGCAAAGACGGCGGCGGAACGTGAGGCCGTACATGCGGCGTATGACTCGGAAATCAAGGCGATTGCAGAACGAACAGGAACGGACGGCAAAGAAACCTTGGCTGGCATCCCCTCCCCACAGGAGATCGCTCGCCAGCTTGATAACTCCTTTACCATGAAGGAGGCGGGGGCTGTTGCTTCCGCGCCTTCCTCCATGACGGCGTCGACAACGGCAGAAAGCCTGCCCAATACAGCCCGCACCACTTCCCCGGCTTCCGTCTCCTCCATCCATGTTGACCCCGCTACATCCGGCAAAATCAAGGCCGTGATGCAGGAAGACGCCAACAAAGGCACCACAGCGGAACAGTCCTTTCGTGATGTGTTCGACAGCGTGAACCTGAAACGCCACAAGTACACTGAGGAGTCCCGATACAAGACCCACAAGCTGATTGCCGACTCCTACTATGACGCCACACTCAAAGGGCAAGGCGTAGAGCGGCACAAGTCTGTCATTGCGGAAGGGGTACGGGACTTTCAAGACATGGGCTATGATTGTCTTGATGCTTTCCTTGCTACGGGGGCTGAAAAACTCTCTGTGCTACGGGATGCCTCCAAGTTCATCACACAGTTTCGCACTGTTGTTCATGGTCTGGTGAATGAAGGGAGCGAACTAGGCGCGGCGGTAAAAGCTGGAACGGCCACCGATGCGGAGAAGTATACGCTTTCCCGCCTTGCCGACCTGAATCAAGAGTTCGGACGCCTCACCAAAGACATGCAAACCAGTGCCGCCCGTGCCACATCGTCAGGGCAAATCACCATCAAGGACAGCCTTGTTGACAGGATGTTCGGCAAGAACGGCCTCAGAAACAAGCTGGATGAGGAAGCCCGCACCATGACCACACATGAGATGTGGGCGGATATGGCAAAACGCGGATGGAATGAAGACACGCTCAAGAAATACGCGGCTGACATGGAGATGATGAAGGGTGACGTGAAACAGGCGGCGCGCCACATGAACACCTTCAACACGGCTTCTTACCTTGGCGTTCTGAATGAATCCCGCATTAACGGCATTCTCTTCTCTCCCATATCATGGACAGCCGACGCGGTAGGCTCCGCCATCAAGACCGCATGGTTGCCGATTGACCAGATGGTTGGGGGTGCCGTTTCTTTGGACATGCACCAAGTCAGACAGGGGGCAAGGACATTTGGGGCATTGTTCAGCTACCTTAGCGATTCCTTCCGTATGGTGGGGAAGGCTTTCAAGACGGGGGACAACCTTCTCGACCGTGGGGGCAACTTCATGGCGGGTGAAGGGATGCGCCACCAGATTACCTATGAAAACCTCAAGGCCCTCCGAAACAAAACGCTCGGCAAGGCCCCTGATGCGGAACTGTCCGCTGTTGAAGAACTCCTGTGCCGTCAAGCTGGTTGGGTAGGCACTGTGTTGCGCTTCCCCTCCCGCGTCCTCCTGACGACTGAGGAGTTCTTCAAGCAAGTCAACTTCCGGGCCTCGCTTCATGCTCAGTTGTACGATATGGCCTTTGAACAGGGCATGAAGGACGACAAGAACATAGCCGCATTCATCGCCAACGGGTTGAAGGAGTGCCTTGACGCACAGACAGGGGCGGCGGTCGTCACCCCGAACAGCATAGCGGAAAAGGCCCTTGAATACGCCCGGAAAGCCACATGGACACAGCCCTTGGAGCAAGGAAGCTATGCGGCTGACTTCCAGACCTTTGCCAACAAACACCCCGGAATGAGACTTGTGGTGCCGTTCATCAAGACCCCTGCCAACATCTTGCGGGACTTCACGGCGCACACCCCCGGCCTCAATCTGGTATCTTCCCGCTACCGTGAAGCCCTCGCTAAAGGCGGGGAAGAGGCGGCACGGGCTAAAGGTCAAATGGCTACCGGGTGCCTCCTGTGGGCGTCGGCTGGAATGCTGGCCTACAATGGCATCATCACCGGAAGCGCACCTAAAGACCCCAAGCTGAGAAAGGCTCTTGAGGCAACAGGCTGGCAACCCTACAGCATCAAGGTAGGCGATACGTATGTCTCCTATCGCCGCTATGACCCTATCGGCATGTTCCTTGGCATGGCGGCGGATTTCAACGTCATTGCTTCCGAGGCCAACGAACGCGACGCGGGGCAAATCGCCTCAGCAATGGCGGCGGCGTTGACGAACAACCTTTCAAGCAAGACCTACCTGCAAGGCCTTGCCGAAACGCTGGAAGTGCTCCAAGACCCCGCAAGACATGGGGAACGCTATGCCGGGAATATGCTGTCTTCCTTTGTCCCCATGACCTCCCTGTTGCGCTTCACCCGCCAGAACATGACGGATGACGCCATGAGGGAAACACGGGACATCATGGATTATGTGATGAACGGTCTTCCCGGCCTTTCGGATACCCTCCCCGCCCGCCATAGCTGGATTACCGGGGAAGCCGTGAACTACCAGATGTTCCCCAAGGCGTCGGACAACATGGTCTTGCGGGAACTCGCAAACATGGCGGACAGAGGCACCATTGGCGCACCTTCCAAGGACATGCGGGGGGTCGAACTGACTACCGCCCAATTGTCCAGATTGAACGAGATCCACGGTACGGTAAGGATACAGGGAAAGACCATGCAGGAAGCCCTTGAACGCCTTTTCCTGAGTCCTTCCTATGACCTCAGCCGAAACGTCTACCTTGACCCGCCCAAGGGAGGAGAACTTACCGGGGAAAACATCTCCCCCCTCCAAGGCAAGCGGGCGTATGAAATCAACAAGGTCATTCGGAAGTACCGAAAGGCCGCACAAAACCAGCTTATGAAGGAGGATACCGAATTGTCCCGCATGGTCGCCTTACGGAATCGTAACGTGAAGCTGGCGCGGGATGGAAAGGCTGACGGCGGCGGTGAAAGGTCGCCGTTCAGGAGCCTGTTGGAATACTACTAGCCGCATCCAGCCATAACACGGCTTGAAAACCAAAACCGGACATACGGGAATGTGTGTGCATACATGGCAAAAAGGTGCCTTGTATAAGCATGTTCCCGCGTGTCCGGTTTTTTTCGCTTATTGCAAACGGATTCGCAATAATTTGCTACTTATTGGTAACTATATCTATTGAGTGTCAATATCTCCTTCATGCCTCACCTCTAACCGTGTAGAAAAACTTAAATCCGTCTCTAAGACGGGATGACTACCGCACCCCCCCCGAAGGACCACTATCAACGCCTCTACAATGACTCCTCTTTGCAGCACATACTAAAACTGATAAGAAGGGAGGGCAGCCATAATCATAACACGGGAATTGCTTTTTGTTATATCCTATCATCGGGGAAAAACGGAAAAACAAATGAGTATCGAAAAGAAGTATCAAGTTTTCATAAGCTCCACCTATGGAGATTTAGTAGATGAACGCAAAGAGGTCTTGCAAGCCTTGCTCGAACTAGATGTTATCCCCGCTGGAATGGAGCTATTCCCTGCGGCTGATGAAACACAATGGGAGCTGATCAAAAGGGTCATTGACGATAGTGATTACTATATACTCATCATTGCGGGGCGTTATGGCTCCATTGGCCCTGATGGTATCAGCTATACTGAAATGGAGTATAGATATGCCCTATCAAAAAATAAACCTGTACTAGCCTTTCTACATAAAGATCCTCGCTCTCTCCCTCAAAATAAATGTGATCCTGAAAATAAAGAAAAACTAGATAACTTCTTAGCAGATATAAAAAGTAAAAGGCTCTGTAAATTCTGGAATAATGCGGCAGAACTCGGAGGTTATATAAGCAGAGGCTTAATAAACGCAATTAAGACACGTCCTGCAATTGGATGGGTTCGTGCCGATGCTATAGAAGGTCAAGCCGCTATAGAAATTTTACGACTAAAGACTAAAATTGAAGAACTTGAAAAAGAAAAATCTATCAATACGCCTCTATACGATATAAGTGACCTAGCTAGCCTTGATGATTTTTTTGACATAACAATAACATATACATATACATATAGAATAAATACAGAACCTTTCTCATTAAATATATATGAAGAAGAGAAATCTCACACAGAAGTAATCAAAACAACATGGAATGAAATTTTTATCTATCTGTCTCCTCAACTTCATTATCAATCAAATTTTGCAGCCGCTGTAAACGCTATAAATGGTTTTGCAGCAATTAAAATTTATCAGACAGCATTTTTTAACAATATAAAAGATGACTGTACGGTTAAAAATATTCAATGCCTAACTATATGTATAAATAAAATAATCATTCAATTTAAAATATTAAAATTGATTGAAATAGGAGAAAAACAAAGCAATGAAAAAAACAAAACAGCATCTACACCTTATATAAAATTAACGCCCCTAGGTGAACAAAAAATGTGTGAACTTTTGGCAGTAAGAAAAACGACATGAATAAAATATTTATTAGCTTATTTTTAGTGTGCACTCTCTTTTGTAACCAAAGTCATGCTCTAGAAGCACCTAAATACTTCATTGGCATTGATATATCCATAGAACCTTATAAAACAAAAGATGTTACTGTAATTAAAAAACTCGGACTTAGTAAAGGAAGTAAAAAATATTTAAATATCGAAAAGGAAATTTCTGAACTATTTAAAAAATATGTTGTAAAGGACAAGCCGTTTTATGATTGTCTTTCAGACATAACAAAAGAACATCGTTCATATGTGCTAAATAGTGCAAAAAGTTCTAAAGACGTACCAATATTATACAAAGAAATAGGAGCATCTTACAATACATGGTTCCGACAGGAATATGGAGATGGGGTTTGTGTCTTTGGTTTACTTATCAATATAAAGACAGATACCTTTCCTGTATTATATACAATTAAAACAAATTATACTGTAAATGATATTTTTGGAACACGTTCTACACTTACAGAGGATATTGGGTATGCTACACCCGATAATATAGACAAAGAGCTTATCTCAGCTTCAAGAAGTATCTTTATGGAGTCGTCGGGACTTTTAGAATTGTTGGATATGTTCAAAAAAAAAGAAGAAAAAGGTAAAATTCTCCCCACCCCTTGACATTTCTCGGCCTTTCCCCGATTTTTGAATTCCTTAACAGCATAAGGCGTAACCGTCGCCTTCCCCGTGCCCCACACGATGGAAAAGAGCGGTCATGTTTGTTTCGTCAGCAAGCCTTCCACAAGTGCATCCTGTGGATGATGCTACATATTGACGGAACACGTCCTGATGTTCGTGAGACTCAGGCGGCCTTATGCTGGCCGGGGAGCGTGTTCCGTCTTTTTTTGTGCCTTACCCCCAAAACAGCATAGGTGTTCCATGTTCCGCTTCTTCTTTTCCAGTCGCTTCTTACGGCTCCGCTACCGTCTCCTTTCTCTACTAACCCTCCTCATCGGGCGCACCGCCGCAACGCTGGCCCTTGGAGCGTTGTTGTCGCTTCCCTTTGTCATGTACGGCCTGTGGCAATGCGAGGTGATGCAATGACACCCCCCACCACCACACAGTACGCCAGCCCCGCCCCCTCAACATCCGGCGGTGGGGGGTCTACGGCAACCTTCCGCACCATACGCCGGACGTTCTGGACAGATCCCTACATCGAATCCATGCCGCCCGCCCGGAAGCTCCTGTACATCTACCTGTTCACGTCTCCCCACACGAACAACCTTGGAGTCCTGAACACGACCACCCGCCGCATCGCCTTTGAAACGGGCATGACTGAGGATGAGGTCAAGGAACACCTAAACGTCCTTGAACAGCAAGACGGTAAGGTTGCCCTTGATGATGGTAGCTGTGGCGGCGGCCTCTCCATCCTCGTGGTCAACTTCATCAAGCACCAGTGCACGACCTCCCCCAAGCTGGTCATGTCCCTCCGCGCCTTGTTCAGGGGCGTTGGATCCGAGAAAATCAAGGCTGTCTTGATAGCCAAGAATCCCCACCTGTTAGACGGTATGGATACGGTATCCGGTACCCTATCCATACGTTCCGGGGAAATAGATCAAGATCAAATACAAGAGAATAAGAAAGAAGAGATCAGATCTTTTTCTTGCGGTGGTGGCGGAGAGAGAGGGAAGGGAGGAAGACAGGGAAAAAAGGGCGACAGGAAAAGGTCTGCACAGTATGCGGACCCTTCCTCGCCACTCCCACCCGTCGCGCCTTCGTCCTCCCCCTTCCCCCTTGCCGTTGCGGTGGAGGTTGACGACCGCCTCCAAGACATCCCTCTCGACCTCTTGGAAGCCTTGCAACGGGACTATCCAACCATCGACGTTTCAAAGGAGATTGATAGGGCTAGGGAATGGGCTAGGAACCATACGTCACCCGAGAAGCCTTTACGCAACGCATGGCGTTTCATCACGGCATGGCTGAGGAATGCCGTTGCAGCGGCGGCGGTGGTGACGAAAGGAGCGGCGACAGCGACGACAGCCCCCGCGAACACCTGCCCTGTCCCTACCACCAGCGGAAAAGAAAGGGGGCGGCGGCCTCTACTTCAAACATGCTCCAAAACTGCCCACAGGCTGGACGACTGGACGTCTGAAAAGAAAAACATGACCCACGGTAAGGGGCAGGTCACAGACACCCCTGAAAGGGCATGTTCATGGGCACAGCCACAGAAGGAGACGGTCGTGGTGGCGGGGTCGCTATTCCCTACCCCTGAACAGCTTGAAGAAAACGCACAACGCGGGCTTGCTTTCCTTGCGCGCTGGAAGAAGGAGCACGGCTATGCATTCGCGTAACGATGCCCCCCATCACCACAACAGCGGCGACGGCTGCGGTGTGGAAGGACGCTATGTTCCTTTTTCCTCCTCTGGTGGAGCAAGACCCCTGCCTTATCCTTTCGGGCTATGTGGAAAGGTACGCCTCCATCATGAAAAAAAAGAAAAAGTAGGAGCAGCAGAAGAGGCTACCCCTCCTCCTGTTATCGCCGTTGCTCCTGATGCATCCCATCCTTTCCCGACAGAACGACAGCTTGTCGAGGAGCTTACACAACGTAAACGTGGGGAACGGCGGCGACGGCGCACAGGAGGATGCAACGGGCGCAAATCTCTTGACATCCTTATGGAAGTTCTTGGGGATACAAAGGCCGTCTTGTCACTGATTCAAATGAAAGGAGGAACTGGTTTCGACGTCCCCCTTGGGGTAACGCCACAGGGCCGCCGGAACATACGCCAGCTTGAGGAAACGCTAGGGAAGGAACCTACGCGAAAACTCATTGCTTTTGCAGGAGGGGCACGCCTTTACATCCCTAAAGTGACCTACCTTGGAACGGACACGCGAAGCCGGGAGATATGCCTTGAACGGGATAGAATGGCAAAAGAACACCCTGACATGTCCGAACGGAAACTTACCGATATTTTAGCCTTGAAGTACCGCGTAACGAGCAGACACATCTGGAGGGTACTAAAGCAGTATTATGAATTTGTTGAGCCGGACAATACCGACAACGGCGGTAGTGAATAGTGCGTAGGGAGAATCAGGAGGCACCCCAAGCCGCTCAAAAGTGGTGGCGTCCTACCATCTTTTAATGCTTCCGTGCGGTTAGTGTGGGTTCGGTTCCCTTTTTGCAAAGGAGGGGGGCGTCGGGGATGGTATCCACACTCTGAATCAATCAGCTTGGTTACTGGAGGGGTGTGGGGAGGAGGGGGTCTACAATGTGGACGCCCTTTCCTCTGACTACCCAATTGGTAGGGTGGGTGAATTTATTGGAAAAATGTGAAGGGGCTTACGTTATCATGATGATGCGCAGTTCCCCCCATGCCCTCTCCGCCGCTCTCATGGTGGCAGACTGTGGACGCTCTAAGGAATCGGGCGCGTGCGGTTCATTATATAAGGGCAAAAATACGCACAGACGGCACGGGGAACAAGTACGAGGAAAAGGAAGAGGGGGAGACGTTAACCGCTTCTTCCTCCTCCTGTACACCAAACCCATCCTTGACCAACGACACCGTAGCCCCCTGCAAAAACAAAAGTGCCGTCAGACAGTCGGAAGCTGTGACGGCACATTTGCAGGTTGTCTGCTTAGATGCATAAACCGCGCGGTCAGGGGCAAGGCACAACAAGCATCATGCCCAAGCCGGGGGAGTGTTCGCGCACTTCCTCGGCTCCTTTGCGGTACTCTTGCCTTGAGTAGTGAGACTGTGTAGGCTGCGTTCTTGTGGGGCGCGCCTCCCGAAAAGGGGGGTACCCCATGAAACACTTCCTGCGGGACGTTGCGGCGCTTGCGCTGGCTGACGTCATAGCGGCTGTGGTGGTTCGCATCTTGCTGAACCTCTAACGCAGTTGCCCCGGTAGGAAGTGAGGTTCCTAGCCGGGGCGCAAACACTGATGTTCTGAACATCGGGGGACGTGTCCCACATCGGGACGGTAGGCGTTGGCTCGCTTGCCGTCCCACTTGTTTTTAGGGTAGTTGGAGTTTTGAAAAAGTCAACAATTTTTTCAAACATCCTTGCTATGTCCTACATCTCCTATGCGCTTCAAATGCTCATAGACCGTCTGCCTTGATACCCCATACTCACGCGCCAGCCTAGCCACCTTTTCGCCGTTCTCTTCAACACGCTTGCGTAGTTCCGCCGCTTGTTCAGGGGTGAGGCTAGGCTTGCGGCCTTTATATTTCCCTGCGGCCTTGGCAATAGCGATTCCTTCCCTCTGCCTCTCTCGAATCATGGCGCGTTCAAACTCCGCTACTGAACCAATGAGTTGAAGCTGTAGGCGTTGAAAAGGGTTTTCCTTGTCGGGGGTGAAGGTCAAATTTTCCTTGTGGAACTTCACAGACACACCCCGCCCGGTAAGGTCTGAAAGAAGGGAAAGAAGATCCTGCATGTTTCGCGCAAGGCGGTCTATGCTGTGGACATGAAGGGTATCACCATCCCTCAGCACTTCAAGGCAACGCTCCAAGGCGGGGCGGTGTACGTCCTTCCCACTGGCCTTGTCCTCAAACACCTTGCTGATGTTCAAACCTTCAAAGGTAGATTCCTGCCGTGCCGTGTTCTGGTCAACCCCGCTGACTCGGATATAGCCTATGTCCATTTTCTTGCACTCCCCCTTTTCCGTCAATATCTCAAAGTGTCAAGATAGACTCTATGACTTTCAAAAAAGAAGTGTCAAGAAACACCAAAACAGACTCTATACTGACGTAAAAAGTGTCAACCTATTTTGTCAGTTTTGAGTATACTCTATATTGACATTTCAAATAACGCTTGACGAAAAGAGGAAGACCGGAAAGAGTCTTTCAACAAACTGTTACACAGCTAACACCTTATTGATAAGAACGCTTGTATTTTCAGTGAATTGTGGAGAATCATTTTTTCTCCCGCCCTCGGCACCACATCGAAGTTCAGTAAAGCCCGTTAAGGTTCACAAAGCCTTGACGGGCTTTACTTTTATGCTGTTTGCATGTTCATAGGCGTTCGCTGGAGTCGTGTACATCCGCCCTTTTTGCTGGTATTCTCGCTGGCATCTTTCCATACCAGCAAAAGCCGCAAAAACGGATACCAAGCTCAGAGCGTTGAAGCCCTCCGGCAAGGTTCAAAAGCTCTCGGACTGTGACGGGCTGTACATCCATGTCTCACCTGCCGGGGGAAAGCTCTGGAGGCTCTTCTACCGTTTTGACGGCAAACAGAAGACTCTTGCCCTTGGCAAGTACCCAGAAGTCAGCCTTGCCGAAGCCAGAAAAAGGCGTGACGAAGCACGGGCTCTGAATGAGTCCTGCCCCTAGCTCCTCCTCTTCCACTGTTCTCTATCTCCACAAATAAAAAAGAGTTGCGGCCTCATTGCACAACTCTTTTTTTCAATCCCATTCCGGATGCCGCAGGCATTGACGGAGCAATACCGCCACATCACGGCCGGTTTCCTTTATCATGTTCCAGCCAGTAGTGCAGTGCCGCGCAAATGGAATCCATATCCACAGGCTTGTTAAAATGCGTGTTCATGCCGCACTGCAGGGATCGCTGGATGTCGTCTGCAAAGGCGTTCGCGGACAGTGCGAAAATCGGAATACGCCGCGCGTCTTCCCTTGTCATGCCGCGTATGTGCCGTGTGGCTTCAAGGCCGTCCATAACCGGCATACGGACATCCATCAGGATAGCGGCGTATTCCCCCGGTTCGGATTCCGCAAAGAGCCCCACCGCAACCTTGCCGTTCTCGGCCCAGACGACGGAGAGATTCCTTGACTCCAGAAGCGTTTTGAGGATCTCGGCATTCAGATCGTTATCTTCGGCAATCAGGATCTTTTCACGGTTAAAACGGACGTCCTCCGGCATGGCCGGAACATCAAAGGCGTGCCTATGATGGGTCACCACTAAGAGCATATCACGCAGATGCTCCCGCAATACGGGTTTGTTGATAAAATAATCCACGCCGGCGGTACGGGCAGGGGCTTCCATCCCCCTCCAATCACAGGCCGACATGGCGATGGGGGTCGTGGCCTTTCCAACGATTTCCCTGATATGCCGGACCGTTTCCATATCGTCCATGCCCGGCTTTTTCCAATCGATCAGGATCATGCCGTAATCCCGCCGCCTCTCCCTGGCTTGCCGAACACAGACGACGCCCTCTTCGCCGGAAAGCACGAAGGACGCTTCAACCGCCATACGGCGCAGCAGTACCGCCGTATGCTCACAGGCAGCCCTGTCATCGCCTATGACCAGCACTCGCACGCTCTCGGATTGTTCCAAGGCGTCCTTATCCCATCCGTACAGCGCCCCCTCGAACAGCCCGAGCGGTATGTCCACGGAAAAAGACGACCCCTTTCCTTGCTCGCTCTCCACACGAATGGTCCCGTCCATCAGCTGGACGAAGCTCCTGACAATAGCCAAGCCAAGCCCTGATCCCGAAAGGCCCCGCTGATCCGTCATCTCCTGCTCGAACGGCTGGAACATCCTTTCCTGAAAGCTCTTGCTCATGCCGATCCCATTATCGGAAATGACGAACCGTACGAGTTCCCGATGCCCGACTTTTTGGACTGGCGTGATGTTGAATTCGATCCTGCCCTTTTCGGGCGCAAACTTCAGGGCGTTGGACAGCAAGTTCATCAAGACTTGCTTGATGCGCAGGGGATCGCCGACATAGATCTTCTCAAGGAGCGGAGAGGCAAACAGGTTGAACGTTATGCCCTTCGCCACCGCGCTGCCGTATGTGAACGAGCTGACGGAGCTGACGAGTTCATCAAAATCAAACGGTTCGGAAGCCAGGCTCATCTTGCCGCTTTCGATCTTGGCGACGTCCAAGACGTCATTGATGAGCGACAGCAGGAAACGGGACGACAAGGCGATATTGTTCAGGCACTCACTGAGCCGTTCGGGGTTGCCCACGTTCATGCCCGCAATGGCCGCCATGCCGATGATCGCGTTCATCGGCGTTCTGATGTCGTGCGACATCCGGGAAAGGAACTCGCTTTTGGCATGGTTGGCCTGTTCGGCGGCAACGAGCGCCATACGCAACGTAGCCTTCTGGCGCTCCTCTTCCTCAACGTCTTTGGCGCAAAAGAGGAGCATCCGCCTTACGGGGTCAAAAAGATACGCCCGTAAGCAATGCCACCGGGCTTGCCCGTTGCCCATGAGCACACGATACTTGAGCTCATGGGACAGCCCCGGCGTGCCGTTTTCCCAGGCAAGGCGTTCCGGTTTGAAAAAGGCCCGGTAAGCCTCCACATCATCAGGATGGACGACCGTTTCGCTCCGGAGCCGCACCAGCTCGCTGAAAACGCCCTGCATCCCGCTTCCGATCATGCTGTTCCGACCCGAAAAAAAGTACTCGTACCTGTCCGCCGGGATGTCGACCAACAAGATCCATTCGTAGTCGTGGTTGACCGTGAACCTGCAAACATCCTGGACGTTTTTGGTCTTTTCCTCCATGTTTTTCAGGTCGGTGCAGTCCGAGACGTAGCCGTACACGATGGTCCCGTCCGCCGTTTTGACAAACGAACACTGCGTGAGGAGCCAGCGGACCTTGCCGTCCCGCCTGATGACTTTCATCTCGAAGCCGACGGAGGACTTTCCGTCTTCATAGGCCGTCCTGATCAAGTCGTTAAAGCGTTGGAGGTGGTCGGGGTGAATAAGCTCGCTCCCCCTGATATCCGGAGCCGTTTTCATCTGGTCCTGCGTATACCCGTGCATCGCGCAAAACCCTTCCGAAACGTAAAAGAACGAGAAGTGCTCGTCCATGACGAACTGGAAAATACCTATGGGCGCGTTGCTTTTCAGGAATTCGAGCATTTCCTTGTCCCGGTACGTGGACGTCACGTCATGAATCCGGGACAACTCGAGCATACCCGATTTGGTATGAAACCGGCTGATCCCATCGACTTCATAAAAACGCCCTTCCCGCGTGAACAGCACAGGGGCCTTGCCGCTCCTGTTGAACCGTGGGCGCCGGGAAACGGATAGGAGGGACGCGAGTGGTTTACCTATGCAGGCATCTTCGGCTTTCCCTACAATATCCAGCGTGTGCCCGTTCGCAAACACGAAACGCCCGTCCTCGTCCGTGAGCACCATCGGGACATCGGCCATATCCACAACGAACTTGAGAGCATCCAGCGAGGAATCATGCGGCGAAAGCTTCATTTGCCCACCCACTCCGACAGGAGGATCCGCTCCCCTCATAGGGACAGCGCTGCATCAATATAAAAGGGACAGCCAGCCTTTTGTCCCTTCTCAGTTCCCTTCCCCACACCTCATTTTTCCTTGCGGAAGGAAACCCCATCACCCTTCGCACAAGAAGGCATTCAACCCGCCGGGCCGTCATCCCCTTTTCTTATAGCAGGACGCCGCGATCATGGCGTACAGCTTGTCCGGGTCGAACGGCTTCGAAATATGCCCGTTCATTCCCGATGCCTCGGCCTTGATGACGTCGTCCGAGAACACGTTGGCGGTCATCGCCAGAATGATGGCAGTCTTCGCATCATCCCTGCGCAAGGAACGGAGCGCGGCAGTCGCCGTGTATCCGTCCATGACGGGCATCTGGATATCCATCAGGACAAGCTGATAATACCCTTCCTCCGACCGGGCAAAGATGTTGAGCGCTTGTTCCCCGTTGTCGGCGACGTCAACGGACGCCCCTTCCATCAGGAGGAGTTCTTTAGCTATTTCTTGATTGATTTCATTGTCTTCCACAAGCAAGACATGCAATCCGTCCAAGCGTTGACCTTCGGGCCTGGGCACAGCCGAGGCATGTCCACATCCCCGATCCTCCGCAAAATTTCGCAACAGGTGCACCATGTTGGATTTGAAAAGCGGCTTCATGATGAAGACGTCCACGCCCGCGGCGAGGAAATCCGCCCCCACATCCGAACAGTCATAGCCCGACATACGTTGCAGAAATAGCATTGTACAAACCATATTTCATGACAATCAAAAATACATCGGCAGCGCCCGGTTTGATTTCTACGGCAACGGC
>OHAP01001304.1_pt1 | contig 16210 bp, 9 predicted proteins | sample 1577171 | NCBI WGS metagenome assembly OHAP01 (sample SAMEA3541489, study PRJEB24748) | human gut metagenome | biome: human gut; feature: human-associated habitat; material: faeces | place: China | collected 2012 | reverse complement strand
ACGTGCTTGAAAAGGGCGAGGAATCCGAGTATTACCCGATGTTCCTGACCATGAGTTCCGTCTTTCCGAACGGCGCGACCGAAGAGGATCTGGCCGGCATCTACCGTCCGCGCCCGGGTCTGCCGTTCACCCACTACAAGTTCGCGGGCAAGACTCGCCTGGTCTGGGTCAGCTTCACCCCGCAGCAGGTCGATATCGACACGGATTCCGACAAAGGCTGGGAATACCTGATGTCGATTTTCGACCAGATGGCCGCATCCCACGTCAGCTACATTCGTCTTGACGCCGTCGGCTACGGTGCCAAGGAAGCCGGTACCAGCTGCTTCATGACGCCGAAAACGTTCAAGCTCATCTCCCGCCTGCGCGAGGAGGGCGTCAAGCGCGGCTTGGAAATCCTCATCGAAGTGCATTCCTACTACAAGAAGCAGGTCGAGATCGCGTCGAAGGTCGATCGCGTCTACGATTTCGCCCTTCCGCCGCTGCTGCTGCATTCGCTGAATACCGGTCATGTCGAGCCGGTCGCGCATTGGACCGACATCCGTCCGAACAATGCCGTCACCGTACTTGACACGCATGATGGCATCGGCGTGATCGACATCGGTTCCGATCAGCTGGACCGTTCGCTCAAGGGGCTCGTGCCGGATGAGGATGTCGACAATCTCGTCAACGCCATTCATGCGAACACTCACGGCGAATCGCAGGCCGCTACCGGTGCCGCCGCATCCAATCTTGACCTGTATCAGGTCAACAGCACCTACTATTCGGCGCTGGGATGCAACGATCAGCACTATATTGCGGCTCGCGCAGTGCAGTTCTTCCTGCCGGGCGTTCCGCAGGTCTACTATGTTGGCGCGCTTGCCGGCAAGAACGACATGGAACTGCTGCGCAAGACCAACAATGGCCGCGATATCAATCGCCATTACTATTCCACGGCTGAGATCGACGAGAATCTGCAGCGTCCGGTGGTGAAGGCACTGAACGCGCTTGCCAAGTTCCGCAACGAGCTTGATGCGTTCGACGGTACCTTCTCGTACAGCGCCGACGGCGATACGTCCATCAGCTTCACGTGGGAGGGCACGACCACTCAGGCCACGCTCACGTTTGAGCCGGGCCGTGGTCTTGGTGTGGAGAACACCGCGTCCGTCGCCACGCTCGAATGGCGTGATGCCGCCGGTGAGCACCGCACGGACGATCTGATCGCCAATCCGCCGGTCGCGGCCTGATTCAGCCTCGCCTGATCCGGTCGCTGCCTGACCGCGCATAAATCCATAAATCTGTAATCGTCCTTTCTGTCACCTCTCCTTCAGGAAGGACGATTCGCATTTTCGTTTTTCCGAGAAATCGTCTTATCGGGAAAACAATTTTCCCGGGAATCAGCTGAAATCCCAGCAAAAACGGGTAAGGTGAGCTTATGTCAAAGATGTCAAAGCTTTTCGATCAAGACAACATGTTTTTCGCCATTATGGGCGTGCTGTTCGATCTGATTATTCTCAACGTGCTCACGCTGTTGTGCTGCCTGCCGATCGTCACGGCCGGCGCATCGTTCACTGCGATGCACAGTGTGCTCTGGCGCATGGTCCGACATGAGGAAACGTATGTGGCGCGCCAGTTTTTCGACTCGTTCAAGCGCAATCTCAAGCAGTCGCTGCTGCCGTGGCTTGCGTTCCTGCTGGCGGCGATTGTGCTGGTGGTCGACGGCATGCTCGCCCGGTCCATGGGGTCGATGCGCGGGCCGCTGATGGCGTGCGTCGCGTTCATGGGATTGGTGATTATTGCGATTGCGCAGTACTTCTTCCCGCTGCTTTCTCGCTATGAGAATCCGACTTCCGAAACGTTGAAGAATGCGACGAAACTTGCGCTCGGCTTTTTCCCGCGCACCTTGTGCATGCTGGTGATTTTGGCCGCATTCGCCGTGCTGTATGCGCAGTTCTTCATATATATGATTCCGCTGCTGATTTTGATGGGCGTCACGTTGCCGCAATACTGTTGCGCGTGGATCTACAACTGGATTTTCCGCCGTATCGACGGTGAGATCGACGCCAAGGGGCGCAAGGTAGCGCAGTCCTGAAATTGTTTGCTCGTAAAGGCCGTTCCGCAGATTGCAAGTTCCGCGGAACGGCCTTTACGCGTTTTCGTCGCCTTGATTATCCGATTCTCCAGAATCGGACAACTGGAACGTACTTTTGGGTGCGTGAATGTCCGTTTCTCCCGAATCGGATAACTACAGGTCAAAGTGGGGCGCTTGAATGACCGATTCTGGAGAATCGGACACGCTGGGGGGCAGGATTAGCAGGGGAGGATGGTGGCGCTGCGGGCTGGGACGTGCAGTTGGGTGCCGTCGAAGCGTGCGGGGTTGCCGATGCTCAGCAGCACTGTTTTCTCCGTTGGTTCTTGCGTTGGTTTCTCCGCTGGTTCTTGCGATATTTCCTGCGCCGAGCCGCCAGACAGCAGTTTCACATAGTCGCTCGGCAGTGTGCAGCTTGCGTCGGTGTTTGACGGATTGATGGCGACGATGATGCGCTCGCCACCTGCTTCGCGATTAATCTTGCTGCATGTTTCACAAGGTGTTTCACAGCTGGTTTCGTGTGCTGTTCCGCTGCGTTCTCCGTCAGTTGCGTCGCATTCGGCTTCGCCGACCTTGGAGCTTCTCGCGTACACCAGCGGATACGCGTGATCTTCCGCGTGGAGGAACTCGATGCCTCCGTCGGCCTGCAGTGCGGGATGTGCCAGGCGTAGCGTGTTCAGTGCGCGTACGGTTTCCAGCAGCGAGTCGCTGCGTCCGGTCTGCGAAGCCACGTTCGGGCGCTCGCTGTCGGCATCGATCGGCAGATACAGATCATCGGGCCGGGCTGCGGAGAATCCTGCGTTGGTTGCGCAGCTCCATTGCATTGGTGTCCGCGATCCGGTGCGCTCGTATCCGCCTTCCTTGGATTTGAGCCCGTGCATGTAGCGCATGCCGATTTCGTCGCCGTAGTAGATGAACGGGCAGCCGGGCATGGTCAGGAGGAATGCGAACGCGAGCTTCATTTCATCGGTGGTCAAGGTGTCGCGCATGCGGATCATGTCGTGATTGCCCGACGGAATGCAGATGTATCCAGGCGTTCCGGCGGTGCTGGCAAGCATGGCCGTATATGTGTCCACAAACGCCTTGATGTCGCCGCTCGCATTGCCGACATTGTCGTTATTGCAATTTGGATTGTCTCCGTCGACGACTGAATTGCCGTTGCTGTCGCACCCGCTGCTGCCCGCGCCATCGCATTCGCTGCGTTCGCAGTCGTGTTCCGTTTCGGCAGTTTCGGCGCTGCCCGTAGTTTCGGAAGATCCGGCCGAAAAATACGGATTCTCGCGGAACAGGTCAAGATAATGAGACGGTCCGAAATGCAGCAGGAAGTCCATGTCGAATCCGGCGTGCAACGCCTCTTCGGGGTCACCCCATTCCGATACGAGCACCGCTTCCGGGTAGGTTTCGTCCAGATGCGCCCGCACTTGCTGCCACAAGAGTTTCGTCCAATAGTGGTCGGGGTCTTCCTTGACGAGGCTGCCTGCCATGTCCACGCGGAAGCCGTCCGCCCCCAGCCCGAGCCAGAAGTCCATGATGTCTTGGATGAGCAGCCGGCCCTGCACCGCTTCGGGGGAGTCGGCGGCGAACTGCCAGTCTTCGGTGACGGTGCCGAATCCGTAGTTGAGGCATGCCTGCGTGGAGAAGCAGTTCACGGCCGCCGCGTCGGGACGTTCCGCAATGCCTCCGAGGAATCCGCGGATCGATTCGTAGGGCGAGTTCAGATTCGGCGATTGCGTCATCGGTCGCCAGATGTAGCGGTCGGTCCATGCGTTGCGTTCGTCCTTGCCGGATTCGAGGAACCACGGATTGTCGACTGCGGAATGCCCCGGCACGAGGTCGAGCAGCACGTGCATGCCCAGTTCGTGCGCGCGCTCGAAGAGCCGCTGCAGGTCCGCGTTGCTGCCGTAGCGTTCAGCGGTTATGTAGTAGTCACGCACGTCGTAGCCGGCATCGTAGAACGACGAGTCGAAGCATGGGTTGATCCAGATCGCATTGCACCCCAGATCACGCACGTATTGCAGTTTATCGATGATGCCTTGGAAGTCACCGATGCCGTCGCCGTTCGAGTCGTTGAATGATTGCGGATAGATTTCATAAAAGATTGCGTTGTTGAGCCAGCTTGCCATAAATCCTCCGGTTTTCGCGTCTTTGCCGTTGGTCTACCGATGTATCGCAACATTGGAAACGTCGGTAATCGCTTTTCCGTCATTATAGCCCGTGAAGACACTTTTTAGGGGTGTATGGAATGCCAATGTTTGCAATACGTCAATCGATTGACGCGACACGCCGACGGGCGGCACTGTACACAAGGTTTCTCGAACCGGTTTGACAACTCTCGAACCGGTTTGACAACTCTCGAACCGGTTTGATATCCTGTACACCAAGGACGGAGAAATTCCGACAACGCGAGTCGGACGTTCACCTCCTTTAACACCTCATTGGGCAGGGCTGCTCGGTGAATAGTGGATAGAAAGGGATTGGAAAATGAGCAAGTTCTCTTCTTGGAAGAAGGCGGGTACCGCTATCGTCGCAACGCTGATGACCGTTGGCATGCTGGGAGCATGCGGATCGTCGTCCAGCTCCAGCGGCACCAAGATCACCATCTTCAACTCCAAGGTTGAAATCGAAAGCCAAATGGAAGACATGGCTGCGAAGTACTCCAAGGAAAAGGGCGTAGACGTTGAGGTCTACTACTCCAACGACACCGTCGCAGCGCATCTCGCCACCAAGTACGCATCCAAGGATCCGTACACCATCTCCATGGTCGACGCCAAGGACATCTACTCCTTGGCTGAAGAGCACGCCGTCGATCTGTCCGACCAGGATTGGGTCAAAGACACTGACTACGCCATCAGCATTAACGGCAAGACCTACGGCTTCCCGGTCTCCATCGAAGCTCGTGGTCTGATCTACAATGCCGACGCCATCAAGAAGGTCACTGGCAAGGAATTCAAGCCGGAAGACTACAAGACCCTCGATGACTTCAAGAAGCTGATCGACGAGCTCAAGGCTGGTGGCATGAAGTCCCCGACCGGCGTCATGAAGGAAGACTGGTCCCTCGCCGCACACTTCCTGCCGGAAGTTTACGAGGAGCAGGAAGACCCGGATGCCTTCTGCCATGATCTCAACGACGGCAAGGTTGACCTCAACTCCAACGCCAAATGGAACTCCTTGATGGACTTCTTCGACGTGATGAAGGACAACAACTACGCCAAGTCCTCCGCCATCTCCGCCGAGCGTGAGGTGACTGAGCAGAAGCTGGCTGAAGGTGAAATCGCTTTCATGTTCGGCGGCAACTGGGATTGGTCCGTGCTGAACCAGTACGATTACACCGAGAACATGGGTCTCATGCCGGTTCCGCAGAACACCGATGACGGCTCCAATGAGAAGCTCGTCGGCGGCGGCTCCAAGTACTTCTTCATCGACTCCTCCGACAACACCTCCGACGAGCAGCGTAAGGCCGCCAAGGACTTCCTGAACTGGCTTGCCGAAGACAAGGAAGGTCAGGAGTTCATCTCCAAGGATGCCGCTCTGATCTCCCCGTTCAAGAACAACAGTATCGAAGCGGCCGATCCGCTGGGCAAGTCCGTGAAGTCCTATGCCGACGCCGGTAAGCTGATCGGCAACTACAACTACCTGCCTGACGACCACTTCTCTGTGCTCGGCGCCGCCTTCCAGAAGTGGCTCGCAGGTGAAGAGGACCGTGCAGGCCTCGCTCAGGACATCCAAGACTACTGGAAGACCGCTAAGTTCACCGGCGCAACCGCCTGAATTTCCAAATAATGCACCATGATGCAGGGTCCGCCGCTTCATTTCCTGCGGCGGACCTTACATCCCCGGCACGAATGGGATCCATCATGAAACAGAATAAGCTTTCCTATAAAATTGGCCAGTTTCTGATGTTCGGTGGCCCGGCGACGATTCTTTTCTTCGCCGTGGTGATCCTGCCGTTCTTCTATGGCCTCTATCTGACATTCACCAGCTGGGACGGCGTTTCGACAACGAAGCCGTTCGTCGGTCTCGAAAACTACAAGGCGGCTCTTGCCGACACCGCATATTGGCAGTCGCTTGGACGCACCTTCATCTACTCCGTCATCGCCGTCATCCTCACCAACATCGTCGCCTTTCTGCTGGCCTACCTCGTGACCAGCGGCATCAAGGGGCAGAACTTCTTCCGTGCGGGCTTCTTCATTCCGAACCTCATCGGCGGCATCGTTCTGGGCTACGTGTGGAAGTTCGTCTTCAACCGCGCCTTCGTGGCTATCGCCGAAGCAGCGACGCAAACAGACCACGCATCACTGCTTTCCACTCCAAACGGCGCAATGTTCTGCTTGATCCTCGTTTCGGTCTGGCAGTACGCAGGCTACATGATGCTGATTTACGTGGCAGGCTTCATGAGCGTTGACCAGAGCCTGAAGGAAGCGGCCATGATCGATGGCTGCAACAAGGGCAAGGCCATGTGGCACGTGGTCATCCCGCTGATGCGCTCCTCCTTCGTTCAGTGCATCTTCCTGAGCACCACTCGCTGCTTCATGGTGTACGACCTGAACCTTTCGCTTACCAAGGGCGAACCGTTCAACCAGTCGGTGCTCGCAGCAATGCACGTCTACAATCAGGCATTCGTTTACAAAAATTATGGCACCGGTCAGGCGGAGGCGTTGGTCCTCTTCATCGTCTGCGCAGTGATCGGCATGCTGCAGGTGTACTTCGGCAAGAAGGGTGAGGTGGCAGCATAATGAAGGGTCAAGTCAGCACTCGCACTAAGGTCCTGCATGCACTGATGATCGTCGTTCTGACGATTCTGCTGCTGCTATTCATCGCACCGTTCATCCTGGTCGTGATCAACGTCTTCAAGACCAAGGCAGACATCAACACCGCTCCGCTGGCACTGGTCGGCAAGCACGGGTTCACCCTGGAGAACTTCCCCAGGGCAATGGACAAGATGAACTTCGTCACCGTGTTCGGCAACTCCGCGGTCATCACCATCAGCGCAACCATTCTGACCATCCTGTTCTCCGCGATGTGCGCATACGTGATCGTACGTAACCCCTCGTGGAAGTTCGGCGGCATGGTGTTTGCACTCATGGTGGCCTCCATGGTCATTCCGTTCCAAGTGCTCATGGTTCCGCTCGTCTCCGTCTATGGCGGCCTGCTCGACGTGTTGAATAGCCGTATCACGCTGATTCTCATGCACACCGGCTTCTCGGTTTCTCTGGCGGTGTTCATGTTCCACGGCGCGATCAAGACGAACATTCCGAACGAGCTTGAAGAAGCGGCCAGCATCGACGGCTGCTCCAAGTGGCGCACCTTCTGGACGATCGTGTTCCCGCTGCTCAAGCCGACCGTCGCCACCGTCGCCATCATCGACGCCATGGCGTTCTGGAACGACTACCTGCTGCCGTCCCTGGTGCTGGGCCGTCGCGAACTGTACACCATTCCGATCGCAACCCAGATCTTCTACGGCACCTACTCCAATGACATCGGCCTGATCATGGCGGCCCTGCTGCTGGCCATGCTGCCGATCCTCATCCTGTACCTGTTCCTGCAGCGCTACATCGTCGAAGGCGTGACCTCCGGCGCAGTCAAGGGCTGATCGAACGGTATGGCAAACCGCAATCATAACTGAACAGACTCACACAACCGGCCCGGATGCGAAGCGATAATCGCATCCGGGCTTTTCTTATGCGATACCGATTCTTATGCGATATCGATATTGAGATTGCCATCGCATGTTTCTGCTGTCTGACAGGACGTATTGATATGGTTGATTTCGCCGAAAGAATCGCTCGAATGCACTGTTGCAGTGCGTCCGGGCGATTTTCATATGTGCTGAATATTCGTGTGACATTTCGAAACGAGCGACGAAATAGAAGCAAGAACGAGAAGCGACGATACAAAACAGGAAAAACAGGAATAGAAACAAGAGATGACTGAAGACAATCAACATAATGCAGATGAGCAGCAGACTCCAATGCAGCCGCTGCCGCTGCCGGGCCAGGTATTTGTGCGCCCCGGCATCGATGACCGTCCCGATTACGAAAAAACGCTGACCGAAGAGACCAAAGCGGCCCTGAAGCGCCTGGCCGTACAGCAGAATCCGCGCGTGCCCGAGGCCTCCAACGAGCGCCCGGAAGTGCAGCAGACCCTCATCAACACGGAAGGCGGCTCCCCGCTGACCGCGTTCGCCCATCTTGACGCCGCCGTGCCGAACCTCGAATCGTCGTTCCTCGACCTGCGCGATCCGATGACCGCGCCCGACGGCACCACGCCCACCAAACCGCAGGTGCATCGTCTCACCGCCGGTTTCGCGCTTGGTGCGCTGCTGTTCACCGCGCCGATGGCCGCGCTCAACTCCGTGCTCATTCCGCAGACCATCAGCCGTCTTTCCGGCACCGACCGCGTCACCGATCTGGCGCTGCTCAGCGTCGTCGGCACGCTGCTGACGTTCCTGATGAACGCGTGGATTTCTGTCGGATCCGACCATTCGTACTGCCCGCTGGGCCGCCGCACCCCGTGGATCATCGCCGGCACGGTGCTGACCGCCACGTCGGTGGCGATTCTTTCCGCATGCGATTTCATGCCGTTGGTCATCGTGTTCTGGCTGTTCACGCTGATCGGACATGCGATGGTGTCGATGCCGCTGGCGGCCGCTTTCGGTGAGCGCGTGCCTGATAAGTTCCGTGATCGTGCGGACGCGTGGCGTGGCGCTGGCCAGGCGTTCGGCCAGGTGTTGGGCATTATCGCGGCCGTTTCGCTTACGTGGGCCGCCGACGATTCCGGTTGGGATGGCACCACGCGTTTCGCCATGATGGTGTTTGCGTTGTGCCTGGTGGTGGCCGGTGTGGCTACATTGCTGGTGTTGCCGTTTGAGGGTTCCAGCAGCTATTTGCCTCGTGAGGGTGTGAAGAAGGGCGATTATTTTTCGCAGTATCGTCCGCCGAAGGGCGCTCCGAAGTTCTTCATTGCGTTTGCCGCGCGCATGTTTGCCATCGCAGCCACTTCCGGCATTGCGATTTACCAGTGGTATCTTGCACAGGATGGTTTGGGTGATGTTTCGCAGGTCACCATGTTTGGTTTGTCCGGAGCGGCCGCGGTTATGTCGATGATGGCCGTTGCCGCGTTCGTCGGCTCGCTGTTGGCTGCGCTGCTGCTTGGCCGCATCGCCCGCGCTTTCAAGGATTCCCGTATTCCCGCGATTGCCGCCTGCGTGTTGTTTGTGGTTGCCGTGGTGCTTCCGTTGACGCCGATCGATAGTGCTATGGCGGTCGCGCTGTATGCGCTGTTTGCAGGTTTCGCGTATGTGGTGTATGACGGCGTGAGCCAGGGGTTGAATCTTGCGACGTTGCCGGATGTGCGTTCCGTTGGTCGTTCGTTGGCTGCGTTCAGTTTGGCGAATACGTTCGGCTCGTTGATTGGCGCTGTCGTTTGTGCGATTGCGATTGCGGTGACTGGCGAGTATCTGCTGATTTTCGCTGTTGCCGCCGGTTGCATGGCTGTTGCGGGCGTGCTGACGTTGTTGCTGAAATGATTTGGATGATCTGAGATAATCCAAAAAACGAATATCAAATTCAAAATTGCGCGTCCACATAGTGAACCTTTAGTAGAAAGGGCATGTGGACGCGCTTATCTTTACGGCTTAGTTCGAGCGGATAATCCGCCGAATACAAGATTTTGCGAAAGGAGGTTCGCCACGATGAACGGAATGGTTGCATGCGTACTGCTGTCCGCACGAATTATTATTCCGCTTTCGTTGGCGGACTGATTCGAGCAATGCAGCTTCAATCCCTCGCCAGCGGAGGCAGGGTTTGAGGCGCGCAAAACACACACGTTGATGGCCCTGCATGCTGCGGGGCCTTTTTGTTGCCGCCCACAAGGCGTAAGGCAACGAAATGAAGACTGCAACAAGAGAACAGAAGAAAGACGTTATCGGCGCATGCTGGGAGCCGGTAGCACATGACAGACGTAACAGGAGTAATCCAATGAGTGCAGTCGAAGCAGCCGCTGGTAAAGCGCAGGCAATGGTGCGCGATTCGGTGAAAACCGTGATCGCCGCTTCCATGGTCGGCACCGCCATCGAGTTCTACGACTTTTACGCATACGGCACCGCCGCTGCGAACTATTTCCCGAAGGTGTTCTTCGGAGATACCACCAATCCGACCGTCGCGCTGCTAGCCAGCCTGCTGACCTTCGCCATCGCGTTCATCGCACGTCCGCTCGGATCCTTGGTGTTCGGCCATTTCGGCGATCGTATGGGCCGCAAGACCACGCTGGTTGTTTCGCTGTTGACCATGGGCGTCGCCACGTTCCTGATCGGCTGTCTGCCGACTTACAGCCAGTGGGGCATTGTGGCTGTCGCCGCGCTGTGCCTGTGCCGTTTCGTGCAGGGCATCGGTTTGGGCGGCGAATGGTCGGGTGCCGCTTTGGTAGCCACCGAGAACGCTCCGGAAGACAAGCGTGCGCTGTATGGCTCCTTCCCGGAATTGGGCGCCCCGATCGGTTTCTTCCTGTCGAACGGCACCTACTTCCTGTTGGAAACGTTCAACGATAACGATGCGATGCTGGCATGGGGTTGGCGTGTGCCGTTCCTGCTGTCCGCAGTGCTGGTGATCGTCGGTCTTGTGGTGCGCGTGCAGATGGAGGAGACTCCGATCTTCCGCATGGCCCAGGAACAGAAGAAGGTCGTCAAGTCCCCGCTGACCGAAGTGTTCAAGAAGAGCTGGAAGGAAGTCATCCAAGCCACGTTCTTGGTGGCCGTCACCTACACGCTGTTCTACACGCTGGCAACCTGGTCCCTCGCTTGGGGCACCAAGACTATCGAACAGGGCGGCGGTAATCTTGGTTTCACCAATCGTGAATACCTGCTCATGCTGATGCTCGCCATCTGCGTGTTCGCCGCGTTCATTGTCATTTCCTGCGTGAACGCCGATAAATTTGGCCGCAAGCGCGTGATCGTCATCTCGTCCTGCTGCCTCGTGGCATTCGCGCTGCTCTTCCCGTTCCTGCTTGATCCGTCGGTCGTCGGCCAGCGTAACTTCGCCGCCAACCTGCTGTTCCTGTGCATCGGCTTCGCGTTGATGGGCACCGCATTCGGTCCGATCGGTGCGTTCCTTCCGGAACTGTTCGACGCCAACGTGCGCTACTCCGGCTCCGGCATCGGCTACAACCTGGCGGCCATCGTTGGCGCCGCATTCGTGCCGACCATCGCCACCTGGCTGTCCCACCACTGGGGTGTGCACTCCGTCGGTCTGTACCTCGGCGTGATGGCCGTGTGCTGCCTTGTTGCGGTGCTGAGCTGCAAGGAAACCAAGGACGTCGATTTCGCCAAGTGATGTCCGTGAGGGCTTCGGGTGGTGCTCGGGTGGAATCGCCCGAAGCCCTCACAAAAAGCGTTTGACGCAAAACATAACCACTATGTGAACGTCATCGACCAATATAAAGAAAACGGGACTAGAACGGTTCCGCAGGAGAGGCGGTGTGATTCCTCGGACACAATCCGGGGGGAGTAACATCCTAGGAATCACAAGCCGTTGCAACAACCGAACAAGTAACAGAAATCGAAAGATTTTTCGGGAAAAGTACGATCCCGAAGCGATAGAAAAAAAATAAAAGGAGCGCCAATCATGGCAGCAACTATCTGGTACGAAAAGGACGCCGATCTGTCTGTGTTCGAAGGCAAGAAGGTGGCCATCCTCGGTTACGGTTCCCAGGGTCACGCTCATGCGCTGAACCTGCGCGATTCCGGTGTGGACGTCGTCGTTGGTCTGCGTCCGACCTCCAAGTCCGTGGATTACGCCAAGGAGCAGGGCCTGGAAGTCAAGCCGGTCGGCGAGGCCGTTGCCGAAGCCGACGTGGTCATGGTCCTGCTGCCTGACCAGTACCAGGCCAAGGTGTACAAGGAAGAGGTTGAGCCGAACCTGAAGCCGGGTGCTGCTCTGGCTTTCGCCCACGGTTTCAACATCCACTACGGCTACATCAAGCCGTCCGAGGACCACCCGATCTTCATGGTCGCTCCGAAGGGCCCGGGCCACATCGTTCGTCGTGAGTATGCAGCCGGCCGTGGCGTCCCGGTCGTCGTGGCCGTGGAGCAGGATCCGGATGGCAAGACCTGGCCGCTGTGCCTGGCTTACGCCAAGGCTCTGGGCGCTCTGCGTGCAGGCGCCATCAAGACCACCTTCACCGAGGAGACCGAAACCGATCTGTTCGGCGAGCAGGACGTGCTCATGGGTGGCATCAACCACTTGTGCGACTTGGGCTTCGACGTGCTGACCGAGGCTGGCTACCAGCCGGAGATCGCCTACTTCGAAGTGTTCCACGAGCTGAAGATGCTGGTTGATCTGGCCAACGAAGGCGGCCTGAACAAGGCCCGCTGGTCCTGCTCTGACACCGCCCAGTACGGCGATTACACCTCCACCGTCATCACCGAAGAGACCAAGAAGCGCATGCAGTACCAGCTCAAGCGCATTCAGGATGGCTCCTTCGCCAAGGAGTTCATGGATGATCAGGCCGCTGGCGCTCCGAAGTTCAAGAAGCTGCAGGAAGAGTACAGCCACCCGCACCTGGAGACCGTTGGTCCGAAGCTGCGCGCCATGTTCTCTTGGAACAACCAGACGGACGCTGACGCCGATATGGCCGAGTCCTTCAACGGCAAGATCGCTCGTACCCAGGTTCAGTGATTTCGCCTGATTTCGAGCTGAGAGCCGGAATCTGAAGCATTAAGACCGTCGCCCGATTCGTTCGGACGGCGGTCTTTTGCGTTGTGTTGGCTCCTTTTGCCGCGCTGACAGGTGTTCGGCGCGATGAATCGGGTTTTTCGTGTATGGGGGTATGGTTTCTTCTGGTTTCTGTCGATTCGGGGCCCCCTTTCCTGTGTTGGCTGGTGATTGGTGGCGAGGATCGCATTTTTTCGAGTACGGGGTTATTCGTTGGAACCGTGGTTCTGGAATCTCGGAACCTTGAAACCTCAAAACCGTGAAATCCTCTGAAAATAGAGGAAGACCGACACCCACAAACGGGCGACGGCCTTCCATTGGTAATTGAGGCTTGCGATCCGGTCCATCGGGACCAATTGACCGGATTCCGATGGACCGAGGCCGCTTGATCGGAATCCCGATCAAGCGAAGCCCTAAGTCACTCAGCCACGGGCGATCTTGCCGGTGAAGGTGGCCATATCGGCGTCGTCATCCTTGCCGTTGTTCCAGGAGAACATAGCGCGCAGCTTCGGGCCAACGGTTTCGATGCGGACGTTGCCGTACTCTTCCTGCAGCTCCTTGAACTTCGGAGCGCCAGCGTCCTGATCATCGATGAATTCCTTGGCGAAGGAGCCGTCCTGGATGCGCTGCAGGTGGTACTGCATGCGCTCACGCACGTGCTCGTCGATGCAGGTGTTGGTGTAGTCGCCGTACTGGGCGGTGTCAGAGCAGGACCAGCGGGCCTTGTTCAGACCGCCCTCGTTCATGAGGTCGACGAGCATCTTCAACTCGTGGCAGACCTCGAAGTAGGCGATTTCAGGCTGGTAGCCGGCGTCGGTGAGGACCTCGAAGCCCATTTCAACAAGCTTGTTCACGCCGCCCATGAGCACATTCTGCTCGCCGAACAGATCGGTCTCGGTCTCTTCGGTGAAGGTGGTCTTGATGGCGCCTGCACGCAGAGCGCCCAGAGCCTTGGCATAAGCCAAGGTGATGTTCCAAGCGTCGCCACGCGGATCCTGCTCCACGGCCACGACGACCGGGACGCCACGGCCGTTGGCGTACTCACGACGAACGATGTGGCCCGGGCCCTTCGGAGCGACCATAAAGACCGGATGATCCTCGGACGGCTTGATGTAGCCGTAGTGGATGTTGAAACCGTGAGCGAAAGCAACAGCTGCGCCCGGCTTGATGTTCGGCTCGATGTCATTGGCCCAGATGGTGTGCTGGTACTGATCCGGAGCCAGGATCATGATGATGTCGGCCTCAGCTGCGGCTTCCGGAACGGACTTGACTTCCAGACCCTGTTCCTTGGCGTGCTCGACGGACTTGGAGGTCGGACGCAGGCCGACGACGACGTCGACACCGGAATCGCGCAGGTTCAGCGCATGAGCGTGACCCTGGGAACCGTAACCGATGATGGCAACCTTCTTGCCTTCGAGGACCGAGAGATCGCCGTCGTTCTCGTACCAGATTTGTGCAGCCATTGTGATTGGCACTCCTTTTTATGTAGTGGGGTGAACGCCTTCCGGCGCTCGGGTTTCTACCATTCGCAGATGAATTCGCGTGTTTTTGTGCATGGATTTTGTCCTGCAAACTGGGGTCTATCCTACCGGAGCCTCCATCTTGCAGCGTGTCTGGTCCACAAAGTGAGCCGCGAAACCGTAAAAATCCGTCGCGGCAACGGCAAGTTTCATGTATTTTGACGGGAAGGCGGCATAGGATACAACGCGTAGGGATTTTTGATTAGGAAGAGATGTCATGGTCACTGCGACTGGTCCTGCGCCCGGATCTGAAATGACGGCGGCAATCGGCGATATTGAGGACCGTAGCACGGCAGGAGTTCTGCACGTCGCCGCGATTTTCGCTTCGCACATGGTATTGCAGCGCAACAAACCCATCGCCGTGTTCGGCGCATTGGATGCCGATTGCGCGGGCCTTGAGGTTTCGGCGGAAATACGCGATTTCGATGGTTCCGTGATCGTGCAGGCGCACGCGTACGCCTCCAAAGAGATCAAGAACAGCCTGTCTCCGTGGCGCGTTATGCTGCCCGCGCAGCCTGAAGGCGGACCCTACACGTTGCGCGTCACCGCAGGCAACGATTTCATCGAATATTACGACGTGCTGATTGGTGAAGTGTGGCTTGCCGGCGGTCAAAGCAATATGGAACTTGAGTTGCGCAATAGCGAAAACGCTGAGGAAGCCCTCGAAAACTGCGCTGATCCGCTCCTGCGTTTTTACAATGTGCCGAAAACCGGCGTGATCAATCGCAACGCCGAACATGCGGCAAGCTGGCAGGAATCATCGCCCGAAAATAGTGGCGTGATGAGTGCCGTAGCGTACTATTTCGCTCGAAAACTGCGTAACGAACTCGATTCCGATCTTCCGATCGGCATTATCGACTGTTATATCGGGGGTACGTCGATTAGTTGTTGGATGAGCGAAGATGCACTGAATTCCAGCGAATCCGGGCGCGGCTATCTTGCTCGTTACGAGCAGGCGGTCGCCGGTAAAACGCAGGAACAATTCGATTTGGAGTATAGCGAATGGCAGTCGCGTTCTGATACGTGGAATGCGTCGATTGCTGCAGCTCGTGAAGCCGATCCTGATGTGACGTGGGATACGCTGACCCAACAGTACGGCGAATGCCCGTGGCCGCCACCGATGACGCCGACCTCGCAGTGGCGTCCGACTGGTCCGTTCCATGCCATGCTGGAACGCATTGTGCCATACTCCTTGGCTGGATTCCTGTGGTATCAGGGCGAGGAAGACGAACAGTATTGCGGAACCTACCGTGAGCTGTTGGGCCTGATGATCGGCGAATGGCGTGCGCTGTGGAGCGAGAATCTGCCGTTCCTGATCGTGCAGCTGCCGCAGTGGATCGACAAGAAGGTCGACGAGGGCGAAGGCGATCCGATGCTGTGGCCGGTGCTGCGTGAGGCCCAGTGGGATGCCGCACAGTCCATCGACAACGTGTTCGCCATCTGCACCATGGATTGCGGTGAATACAACAACATTCACCCGGTTGATAAGCGCACGCCCGGCGAGCGTCTCGGCAATTGTGCGCTTCACCAAGTGTATGGTATGAGCCGTATTCCGGTGTATGGTCCGACTGTGCTGGGCTTCCGCTGCGACGAAGGCGGTCGCGTGCGTCTGTTCTTCCGGTATGCGCACGGCCTGCATTTCAGCGGTACCACGCCCGACAGTTATGGTGATAAGTTCGACAAGAGCCTGCCTTCGTTGGTGCGACTGCCGGAACGTTCCGGTTTCGAGCTTGCCGGCGCTGATGGTGTGTTCCATCCGGCCACTGCTGCGATTTTCGTGGATTGCGATATTGACGATTTGATCAACGCGAAGGTCAATGTGGTTGACTATAACGCTACGGAGTTCGGTATTCCGATTAACAGTCGCAGTATCGGCACGATTACGTTGGCCACGCCGGAAGTGCCAGCGCCGGTGATGA